>Ga0315268_10001283_pt1 | contig 28826 bp, 20 predicted proteins | sample C1_top_MG_FD_204535 | JGI IMG/M metagenome (GOLD analysis project Ga0315268, IMG submission 204535) | Sediment microbial communities from Yellowstone Lake, YNP, Wyoming, USA - C1_top | ecosystem: Environmental > Aquatic > Freshwater > Lake > Sediment | place: USA: Wyoming | collected 2017-08-01
AAGGCTGAAACTCAAAGGAATTGACGGGGGCCCGCACAAGCGGTGGAGCATGTGGTTCAATTCGACGCAACGCGAAGAACCTTACCTGGGCTCGAAGCGCAGTGGACAACGGTGGAAACATCGTCTTCCCGCAAGGGACTGCTGCGTAGGTGCTGCATGGCTGTCGTCAGCTCGTGTCGTGAGATGTTGGGTTAAGTCCCGCAACGAGCGCAACCCTTATTGCCAGTTGCTAACGCGTTATGGCGAGCACTCTGGCGAAACTGCCCCGGATAACGGGGAGGAAGGTGGGGATGACGTCAAGTCCTCATGGCCTTTATGTCCAGGGCTACACACGTGCTACAATGGTCGGTACAAACCGTCGCAAACCCGCGAGGGGGAGCTAATCGGAAAAAGCCGACCTCAGTTCGGATCGTAGTCTGCAACTCGACTACGTGAAGCTGGAATCGCTAGTAATCGCGGATCAGCACGCCGCGGTGAATACGTTCCCGGGCCTTGTACACACCGCCCGTCACATCACGAAAGTGGGCTGTACTAGAAGTCGGTGAGCCAACTCGCAAGAGGGGTAGCCGCCCAAGGTATAACTCATGATTGGGGTGAAGTCGTAACAAGGTAGCCGTAGGAGAACCTGCGGCTGGATCACCTCCTTTCTAAGAGAGAACGTCACGGCACTCGCGCGACCCTTCGGGGTTTAAACATGCGTGGGAGGTTGCCGTGTACCCCAAGAAATCGCTCTAACCTGGGCGATGGACTGGGATTCTCGCTTGAACATCTCTGGCTCAAGACATCATCATGATGGTCAGAACCGGCCGTGCCGGTTCGCGCGTTCAACCTTGTCCTCGATTCATCTTTCATATTGATTTCCGGACCAAGAGAAGTTCGGGCGCCGGCAAGGACTGGGCCTGTAGCTCAGGTGGCTAGAGCGCACCCCTGATAAGGGTGAGGTCGATAGTTCGAGTCTATCCAGGCCCACCAATCCAAAGGGGGCTGTAGCTCAGCTGGGAGAGCACCTGCTTTGCAAGCAGGGGGTCACCGGTTCGATCCCGGTCAGCTCCACCACCACGTTCAACCGAAGTTGGATCCGGCGCAGGAAGGCGGGGCGGTTCCTGTTTGAAGTTGGGCGGCAAGCGAGCAGCTTGACGTCGAACCTTGGACAGAAAACAAGTCCACGCGTCCAGAGTGACGCGGTGCTCAGAGATTGAGCATGGTCGATGTTTGACAACTGAATAGCATTGGGTAAATACAAATTCAAGAATTTGTACAAGCAAGGCGAGTAACAATTTTATGAGTACCTTAGAGTCCCTGGTGTGATTCCAGCGCACTCTCCCCGAGGTGATCTCGGCGGGAGGCAACGATGGGATCGCGATGAGGGACACAATAAGGACTAATAAGATTTACCGCATACCGCTGTGAAGCGGGTGTGCTAAGTAAATTTTATGGTCAAGCTACTAAGGGCGCATGGTGGATGCCTTGGCAGTAGGAGGCGATGAAAGACGTGGCAAGCTGCGATAAGCCTCGGGGAGCCGCAAGCAGGCGTTGATCCGGGGATTTCTGAATGGGGAAACCCCGTACGGTAAACCCGTACGACGGCCCACTGAATACATAGGTGGGACCGAGCGAACCCAGGGAAGTGAACCATCTCAGTACCTGGAGGAAGAGAAAACAATAGTGATTCCGCTAGTAGTGGCGAGCGAACGCGGAAGAGCCCAAACCCGCAAGACCTTCGGGTCGAGCGGGGGTTGTAGGACCAGCAACAGTAGAGTTACCAATCCAGTCGTTAGTCGAAGCCCTCTGGAAAGAGGGGCCATAGAGTGTGATAGCCACGTAGGCGAAAACGAACTGGACTCGAAGCTGGCACCTGAGTACCGCGGGGCACGTGAAACCCTGCGGGAATCCACGGAGACCATTCCGTAAGGCTAAATACTACCTACTGACCGATAGTGAACCAGTACCGTGAGGGAAAGGTGAAAAGAACCCCTGCTATGGGGAGTGAAATAGTACCTGAAACCGTGTGCCTACAAGCAGTGGGAGGGCTATGCCGCGCAAGCGGAATGCCTGACCGCGTGCCTATTGCATAATGAGCCGGCTAGTTATTCTTGTCAGCAAGGTTAAGCGGAAGCGAGCCGAAGCGAAAGCGAGTCCTAATAGGGCGACAAGTTGGCAGGAATAGACGCGAAGCGGGATGATCTACCCTTGGCCAGGTTGAAAGTGGGGTAACACCCACTGGAGGACCGAACCGGTGTTTGTTGAAAAAAGCTCGGATGAGCTGAGGGTAGGGGTGAAAGGCTAATCAAATTCCGTGATAGCTCGTTCTCTCCGAAATAGCTTTAGGGCTAGCCTCGTGTGATTTGCAGTGGTGGTAGAGATCTGGATGGACTAGGGGGCTTTCCAGCTTACTGAATCCAACCAAACTTCGAATGCCATGGACAACCAGCACGGGAGTCAGACGACGGGGGCTAAGCTTCGTTGTCGAGAGGAAAACAGTCCAGATCGCCTGCTAAGGTCCCAAAGTTCTAGCTAAGTGGGAAAGGATGTCGGAACGCCCAGACAGCCAGGAGGTTGGCTTAGAAGCAGCCATCCTTTAAAGAAAGCGTAATAGCTCACTGGTCAAGCGGTCCGGTGCCGATAATTCAACGGGGCTCAAGCTAGACACCGAAGCAGCGGATGCATCACGTTGGTGATGCGTGGTAGGAGAGCATTCTTAGCGGTTTGAAGCGAGATCGAAAGAACTCGTGGACTGCTACAGAAGAGACCCTGCCGGCATAAGTAGCGATAACGGAGGTGAGAACCCTCCGCACCGAAAGTCTAAGGTTTCCTGAGGAAGGTTAATCCGCTCAGGGTTAGTCGGTCCCTAAGGCGAGGCCGAAAGGCGTAGCTGATGGACATCCGGTTAATATTCCGGAACTCCCATGATTTCGTTATCACGAAGGGGTGACGCAGAAGGTTAAGCAGGACCACATATGGCTATGGGGTTCGATGCGTGTAAGCCTGATCTGGTAGGCAAATCCGCCAGGTCGCTAAGGGTGAGACGCAAAGCAAGTACCGCACGGGAAAAGCTGCTGATATCACGCTGCCAAGAAAAACCTCTAAGGAGAGATCAGGGGACCCGTACCTCAAACCGACACAGGTAGACGAGGAGAATATCCAAAGGTGCTCGAGAGAACACTCGTTCAGGAACTCGGCAAATTAACCCCGTAACTTCGGGAGAAGGGGTGCCCCGTTAGAGTTTAGAGCTCGAGGGGGCCGCAGTGAATCGCGTACGGCGACTGTTTAACAAAAACACAGGTCTCTGCAAAGTCGAAAACGACGTATAGGGGCTGACTCCTGCCCGGTGCTGGAAGGTTAAAGGGAGAGGTTAGCCGCAAGGCGAAGCTTTGAACTGAAGCCCCAGTGAACGGCGGCCGTAACTATAACGGTCCTAAGGTAGCGAAATTCCTTGTCGGGTAAGTTCCGACCTGCACGAATGGAGTAACGATCGTACGACTGTCTTAACGAGTGACTCGGCGAATTTGTAGTACCGGTGAAGATGCCGGTTTCCCGCATCTAGACGGAAAGACCCCGTGCACCTTTACTATACCTTTACTATGAACTATGGCATTTGCTGCGCAGGATAGGTGGGAGGCTTTGAACTCAGGTTTTCGGACTTGGGGGAGCCAACGGTGAGATACCACCCTGCGAATTCTGTGGTTCTAACCTATTCCCGTAAACCGGGAAAGGGACATAGTAAGGCGGGTAGTTTGACTGGGGCGGTCGCCTCCTAAATTGTAACGGAGGCGCACGAAGCTACGCTCAGGCTGTTTGGAAATCAGCCGACGAGTGCAATGGCATAAGCGTGGTTTACTGCGAGACCTACAAGTCGAGCAGTTGCGAAAGCAGGTCATAGTGATCCGGTGGTTCTGTATGGAAGGGCCATCGCTCAACGGATAAAAGGTACGCCGGGGATAACAGGCTGATCGCTGCCAAGAGTTCATATCGACGCAGCGGTTTGGCACCTCGATGTCGGTTCATCGCATCCTGGAGCTGTAGAAGGTTCCAAGGGTTAGGCTGTTCGCCTATTAAAGCGGTACGTGAACTGGGTTCAGAACGTCGCGAGACAGTTCGGTCCCTATCTGGTGTGGGCGTAGGAGATTTGCGAGGGCCTGTCCTTAGTACGAGAGGACCGGGATGGACGAACCTCTTGTGTTCCAGCTGTCGTGCCAACGGCATGGCTGGGTAGCGAAGTTCGGTTGTGATAACCGCTGAATGCATATAAGCGGGAAGCACTCCTCAAGATGAGATCTCCCAATCCAAAAGGATAACGAAGGGCACAGAAAGACCATCTGTTTGATAGGCTCGATGTGAAAGCGCGGTAACGCGTGAAGCTTACGAGTACTAATCGCCCGTTCGGCTTGACCATAAAATTTACTTGGCATACGCCGTTCGACGAGAAACAACGTAACGAACGGCTTAGGAAGCGAACCAGCTTCCGTTCCTTGTAGTATCCAATGCTATTCAGCTGTGAGGCATCGACCTCGGATCTTTGCGTCTATTGCGTGCAGTAGAAAACGCCCTGGCGGGCGCGGCGCGATAGCAAATTTTCGGTGATTTTACCGCAGGGGAAATACCCGTTCCCATCCCGAACACGGAAGTCAAGCCCTGCTGGGCCGATTGTACTGCACGCGATAAGTGTGTGGGAGAGTAGGTCGTCGCCGAATTAAATAAAGGCCGGTTCGCAAACGCGAACCGGCCTTTTCCGTTGTGCGATCCTTCGCTGCGCTCCGGCGAAAAGCAACCGCCGCCTTCGGCAGAGCGGAAGGCGCTGCGCGCCGGATCGTTTGACCCGGCACTGCGTGCCGGGCTCACCTCTGCCGTCGCTGCGCGACTAACCGAAGGCAAAGGCCGGTGAGTTCCAGGGAGAAGACAACAGCAGGGGCTTCGCTGCGCTGAGCATGACCCTCGGTGGAATCCCACATCTGCCAAAAGAGGGCAGATGTGGGGCACCGGGCAAGGGCCAAAGGCAACAGCAGATCCCTCACCGCTCAAGCGGTTCGTGATGACAGACAAGAGCTGCGGGCGAGGGCGCCCGCGGCTCTTGTCGAGAGCAGTGGCATCAAAGGGATCCTTCGACTGCGGACGCGATTTCGCGCGTCCTTCGCTCAGGATGACAAGAGAAAATCAAGGACAACAGCAGGGGCTTCGCTGCGCTGAGCATGACCCTCGGTGGAATCCCACATCTGCCAAAAGAGGGCAGATGTGGGGCACCGGGCGGAAGGGGACACCAACCACAAGCCGGATTTCAGCGGGGAAGCGGCGTCAACGGCAGAAGAATGAACGAAATAGGAGTGCAGAAGGGGCCGGCCTCGGGGCTGGCCCCTTGGTTTGCGCCAATTCGAGAATGGCACTGCCGGTCGGGTTACAGGTCACAGACCGGCCGGTTGCGCGAGGCGGAGGATTGCAGGAGCGGCGAATTCAGCCGCGTGGCTCGTAGGGCCGCAGGAAAGGAGAACCTGATGCGCCGAGCGATACTTATCACCTTGCTGGTTGTGGCAGTTGGCGGAGCGGCGGTTGCGCAGGAGGTCAAGAAAGTTCCGGCGAAGTACACTTCACCTTCTTCCGGAGCGGAGATGTACAAGGCGTATTGTGCCTCGTGTCATGGAGCGGACGGCAAAGGCGGAGGGCCGGCGTCGACCGCGTTGAAGACGAAGGCCGCGGATCTTACGCTGCTGGCGAAAAAGAACGGCGGCAAGTTCCCGTTCGAGCATGTCGCGCAGCTCGTGGTCGGCGAAGGCATGGTTTCCGCGCACGGCAACAAAGAGATGCCCGTCTGGGGGCCGGCTTTCCTGGCGATGGACCAGAGGTCCCGCAGCGTGGTGATGTTGAGAGCGAAGAACCTGACGCAGCACATCGCGGACATCCAGGCGAAATAGGGTCGAACCAGTTCCCGGGAATCAGAATCCTCCACCGATCGACGCCACCGGGCGGGTCGGTGGAGGATTGTTTTGTGCAGAGTCGGCGGTGGGTTAAAGGGTATCCAAAGTGAAGGGGAGAGAACGATGACGAGGTTACTGATCCATTGGCTGGTGAGCGCGCTGTTGCTGCTGGTGGTGGCGCACGTGGTCCCGGGCTTCGTGGTGAGCGGGTTCATGGCCGCGCTGATCGCGGCGCTGGTGATCGGACTGGTGAATGCGACGCTGGGAACTTTCCTGAAAGTGATCACCTTCCCGCTGACCATCGTGACGTTTGGGATCTTCCTGCTGATCATCAACGCGCTGATGCTGATGCTGGCGTCGAAGCTGGTGAGTGGATTCCATGTCAGTGGATTCGTGCCGGCCTTCTGGGGAGCGGTGGTGCTGGCGCTGCTACAGATGGTGATGAAGATGGTGCTGCCGGCGAAGCAGTCGTAAGTCGAAAGTTGGAAGTCATGAGTGGCCCGCGAGAGCGGGCCTTGTTTATTTGGGGAAACTTGCCACAGAGACACAGAGGCACAGAGAAAGACGCCAAGGGGAAAAGCGAAAGACGAACAGCTAGGCAAGGTCGCGGAGGCGACGCACGGTGTCGGCAAGGTCGCCTTGTTGGAAGAGGCGGATGGCGGCGATGCCGGCGGCACCAGCGCGGAGGCAGTCGGCGACATTGCCGATGGTGACTCCGCCGAGGGCGAGTACGGGAAGATCTCGATGGTCGCTGGCGGCGGCGCGGAGCGCATCGAGTCCGAGTGGCGGAGCCGCGCTGCCTGCCTTCTCAAAGATGGGCGCGAGCACGGCGAAGTCGGCACCGTCGGCTTCGGCGCGACGGACGGCTTCGGGTGTGGGGCAGGAGACGGCGACGAGAAAGTCAGGCGTTGAGCGTGTGGCGTGGGGCGACGAGGCGACGAGGGCGCGAACATCGGAGGGGGCTAGGTCAGACGAGGTCAGGTGGACGCCGTCGGCGCCCGCGGCAAGCGCGACGTCGGTCCGCGAGTTGATGAGGAGCCGGGTGGCCAACGGGTGGTCGCGAATGCATCGCATGGCGTCGCGAGCGAGGAGTTCGAGAGCCCCGGCGGGAAGATCCTTTTCGCGGAGCTGAATGTAGTCGACGCCGGCGCGTGCGGCTTCGGCGATGCGCAGCAGGAGTTGGCGGCGGCGCGATTGTTCGTCGCCGGGAAAAGCGTGGCGGTCGGTGATGTAGTAGAGCAACAAGAAACCTATTTTAGATTTATTGATTTGAGATTTCAGATTTAAAAGCAAGACCCCGCGGCTAAAGCCTCTTATCTTAGAGTCTCCATCGAGGGCCTGAAGGCCCTCGTTCCCACCCAGGGACGAAAGCCCGCCCTCTTTTGAAGCACGTGACGCTTGGCTGAAGCCCCGCTCTACGCAAGTTCTGGTCGAAAGACAATGGGAGCGCGTCGATGGTGCAGTTTCCGAGGTGGCGAAAGGGATGGTTCGACTGCGGCCTGACGGTGCTTCTTGTTTGCTAAATGGCGTGCGGTGCTGACAGTCCTTTGCCAACTTCAAGTTACATTGGTCGGCCTTCGCTCACCATGACAAAGGATGGAGAGTGGTGGCGGAAAGAGGACGGTGGCAGTCCTCTCGAAATATGTAGGCCCTTACGCGCCAGGAAGAAGGCGCTCAGGGTGACAAATCAAGGGACAAAATCAACGACCCCGCCCTAGCTGAGCCAGGACGGGGCACCCAACTTAGAACAAAAACCAAAGCGGCGCGCAGGCGAGGGCGCCTGCGCCTCCACGGAATCGCTTACTTCACGGTCCAGCCGGGCTTGGCGCCGGCGGCCGCGTTCTGTTCATCGAGCCATTTCTTGAGGGGCGCGAAGTATTCCATCATGGCGTTGGCGTCCATGCGGTCTTCGCCGGTGAGCGTCTTGAGGGCCTCGGGCCAGGGTTTGCTCTGTCCGAGCTCGAGCATGGCATTCAACCTGGCTCCAGCTTTCTTGTCGCCATAGAACGAGCAGCGATGCAGCGGGCCGGTCTGTCCGGCTTCGCGGCACATGGCGCGATAGAACTGGAACTGGAGGATGCGGGCGAGGAAATAACGCGTGTAGGGGACGTTGGCCGGGACGTGATACTTGGCGCCGGGATCGAAGTCGGCTTCGCTGCGCGCGACCGGCGGAGCGATGCCCTGATACTTGGCGCGAAGCTGCCACCACGACTTGTTGTAATCGGCGGGCTTGATCTCGCCGGCGAAAACCTTCCATCGCCATTGGTCAATCATCAGGCCGAAGGGCAGGAAAGCGACCTTGTCCATGGCCTGGCGCAGGAGCAGGGCGGTGTCATCGGTCAGGGGAACGCTCTCAAGGAGGCCGACCTGCTTGAGGTATTCCGGGGTGATGGAGAGCGCGATGCTGTCGCCGATGGCCTCATGGAAGCCGTCATTGGCGCCGTTCTGGAAGAGGAACGGTTTGCTCTTGTAGGCGCGCTGGTAGAAGTTGTGTCCGAGTTCGTGGTGGACGGTGACGAAGTCCTCGTCGCGGATAAGGATGCACATCTTCAAGCGCAGGTCGTCCTGGTTGTCGAGGTCCCACGCGCTGGCGTGGCAAACGACATCGCGATCGCGCGGCTTGATGAACATGGAGCGCTCCCAGAAAGTCTGCGGGAGCGGCGCGAAGCCGAGCGACTTGAAGAAGTTTTCGCCGAAGTGGACCATGCCGAGCTCATCGACATTCTTCTGCTTGAGCAGCTCGGTGAGGTCGTAGCCCTTGCCGGCACCGTCTTTGGGGGCGACCAGCGGATAGATGTTGCCCCACTCCTGGGCCCAGGGATTGCCCAACAGGTCGGCGCGGATGAGGCCGTCCTGATTGGCGGCATCGGCTCCGTACTGCTTGATGAGCTGATTGCGGACGTAGGTGTGGAGCGCGATGTAGAGCGGCTCGACCTGCTTCCAGAGGCGCTCGGTCTCGGCCGAAAACTGCTCGGGGGTCATGTCGTAATTGCTGCGCCACATGGCGCCCATGTCCTTAAAGCCGAGTTCGCGCGCGCCCTGGTTCTGCATCGCCATGTACCTGGCATAACGCTCGCGCATGGGAGCGCCGATGGAGTGCCAGCCGGCCCAGACGTCCTTGAGTTCCTCGGGATCGCGCGAGCTGGCCATGATCTTTTCGACGTCGCCGATGGCGAGACACTTGCCGGCGTTCTTGCCGGTCTTGGGACAGTACTTTCCCTTGCCGTAATCGCCTTCGAGCGAACTGGCGAGCTTGGTGAATTCCTCGCGCTGCTTGGCATCAGGCAGGGAGAAGAGCTGAAGCTTGAGGAGGAGGAATTTGCGGGCCAGCACTGGCGGCAGCTTGAGGCCGTCAAAGCGCTTGACCTGTTCGGCGAGCTTGGTCTGGGCGGCGATGAGGCGGTCATTGGAATCGGCGGCGAGAGCCTCGGTGTCGTCGGTGATGTAGGTGGCCTGCACCCACTGGGCGCGGGCGAGCTTGACGGAGAGTTCGTTGAGAAGGGTCTCCGTGTGGGCGATGAACTTTTCGGCCTCGGCAACGGTGGGCTTGCTGGTCACGGCTTTCTCCTGAGCGGAGCTGGGCTTGGATGTCGGGTTGGGAGCGGGAGCGGTCTGCGCGACGACGATGGAGCCGAGCGCGAGGGTAAAGAAAAGAGTTCGTAACAGCGATGCAGCTAGTGGGATGCGCATGGGTCCTCCAAAACGGATGATTTTACTTCGAAGACGGAGGGCAGACCACAGGAAGAGGAGGCAAAGCGATTTAAGATTTCCGATTGGAGATTTCAGATTGAAAGGCGAAAGCAACAACAAAGGCAACGCAAAAGCAAATCCCTCGGTCGCTGTGCTCGCTCGTGACGACAACGGGAGGCAACGGCAAAAGCAACACAAAGGATGGGTTCGACTCCGCTGCGCTCCGCTGACCATGACAGGGCGAGACTGCTCACCACGACAGATTGAAGAAACTACCTGCGGGTTTTGGCGATCTCGGGCTGGCGGCTCTTGGCCGGCGGCGGCTGTTGCAGGTGATCGCGGGTCAGGCTTTCTTTCAGGCGCTCGAAGGCCTCCTCGGGTGAATCGACGTATTGGAATAGATTGACGTCGTTGGGAGAGATGGCCCCGGCATCGGCGAGGGCCTCGAGGTTGAGACATTTTTGCCAGTATTTCTTGCCGTAGATGAGCACGGTGATCTTCTTGGCGAGCTTTTCAGTCTGGGCCAGGGTGAGGATCTCGAAGAGTTCGTCGAGGGTGCCAAAGCCTCCGGGAAAGACGACGAGGCCCTTGGCGAGATAGGCGAACCAGAGCTTGCGCATGAAGAAATAGTGGAACTCGAAATTGAGTTCTGGGGTGATGTAGGGGTTCGGCATCTGCTCGAAGGGCAGGGCGATGTTGAGGCCGATGGTCTTGCCGCCAGCCTCCTGCGCGCCGCGATTGGCGGCTTCCATGATGCCGGGACCTCCGCCGGTGGTGACGACGAAGCGGTGACGCTTGCCGGGGAGGGTGCGGCTCCAGTCAGTGAGCAGGTGCGCGAGTTTGCGCGCGTCCTCGTAGTAGCGAGCCATGTCGACGGCGGTGCGGGCTCGCTTCACCTTGGCGGTTTCCTCGGGCGAAGCGAGCTGGACGGAGCCGGGCTTTTCGAGCAGCTTGAGGCCGGTGCTGGCGTGTTCGAAGTCGGCGAAACGCGCGGAGCCGAAGAAGACCACGGTGTCCTGGATACTTTCGCGGCGGAAACGCGCGAGCGGCTCCATGTATTCGGCCATGATGCGCAGCGGGCGGCCTTCAGGACTGTTAAGGAAGCGCGGATTTTCGTAGGCAAGCAGCGATCGGGAATTCTTTTCGGTGTCAGTCATGTCGAAGAGAGGCAACGCAGCCTCAAAGGCTCACCAGCATAATGGGTGAGATGCATTCGGGGAAGGGGAAAGAGAAGACAGACGTCAGACGACAGACGTTAGACGTCAGGAAGGCGAAGGCAAGAGGAGCATTAGTTGGAGGCGGTGGGACGTGGAGCGGGACGGCGATCGCGGTAGTGCACGGCTTCCCAGATGCCAATCCAGATATCGATGAGTCCGATGCCGGTGATCATGCCACGGCAAAAATCGAGGCTGACGAAGGCGCGCAGCTTGGGCAGGGAAAGCATGAGGCTGTTGTCGGTCCAGGCCGGGGTCCAGGGGAGCACGCTGATGACCATGCCGAGCCAGACGCAGATGAGGAACTTCATGACGATGTTGGCGCGCTGCATCCAGACGGGGATGGGCACCTCGTCGTCATTGGATTGCGGCGTGGCGGTGGCGTTCCCGGGTCGTATGGGAATGACTTCAGCGACCTTGGGTTGCGAAGGTTCGGGATAGGCGTCAGGAGAGCTCTGGCCCATACCGGATTGGATGCGTGAATCCGCGCCCGCGGAGGGGGGATTCACGTCTTCCTTCGGAGACCCTGGGAACCTTTCGTGATCCATCTATGGATTTTACGTCTTCAGGGCCTTGATGCGCTCGCCGACATCGCGGAAATCGATGTTGATGGCCATGACCTTGGTAAATGTTTCCTTGGCTTTTTCGCGATCGTTGGCGGATTCGTAAGCAGCCCCGAGCTCGTAAAGGATGGCGGCGCGGGCTTCCGTGTCGGGTGCGATGGTGAGGGCGCGCTCATACCACATGTAGGAAGCTTCAGGGACGCCCTTTTCGACGAAGCAACTGGCGAGCCAGGTGTAGGCCTGGACGGGTTGTGCGAAGGGAACCTTGTGGTCGATGGCCTGGCAAACTTTTTGCAGTTCGCCGATGGCCTCGTCGAGCAGACCCATTTCCTTGAAGGCGACACCGAGATTGTAGTGGGTGTCGGGATCCTCGACGCTCTGCTCGGTGGTCTCGCCGAGATCCTGCTTGAATTCATCGAAGAGGTCGTCGAGCAATCCGGAATCTTTGGAGCCGTTACCGCCCGCGGCATGAGCGGCCACGGCCGGTGGCGCCGCCGGAGCGGGAGCGGGGGTTGGAGCGGGGGCCGGTGGAGCCTTGGGCGTGGGAGCCGCCGAGGCGGCTGCCGACATCGTAGCCGGCGCCGGTTTGGCCGGGGCCCCTAAGGTGAAGTCATCGCCCAGCGACGACTCGAGGTCGCTGACCAGATCTCCGAGAATATCGTCGGACCCAGCCGCGGGAGCCGGCGCCGCTTTGGGCGGGGCTGGAGGCTTGGGCGGAGCGGCCGGTTTAGCTGGCTTGGGCGCAGCAACCGGAGGCGGTGGCGGCGGTGGGGGAGCTGCAACCACGGGCGGTGGTGGGGGAGCCGGCAGCGGCTCGGGGTTATCGAACCCAATCTCCTGGAAAGTCGCTTCCGCCTCGGGCGAGGAGATCTCGATGATCTCGCCGGACTCAACGACCGAGGTATCGAGCGCGAGCTCAGAGACCGAAGAGCCATCGGCCGCGACCTTCGGGGCCTGGCCTTCAGCGACCTGCTGACGCAAGCTGGCAAGCTGCTCGTGCAAGGGAGCGATCTCGCCGAGTTTTTCGACGGCGGCGTTGGCTTCGTGCCACATCTGCTGCGAGATATAGAACTTGATCTCTTCGACGAGGTCGGGGATGGGCTGAGCGCTGGCCGCGAAAGCCTCAGCGGCGGAATTCTCCAGCATCGAGACGTCGCTGACCCGGCTGCGATCGATGAGCGGAGTCTCGGGCTCGGCGACATGCTTCTCCCACTCATCGGAAAGATCGTGCACCTCATCGGAGCGGGGAATCGCAGGCTGTGGAGGCGGGGTAGCCGACCGGCTTTCGGTGATGCGCGAGAAGTCATTGCCACCGGTCTCGGCCGGAGCTTCCGGGATGTTGAATTCGGTGAGCGAAGCCGACGGCATCGCGGGCGCGACATCAAACGACGGCTGCTCGGCGACATTGAATTGCGGGGCTTCGACGGGAGCTTCGGGAGCGACTTCGAAGGCCGAACCCTGGGGCGCGGGCTGCGCGTCCATCGCAAATTCAGCCGGAGCAGCTGCCGCAGGAGGCGGTGCTGCCGGCGGTGCCGCAGGGTGGGCGGCGGCCGCGGCGGTGGCGGCGACGCGCTCCTCGGGCGTCATCTCATCGAACGAACGCTCCGAAGCCTCTTCGGCGGAGGTCATGGTGGGAGGCGCCGACCAGTCGTCCTGGCCGCCCGCAAAGGGGACTTCCGAGTCGGTGATGGGCGACTCGATGACGGTTGGATCTTCTCCGAGCTTGGTGAGGACCTGGCGATAGCTCTGGGCGTGCAGCGGATTCTCAGGCTCGAGGAGGGCGAGCTGTTTGTAGAGTTGGGCGGCGCGCTTGAGATCGGTCTCGGTGCCGGCATTGACGCAGGCGGAAGCGATCATTTCGTAGATCTCGGCGTTCTGCGAGGAATCACCGGCGCGCTGGAAGAGCTTGAGCAGGATCTCCAGGGAATTGACGTTTTCCTTAACCCGGGCGACCAGGCCACGCAGCGAAGCGACGACATTGGTCGGACTGGCGGCGATCAACTTGTCGCCAAACTCTTCGTAGTACTTCAGTCCCTTGATGGGATCGGCGACGACGACTTTTTCGGTGACGGCGGCGATGCCACTGATGTCGTGATGCACGTTGAACATCTTGCGGGCGATCGGTTCGGCCTCGGAAAGGCGCCCGGTCACGACCAGCGCGCGCATCATGGTGCGCAAGGCGTCGGGCCGGGAATCGATGTCGGGAAGGAATTCCAGGGCCTTGATGGCGCCCGGGGCGTCGCCCTTCTCGAGCATGATCTGGCCCTGCAAGAGACGTGCGCGCGAGTTCTCCTTGTCGAGGGTGAGCAGGCGGCTGAGGATCTCGGCGGCGGCGTCCACGGCATTGCGCTGGTACATGGACTCGGCGGCGGAGAGCAGGATGACCTTGGCTTCATCGCGCTTGCCCTGCTTGAGATAGATGTCGGCGAGCTTGGCCTGGACGCCGGCGTTCTCGGGATCGACCTCGAGGACGCGCTTGAGGATCTTGATGGCGCCATCCGGCTGGCCGCTCTTCATCATCCCGTCGGAGGCCAACAGGAACTGGGCGCGGGCGTCGTTGTAGAGACCCTGCTGGATGTACAACTCGCCAAGCTTCTGCACGCAATCGTAGGCGTTGGGAGTGAGCTTGGTGAGCTTTTTGTACATCGCGATCGCCTTGGGAACGAATCCCTCGGAGGCGTAGTTGTCGCCCACCTTTTTGAAGCACTCGACCGCTTGTTCGGCCTGGCCGAGGCGGGAGTAGAGGTCGCCCACGGTATTGAGAACAGTCAGGTCCTTGGGGTCGATCTTGAGGATCTTGTCGTATTCGGCAATGGCGTTCTGCAGCTTCCCCTGCTGGACGAACTTATCGGCAGAGGCGCGAACCTTGTCTTTATTGAACCCGAACCCGAGCATTCATCTCTCCGAAGTGCGTCCCGAGGCTAATGGAGCGCCAAAACCGGCAGAACTGGTTGTGGATACGCTATCACAGCCTACGGCCAATAAGCATGCAAGGAATACTCTATTCCAGACCGCGGGAAGCACCTAGCAAGTAGGGAGGGAAAGGGCCCTCGGAAAGCCTTTTTGAGGTTATTGCAGACGGCAAACCCTCAGGGAATGATTCTGATATGGGCAAGTCATTGGGGCCGGGCCGGGCTGATCCAAGAGCACCCAATCGACGCCATAAAGGGCCTTGAGACGCGCAAAATCCGCGGTTTGAAAGTGCTCCCAGCCGCGTTGCGCCTCCGCCTGAGCCTTCCAGGTGGCGGCCATTTCCGGGAACATGCTCATGGCACTGCGGTCCTTGACGGCGTCGGCCAGCATGGAGCGCTCGGCGAGGGCCCGGAAGCCGTGGTGATCCTCGCCATCGAGGTCCATATGGCGGGGGTTGAGGGCAAAATAGGCGGTCTTCGGCGTGTTTTGGCGGACCCAGGCAAAGGCTTCCAGCCAGTCGTTGGAAGGGCTTCGGCTGGGCAGTTCCAGATGATGGGTGCTGGGAAAGATCTCGTGCTGCTTGTAGCCCATCCCGACCGCAATCGGCAGGAAGAGCAGCGCCCAGCGCCAGGCCTTGTCCTGGAGCAGGAAATCGGCGATCAGCCCACCGGCGATGACAAAGAAACCCAGGTAAATCAGATGGAAGGCGCGCATCGGTTGCAGCAGGGTGAGTCCGGCGAAACTCCTGGGGAGGGTGATGACCACGGCGGCGACCGTGAAGAGGGTCCCGAAAATGGCGAGGTCGCGGCTGATACGGGCGAGTCCCGGCTGGCCGGTGCGGCGTCCAATGCGGGAGAACCACCACAACAGCCCGAGCGGAGCCAGGGCTCCGAGCCACTCGTACCACTCCCAACGCAGGACCGAGAAATAGGAATTGCCCTGCAGGATCTCGCGATAGGCGTCGCTGACCGGGCCGGAAAGTCCGAAGGGAAGCAGGATGGCAGAAACGGCCCCGGCGGGTGACGCCGAGGAGCCTTCGCGGAGGGGCCGGAGGTTTTCGAGGGCGAAGGAAAGGGCGACGTAGGTGATGCCGAAGGCCGCCATCAGGGGATGGACCGCGGCGGCAAAAACGGCAAGGAGCGCGCAGGGGATCCAGCGGCGCCGGTAGCCGGTGATGACCATGAACAAGAGCGCGGGCACCGAAACCGAGCGCGGGTTCAGATACTCGTCGAAGATGTAAAGCGCGGTGCCGGCCACGGGAATGGTCAGCAGGACGGCGACCAGCGCGGTACCGGCCCAAGCGGCGCGCGGGCTGCGAAAGATCAGGCGGCCCAAGCTCAAGCATCCGAACAAGAGGAAGAAGATGGATGCCAGGTGGAGGAGCAGCAGCGCCCAATCGAAGGGCAGATGCGAGATGCGCACAAAAGCGGCGACCAGGTTGGGGAACCAGGTCATGTGGGAATGCGAGGTGAAGAAGGCGGCGTTGTAAGGGTAGAGCGCCGGATCGAGCATCTTCTTGATGCCGGGAACGTAGATGGCGGCATCTTCGACCGCCGGGTGATAACCGTGAACGAGCACCGCCACGATGGTCAGCAGCGCAAGGCGCGAGAGATCGGAGAACTTGGACGGTTGGCTCATCGGGGAAGCGCGTCCCCGACCTCTTCATAACAAACGGGCGAGGTGTCGAGCTTGCGGCCATTCGGGTCAAAGCGCCGGAGGTGCAGCAAGCCCCATTTTTGCAGGAGGAACTGCATGGCCGTGCCCAGCACTCCGAAGCCATATTTCACGCTGCGCCGGAAGTTGATGGAAGAAGCTTCTTCAAAGTACTTGGTCGGGCAGGAGACTTCGCCCATGCGGAAGCCAAAATACTGGCACTGCGCCAGCATCTGATTGTCGAAGACGAAGTCGGGGGAATTCTCCATCAGGGGCAGCTTCTCGAGGGTCTCGCGGCTAAAGGCGCGGTAGCCGGTGTGATACTCGGAGAGCTTGGCGCCCATCACCAGATTCTGGAAGGCGGTCAGCAGACGATTGGCGATGTACTTGTAAAGCGGCATCCCGCCCTTGAGCGCCTGGCCGCCGATGATGCGCGAGGCCAGCACCACGTCATAGACGCCGTAGGCAATCATGCTCGACATCGCGGTGATCAGCAGCGGAGTGTACTGGTAGTCGGGATGGACCATGATGACGACGTCGGCACCGGCCTGCAGGGCTTCGCGGTAGCAGGTCTGTTGATTGCGCCCGTACCCGTAGTTACGGTCGTGGACAAAGGTGCGCAGCCCGAGGCGGCGGGCGACTTCCAAGGTGTCGTCGTGGCTGTGGTCGTCGACCAGGATGGTGACGTCGACGAGCTCGGGAATCTCTTTCACCGTGGTCTCAAGCGTCTTGGCCGCGTTGTAGGCGGGCAAAACTACGGCGATGCGCTTGCCATTGATCATGAAAATCCGCTGCCAGGAGATGGGGCCGGAGCGGGTGCACCAAAAACAGGGCAAATCCGCGGCCCGAAGCGTTCGAGAACATGCGCTGGGCGCAGGAAACCTCGATCGTTGAAGGCTATTGTAAGCGAGCCGCCGGCAAAAAACGAGCTAACAGCAAGCATCGGCAAACGTCTATCCCTAGAAGAGAGCCGCCCATCCGACTAGGATTGATGGAACCCCGGAGTAACGGAGTGCGTACAAACCAGTGAACCAGTATGCCTAGACTATCCATCCGAGAACCGGCAGCCATCGCCTTTGACACCATGCTGGCGCACAAGTTGCGCTCGTTCCTGATGCTGCTGGGGATCATCCTCTCGGTCTCGACCCTGATCCTGGTGGTGGCGCTGATCAATGGAACCAACGTCTATATCGCCGAACGAGTGGCGAATATGGGCTCCGATGTATTCCTGGTCTCGCGCTTCGGGTTGATCAATAGCCGCGAAGAATTCATCAAGGCGAACCGCCGCAACCGGCGGCTGACCTGGGACGACTTCATCGCCATGCGCGACACCATGAAGCTGGCCAAGAACGTCGGCCTCGAGTGCCGCAGCAGCGGCCGGGTGAAGTATGGCAACGATACCCAGGAAGACGTCCAGATCCGCGGAGTGACGGCCAACATCGGCGAGATGGATGTGGAGGAGATCGCGCGGGGCCGGTACGTCAGCGATACCGACAACGAACATCGCAGCACGACGGCGGTGGTGGGCGCCGACGTGGTGACCAAGCTTTTCCCCTCCACCGATCCGATCGGCAAGAACATCTTCGTCGCGGGCCAGGAATTCACGATCGTCGGGGTCGCCAAACCGATCGGCTCGGTGATGGGCCAGCCGCAGGACAACTTCGTCTATATCCCGGTGCAGACGTGGCTGAAGATGTTTGGCACGCACACCGACCGCATGAACATCAACATCCAGGCGCGCGGCGCGGAATACATGGAGCAGACCAAGGACGAAGCGCGGGCGATCTTGCGGGCGCGCCGGCACCTCGCTCCCGACGAGGAAGACAACTTCGGCATTTTCGGCGCCGACAGCCTGATGCAGCTTTGGAACAACCTGACAGGAACGCTGGCGGGGGCGATGGTCGGGGTGGTCTCGATCTTCCTGGTGATCGGCGGCGTGGTGATCATGAACGTGATGCTGGCGAGCGTGACGGAACGCACCCGAGAGATCGGCATCCGTAAATCTCTAGGTGCGCGGACGACGGACATCCTGAGCCAGTTCCTGGTTGAAGCGGCGACGATGTCGGCGATCGGCGGAGCCATCGGCATCGTCATCGCGTGGATATTGGCGGTCATCCTGAACCAGACGACGCCGCTGCCGATGAGCGTTCCGATCTCGGCGGTGATCGTGGCGCTGGTGGTTTCGACGGCGGTCGGGCTGTTCTTTGGAGTGTATCCGGCGCGGCGGGCTTCGAAGCTCGATCCCATCGAAGCCTTGCGGGCGGAGAATTAGGGTTAACAGATGAAGACGATCAAGCGGTTCTTCCAACTCGGCGAAAACACGAAGCTGGCGCTCTCGACGCTGCGCGAACACAAGACCCGTTCGTTGTTGACGGTGCTCGGAGTGGTCATTGCCGTGGTCGTGCTCATCATGGTGTTCAGCGTGATGTATGGCGTGGATGCCGACATGAGGGCTTACCTCGAGGATTTCGGCACCAACACGCTGTTCATCTTCAAATTCGAGCCGGGCTTCCATATCGGGCGGCTCTCGCAGGAAGAACGCACCCGCAAGCCGCTCGAATATGAAGACGCGATGGCCCTGAAAGAAGAATGTGCGGCGATCCGCGACGTCAATATCGAGATCCATCCATGGACCTTCCAGCCGGGGCCGCCGACCTTCCTGCCGACCGCAAAATATAACGGCAAGGAAGTGCTGGAGATCGACTTTTTCGGCACCACGCCTAGCTATGAAGACGTGCAGAACGCGCATCTCGAGCAGGGACGCTTCTTCACCGCGGCGGAAGACGAACATCGCTCCGACGTCACCGTCCTCGGACACGACCTGGCGGACACCCTGTTCCCGGGGCACGACGCGGTAGGCAAGGAGCTCAGCGTCAACGGGATGATCTTCACCGTGGTCGGCGTGCTGGAGAAACGCAAAGGCGTGTTCCTGCGCGACGACTCGTCCGACAAGGAAGTGATGATCCCGTACGCGACCTACCACAAGCGCCGTCCGCAGGATAAAGAGAACTTTGTGACCGCGCAGGCCTACCCGGGGAAGATGTCGGAGGCGAAGGACGAAGCGACGGGAGTGCTTCGCCGGCGCCGTCATGACGCGTACAACAAGAAAGACAGCTTCGGGATCTCGAGCGCGCAGGCGGTGGTGGAACAGTTCCGCAGCGTGATGAGCGCGGTGGCACTGCTGACTATCGCGGTAGCCAGCGTCGGACTGCTGGTGGGCGGCGTCGGGGTGATGAACATCATGCTGATGTCGGTGACCGAACGCACCCACGAGATCGGCATCCGCAAAGCCATCGGGGCGCGCCGCAAGGACGTGATCCGGCAGTTCCTCATAGAAGCCGTGGCGCTGACCGCGGGCGGAGGTGTGGCCGGCGTGCTGATCGCGCTCTTATTTATCCTGCTGGCGAACCTGTTCCTGCCGAGCGTGCCGGCGGCGGTGCCGATGTGGGCGATGGGAGCGGCAGTGGCGGCGGCGATGAGCGTGGGATTGTTCTTTGGCATGTACCCGGCGGTGAAGGCTTCCAAGCTCGATCCCGTGGAAGCCTTGCGTTACGAATAGAGCTCACTCCAAGCAGGAGTCTGGTGGTACGGGTAAGTTCGACCTGGGCGAAGCCTTGCGCTACGAATAGAAAGAATTTTCATATCAAAAACAAAGGCGTCCCGATGGGGACGCCTTCTTCTTGATGGGAGCGAGCTTACTCGCGCCGCGCTTTCATCTCCTGGCGTATCTGCGCCAATTCCGCGGGGGAAAGGAACATCTCCATCGCCGGGAAGACCGTTTTCTCTTCCATCTCCAGGTGAGCGGTAAAGATCTCGCGCAGGGCAGCGGAGATCTCGTGAAGCTCGGCGGAAAGCTCGTCGAGCTTGGCGGGCTGCGAGCGCAGGATCGAGCAGAGAGGCAGGAGGCGCTCGACCAACTGATCGATGGATTCATGTTGTTCGATCATTGCGTCAGCCGCCGGGCCGGCGAGCTTGCGGAGGAGAATCGCTTCCGGAGATGCCGCGGGTTCCGTCTGGCCGCCGGCGGAGAGCGCCTTCAGCAGTCGCGGATGCAGGCTCTGGTTCTCATCGGCCTCGTGCAGCGGCAGGGCCAGCGCGAAGTAGCGGTAGACCTCGACGGCGGCACCCTGCACCTGCCCGGGCTCCGCCTGGTGGGCGTGGGCGAGCTTGCAGGCCATCTCGGTGAAGTGGCGGATGCGCATGTGGCAACCGAGCAGGGCGTCCTGCACGGTTTCTTCGCGGGGCGCGGCGGCGGCGGGCTGAATATTCATCAACATGACGGATTCGATTTTACGGGATTCAAGGCGGCTGCGCGAAGCGCCGCAGTTGGGCCCCGAGGCGCCCGGTATTTGAATCCGAAGCGGGCCGCGGCGAATCAGATTACTTTACGGTCTTGGGCCCGCTGCGGGCCCTGTCCTCTTTATCCCTCCTGCTTTGAGGTTGTTGCCCGATGTGGATCGTACAGCTGGCACTGCGCAGGCCTTACACGTTCGTGGTGATGGCCATGGTCCTGCTGATCCTGACCCCGCTGACGTTGCTGCGCACGCCGGTCGATATATTCCCTGAAATCAATATTCCCGTCATCAGCATCATCTGGAACTACAACGGCATGGAGCCGACGGAGATGGCGGACCGCATCGTCACCAACTCCGAGCGCTCCATCACCACGCTGGTCAATGACATCGAGCACACGGAATCGACCTCGCTGAGCGGGGTGGGCGTGGTCAAGGTGTTCTTCCGTCCGGGCGCCAACATCCAGACGGCGCTGGCGCAGGTGACGGCGATCTCGCAGACGATCACGCGCGGCATGTCGCCGGGGACGACGCCGCCGCTGATTATCACCTACACGGCCTCGACGACGCCGATCATCCAATTGGGGCTTTCGAGCAAGACGCTGCCCGAGCAGCAGCTCTTCGATCTCGGCAACAACTTCCTGCGCACGCAACTGGCGACGGTGCAGGGAGCGGCGCTGCCGTATCCGTATGGCGGCAAGCAGCGCCAGGTGATGGTGGACCTCGATCCGGCGAAGCTGCAGCAGTTCGGGCTCACGCCCAACGACATCGTCAACGCGGTCAGCGCGCAAAACCTGATCACGCCGTCGGGCACGGCCAAGCTCGGACCCATCGAGTACGCGGTGGAGATGAACGGCACGCCGACGACGATCTCCGAGCTGAACAACCTTCCGGTCCGCACCATCCACGGTTCGACGCTCACCATGCGCGACGTGGCGCATATCCGCGACGGCTTCACGCCGCAGACCAACATCGTGCGGCAGGATGGCGTGCGCGGCACGTTGATGTCGGTGCTGAAGAACGGCAACGCCTCGACGCTGGACATCGTCAAAGCGGTGAAGGACGCGATGCCGCTGGCCGCGGCTTCGCTGCCTCCCGCGCTCAACATCAAGACCCTGTTCGACCAGTCGCTCTTCGTCCGCGCCTCGATCAACGGAGTGTTGCGCGAGGGCGTCATCGCCGCCGTGCTGACGGCGATCAATGATCCTCATCTTCATCGGCGACTGGCGCCCGACGATCGTCATCTGCATCTCGATCCCGCTCTCGATCTTCGTGTCGGTGCTGATGCTGAGCGCGCTCGGGCAGACCATCAACATCATGACGCTCGGCGGACTGGCGCTGGCGGTCGGCATCCTGGTGGACGACGCCACGGTGGAGATCGAGAACATCGAGCGCAACCTGGCAATGGGCAAGGAGATGAAGGAAGCCATCCTCGACGGTGCGGCGCAGATCGCAGTCCCCGCCTTCGTCTCCACGCTGTGCATCTGCATCGTCTTCGTGCCGATGTTCTTCCTCGCCGGGGTCGCCAAATTCCTGTTCGTGCCGCTGGCCGAGGCCGTCTGCTTCGCGATGCTGGCGTCCTACTTCCTGTCGCGGACGCTGATCCCGACGCTGGTCATGTACATCATGCGCGGCCACGAACACAAGGCCCAGCACCCGCGCACCCTCTTTGGAAGGATGCAGCGCAAGTTCGAGGAAAGGTTCGAGGCATTCCGCTGCGGCTATGAAAGCCTGCTGGAGACCACGCTGCAGTTCCGCGGAGTCTTCGTGCTGGGGTTCGCGGCGTTCTGCTTCCTCTCGCTGGGGCTGGTCTTCTTCCTCGGCGAGGACTTCTTTCCGGAGGTGGATGCCGGACTGCTTCGTTTGCACGTGCGCGCCCATCCCGGTTTGCGCGTGGAGGAGACGGCGCGGCTCACCGATGAGATCGAGCAGGTCATCCGCCAGGACATCCCCAGGGACGAAGTCACGACGGTCATCGACAATATCGGGGTGCCGTATTCGGGGCTGAATCTTTCGTACAGCAACTCCGGCGTGATCGGCACGAGCGACGCCGAGATCCAGGTGGCGCTCGATCCCGAGCATCACCACGCGACCTCGGGGTACATACGGAAGTTGCGGCACGACCTGCCCAGCCGCTTCCCCGGGGTGGAGTTCTTCTTCCAGCCCGCCGACATCGTCTCGCAGATCCTGAACTTCGGGTTGCCCTCGCCGATCGACATCCAGATCATGGGCAACGACGAGGCCGGCAACTACGTGATGGCGCAGAAGATCGCCAACCAGATGCGCGAGATCCCGGGAGCGGCCGACGTCCACGTCCACCAGCTGCTCGACCTGCCCACGATCTACATGGACATCAATCGATCCAAAGTGACGCAGGTCGGGCTGACGGCGCGCGACGTGGCGCAGAGCGTGCTGGTTTCGCTGAGCGGGAGCTTCCAGACCTCGCCGAACTTCTGGCTCAATCCGAAGAATGGCGTGACCTACAACATCGCGGTGCAGACGCCGCAGTACCGCGTGACCTCGTTCCAGGACCTGATGAATACGCCAGTGAGCAATCCGCAGGCGCAGCCGCAGGTGCTGGGGAATCTGGTCACGGTGTCGCCAATCGCACGGCCGGCGGTGGTGAGCCATTACAACGTGCAACCGGTGATCGACGTCTACGCCAGCACCCAGGGACGCGACCTGGGGGGGCGTCGCCGCCGACGTGGAGACCATCCTGAAGCCGTACCGGGAGCACCTGCCGCGGGGCACGCAGATCGTAATGCGAGGGCAGGTGCAGACCATGCGGTCATCGTTTATCGGGCTGGGCTTCGGATTGCTGATGGCGATCCTGCTCATCTATTTCCTGATCGTCATCAACTTCCAGTCGTGGCTCGATCCGTTCATCATCATCACCGCGTTGCCGGGCGCGCTGGCGGGGATCTGCTGGTTCCTGCTGCTGACGCACACGCGCCTGAGCGTGCCGTCGTTGACCGGGGCGGTGATGTGCATGGGGGTGGCGACGGCCAACTCGATCCTGATGGTCTCGTTCGCGCGCGACCAGATGGACGCGGGGATGCCGGCCTTCAAGGCGGCGGTCTCGGCGGGGTACACGCGGGTGCGGCCGGTGTTGATGACGGCGCTGGCGATGATCATCGGCATGGTGCCGATGGCGTTGGGATTCGGCGAAGGTGGAGAGCAGAACGCTCCGCTGGGCCGCGCCGTGATCGGGGGATTACTGTTCGCCACGGTGGCGACCCTGTTCTTCGTGCCGGCGGTCTTCACCATCTTTCATGGCCGTCGCGAGGCCCGGGCTCAAGAATCACAGTCCTAGATATTTAGAGGAATCCTGGTAATGACGTATCAAGAAGACGAGAAACCGCAACGTTGCAAACCCGAAGTTCAGGCTGCGCCGGAGATCCCGCCGGCGCCGCCCCGGCGGGCGATGGCTTTCGTGGCGGTGGCGTTCCTGCTGCTGCTGGTGGCGGGCATCGTGACATTGCTCACTCACGCCCACGAGTCGCGCGCCCTGGCCATGGAGACCGAAGCCAGCGCGATCCCGTACGTCGCGGTCGTCCATCCCACGCTGGAAAAACCCGACGAGGACCTGACCCTGCCGGCATCGCTGCAGGCCTTCAAGGAGTCGCCGATCTTTGCGCGCACCAACGGGTACCTCGTGCAGTGGACCCGGGACATCGGCAGCAAGGTGAAGAAAGGCGAGCTGCTGGCCCGCATCGATACCCCGGAGGTCGACCAGGAGCTTTCGCAGACGCGCGCCGCGCGCGAGCAGATCGCCGCGCAGTTGAGCCTGGCGCGGATCTCCGCCGACCGCTACCAGTCGCTGCGCAAGAGCGACTCGGTCTCGCAGCAGGAATCGGACCAGCAGGTGAGCGGCTACCAGCAGGCGGTGGCCAACCTGGCCGCGGCCGACGCCAACGTGCGGCGGCTCGAACAACTGGAATCATTTAAGAATGTCTATGCGCCGTTCAGCGGCGTGCTGACGCGGCGCAACGTCGATCCGGGAGCGCTGATCAACGCCGGCTCCGGCGGACGCGAGCTGTTCGATATCGCGGAAGTCGATCCGATACGGGTCTTCGTCAACGTGCCACAGACGTATTCCGCGCTGATGAAAGTGGGAACCCCGGCCTGGTTCGAGTTGCAGGAGATGCCGGGCATGAAGTTCCACGGGACGGTGGCGCGGACCGCCGACGCGCTGGATCCGGCGACGCGCACGCTGGTCACCGAAGTCGACGTGCCCAACCACGATGGCAAGCTGTTGCCGGGAGCTTACGGGCAGGTGCATTTCGAGATCACGGTCGCCGACATCCGCCGGATGACGGTCCCGGTCAACGCCATGCTGTTCCGCGCCGAGGGCGCGCGGGTCGCGGTGGTCGGCGCGAACGGCAAGGTGCAGCTTCGCACCATCGCCATCGGCCGCGACTACGGAGCGACGCTGGAGATCCTGAGCGGGGTGGATGCCAACGAATTGGTAATCATCAATCCATCCGACTCGCTCGAAGACGGACAGCCGGTGAAGATCGCTTCGCAGAATCAAGCGGGCCAAGCAGCGCAGCCGTCGGCGGTGCCCACCGCGGCTCCGCAGAGCCAGCAGGAACTCGAGAACCAGACGACGCGGCCGGGCGAGCAATCCGGCAGCGCGAAGAAACAGGGCAACCAGAAGAAATGAGACGTCTGACCATCTTCGCTGCCCTGCTGCTGGCCGCGGGCCTGGCCCATGCCGGCGGTCCGAAATACAAGAAGCCAGACGTCGCGTTGCCGGCGGCATGGCAGACACAGGCTCCGTGGGCTCCCGCGGCTCCGAGCGACGCCCTGCCGAAAGGCAAATGGTGGAGCGCGTTCGGCGATGCCGAGCTGGACCGATACGAAGAGCGCGCGGTGGCCCAGAACCAGACGCTGCAGGCGGCGATCGCGCGCCTGTCGGAAGCGCGTGCCTTTGCGCGGGTCACGCAGTCGGGACTCTATCCCGAGCTCGACGCTGCGCCCTCGATGGCGCGGCAGCGCGTCTCGGCCAATCGTCCGAACCTGCCGGCGAGCGCGGCCAGTTCGCCGATCACGCAAAATGTCTTCAACATCCCGTTCACCCTCAACTACGAGCTCGACCTGTTTGGAGCGGTGCGCAACAACGTCGCATCGGCGCAGGCCAACCTGCAGGCATCGGCCGCGGATCTCGAAAACGCGAGGCTGCTGGTGACTACCGAGCTGGCGGCGGATTACTTCCAGCTGCGCTCGCTGGACTCCGAGATCGACGTCGTCAACAAGGTCATCGCCTTCGACCAGCAGGGGCTGGACCTGGTGAACCGGCGCCACGATGGCGGCACGGCTTCGGGGCTGGATGTCGCGCAGCAGCAGACGGTCATCGATGCCGCGATCACGTAACTCGCGCTTTTGCAGCAGCAGCGCGCCCAATACCAGCACGCGCTGGCCATGCTGCAGGGACTTCCGGCGCCGGAGTTCACGGCGCCGCAGCGCCCGTTCGACGCCAAGGCGCCGCCGGTCCCGCTGACGCTTCCTGCCGATCTTCTGCAGCGGAGGCCCGACATCGCGGCTGCCGAACGCAGGGTCGCGGCGGCGAACGCGCAGATCGGCGTCGCCCGCTCAGCGTTCTTCCCCAACATCCTTCTCGGCGCGGCCGCTGGGTTGCAGAGCACCAGCATCACCAGCTTGTTCAGCTCGCCGAGCGCGCTATGGTCGGTCGGACTTTCGGCGTTGGAGCCGGTGTTTGCCGGCGGACGCGTCCACGCGCGCTATCAGCAGAGCCGCGCCGTCTATGACGAATCGGTCGCCAACTATCGCGAGACGGTGCTGGTCGGGTTCCAGGAAGTGGAGGACGCGCTCTCCGCGCTGAACGCCTTGTCGGCCGCAGTCGAATCGCAGCAACGGGCGGTCGCCGACGCCACCCGATCGTTGCAGCTCGCCAACGAACGCTATACCGGCGGACTCGTCACCTATCTCGACGTCATCACCGCGCAGGAACAACTGCTCGCCAACGAGCGTCTCGCCACCCAGCTGCTGGGGCAGAAGGTCGTGATGTCGGTCTATCTCATCAAGGCGCTGGGCGGAGGCTGGGACAGCCACACTCTCGACGCCGTCCCGGTGAAGGCCACCCTGAAACAGGCGGTAACGCAGTAAGGGAGTCTTAGGGCGCGGAGGGCCGCGGGCTGAATTCCACCAGGCCGACACGGTCATAGACGCCGATCGGATGATGCGTATAGGTCTTATCCGTAACGCCCACCAAATAGCGAATGGTGGCCCACGAAGGCTCGTAGGCCACGACCAGGAATCGCTGCCGCCGAGCCGTCATCTGCTGCAGGAACTGATCGATCTCGCGCTGCGCCAGCGGAGTCACCGAGCGCGGCAGTCCCACGACCGGCGAACTCACCTTGTAGTAGCTGAGCGGCGCCAGCATGCCACTCTGAGAGTCGAACGGGGAAGTGAGGCGATCCGATTCCGGGATATCGCTGCAGATAAGAAGGGGAGCGTGGTCGACAGCGGTATTGGTTTCCGCCACTTCCAACGCATACTTCCAGGTGTACCCGTGCGGCGTGCTGAAGCCGGGATCGTAATCGACGGCGGTCATGGCGACCACCACCGAGAGGCAGAGCGCGGCGCGCAACCATCGGCTATCGAAGCAGCTCACCATCAGTCCCCAGCACAAGGCGATGCCCGGTACCGCGACCAGATAGTAGCGGCTGACGAACATGTGGATCGGGGTCGCCGCGCTGAGCACAAAGAAGGCGAGGAGTGGCACGAAAGCCAGCAGCAAGGGCAAGGTCCGGGTGCCTTCGTGGGCCGGCCGTGGAGCTCGCACACGGCTCATGGCCGCCGCGATCAGCGCCGCCAGCATGAACAACGCGCGCAGGTAATCGGTGGCGAAGGAGCCCGCGAGATCGCTCAGGGTCGCGCGCTGGTAAAAGACATGTTCGCCGGTGGTGGTCACGATCTTGAGGATGAGGGGCACGACCGGCAGCAGTACCACGCAGAAAGGGATGAGCGCCGCCTTCCAGTCGGGATGGAAGGAGTCTGGCCGCTGCCGCGCGACCATCAGGAGATAGATGGCAAATGCGGCGACCACGATCCCGAACAGGAAATGGAAATACAAGATGAGGGCGGCGGAGATCCCGAACCACACCGCATCGCGCGTGGAGCCGCTGCGCGTCCAGCGCAGCATGCGATCGATGGCTACGGTGACGGCGAGAACCGCAAACGCATACGGTCGCGCATCGATGGCCGCAAACATCAGCGGAGGATACAGGCAGAAGATGACGGTCACGAATCCGGCGACATCGACATCGAAGAGCTGGCGCGCGATGCGATAGAGAAAATAAACGGCGGCGAGCATGGCCAGGATGGAGGGCATCCGCAAGGCATAGATGCTCGAACCGAAGAGCGACTTCGTGACCAGGAGAAGGAAAGGATAAGCGACGAACGAGATTCCCTGGCGCGCCCACAATTGCGAGAATCCGGCAGTGATCTGCCAATACGAAACCGTTTCATCGAGCCACAAGGGAGAGCGCAAGGCGAAAAACCAGTTCAGGATCGAGCACAAGATGGCGATCGGGTAGATCACGTTTTCCGGCCTGATCCCCGTCGCCGGGCGCTGCGCTTCGCCGGGCAGCGCAACTTCAGAGGGGGTGGCGGAAGAAGGTTCAGTCGGCTTGGAACCCGGATTCTGCAAGAGTCGTTCCTGTGCTCGCACCCGCCACCGATGCCAGCCATGGGCTTGCGCGCTCGGATCGGGCATTGTGCTAAGAGTTTGTGGTCTGAATCTGTGGCATTATACTCGGCAAAGTAGGGTTCACGATCCGCGGCCGCATGGACTCCGTGCGCAAGCCGGGCGGAGAGTGAAACTAGCGTGGCCGGCCGCGCACCCCCAGGAATGCGAATGACAGCTTCTCCGAAACCCGCGCCGAGCGTCGGCAGCAGCGGCGACACCAGGGACTCGACCGTCCCACAATCGCAGGTCGAGATCTCGATCGTGATGCCGTGCCTGAACGAGAGCGAGACGGTCGGCATCTGCGTCGAGAAAGCGATGACCGCGCTGCGCGCCAACGGCATCCGCGGGGAAGTGATCGTGGCGGACAACGGTTCGACCGACGGCTCGCAGCAGCTCTCCACCGCGGCCGGCGCGCGGGTGGTCGAGGTCCAGGAAAAAGGCTATGGCAGTGCGCTGCGCGGAGGCATCGCGGCGGCGCGCGGGCAATTCATCCTGATGGCCGATGCCGACGACAGCTACGATCTGAGCCACACGCCGAGGTTTCTCGAGCGGCTGCGCGGCGGCGCCGACCTGGTGATGGGCAACCGCTTCCAAGGCGGCATCGCCGACGATGCCATGCCTTTCCTGCACCGATACCTAGGGAACCCGGTGCTGAGCTGGATCGGAAGATTGTTCTTCAAGTCGCAGTGCTCCGACTTCCATTGCGGCATGAGGGCCTTTCGCAAGTCCTCGATCGAACGCATGGAACTGCGCTCGACGGGGATGGAGTTTGCCAGCGAGTTGGTGGTCAAGGCCAGCCTGATGGGCCTCAAGATCGACGAGGTGCCGACCACGCTCTCGCCGGACGGCCGCAGCCGGCCACCGCACCTGCGAACCTGGCG
>Ga0315268_10001284_pt1 | contig 28822 bp, 19 predicted proteins | sample C1_top_MG_FD_204535 | JGI IMG/M metagenome (GOLD analysis project Ga0315268, IMG submission 204535) | Sediment microbial communities from Yellowstone Lake, YNP, Wyoming, USA - C1_top | ecosystem: Environmental > Aquatic > Freshwater > Lake > Sediment | place: USA: Wyoming | collected 2017-08-01
CGGCCCGAACGCTTCGCCACGACTGCGCGCACCGAGGGCGCCGGCTGGGTGATCGACGGCACCAAGGCACTGGTGCTGGACGGCCATGTGGCCGATCTGCTGGTCGTGGTGGCGGCGCTGCAGGGCGCGGCCATCGGCGGCGTGGGGCTGTTCCTGGTGCCGGCCGGCACACCCGGCCTGGAGATCGAACGCACGCTGATGGTGGATGCGCACAACGCCGCGCGCGTGCGCATGTCGGGTCTGAGGCTGGCCGGCGCTGCGCTGCTGGGCAGGCCCGAAGGCGGCGCGGCCGCTTTGGCCGCCACGCTGGACGCCGGCCGCGCCGCCGCGGCGGCTGAGCTGCTGGGCCTGGCCGACGAGGTATTCGAGCGCACCGTGCAGTACCTGCAAGACCGGCGCCAGTTCGGCAAGCAGATCGGCGAGTTCCAGGCGCTTCAGCACCGCGCGGCGCACCTGTACAGCGAGCTGGAGATCAGCCGCGCCGCGCTCATCAAGGCCCAGCAGTCGCTGGACGCCGACATCGCACAGGCGGGCGCAGCAGTGGCCGTGGCCAAGGCCCGCGCCGGGCGCAGCGCCACGCTGGCAGTGCAGGAGGCAGTGCAGATGCATGGCGGCATGGGCATGACCGATGCCTTCGAGATCGGCTTCTTCATGAAGCGCGCGCGCGTGCTGCAAGAGCTGTGGGGCGATTCAAACTACCACCTCGACGCGCTGGCGCGCCGGCGTGGGTATTGAGCACCCGGCCGCGAACCGACGAAGATAGTGTTCAAGCCGTTGTTAGGCGCACCAGGGTGGCCCTACTTCGATGCAAGGATATGAATGACTGTTGAATCCAAAGGCCGCGACCTCTTCATCGTCGACAACAGCGTCTCCGGCTGGACGGGTCTGCGCTATCTCGAAGAATGGACCGGCATCGCGAAGGCGTTCGACATCGCCACTGGGTACTTCGAGATCGGCGCACTGCTCGCACTCGACGGCAAATGGCAGGCGCTGGACAAGATTCGCATCCTGTTGGGCGCGGAGATGACGCAGCGCACGCGTAAGGCGCTGCTCGACGTCGTGCGTGAACGGGCCGTTCTAGTTCTTGACGGCAGTATCGAGGCGACCAAGGACTCCAACCCGTTTCTCCATGGCGTGCCCGCGCTCCTCGAGGCGCTGCGCTTCGGCCAGATCGAGTGCCGGGTCTACGACAAGGACAAGTTCCACGCCAAGGCGTACATCACGCACGCGAAGCTGGAAGTGATCGGCTCACAGGCACTGGTCGGATCGAGCAACTTCACTCTGCCGGGCCTCACCAAGAACATCGAGCTCAACATCCAGGTTCAGAGCGCACGCGAGGTCGCACAGCTGCAAGAGTGGTTCGAGATTCACTGGAACGATGCCAGCGTTGTCACCGACGCCGTCATCACGACCATTGAGCGCCAAACCCATCTCTACACGCCGTTCGATGTCTACGCGAAGGCGCTTCAGGAGTACTTCCGCGGCCATGAGCTGACCTCGACCGAGTGGGACGAGACGCGCTCGCAGATGTTCCCGAAGATCGACCGCTATCAGAAGGAAGCCTACTGGGCGCTGATGAAGATCGCGCGCCAACACGGTGGCGCGTTCCTCTGCGATGGCGTCGGCCTCGGCAAGACCTTCGTCGGCCTGATGCTGATCGAGCGACTCGTGCTGCACGACGGCAAGCGCGTGGTGTTGTTCGCACCCAAGGCCACAAAGGAAGGCGTCTGGGAGCCGCACTTGCGTGATTGGCTGCCGCACATCGGTGGCGTTGGCGGTAACGCCGACTTCAGCAACCTCGCCGTCTTCAGTCACACCGACCTTGGTCGCGCCGGCGATTTCCCGGAACGCTTCCGCCGGATCGCCGAACTCGCCGACGTTGTGATCATTGATGAAGCCCACCACTTCCGAAACCCGGGGCGCCAGGGCAGTGCAGAAGAGGAGGTCGAGCCGTCGCGCTACCACCAGCTCTACGAGTTGCTCGACCAAGCGAAGCGGCCCAAGGCCCTCTTCATGCTCACCGCCACACCGATCAACAACCGGCTGAGCGACTTCCGGCACATGGCCGAGCTGTTCACGCGGCGCGTCGAGACCTACTTCGCCCGCACGCTGGGTGTGAACAATCTGCGCGCGCATTTCAACCAGATGGAAAAGGCCCTTCGGACTGCAGTCGGACAAGATTCGACCGATGTGGCCGAGCACATGACCGAGGCGCAACAGATTCTCGGCACGGACGAGATCTTCAAACAGCTCGTCGTGCAACGCAGCCGTGCCTACGCCCGCGAGAGCCAGATCCGCGAGACCGGCAAGGCCGCGGTCTTCCCGGAGCGCAAGGCGCCACAGGTCGCGGCGTACTCGATCCGCAAGACCTACGGCCGCCTGCTCGACATGTTCGAGAAAGCCTTCACTCGCAAGAGCCCACTATTCACCCTTCCCATGTATTGCCCGCTGGCCTGGTACAAGGGGTCGGACAAGAGCATCGATCCAATGGATGAGGGGCGACAGGAGCAGGTCGTCGGCCTCATCCGCACCAGCTTTCTGAAACGCTTCGAGAGCTCGGTCGTAGCCTTCGAGCTCTCATGCGAGCGCTTGCTGAAAAAGCTACTTGCCTTCCTCGAAGTACACAGCGAGACCGACCCGGAGAAGAAGCGCCTGGATCGTTGGAAGGCCCAGAACAGTGAGATTCTCAGCTACGCGGTTCAGCGTCATATGGGGTTCTGGGGCGAGGACGGCGACGAGTCCGAAGACGACGACATCGTGCCGCAGGAGCTGCTCGACGCTGTTGAGCGGCTTGACCGCAATGAGTACCGGGTCGAGGAGATGATGTCCGAGACCTTCCTCGACCTCGATCAGATCGTGCAGTTTCTCGACGAGGCTCGGAAGTTCGACCCGAAGCACGACGACAAGCTGCAGAAACTGATCCGGCTGCTCAAGACCAAGGAACTCGACGGCCAGAAGGTTCTCATCTTCACAGAATTCGCGGATACCGCTCGCTACCTCAAGGGGCAGCTCGACAAGGCCGGCATCGATGGCGTGTCCCAGGTGGACAGCGCCACCAAGCGCAATCGCGCCGACGTCATTCAGTGCTTCTCACCGTATTACAACGGCAAATCGTCGCCCGCGCTCGCCGAGAAGGGCCGCACCGAGATCCGCGTCCTCATCTCCACCGACGTCCTCTCCGAAGGCCTGAACCTCCAGGACGCCTCGCGGATGATCAACTACGACATCCACTGGAACCCGGTGCGCCTGATGCAGCGCATTGGTCGCGTGGACCGACGCATGAACCCCGAGGTCGAGAAGCGGCTCGTCGCCGACCATCCGGAGGTCGCCGCCTCCCGCGGCAAGGTGAGCTTCTGGAACTTCCTGCCTCCCGACGAGCTGAACGCGATCCTCACGCTCTACGCCAAGGTCACCCAGAAGACCCTGTTGATCTCGAAGACGCTGGGGATCGAAGGCAAGAAGCTGCTGACGCCCGAGGACGACTTCGACGCGATCAGGGAGTTCAACCACGCCTACGAGGGCACCAAGACCGCGGTCGAGGACATGCACCTCGAATACCAGGCCCTGCTGCAGACTGACCCCGCGTTAGAGGCGCGGCTCAAGGGCCTGCCTGGCGCCACGTTCAGCGGGCGCAAGCGGGTGGCCAAGTGCGTACGCGGCGTGTTCTTCTGCTACGCGCTCCCTGCGCTCGACAAGCAGAAGGATCCACCCGAGTTCACAGAGGACGCCGGCACCACGCGCTGGTACCTCTACGACCTCGACCGCGACGCCATCCTTGAGGAACCCGGCGAGATCGTCGCCAGCATCCGCTCCAAGCCCGAGACGCCGCGCAAATGCACGACCGAGGAGAAGACGCTCATCGAGCTGCGCGGCAAGATCGAGAAGCACATCAAGAATTCCTATCTCAAGCGGGTGGACGCGCCGGTCGGGGTCAAGCCGGCGCTCCGCTGCTGGATGGAACTGAACGAAGGCTAAGGACATGCCGAACGACCGCCGCGTAGGCGACTCATGAGCACGACACGCAAAGCCACCGTCAGCGTGAAAGGAACCGACATCACGGTTCTCGTTTACCGGGAGCAGGACTATATTTCGCTCACCGATATCGCGCGCCACAAGAACGCCGGGCTTACGGACGATCTGATCCGCAATTGGCTCCGCAACCGCAACACGATCGAGTTTCTCGGCATCTGGGAGAGCCTCAACAATCCCGGCTTTAAACCCGTCGAATTCGACGGGTTTAGAAAGAGCGCCGGCCTGAACAGCTTCGCCCTGACCCCTCGACAATGGATCGAAAAAACCGGCGCCGTCGGGATCCTGTCGAAGCCGGGCCGCTACGGCGGAACCTTTGCCCACAAGGACATCGCCTTCGAGTTCGCCACCTGGATTTCCGTCGAGTTCAAACTGTTCCTGATCAAGGAGTTCCAGCGGCTGAAGGAGGACGAGAACAGCCGCCTCTCGCTCGCCTGGAATCTCAACCGCACCCTCTCCAAGCTCAACTACCGCATTCATACGGATGCGATTCGGACCCACCTGATCCCTGCGGTCGTTACGCCCGCGCAGGCGGCCATTACGTATGCCACCGAGGCCGATCTTCTCAACGTCGCCCTGTTCGGCCAGACCGCGAAGCAGTGGCGGGATTCCAATCCCGGGCTCGACGGCAACATGCGCGAGCACGCCACCGTCGAACAATTGCTGGTGCTGGCCAACATCGAAGGTATGAATGCCGAACTCATCCACATGGGTCTTTCCCAAGGGGAGCGGCTCAATCGACTCAACCAGATCGCCATCCGCCAGATGCAGGTGTTGACAGGTGCTCAGGTCATCAGGCAACTCAAGGAGTGCTGATGCCGACCGATCACCGCGCCGCGCTGGCGGATATCAAGACATTCCCCCAGCTCATCGCCTATCTGCGCGACGAGATGGGCTGGCCGATTGCCGGCGATTCGTTCGAGGACGTGGACGATCTGTTCTACGACTTCACCGCCGACGAGCTCGGCATCGACCCGAAGACCGCCGCCAAGATCACCGAGATCAAGCGCCTGAAGCCGCTCTCGACGCGCCAGCCCTGGGGCATCTTTTTCGTCAAGTTCGAGCCGAAGAGGCTCCCGGTGGTGGCGCTGCGCCGCATCCTGAGCCAGGTGGCGCTGAAGAAGCGCGCGTCAGCCAACAGCGCCGACCGCACCGCCTGGGCTGCCGACGACCTGCTCTTCATCTCCAACTACGGCGAGGGCAGCGAGCGGCAGATCAGCTTTGCGCATTTTGCAAAGCCGCAGGACGGCCACGACTTGCCCACGCTCAAGGTGCTCGGCTGGGACAACCGCGACACGGCGTTGCATCTCGACGCCGTTGCGAAGGAGCTGACGCAGCATCTGGCCTGGCCGGACGACGACGCCGATCTCGAGGCCTGGCGCAAGGGCTGGCGCGGCGCCTTCACCCTGCGCCACGGCGAGGTCGTCACCACCTCGAAGCAACTCTCGATCCGCCTGGCGAAGTTGGCGGGCGACATCCGCGACCGGATCAAATCCGCGCTCGCCATCGAGACCGACCGCGGCCCGCTCACCAAGCTGATGAAGGCGTTCCAGACGGCGCTGGTCCATGACCTCGACGCCGATGGCTTCGCCGACATGTACGCGCAGACCATTGCCTACGGTCTGCTCTCGGCGCGCATCGCCGACCCGCACAAGAAGACGGTCGACGACTTCGCCGGCCACATGCGCACCAACCCGTTCCTGCGGGAGCTGATGGAGACCTTCCCAAAGGTCGGCGGGCGACGCGGCAAGGCGGGCGGGCCGGGTATCGACTTCGACGAGCTGGGCGTGAGCGAAGTCGTGCAGTTGCTCGACGACGCGAACATGGAAGCGGTCGTCCTCGACTTTGGCGACAAGAACCCGCAGGAAGACCCGGTCATCCACTTCTACGAGTTGTTCCTCAAGGAGTACGACGCCAAGAAGCGGATGCAGCGCGGCGTCTTCTACACCCCGCGACCGGTCGTCTCTTACATCGTGCGCTCGGTGGACGAGCTGCTGCGCACCGAGTTTGGCCTTGAAGATGGGCTGGCTGACACGACCACCTGGGGCGAGATGGTCAAGCGCCACAAGGACCTCAAGGTTCCCGAGGGCGCCTCGCCCGACCAGGCCTTCGTGCAGATCCTCGACCCCGCCACCGGCACCGGCACCTTCCTCGTTGAAGTCATCGACATCATTCACAAGACGATGGTCGCCAAGTGGAAGGCGCAGGGCCACGGCGAGACGAAGATCGCGGCGCTGTGGAACGAGCATGTGCCCAAGCACCTGCTTACGCGGCTACACGCCTACGAACTGATGATGGCGCCCTACGCCATTGCACACTTGAAGGTTGGGCTCAAGCTCTATGAGACGGGCTACCGGTTCGGCAGCGAGGAGCGGGCGCGTGTCTACCTGACGAATGCACTCGAACCGTCGAGCGACAGCAAGAAGCAGATGGAGTTTGCGGAGTGGCTCCCGGCGCTCGCGCGTGAGGCGCAGTCAGTCAACGAGGTCAAGCGGAAGCAGCGGTTCACCGTCGTCATCGGCAACCCGCCCTATTCGCTGCTCTCGGCAAATCTGGAGCCTCATCACCGGGCGTTGGTTGAAGACTACAAGTTCGTGAATGGAGAACGGATTCACGAGCGGGGCGCGTTGCAGATGGAGAAGAATCTGAACGATGACTACGTGAAATTCGTTCGGCTCACTCAACGGACGATTGAGCGCGCAGGCGTTGGCGTCTCCGGGCTAATCACAAATCACTCGTTCTTGGACAATCCGACGATGCGCGGCGTGAGGTGGAGCCTGCTGCGCTCCGCTTCGCGTATTTGGCTGAATGACCTGCACGGAAACTCGACAAAGCAGGAGCAACCGCCGGACGGCGGTGAGGACGTGAATGTCTTCCAAATTAAGCAAGGCGTAGCCATTGCCTTGAGTGTTCGGCTGCCGGGCGTACGCGATGCGTGCGAAGCAATGCATCATGAACTCTGGGGCACGCGGCAAAGCAAAGAGGCGTGGCTCGGCGCAAACAATGTCGGCAGTCACGAATGGCAATCGCTTGAACCAACGCCCGAGCACTTCCTTTTCGTCCCGCAAAGCAGTTCACTGAAATTCGAGTTTGAGGCGTGGCCAGGTCTTCCAGACGCGATGCCTGCTAACGGCGCGGGGTACATCACTGCGCGAGACAACCTTGTTGTCGACTTCGATCGGGATGCCCTTGTCGAGCGAGTGCGTGCGTTCAACGCTTCGCGGCAAGACGATGCTTCATTGCTCAAAGTTTTTGATGTTGCCGACAAGAAGGGTTGGGATGTCCAACGTGCGCGGGCGGAGCTGAAGCGCGTCGATATTCCGAACCGGGTAATCAGGACCAACTACCGGCCATTCGACTCCCGATGAATATTCTTCGATTCGACACTTGTATGGGGACGTTCGTGGCCGACAATGCAGCACGTCGTCGGGCATCCCAAGAATGTGACGTTGCTCGCGACGCGTATGACGAAAGACCAGTGGGATGTCTGGGTTGCGGGAACGGTCAGCTCGCACAAGGCGATGTCGGCCTACGACACCAACAGCGTTTTTCCACTTTACCTCGCCGACGACTTGGAGAGTTCGCAGAAGAGCCTCGCAAGCGAGCAACGGATCAATTTTTCCACCTCGGTTCTGAAATCGCTGGCGACTGTCTTGGGTCTCCAACCGACGGGGCCGCACAGCCTGCCCTCCGGCCTGACGCCCGAAGACATCTTCCACTACGCCTACGCGGTGTTCCACAGTCCCAGCTACCGGAGCCGCTACGCGGAGTTTCTGAAGATCGATTTCCCGCGCCTGCCGTTGACAGGGAACCTGGCGCTGTTCCGTGCGCTGGCCCGGCTCGGCGGCGAACTCAACGCCCTGCACCTCATGGAGTCACCCAAGCTCGACGACCCCCTCACTACCTACATCGGCCCGAAGACTCCAGCGGTCGGTCGAGTCGGCTGGGCGGACAACACCGTCTGGCTCGACGCCGCCGCGACGAAGAAGGGCCAGCCCGCCACTCCTGGCACCATCGGCTTTCGCGGCGTACCCGAGGCCGTGTGGAACTTCCACATCGGCGGCTACCAGGTCTGCGAGAAGTGGCTCAAAGACCGCAGGGGCCGCACGCTCTCCAAGGACGACATCGCCCACTACCAGAAGATCGTCGTCGCGCTCAACGAGACCATCCGTCTGATGCAGGAGATTGATGTAGTCATCGAGCAGACCGGCGGCTGGCCGGGGGCGTTCCAGGCCGGCGAGGCGCAGGCCGCGGCGCCCAAGGTCATCCCGTTCCGGCCGCGCATCGTGCAGCCGGGTCCGAAGGAGCGCTACGTCACCTGCGTGCCGCTCGTCCCGCTCAAGGTCGCCGCCGGCGCCTTCAGCGATCCCCAGCACATCGACGACGAGGGCTTCGAGTGGGCCGCGGTCGAGACAAAGCGCCGCCTGCGCCCCGGCATGTTCGTGGCCCAGGTCGTCGGCAAGTCCATGGAGCCCGCCATCCCCGACGGTGCGTACTGCCTCTTCGCTGCGCCTGTCGAGGGCACGCGCCAGGGCAAGACGGTGCCGGTGCAACTGCGCGACGCCACCGACCCCGAGAGCGGCGAGCGCTACACCGTTAAGCGCTACGAGAGCGAGAAGGCGCAAGCGGGCGACACCTGGCGCCACGAGAAGATCACGCTGAAACCCGTCAACCCCGACTTCAAGCCGATCGTTCTCACCGGCGCGGATGAGGGGCAGCTGCAGGTGGTCGCGGAGTTCGTTGATGTGCTGGGCGGAGAGTCGTGATGCGAAAGCACGGAACTGCTGCGCTTTGCCGATGTCAGCCCACCCGCAGAAGCAGCGCTGCGAGAGGTGCGCCTAACAACAGCATGCAGCTGACGGCGCTCCACCCCGCCGCGGATGCTGAGCGTTCGAGGCGTCAACCTGATGCCTGATCCGTCCCGTCCCACCCATCCTGTCAAGAAAGGCTCACGATGAGCAACCCCGTCAGCATCAGCAACCGCGGCCCGGTGGCCGTGCTCCTCATGGACCGCCCGCCGGTGAACAGCCTGGGCTACGACCTGCGTGCCGGCATCGCCGATGCGCTGGAGCGTGCCAACGCCGATGTCTCGGTGCAGATCATCGTGCTCACAGGCAGCGCCCGGGCGTTTTCAGCCGGCGCCGATATCACCGAGTTCGGTACGCCCAACGCCAGCAAGGAGCCCAACCTGAGGGTGGTGATTGGGCTGCTGGAGAACAGCCCGAAGCCGGTGGTCGGTGCGATCGCCGGGCAATGCCTGGGCGGCGGGCTGGAGCTGGCGATGGGTTGCCACTTCCGGGTGGCGCTGGCCGATGCGCAGCTCGGCCTGCCCGAGGTCAAGATCGGCCTGCTGCCCGGTGCCGGCGGCACCCAACGCCTGCCGCGCCTGATCGGGCTCGAGGCGGCGCTGAACATGATCGTCAGCGGCAACCCGCAGGCAGCGGCCAAGTTCGCCGGCTCGCCGCTGGTCGACAGGATCATCGAAGGCGATCTGGTCGACGGTGCTGTGGCCTTTGCCGTCGACGTGCTGGAAAAGAAGCTGCCGGCGCGCCGCGCGCGCGACCTGAAGGTCAAGCACGAGCAAGGCGAGGCCTTCCTGCAGTTCGCGCGCAATACCGTCGGCGCGATGGCGAAGAACTTCCCGGCGCCGTTGAGGTGCCTGGAGGCGGTGGCGGCCTCGCTGAGCAAACCCTTCGACGAAGGCCTGCGGCTGGAGCGTGAAGGCTTCCTGGCGTTGATGGCCACGCCCGAATCGCGCGCATTGCGCCATGTGTTCGGCGCCGAGCGTGCGGCGGCCAAGATCCCCGGCCTGCCGCAGGACACTCAGGCGCGCAGCATCAACAAGGTGGGCGTGATCGGCGCCGGCATGATGGGCGGCGGCATCACGATGAACTTCCTCAATGCCGGTATCCCGGTGGTGCTGCTGGAGATGAAGCAGGAAGCGCTGGACAAGGGCCTGGGCATCGTCCGCCGCAACTACGAGAACTCGATGAAGAAGGGCAAGTTGAAGCCCGAACAACTGGAACAGCGTTTGGGCCTGGTCACGCCCACGCTGAGTTACGACGCATTCACCGATGTCGACCTGGTGATCGAGGCGGTGTTCGAGAACATGGATGTGAAGCGGACCGTTTTCGAGGCGCTGGACAAGGTGTGCAAGCCGGGTGCGATCCTGGCGTCCAACACGAGCTACCTGAACATCGACCGAATTGCCAATTTCACGCGGCGCCCCGCCGACGTGCTGGGTTTGCACTTCTTCAGCCCGGCCAACGTGATGCGCCTGCTCGAGGTGGTGCGCGGCGCGCGGACCGCGCCCGACGTGTTGGCCACGGCCATGGCGATGGCGAAGAAGATCAACAAGATCGCGGTCGTGTCGGGGGTGTGCGACGGCTTCATCGGCAACCGCATGCTGGCGCGCTACGGCGCGGCGGCGCAGGGCCTGCTCAATGCGGGTGCGTCGCCGCAGCAGGTGGACGGCGCGCTGCAGAAGTTCGGCATGGCGATGGGGCCGTTCCGCATGGGGGATCTGGCGGGCCTGGACATCGGCTGGGCCACACGCAAGCGCAAGGCCGCCGAGATGGGCGTCGAGATGAAACCCAACGTGGCCGACAAGCTGTGCGAGATGGGCCGCTTCGGCCAGAAGACGGGCGCGGGCTACTACCGCTACGAGGCCGGCAAGCGCGACGCCATCCCCGACCCGCTGACCGAGCAACTGCTCACCGAGTACCGCTCCGCGAACCGCATCGCCGCGCGCAAGATCAGCGATGACGAGGTGGTCGAGCGCTGCATCTTTGCGCTCGTCAACGAGGGCGCCCGCATCCTCGAAGAAGGCATCGCTGCCCGGGCTTCAGACCTGGACATCGTGTACCTGAACGGCTACGGTTTCCCGCTGCACCGGGGTGGCCCGATGCTGTATGCCGACATCGTGGGCCTGCCCAACGTGGTGCGCTCGTTGCGTCGCTTTGCCGCCGAGCCTGGGGCCGATGCCTCGTGGCAGCCGGCGCCGCTGTTGCTGCGCCTGGCCGACGAAGGCAAGTCGTTCAACTGATTTTGGTCGCGGGCCTTGAGTTTCACGAGATCACAGCCTCGCTGCTTGCTGTCCGATTCCAAGATCAAAGCGCGCGAGCTCTCGTACGCGGTTCGCCATTTGAAGCCGAACTCGCAGTGCCCAGATGTCCTTGTGCTTGAACGGCGCCTTCTGGCGCACGCTCTTGCCCTTGTTCCATGGCTCGCGATGAACGGCGGTGGTATTGGATTGGGCTTGCATGCTGAACTCGCGTGCAGTTGCGGGCGCGCCACCTTGCGCCTGCCGGCTGCGATCGAATTGCCTTGAACCAGCTGGACCAGCAACCGAGTGCGTCCCACCGCCGAGATCGATGACGCGACCGGCGCGACACGAGCTCTTGCTGACGCTCGGCAAGATGAACTCGCCGCCCGAAAGCTTTCGCTCAGATCGGCGCATTCCCGTTCGCCACCGCCGCGCGGAAAACCCGCACCTAAAACTCCAGTCCACAGCCGATCCACCCATCTCAACCCGAATCCTGTTCAAGAGAGCGAAGCCACTTCGCTTCTCTCGATAGACTGGCCGGTGCTGTTATCTTTAGCAGCTCTCGTGCTTCTCAGGAGGGTTGGACGGTGCAATTTCCGAAACGCATGGCGCAGGTCTTGCTGCTGGGAGCGGCTTTCGCCGTATCCGCTGCAGAGCCCAGACCGGTCTCCCAAGACCCGGTCGGAGCAATCACACTCGTGGCCGACGCCACCGACCTCGATCACCACACTATTCGCGTGCAGGAGAAACTGCCGGTCGTGCCCGGACCGCTGACGCTGCTGTACCCTCGATGGATCCCGGGCTGGCATGGACCTGGCGGCAACGTTGCGCAGCTCGCAGGACTGGACGTTCGCTATGGCGACCGGTCACTCGTCTGGACGCGCGACGCGGTGGATGTGGAGGCGATTCACGTGGTAGTTCCCGCCGGCGTGAGTGAACTTACGCTTGAATTCCGGCATCTTGCGCCGATCAATGGCAGCGGCGGCCGAGTCAGTTTCAGCCACAACATCATCAATATGGACTGGTACTCGCTGCTGCTCTATCCCGCGGGCCACGATCTATCGGCGTTGCGAGTTCGCGCCAGCGCGAAGCTGCCCGCCGGCTTCGAAGTCGGCACGGCGCTGCGCCCGGCGCGTACCCGCGACGGCACGATCGAGTTCGGGGAGGTCTCGCTCGAGACGCTGATCGACTCGCCGGTTTTTGCGGGGCGCCACCACCGTCGCATCGACCTGGACCCATCCGGCGCACCAAGGCCGGTGGTCTTGCACCTGTTTGCGGAAGAACCGGATCAGCTCAAGGCTGGCGACGAGCAGATCGAGGCGCATCGCGAGCTCGTGCGCCAGGCCGACCGCCTGTTCGGCGCGCGCCACTTCGGTCATTACGACCTGCTGCTTGAACAAAGCAGGCAGATCGGCAGCATCGGCCTGGAGCACCATGAATCGAGTGAGAACGGCGTCAAGCCCGGCTATTTCAAGGACTGGGCCAAAGGCATCCGCGCACGGCAGCTACTGCCGCACGAGTACACGCACTCGTGGAACGGCAAGTTCCGCCGCCCGGCGGATCTCTGGACGCCGAACCTGAACGTTCCGATGCGAACCTCGCTGCTGTGGGTCTACGAGGGCCAAACTGAGTATTGGGGCCGTGTGCTCGCGTCGCGCGCGGGGCTCGTATCAATCGAGCAGGCTCGCGATCAACTTGCCCGCACCGCAGCTTTCCGCTCGGCAATGCCGGGGCGCGCCTGGCGCAGCCTGCAGGACACGACGGCCGATCCTCTTCTTGCGAGAGGCGGCGACCGTGCGTGGTACGACTTGCAGCGTGGCTGGGACTATTACGATGAAATGGCGCTGGTCTGGCTTGACGTCGACACGTTGATACGCGAGCGCAGCGCGGACAAGCACAGTCTCGATGATTTCGCCCGGGCCTTCTTCGGCCTGGAGGATGGCCGAGTCGCGCCACTGACATACACGTTCGATGAACTTGTAGCAGCGCTCAATGGGGTCGTGTCCCACGACTGGTCCGCGATGTTGCGTGACCGCCTCGACCACAAGGGTGACGCAGGGCGGCTGCTCGACGGCCTCGCTCGCAGCGGCTGGAAACTCGACTTTGACGAGCAGGAGAGCGAGTTCGCGAAGAACGCTCGTGACGAGGACGACGGTGGGCCAGAACAGAGTCTCTATTGGTCGGTCGGCGTTGTCGTCGACAAGGACGGAAAACTCAGCACAGTGCGCTGGGATGGGCCGGCCTTTCGCGCAGGCCTGGCGCCAGGGATGCAGATCGTTGCGGTGCAGGGACTTGCCTACAAGCCCGAGCGGCTTGCCGCCGCGATAGTCACCGCCAAGGGCCGAGGCCCAGCGATTGAACTGCTTGTGAAAGACGGCGAACGCTACGTGTCGGCATCGATCGATCATCATGAAGGCCTGCGCTACCCAAAGCTGGTGCGCATCCCAGGCGTGCCAGACCGGCTGTCTTCAATCTACGCGCCGAGATGACATCTCGGCGGCAATCGGCACGACCGAGGGGCTCACGAGATCTCCAGACAGTGATCAGGCGTTTCCGAGCGCGACTCCAGGGATCGAAGCTGCCGTTCGTTGTGAGCGCGGTTCGGCTGCTCAGGGCGGTGTCGTCTGAACTCGCGGTGCGATCTCGCGCTCAGCATCTTCAGCGTCAACGACGAAGGACGGCTGCCGCAGCCGCGCAGGATTCACGGGCCACCTGACTCAGAACCGATCAGGCTTGTCGGGAACCGGGCGCGAACGCGATTTCGCTTCGCCTTCTTCGTCCCCGTCAATGTTGCCCTCCCAGGCATAGCGCTTGTGCGGAGGGACGTCCAGGCGCCGCAAAACAATCGCGAAGCCAATGCCGATCAGCGCGTCCGCGAGATGAGTCTCCCGGGACACCCCGGAGTCCGTGGGCAACACGTCCCATGCCAGATATCTACGAAGCGCAGGGAGCCCAGACAGTCGTGCAGCACGCCGGTAGAGGGTTAGGGTGCGATGCCAACCTGGCGGTGCGCGAAGCCCATGTCCCGCGCCTTCAGGCCCTGGCCGCCGGCTGACCAGGGGTCGGGCATGAAGGGCTCGACCAGCTTGAGCAGTTGGGCCTCGGCCAAACGGTGCAGCCGCAGGAAGGCGAGGACGCCAAGATTTTCGCGCTTGCGGAAGAAGGCCACGAAGACCCAGTCGACGTCGCGCCAGAAACAGGGTGCGCGCAGCACCGGCGGCGGCTGGGGTCGCGGCGAAGAAGGTCCCTGCGTGTCGCTGCACCAGAGGGTGCAGCGTGGTCTGCTCGATGCCATGACGTTCGTCGTGGGTCGAGGCGCCATCGGGCGCCCGGCGAGGCTGCAGGCCGATGGCTTGCACGCGAGGCATCCGAGGTTGTGGCCTCGGACGATCTCAAGCCCGACAGCGCGTCTGAATCGCTCCGTGGGCCGCATACCTGTGTGTGCCTGCCTCTGTGTGGCCACCTTCTGGTGACCGCATTGCGGTCGCCTCCGGCGCGCGGACCGCGAGATGAGATGCCGAGAATCTGCCCGTGCCCAGCGACGGCAGATGGCCGCACAGGGTCTTCACGAACCGCTCGCAGCGCGCATCACCGCTGGCTGGAATCCGCAGCCGCATCCAGCAGCGCCTGGACCCGATCCCGCAAACCTTCAGGCGTGACCTGCGCCGCCGGCACGGCCGCTGCAGCACTCAAGCCCACCGCGCTGAACAGCCCGCGGCGAAAGGGCTTGCGCATCGCGCTGCCCTGCTCGGCCCGTGAAAAGTAAGAGCCCCACAGGTTGCTCAGCGCCAGCGGCACCACCGGCACCGGGTGCGTCTTGAGGATCTTCATGACGCCGCCCTTGAACTCGCCCAACTGCCCATCGCGCGTCAGGCCCCCTTCAGGAAAGATGCACAGCAGGTCGCCTTCGTCCAGCACTTTGCGCGCCTCGGCAAAGGCACGCTCGTAGGCCTGCGGGTCTTCTTTCTGCGACGCGATGGGTACGGCCTTGCCGAGCTTGAACAAGGCGCCCAACACAGGGGTGGCAAAGATGCGGTGGTCCATGATGAAACGAATCGGCCGCGGGCTGGCCGCCATGAGCAGCACGGCGTCGACAAAGCTGACGTGGTTGCACACCAGGATCGCCGCGCCGCTGACGGGAATGTGTTCGTCGCCGCGCACCTTGAAGCGGTAGACAACGTGCGTCAGCATCCAGGCCAGGAAACGCAGCAGGTACTCGGGCACCAGCAGGAAGATGTAGATCGCCACCACCGCGTTGAGCAGGCCCACGATCAGAAACACCTGCGGGATGGTGAATCCTGCCGAGAGCAAGGCACCGACGCCGATGGAGCTGACGATCAGGAACAGCGCGTTCAGGATGTTGTTGGCGGCGATGATGCGGGCACGGTGCGAGGGCTGGCTGCGGATCTGGATCAGCGCGTACATCGGCACGCTGTAGATGCCGGCAAACAGCGACAGCAGCGCCAGGTCGGCCAGCACGCGCCAGTGCGCAGCCTGGGCCATGAACTGGCCCAGCGTCAGCAGCGTGGCCGGTGGCAAGCCGCGGGATGCGAAGTAGAGGTCGATCGAGAACACGCTCATGCCGATGGCGCCGAGCGGCACCAGGCCGATTTCGACATGCCGGCGGCTCAGCATTTCGCACAGCAGCGCGCCCGCGCCGATGCCGATGGAAAACACCACCAACAGCAGCGAAGCCACCTGCTCGTCGCCGTGCAGCACGTCGCGCGCAAAGCTGGGGAACTGGCCGAGGAAGACGGCGCCGAAGAACCACATCCAGCTGATGCCGAGCAAAGAGCGGAAGACCGCGATGTTGCCGTGCGCCAGTTTCAGGTTGCGCCAGGTTTCGGTGAAGGGGTTCCAGTTGATGCTCAGCGCGGGGTCGGTGGCGGGTGAATGCGGCACCGCCTGCGCCAGCGCGCGGCCCAGCAGCGCCAGGCCGACACAGACCACGGCGACGTAGGCGGGGCCGATCTGCGGCACCGCGATCAACAGGCCGCCGGCCACGTTGCCCAGCAGAATCGCGACAAAGGTGCCCATCTCGACCATGCCGTTGCCGCCCGTCAGTTCGCGCTCGCTCAGGTGTTGCGGCAGGTAGGCAAACTTCACCGGCCCGAACAGCGTGCTGTGCAGCCCCATCAAGAATACGCAGCCCAGCAGCACCGGCACGTGCCGGTGCATGAAGCCCCAGCCTGCCAGCAGCATGATCGCGATTTCGAGCCACTTGACGAAGCGGATCAACGTTTCCTTCGGGTACTTGTCGGCCAACTGGCCGCTGGTGGCGCTGAACAGCAGGAACGGCAGGATGAACAAGGCACCAATCACCAGGCCGGCCATCTGCGCCGGCAACCACTCCAGCTGAATCTGGTAGGTGACCAACACCGTGAAGGCGAACTTGAAGACGTTGTCGTTGCCCGCGCCAAGGAATTGCACCCAGAAGAATGGGCCGAAGCGGCGTTGGCCGAGCAGCGCGAATTGGTTGGGGTGCGCGGCGTGGTGTGCCACAGGGACGTCAATGGTTGCGGTCGTCATGGGTTCCCTTGTTGCAGCGGGAGAGAGCGCCCCCAGGCCGACGACATACGTCGTCCGCCACCGGGCTTGCAAGCCCGATGGCCTTCGCCAGCCACTCGTGAGCGCGCAGGCGCTCACTCGGTGCGGGCTCAGCCCCCCGTGGGGGTTGAGGAAACTTCGGGCGGCCGTGCGTTTCCTCAAGAGGCTACGCGTCAAGCGGCTTGAACTGTAGTGCGCAAAGCGTGGGCCTCGAACACTGAAGCCGGCAGCTTTGCCGAACCTGCACGAAGTCGGCGCTTGAGCAGCAGGTCAAACAGCAAGGGGTTGTGTTCGCGCACGCGGTTCAAGGTTTCGACGTCACTTTCCGCGAGCAAACCTGCGCGCTGCAGCCGCGCCGCTGAAAAGAGCGGCATGACGCCCGGCAGCGGGTGGTCCGAGCCGTGCAGCAGCCGGGCGTGCCAGTCTTGGCGCTGCAGCACCGTGCGCCAGACCTCGGGCGTGCGATTGCTTTGAAACACCGCCGAGACATCGCCCAGCAAGCGCCCGGCGCCGGCAGGCTCGTCCATCAAGCGCGCAAACAGGTCGAAGGCGGCACACTCCGGCGCGCTGCGGCGGTCGGTGTCGGCCGCCTGGCCCAGCGAAGCGCAGTGCGCCACGACCACCGTCACGCCGGTGGCCAACGCATGGCGCATCAGCAGCGGGTTGCCCAGTTCGTCGCGGCCGGCACCGGGCACGGCCTTCTCTTCGCCGCAGTGCACGATGAGTGGACGGCCCGCGCGCGCCAGGCGTTCGCAGAAAGGGCGGCAACGCGGATCCCGCAGGTCGATGTTCATGGCGCTGGGCAGCCACTTCACGGCCACGGCGCCTGCGGCCAAGGTGGCGTCCAGCCGCGCGAGCGCGTCGCTGCGGTAGGGGTGGATCGATGCCACCCAGTCGAACCGGTCCGGCTCCTGGGCTGCGATCTGCGCAGCGTAGGCGTCGGGCACGTGCAAGGTGCTCTGACTCGGCTGTGGCTGGCCCTGATCGTTGTGCGCCTGCTCAAAGGCATACAGCCACCAACGCGCACCGGCGCTGAAGTCGGCGCACAGTTCCTGCAGGCGCTGCACGTAGGCGCGGTCCACCGAAGGCGCGTCACCCGGCACACAGGCGGCGTTCAGGATGAACTTGCGCCGCAACACCTCGGCCGGATGCCACCACTGGTGCATGCTGGGGTGCACGCTGCAGCCGCTGCCGGCGTCGCCGGTGCCCAGCAGGTGGGCGTGGGTGTCAATGAGCCTGGAAGCGTCGAGCCCATGCCAGCCCGACAGCACCAGGTCGTGCTGCGCCAACTCGAGCGGCAGCTGTCCGAGACAGGGATTGAACAGGGCACGCGTGGCGGCCGGAACCAGGCCGGTGAACAGGCCTGCGCCCAGGGCTGCGCAGCAGCCGCGTATCAGGTGACGGCGATTCATTTGCATGCCCTTTCAGCGAACGACTTGCACGGGCCCTGAGAGGCCGGCACGCTGCAGCCAGTCAAACACCGAGTCCACCGTGACGGTCTCGATGCGATCGCTGAAACGCTTTTCATTCGGGTGGTCGTCGAAGGCCACGTTCGCTGCCGTCATGCGGCCACCCAGGCGCGTGAGCGCACCGATGCGCAAGACGCTGGGCTCGTAGCCCTTCAAGCGCAGCCAGGCCTGGGCCCGTTCACGCGTGGTGGCGCTGTCTTCTTGCGACAGGGCCAGGGTCTCGATGGCCCACTGGTTGCTCTGCTGGTACTGCTGCGCCCAGGGGTAGGCCAGCATGCTGTAGGCGGGAGAGTGCAGGGTGACCACACGGCGGTTGTCGGCCAGCAGCAGGCGCAGCCTGGACTGGATGTCGGCGTTGGGCACGACAAAGGCGGCTTGGTAGTCATACAAGTCGTCCAGCAAGAACTCGCCCAGGCCTTGGCGGTACAGGTCGGCGCGCGCGCTGCCGCACTGATTGAGCTTGTGCACGACGCGCCAGACGTCGGGTCCCTGCCCGCCTTCGCGCCCGACCGTGCCCTCGCGATACGCCAGGCCCAGATGGCTCCAGCGCAGGTGGTACTTGCTCAGGTCCCTGCCGGCACGCGCCAGCACCACCACCTGCGCGCCCGTGGCGTCCAGGGCCTTGGCGGTGCGTTCGGCGAGTTCCAGTGAACGCTGCGCGCTGCCGGCATCGGGCAGCCCGGCCTCGCAGCTGCGGCCCGCGTGTGCGGGCGTTGGGGCCAGGCCTTGCGTCAGCAGCACCAGGGTCAGGGCCACGCCGTGCAGCGTGTTCATCGCGTCACCCGCTCGTTGTACAGCAGCGCCTTGCCCACTTCGTTGGGGATGAAGGCAATCGCCTGGCCCGCGACTGACAGCACGCAGCCGGCGCTGAAGGCGGTGGCCACCACCGCGGTGCCCGCGATCACCGAGACACCGCCCAGCACCTGGCCACTGATCGTGATGCTGGTGCGGGCGCCGTCCGACGCGCGCTCCAGCACCCACACCGTGCCTTCGGACGCGGCTTGCACCGCCACCACCGTCAACACCGCACCGGCCGACAGCAGGACCACCGGCGCGGCCACCGAGACGGCCACCGGCAGCAGCGACAAGGCACTGGCTTCCGAGGCATCGTTGTGGGCCTGCGCAGCGCCGCCCCATGCCAGAGAGACGGCCAACGATGTGAGAACGATCCGCTTTTTCATGGTGATGCTCCGGTGGCTGGGTTGAACACGGCGCGATGTTCATCGTTCTCACGCTGGGTATCAACCCACCCAGGCGGTGTAGCCGCTGCGTGCCTATCGGGTATCGTATGGCGGTACTTTTGGAGCCGACGATGAGCAGCACCCTGGACCTGGTCACCACGCTCAAGGCCGAGTTGCGCCGAGCCGGGATCACCTATGCGCAGCTGGCCAAGGAGTTGGGCATGGCCGAGAGCAGCATCAAGCGCATCTTTGCCAAGGGCGACATGCCGCTGTCGCGCATCGACCAGGTGCTGGCCGTGCTGAAAATGGACTTTGCCGAGCTCGCCCGCGTGGTGGCGCAGGCCAGCCCGGCCCAGCATGAGATGACGCTGGAGCAGGAGCGCGCGGTGGTGCGCGACCCCAAGCTCCTGCTCACCGCCATCAGCGCGCTGAGCCAGTGGACGCTGGAGCAGATCGTGGCCACCTACAGCATCAGCAAAGCGCAGGCGGTGGCGTGTTTTCTGACCCTGGACAAGCTGGGCATTCTGGAACTGCGCGCCAACAACCGCTACCGGCTGAAGATCGACAAGACCTTTCGCTGGCGGCCTGACGGCCCGGTGATGCGGTTCTTTCGCGAGCACGTGGTCAGCGACTATTTCGGCGGCGACTTTGGTGCCCATGGCGAACTGCTGACCCTGGTGCACGGCCAGATCAGCCCGGCGCAAGCCCTGCTGTTCAACGAACGCCTCCGCCGCCTGGCGCAAGACTTTGCACAACAACATCTGGCCGACCAGAAGCTGCACGCCACCGAGCGAAGGGCCTACACCATGGTGTTCGGTATGCGATCGTGGTTGTTCGGTGGTTTCAGGCAGTTGCTGCGCGAGCCGGGCTGAAGCCGAAGGCGCTGGGTCGAGGTCGACGGGCGCCGAGTCGCTGCAGCCGGGCCGCAAGCCTCGCCCCTGAGCGCGGGCATTGGACGAGCCGGCCAGGCCGCCTGCAAGCCGTGGCTCGACCCGATCACGGCCACGGCTGCTCACACGATCAACCGTTGATGCGTATCAACGCACAGCGCTGGCGTCGGCAGATAGTTATTTGCTCGATGATTGACAGCGCGTATGCATCTCGCATGAACAGTGATGCTCCCGCCGCGACCGTTTCCGGCTGGGAGTTGGGCAAGGGCGCGCGGCGCCTGCTGCTGGTTCTTCACATCACCCTGGCCTGCGTCTGGCTCGGCGCGCTCGCGGTCACGCTGCTGCTCGTCGGCGTGCAGCAGGTGCACCCCGTCGCGGCGTGGCGCGCGGGTCTCGACCGCGCGCTGCTGCTGGTGCACGACACGCTGATCGTCAACGCCAGCTACGGCTTCATCGTCACCGGGCTGATGTTCTCGCTGTTCACGGGTTGGGGTGCGTTTCGGCTCTGGTGGGTGGCGCTCAAATGGGTTCTGCTGGCCGGGCTCGGGCTCGCGCTGCCGCTGTGGGTGGCGCCGCATGTGAGCGCGATGAGCGCGTTATCGCAGGCGATGTCGGGCGAAGTCGCTGGCCAAGCCGCCTACACGGGCCATGCCCAGGCCGTGATGCTCGCGAGCGGTGTGCAGATGGTCGTGCTGGTCGGCATCGTCGCCGTTTCCGTCTTCAAGCCCTGGGGAGCGCGGCAGGCCTTTCGTCACTGGCCGCGCGCGGTGGCGCTCGGCACCGCTGCGCTGATCGTCCTGGCCCTGGCCGGCAACCTGTGGCTGCAGAACGTTCAACTCGAAGGCTACCGCCGGCTGCCGGTCGCTGCGGTCGACGTGGGTTTGTTGCGCGACGGCAGCTATGAAGGGCAGGACGCGCAAGCCGGCTTCGTCTACCGGGTGCGCGTCAGCGTCGCCGACGGGCGCATCGCGCGCGTTGAGCTGCTGTCGACGCGCGACAGCGACTACGCGCGCCTGGCATCGCTCGGAATCGACAGGCTTGCAGGGCGGGCCCGCAACGACGTCGACGCCGTCTCGGGCGCCACCACCACGAGCAAGGCGCTGTTGCGCGCCGTTGCCGACGCCCTGCAACGAGCGCCACGCCGGGAGGGCGTGCGATGACAGATAGCGTCACCCGCCGCGCGCTGTGCCTTGGCTTCGGCGCCTCCGCCCTGTGCGGCAGCAGCGCGTTCGCCGGCCGGCAGCGCGCGCGCTCGCAAAGCTCAATCGCACTCGGCACCACCGTGCGCGTGCAGGCGATTGCCGGCGACGCCGGGATTGCCGATGCCGCCTGCGCCGCGGCAATCGCGGCGATCCATCGCGTCGAGCGCTTGATGAGCTTGTACGACGCCCAAAGCGAGATCAGCCGCCTCAACCGTCATGGCAGCGTCGCCCGGCCCGACGCGTGGACCGTGGCCGTGCTGCGCCAGGCGCAGGCCCATGCCGCGCGCAGTGACGGCGGATTCGACGTCACGGTGCAACCCCTGTGGCGGCTGTTCCGGCTCCACGCCGATCGAGGTGTGCTGCCTTCCGAGGACGATGTGGCCGCGGTGCGGTCGCTGGTGGGATGGCGTGGACTGCAGGTGGACGAAGCCGGGTTGCGGCTGGCCCGGCCGGGCATGGCCGTCACGCTCAATGGCATCGCGCAGGGATTCGCCGCCGATCGCGCCTGCGAGGCGATGCGCGCGGCCGGAGCGCTGGCCGGGCTCGTCGACGCCGGTGAACTTGCGAGCCTCGGGCGGGCACTGTCAGGCGACCCCTGGTCGGTGGCGCTGCAGGTTCCGCACCACGCTCGCGAAGAACGCATCGCGCTCGACACCTGCGTCGCCACATCGGCCGACAGCCCGAGCCACTTCAGCGCAGATCGGCGCCACCACCACATCTTCGACCCACACAGCGGCTGGTCGCCGACGTCGCTCAGCGCCGTCAGCGTGGTCGCGTCCACGGCGACCCAGGCTGACGCATGGTCGACGGCCATCATGGTCGGCGGAGAACGGCTCGCGCGTCACGCGCTGGCGCGTCGCGAAGTGCAGCGCGTCTGGCTGGTGGACAAGCAAGGTCGCGCGAGCTGGCTTGCATAGCGCCCGCGCCTCACATGCAAGCCACCGCTTCAGCGCCGCGCCCGGACCCATCGGTCGACGTGCCGGTCTTTGTCGCTCGTGGCCTGACCAAGATCTACACCATGGGTGAGGTCCAGGTGCATGCGCTGCGCGGTGTGGACCTCGAGATCTATGCATCGGAGTTCGTCGTGCTTCTCGGACCGTCGGGCTGCGGCAAGTCGACGCTGCTCAACATCCTGGGCGGTCTGGACACGCCCACCGCTGGCTCCGCGATGTTTCGCGACCATGACCTGACCCACGCCAGCGAGGCGGAACTGACACGCTACCGGCGCCAGCATGTCGGCTTCGTGTTCCAGTTCTACAACCTGATCCCGTCGCTGACCGCAGTCGAGAACGTGACGCTGGTGACCGAGATGTCGCAGCAGCCGATGCGTCCACAAGACGCGTTGGCGCTGGTCGGCCTGGGAGATCGACTCAATCACTACCCGTCGCAGATGTCGGGCGGCGAGCAGCAACGCGTGGCGATCGCGCGCGCCATCGCCAAGCGCCCCGACGTGCTGTTGTGCGACGAACCGACCGGCGCGCTCGACTTCGCCACCGGCAAGATCGTGCTCGAGGCGATCGCGCGCATCAACACCGAACTCGGCACCACCGCCGCGGTGATCACGCACAACGCGCCGATCGCGCAGATCGCCGATCGTGTGATGCGCATGGCCGACGGCCGCGTCGCCTCGGTGGAAGCCAATCGGTCCAAGCTGCGCCCGGAGCAGATCTCATGGTGAACATGCTCGACCGCAAGCTGCTGCGCGACCTGTGGCAGCTGCGCGCGCAGGTGCTGGCCGTGGCGCTGGTGGTGGCCGCGGGCATCGTCGGCTATGTCGGCTCGCTGTCGGCCTACGACTCGCTGCGCTGGCTGCAGGCCTCGCACTACGAGCGCGCGCGTTTCGCGCATCTGTTCGCCGTGGGCAAGCGCGCGCCGGCGAGTGTGGTCGACCAGCTGCTGCAGATCCCCGGCGTGACCGAGGTCGAGGCCACCTTGCGCTTCGACGTGCAGCTCGACCGACCCGGCACGGTGGAGTCGCTCACGGGTCGCATGCTGGCGCTGCCCGAGCACGGCCTGCCGCACATCAACCGCCTGACGCTCACGCGTGGCGCCTGGATCGATGCGCCCGGATCGAACCAGGCCCTGGTGAACGAGGCCTTCGCCGCGGTGCACGGCATCGCGCCGGGCGATCGGATCGTCGCGCTGCTCAACGGCAAGCGTGAATCGTTGCAGATCGTCGGCGTCGTGATGTCGCCGGAGTACATTTTCCCGAGCCGCGGCGGCTTCGGCGACGAACGCAGCTTCGGCATCTTCTGGGTCGGGCGCCAGCGCCTCGCTGCAGCGTTCAACATGGAAGGCGCGTTCAACAGCCTGGCCGTGCGCCGCGAGCACGGCGCGTCGGAGCCGGCGCTGATTGCCGAGCTCGACCGGCGCCTCGATCGCTACGGCTTCACGGGCGCGTTTGCGCGCGCGGACCAACCGTCGCACCGCATGCTGACGCAAGAGATTGCGCAGTGGAAAGTCTATGGCGCCACATTGCCGGTGATCGTGATGGGAGTGGCAATGTTCCTGCTCAACGTCGCGCTCGCACGGCAGATCGGCACCCAGCGCGGCCAGATCGCCGCGCTCAAGGCGATGGGCTGCGACGACGCGCAGCTCGGCCGCCACTACCTGAAGTTCGCGCTCGTCATCGTGCTCATCGGCGCACCGCTGGGTATCGCCGGCGGCGCCTACTTCGGCTATTCGGTGGCGCAGATGTACGCGCGTTTCTTCCGCATGCCCGATTTCGAGTACCGCATGTTGCCGTGGATCCCGCTGTCGGCGCTGGCGCTGTCGCTGGCCGCGGCGGCGCTGGCCGTGCTCGGCGGATTGCTGCGCGTGGTGCGGCTGCCGCCGGCCGCGGCGATGCGGCCGCCGGCACCGCCGAGCTTCGGGCCGACGCTGGGCGAGCGCATCGGCCTCGCGCGCCTGTACTCGCCGTCGGTGCGCATGGTCGTGCGCGACATTGAACGCCGGCCGCTGCGCGCGCTGCTCACCACCTTCGGCATCGCGAGTGCGGTGGGCGTGATGATCGCCGGCACCTGGTGGCGCGACTCGGTGGACTACCTGCTCGAGGTCGAGATCCGCATGCGCGACCGGCAGGACGTGAGCGTGGCACTGACCGAGCCGGTATCGAGCGCTGCGCTCTACGACTTCGTGCACATGCGCGGCGTGCTGCGCGCCGAAGCCACCCGCGACGCCCCGGTTCGCCTGTCGCACGGGACACGCAGCTACCGCACCTCGCTCAGCGGCCTGGACGCCGATTCGCAGATGCGCCCGCAGCTCGATGAACGGCTGCGCCGCGCGCAGCTGCCGGCCTCAGGCATCGTGCTCAACAATCGGCTCGCGCAACGACTCGGGTTGGCGCTGGGCGATACGGTGCATCTGGAGATCCTGCAGGGCGCACGCGCGCAGGCCGATCTGAGCGTCACGGGGTTCAGCTTCGAACTGACGCAGTTGCTGGCGAGCATGAATCGCGATGCGCTGAACCGGCTGCTCGGCGAAGGGCAGGCGATGTCGGGCGCGCGGCTGCTGATCGACGCCTCTCAGCGCGAAGCGGTGTTGCGGCAGCTGAAGAACATGCCGCGCGTGGCAGCGGCGGCCGAAATCGGCCCGGTGATCCGCTTCGTGCGCGAGAACAACGCGCGCAACGTGCTGTTCTTCAGCTCGGTGCTGGCGGTGCTGGGCGCGGCGATCGCACTCGGCGTGGTCTACAACAACGCCCGCATTGCGCTCGCCGAGCGCGCCTGGGACCTGGCCAGCCTGCGCGTGCTCGGCGCCACGCGCGGTGAAGTCTCGGGCCTGTTGCTCGGTGAGCTCGGCGCCGAGCTGCTGCTTGCGTTGCCGCTCGGTTGCCTGATGGGCTACGGCCTGGCCTGGAGCATCCTGGCGCTGTCCGCGGTGACCGAAATGCACCTGCCACTCGTGGTCGAGCCGCGCACCTATGCGTTCGCCTGCCTGGTGGTGCTGAGCGCCGGAGTGATCAGTGCAATGATCGTGCGCCGCCGTGTCGACCAGCTCGACCTGGTGGGCGTGCTGAAGACTCGCGAATAGTTCGGAGATCGTCATGACCCGCAAACTCTGGATTTCTGCCGGCTTGGGCAGCGCCGCGTTGATTGCGACCTTTGTCTGGGCCTTCCGTCCGCAGCCGGTGCAGGTCGAGACCGTCGAAGTGCGCCGCGGCCTGTTCGAGCAGAGCGTCGACGAAGACGGCAAGACCCGCGTGCGCGAACGCTACGTGGTGTCGGCGCCGGTGGCGGGCCGGCTTGCGCGCGTGCGCGTGAAGGCCGGCGACGCCGTGCGCGCGGGCTCGGCGGTGGCCGAGTTGTTTCCCGCAGCGCCGGCGATGATCGATGCGCGCATGGCGCGCGAGCTGAATGAGCGTGTCGGCGCGGCGCAAGCCGCTCTCGCACAGTCGCGCGCCAGGGTGGCGCGTGCCGAGGCCGCGCTGGACCAGGCGCAGAACGACGTTGCGCGCCAGCAGCAGTTGCAAGGCCAGGGCTTCGTCGCCCTGGCGGCGCTCGATCAGGCGCAGCTCGCGGCGCGCGTGCAGGCCAAGGAGCTGGAGGCGACGCGCTTCGCCGAAGTGGCTGCCGCGCACGATCTGGCCCAGGCACGCGCGGCGTTGACGCGTGCGCGCGAAGCGGCCGGCACCAGCCGCCCCGGCAGCGCCTGGCCGATCGAGTCCGCTGTCGACGGCCAGGTGCTGCGCGTGTTGCAGGAAAGCGAGACCGTGGTCGGCGTCGGCACGCCGCTGCTGGAGATCGCCGACCCGAGCCAGCTGGAGATCGTGATCGATGTGCTGTCCAGCGACGGCCGACGCGTCGCCGCAGGCGCCCGCGTCGATATCGATGCCGGGCCCGGTCCGCGCCTGACGGGCCGGGTGCGGCGCGTCGAGCCGGCGGCCTTCACCAAGGTCTCGGCGCTCGGCGTCGAGGAGCAGCGCGTGAACGTGATCGTCGACATCGTTTCGCCGCCCGAGCAATGGCAAGGTCTGGGCGACCAGTTCCGCATCGACGCGCGCATCGTCGTCTTCGAGCGCGCCGATGCGGTGATCGCGCCGGTCGCGGCGCTGTTTCGCGACGGCGAGCAGTGGGCGGTGTATGTCGTGCATGACGGCCGCGCTCAGAAACGCCGCGTCAAGGTGGGCGCGCGCACACCCAGCGATGCCTGGATCGAAGACGGGCTGGCGCCGGGGGAGCGCGTGGTCGTCTATCCCAGCGACAGCGTGGCCGACGGCACGCGCCTGACGGTGGTGCGCGGGCCGGCCTGATGCGCTCACCCGGACCCGTATGGCAGCGCGTGGACAGCGGTCTGGCGGCGAATTTTGTGAAGCGAGCTGCGCCTCGTGATTCGATGCGATCCGTCCGCGCACGGTGAGCCTGCCGACGTCGCGGCGCCAGGGCGGCGGCGGTGCCCCCGTTCTCCGGCCCACGCTCGCGGGCGGCCGTCGATGCCTGCCACGCGCAACCGCATCAACACCGCTGTGCCCTGCAATCTTGGGGGGCGACCGCGAATCGAGCCTGCGCCCGGGGGCACCACCACCGCCCTGATTCATTCGGGGTGGCGTGCCACGCCTTCGCATGCCGCCCGGGTGCCCGGGCAGGTGGCTTGGGGCACGGGCGCCGGCCCGATTCGCGGTGGCCGCGACCCGCGCACGAACGAGCGCTGTTGATGACGCGACGCCTGCGAACTGAAAACGGTGCCCCGCGAGCGTGGGCCGGAGCAATGCCCCGGGCCATCTGCCCTGCGCGACGCTCGTACGCAACCTGCGGCGCACGTCGGCAACTGGCCATCTACCGCTTGTCGTCGCAGGCCGCCCGCCAGACGCTCAACTTGGGAGTCAGCTCTGCGGCGGCGAATCTTGTGAAGCGAGCGGCGCCTGGCGACCCCTGGCTGACTTCGGATCGATCACTTCGGGCGGCTCGGGGGCGACCTTGAATCAGCAAGCTGTGAGCTGTCCATGGTCCTGCAAGGTGCTTTGCATCGCCGGTTTCGAGTTGGTGGCCCCGAACGCCCTACTTTCACTCTTACCGCACGTTGGCAAGGGCAGCCTGCTGACCCGGTCGACGGCGCCGTCAAGGTCGCCGCAGCGCGGGTGCCGGTGGTCGCCGCGACCATTCTCGCAACGCCGGGGCACAGCTGACCGAACGGGCTCAGTATTTGTCGTCGCGCAGCACGGATACGTCGGCAAAGAACATCGACACCCCGTAGTGGTCGCCGTAGGCCGCGAGCACAGCGTCGCCGATGCGGTCGGCTACCTCGGCGGCGCAGATCACTTTCATCTCGATCGTGCGGTCGGCCTCCCAAGTGCCTTCGCGCGCACCAGCGGCACCCGCACCACGCACGTCATGGACGGTGTAGCCGTGCGCGCCCAGGTCCATGGCGAGTTGCGCCAGCGCCTTCTCCAGTGCCGCCTCGGCCACGATCACCAGCAGTTTCTTCGGGTGTTTGGTCATGTCGTCACAGCCTGAGCGAGCCGGATGTAAAGCGGAATGCCAAGCACAATGTTGAACGGAAACGTGATGCCCAGTGCGGCCGTGATCGAGAGCGCCGCATTCGCCTGCGGCACGGCGATGCGCATGGCGGTGGGCGCGGCGATGTAGCTGGCGCTGGCCGAGAGCGTGGCCAGGATGGCCACACCGCCTGTACTGAGTCCGAGCAACACACCCACCATGGCGCCGGCGACGGCCAGCAGCGGGGGCACCAGCAGACCGACCACCAGCACCGGGCCGCCGAAACGCCGCACTTCGCTCAGCCGCGCTCCTGCCACCAAACCCAGCTCCAGCAGGAAGAGGGCGAGCACGCCTTTGAACGGGTCGATGAAGACCGCCTTGATCGGCGCTGTTCCGGCATCGCCCGCCACCGCGCCGATCGCCAGCCCGCCCATCAGCAGCAGCACGCTTTTGCCGAACAGCACGTCGTGTGCCAGTCGGGCCCAGTGCGTCGCGGGGCCGCGACCCGCGTCGTCACGCATTGACCAGCGCGCGAGGACAATGCCGGCCACCAGACCCGGTGCCTCCATCACCGCCACCCACAGCGGCGCATGGCTTTCATGGGCGATGCCTGCGCGCGCCAAGGCAGCAACAACGACCGCGAACGTCACGACACTGACCGAACCGTAATGTGCGGCGAGCGAAGCGCTGTCGGCGCTGTTCAACTTGAGCTTGCGCAGAAGTGGAAACAGCGCGAACGGGATGGCGAAGCCGAGCGCCATCGTTGCGATGACCTGCGGCGCCAGCGCCGCCAGCGGCTGCTTGCTGATCTCGATGCCACCTTTCAGGCCGATGGCCAACAGGAGGTAGATCGACAAGGTTTCGTACAAAGCCTGCGGCAGCCGCAGGTCCGACTTGACGAGCCGCGCGAATACACCGAGCAGGAAGAACAGCACCACAACGTCGATCATGGGCATCGATGCTGCCACAGACCTGGCTGCGCAGTCTGGCCGGTGTCAAGGCGACCGCCCTGGGAGCGTTCTGAC
>Ga0315268_10001285_pt1 | contig 28809 bp, 28 predicted proteins | sample C1_top_MG_FD_204535 | JGI IMG/M metagenome (GOLD analysis project Ga0315268, IMG submission 204535) | Sediment microbial communities from Yellowstone Lake, YNP, Wyoming, USA - C1_top | ecosystem: Environmental > Aquatic > Freshwater > Lake > Sediment | place: USA: Wyoming | collected 2017-08-01
AGGTCGTGCATGTAAACAGCCGCCTTGAGCTGCAAGGGATCGACAGGCCCGCCTGCAATCTCATTGGTTTGCAGCGCAAGGCTCAATTGATGCTCGGTACGCCCCTTGAATAACGGCGAGCGCGCCTCATACTGCAACGCCAGCGAGCGAAAAAAATCCAGGTCTGCGGCGACATTCGCCGAACTGCTCTCGGTAGTGGCGCTGTGCGGCTTGATGGCTTGCATTACATTGGCCGGGCGAAAGCCTGTCACTGCCTCGATCAAATACGCGACTTTTCCGTCTATCAGATCGCCCGAGGATATGGACAGCTCATCCAATCCATCGACCAATTCAACCAGCTTCAAATGACCGAGCGTTTTCTGCCCTCCGATGAGAGCCTCGGTGGCATGCTCGAGCCTGTCCACGGACAGCAGAATGGCCTCCGCAATCATATCAGTGAACTCAATTTCACCATTGCGCATTCGTCCCAGCAAGGTCTCGATGGGATGGGCAATCACTCCCCCCAAATCAACCTTGCACAGCGCGGCATCTCCCTTGATGTTGTGCAGGGCACGGAACAAATCGGCGATCAAAGTCTTGTCGCGGGGTGCGCGTTTGAGCTGCGCAACGTAACGTTCGATATTGGGAATCTGGTCAGTCAGGGCATCGAAAAATTCATGCAGCGATTCGCGGTCTCGAATGTGCGGCTGCAATAAAGCAGTTTTATCCATAATCATCACTCCAAAGTTATCCGGCAACAGCCCACTCGCATCATTGAAAAAAATTGCCGCTTATGTGCAAAACTGCAGCTACACCATCCCCCGCTCGGCAAACGACAGGCATCCCGCCCCCGCCACGATGAAATGATCCAGCACGCGCACATCCACCAGCCCCAGCGCCTGTTTCAGCGCATCGGTCAAATGCTGATCGGCCTGGCTGGGTTCGGCTACGCCGGAGGGATGGTTATGCGCGAGTATCACCGCAGCGGCATTATGCGCCAGTGCGCGCTTGACCACTTCTCTCGGGTACACGCTGGTCTGACTCAATGTGCCATGAAACAACTCTTCCGAGGCAATCACCCGATGCTGCGTATCCAGAAACAGCACCAGAAACACTTCCTGCTGCCGCCCGCCGAGCAACAGCTGCAGATAATCGCGCACCGCATTCGGCGAGCCGAGCGCATCGCCGCGCTGCATTTCTTCCTTCAGCGCTCGCCGCGACATTTCCAGCACCGCCTGCAGCTGCACGAACTTCGCCTGCCCCATGCCATGCATTTCACAGAAATCCCGCTCTGCTGCGGCGAACAGCCGGGTCAGGCTGGAATAGCGCGTGAGCAGGTCACGCGCCAGATCGACCGCGCTTTTGCCGACCACGCCAGTGCGCAGAAAAATCGCCAGCAGTTCCGCATCGGACAGCGCCGCCGCGCCTTTTTGCAGCAGCTTCTCTCTGGGTCGCTCGCCTTCGGGCCAGTCAGTGATCGCCATAACAAGCTCGCTTTCTTGTAATATGCGCAGCATTATGGAACAAACCCAAACAAAACACATCGTGCTCGGCCTCACCGGGGGCATTGCCGCGTACAAGGCGGCGGAGCTGGCGCGCCTGCTGCTGAAGCAGGGCGTAGAGGTACAGGTGGCAATGACCGACGCAGCGTGCCATTTCATCACGCCGGCCACGATGCAGGCGCTGACCGGCCGCCCGGTGCTGGTGAATCAGTGGGACGCCGCCGACAACGGCATGGCGCACATCAACGCCAGCCGCGCTGCCGATGCGATCGTGATCGCGCCGGCCACAGCGGATTTCATCGCCAAGCTGGCGCACGGCCTGGCCGACGACCTGCTGTCCACGCTGTGCCTCGCGCGCGACTGTCCGCTGCTGGTCGCACCCGCTATGAACAAACAGATGTGGGCCAACCCGGCCACGCAGCGCAACATTGCGCAGCTGATAGCCGACGGCGTGCAGGTGCTCGGCCCGGCCAGCGGCGTGCAAGCCTGCGGCGAGGAAGGCATGGGGCGGATGCTGGAAGCGGATGAATTGTCGCGGGAGATTTTGATGTTTCTCCAAGCCGGCCCGAAAAAATTTGCCACGCCGGATGTAGGTCTGGCTTCAGCCCGAAACATTAACAACGTCGGGCTGAAGCCCGACCTACACAAGCTGTCCGGTAAAAAAATTCTCATCACCGCAGGGCCGACTTACGAAGCGATAGACGCGGTGCGCGGGATCACGAATCGCAGTTCCGGCAAGATGGGCTATGCGGTGGCGCAGGCCGCGCTGGAGCTGGGTGCCGAGGTCACGCTGATCTCCGGCCCGACCGCGCTGGCCAGGCCGTGTGGCGCGCGGGTGGTGGATGTCACCAGTGCCGCAGAGATGTTCGAGGCAGTGAAGATGCGCGTGGCGGATGCCGACATTTTTATCGGTGTGGCAGCGGTGGCCGATTACCGCGCAGCGCAGCCCAGCGAGCAGAAAATCAAGAAGAGCGCAGACGCACTGACGCTGGAGCTGTTGCCCAACCCGGACATTCTGGCCTACGTCGCGAGCCTGCCCAGGCCGCCGTTCTGCGTGGGCTTCGCTGCGGAGAGCGAAAACCTGCGCGAATATGCAGACACCAAACGACGCGCGAAAAAAATCCCGCTGCTGGCCGCCAACCTGGCGCAGCAGGCCATCGGCGCGGATGACAACGAACTGATTTTATTCGACGAGGCGGGCGAGCATGTGCTGCCGCGCGCCGACAAACTGACACTGGCGCGTGCATTGCTGCAGCACGTCGCGCAACTCTACCGACCAGGAGACACGCAATGAAAAAAACCGTGGACGTAAAAATTCTCGACCCGCGCCTGCACGACAACCCGCCCGCATACGCGACGCCGGGTTCGGCGGGCATCGATCTGCGCGCCTGCATCGACAGCAGCATCGTCATACAGCCCGGCCAGTGCGAACTGATCCCCAGCGGCATCGCCATCCACATAGGCGACCCGCATTGCGCCGCGATGATCTTGCCGCGCTCGGGGCTGGGCCACAAGCACGGCATCGTGCTGGGCAATCTGGTCGGGCTGATCGATTCGGACTACCAGGGGCAGATTTTCGTTTCGATCTGGAACCGGGGCCATCACCCGTTCACGCTGATGCCGCTGGAACGCATGGCGCAGCTGGTGATCGTGCCGGTGCTACAGATGCAATTCAATATCGTAGAGGAATTCCCGATGAGCCAGCGCGGCAGCGGCGGATTCGGCAGCACCGGCAAACACTGACAACAAACAGCACGCAATAAAAAACCCGCATAAGCGGGTTTTTTATTGCGTGGCCGACTCGCTTCAGGAACCCAACTGGCGCGCAATCTGCGTGGTGGAAAACAGGCCGCATACGGCCTGGGTGCCGTCGCTGCGCTCCTCAACCACGATTCCGTGCTGACGCCCCGCTTTGTTCAACGTGGCAACGACATGCCCCACCCTGGCTTTCTCCACATCCTGCAGCTTCAGCACCTCAAGATCGCGCTGCAGCGTCATGATGTCCCGCACCATGATATCGGCATGCACGCCACCCATGTCCTGCAGAAAACGAATGGGCTTGTCGCCCAGAATATCGGTCGCGGTGATCAGACCCACGACCGTATCGGCATCGTCCAGCGCCAGCAGCATGCGCACGCCGTAGCGGATCATCTTGGCGTTGGCCTTGTCCACCGAAGATTTGGCCCGCACGTTCAACACCGACACATGCCTCAGATCGGTCATCACATTGAGCGCCGTGTCGTCCAGCGTCACCCGTTCCGGAAGTTTCTGCGTGGGGCGCACAAAAGTTGTGCCGGACTTGAGCGGGTGGGCCTGCAGTGGAGCAAATTCCTTGGGCATGTTCATCCTTCCAGAGTGGTGGTTAAAAGCAAGCTCAACTCAAAATCTTCAAACCCTGTCCGAAGCGCGCCTGTTGGCGCCGTGACGGCCCGCCGCCCTGACAGGCGGCAGATAACGTGCCAGTTCATTCAACGCCAGACGATAGACATCGCGCTTGAACTCGATCACGCTGTCCATTTCGATCCAGTATTCGTTCCAGCGCCAGGCATCAAATTCGGGGTGCTCCGAGGCACGCAAACATACATCGCAATCACGTCCGGTCAAACGCAACAGGAACCATATTTGCTTCTGCCCCTTGTAACTGCCACGCCACTCACGTCTCACCCAATGCTGCGGCACTTCATAACGCATCCACTCGCGCGTGCGGCCCAGTATCTGGACATGGCAGGGGAGCAGTCCAACCTCTTCCTGCAATTCGCGGTACATCGCCTGCTCCGGCGTTTCGCCATGCTGGATGCCGCCCTGCGGGAACTGCCATGAATCCTGCCTGATGCGCTTGCCCCAGAACACCTGATTTTGGGTGTTGGTGATAATGATGCCGACGTTGGGGCGGTAACCATCACGGTCAACCATCTTCGCCACCTGTTCGGTTAATATTTTAATGGCAGGGATTTTTTCACATTTCACGGCATATTGAAAGCGCCGTGATCACAATCGGTGCAGCATGAGCGCCTTGTTCGCTGTAAAATCGGCATCCCGAATTTTTCCAGTTGGCGAATACATCAATCATGCGCGTTTCCAAATTTTTCATCTCCACCCAGAAAGAGGCCCCTACCGAAGCCGAACTGGTCAGCCATCGCCTGATGCTGCGCGCGGGCTACATCAAAAAATTATCCAGCGGACTCTATACCTGGATGCCGCTCGGCCTGCGCGTGCTGCGCAAAGTCGAAGCCGTGGTGCGCGAAGAAATGAACAGCAGCGGCGGCATCGAGCTGCTGATGCCCGCGGTGCAACCTGCCGAGCTGTGGCAGGAGACCGGACGCTGGGAAGTGTTCGGCCCGCAGATGCTGAAAATCAAGGACAGACACGACCACGACTTCTGCTTCGGCCCCACGCACGAAGAAGTCATCACCGACCTGGCGCGCCGCGAAGTGAAAAGCTACCGCCAGCTGCCGCTGAATTTCTACCAGATCCAGACCAAGTTCCGCGACGAAGTGCGCCCGCGTTTCGGCGTGATGCGCGCACGCGAATTCGTGATGAAGGACGCCTATTCCTTCCACACCGATTTCGACAGCCTGGAACAGACTTACCGCGTGATGTACGACACTTACAGCCGCATCTTCACCCGCCTCGGCCTGCAATTCCGCGCGGTCGCGGCGGACACCGGCGCAATCGGCGGCAGCGGCTCGCACGAATTTCACGTGCTGGCCGATTCCGGCGAAGATGCGCTGGCGTTCTGCCCGGATTCCGATTACGCCGCCAATGTGGAACTGGCCGAGGCGGTCGCGCCCGCCGCGCCGCGCGCGGCCGCATCCGCGCCTCTGCAGAAGGTCATCACGCCCGGCCAGAAATCCATAGAGGAAGTCGCCGCGTTCATGCAGGTGACTGCGCAGCAGGTGCTCAAGGCCATCGCCGTGGTGGATGCAGAGGACGGCTTCGCACTGCTGCTGCTGCGCGGCGACCACACGCTGAACGAAATCAAGGCGGGCAAGCTGCTGGGCGAATTCCGTTTCGCCAGCGACGATGAAATCCATCAGCACATGGGTTGCCGCGCCGGGTATATCGGGCCGGTCGGCGCCACTGTGCGCATCCTGGCCGACCGTGCCGCCGCCGCGATGAGCAATTTCGTCTGCGGCGCGAACGAGGACGGCTTCCATTACACCGGCGCCAATTTCGGGCGCGACATCCATCTGGATGAGGCGCACGTGCATGACCTGCGCAACGTGGTCGCGGGCGACCCCAGCCCGGACGGCAAGGGTGCGCTGGAGCTGTGCCGCGGCATCGAAGTCGGGCATATATTCCAGTTGCGCACCAAGTATTCAGAGGCGCTCAACTCGGTGTTTCTGGATGAGAACGGCAAGACCCAATTCATGGAAATGGGCTGTTATGGCATCGGTGTTTCGCGCATCGTGGCGGCCGCGATCGAGCAGAATTACGACGAGCGCGGCATCACGCTGCCGGGCACACTGGCGCCGTTCCAGGTCGCGATTGCGCCCATAGGCGGCAAGAAAAACGAGTCCGTGCGCGAGGCCTCCGAACAGCTCTACACCGAGTTGATCGCGGCCGGCATCGAGGTGCTGCTGGACGACCGCGACGAGCGCCCCGGCGTGATGTTCGCCGACCTGGAGCTGATAGGCGTGCCGCACCGCATCGTGATCGGCGAGCGCGGCCTGAAAGAAGGCATGGTGGAATACAAGGGGCGGCGCGATGCGGAAGCGCAAAATGTGCCCTTGCAAGAAATCGTCAAGCTCGTACAATCAAAAATGTGAAATCGCCCAAAACAAAAATCTGCCGTATTTTTTCGCTGCCGCTGCTCGCGGCGGGGCTGCTGTTTGCCGCCGCCGCGCATGCCGGCAAACAAGCGGAAGAGGCTCTCTCGGCCAGCGTGCGCGGCGTGCTGCAACATGCGGTTTCGGATCGGGCTGCCCCCAAGCTGGTGTTTGCCTCGCAACAGGAAGGCGACCGCTGGCTGGATGAAATGTCGCGCCGCCTGTCCCGGAAAATTGCCGACGCGGACTATCGCAGGGACTTTCTCAAGACCGTGCACTACGAAGCCACGCGCGCCGGGCTGGATCCACAATTGGTGCTGGGGCTGATCGAGGTGGAAAGCGGCTTCAGGAAATATGCGGTGTCCGAAGCGGGCGCCCGCGGCTATATGCAGGTGATGCCGTTCTGGGTGAGGGAGATCGGCGCGAGCGGCCAGAATCTGTTCCATCTGAGCACCAACCTGCGCTTCGGCTGCACGATACTGCGCCATTATCTGGATATGGAAGGCGGTGATTACTACCGCGCGCTGGGGCGTTACAACGGCAGCCTGGGCAGGCCGGAATACCCCAACTTGGTGCGCGCCGCCTGGCACAAATACGGAGACACCAGCCGCCGCACCGCGAGCTCAGGCAACCCGCGCGAGGGCTGACCCCGCAGCTTCGTTACTTGCGGGAACGTATAAACTCTTCCACGCTGCCACGCGTGATTGCGCCGGACTGATGGCTCACCAGCTTGCCGGTCGGGTCAAACAGATATGAAGTCGGCAAGCCCTCCACCGTGCCTATCTGCCTCGCCATTTTGTAATCGCCCAGCACGATCGGATAGGGCAACGGCGTCTCCTTGAGAAAATCCATCACCACCTTCGCCGATGGATATTCCATCGCGACGCCGATCACCATCAGATCCTTGTCCTTGTGCGCCTTGTACAGCGCAGCCAGATCGGGCAGCTCTTCCAGACAGGGCGGGCACCAGGTCGCCCAGAAATTCACCAGCACCCACTTGCCTCGATAGTCGGACAGGCGCTGCACCTTGCCCTGCGTATCCTTGAGCGTGAATTCATGTGCAACCGCGCCCAACGGTGCCAGCAGCAACCCCGCCGCCAGCAGCGCGCAAACACTGCTACGAATTATGCCAATGGCATATCCCCGCTTCATCAATGCTGCTCCTCGCTTGCCTCAGCTTCGCCGTGCTCATCTTCGTGCGGCTTCGTACCATGTTCAGCGGCATGGGTCAGATACAGCGCCAGCGCGATCAGCGCGATACTGCCGCCCAGATAAAGCAAGTCTATCGGAGCAGTCAGCTTCATATTCAGCGCCTGCTCGAACAGGGTGACGATCAGGATCATCAGGATCACCTTGCCCAGACGCGATTTCAGGTCATCCAGACTGTTGATCACAAGAATCTTGCTCGACGCCTTGCTGCCGTGCGCCTGGTCGATATCGCTGATGAACAGCTCGTACAGGCCTAGAGAAAATATCAGCATCACCGTGGCCAGCAGATAACCGTCCACCACTTCAACGATGTGCGTCACCGTGCTGTCGTGCAGCGCCTTGCGCGCCTCGTCGGCCAGATCGGCATAATGCAACGCGTGCATTGCCAGATACACCACATCCACCGTGGCCATGTAAAAAATCGCGAAGCCTGCCACCATACTTCCCACTACTGCCGACAAAATGACAAAGCGGCTGTTCCACAACGAACCTTCAAAAAGATTTTCAAAAAATTTCATAGCACCCTCATCAGACAATTCGTCTATCGGCGCGCATTAGAGCGCAAAAGCAGTACACGGGCAAGTTATGCGGAGGACAGGCGGGGATGCGAGCATTGCTTGCCCCTGGACAGCCATACTACGGCAACATCCTTGCCAGACGGAATCCAAGATCGAAGTAACGGCTATCAGGATCCAGCCTGACGCGGAAGGCCGCGCGCGCGATCTGCGATTTGCTGAGCCACGAGCCGCCGCGAAGCACGCGCTGCACGCCATCTCCCGCCCATACGCTGCCATCCCCCGGGGCGACGTTGTAGCTATCGTGATAGCTGTCCTCCACCCATTCCCACACGTTGCCGCTCATGTCGTACAAACCAAATGCGTTGGCCTGTTTGCGACCGACTGGATGCGTGCTGTGACCACTGTTCTGCTCGTACCACCCGACGCTGTCCGGATTCTCGCCGCCGCAATACTCCTGCTTCCTGCCCGCCCGGCAGGCGTATTCCCATTCTGCTTCGCTCGGCAACCGATATTGCTTGCCAGTTCTGGCGTTGAGCTTCTGTATGTAGGCTTGCACATCGTTCCAGCTCACTTGCTCCACCGGGCAGTCGTCACCACAGTTGGAAAATTTGCTGGGGGCCTTACCCATCACCGCCTGCCACTGTTTTTGGGTGACCTCAGTTTTTCCCAGAGCGAATCCATTTCCAATCACAACCCGGTGTGCGGGCTTTTCCCCCGCAGTTCCATTGTTCGAACCCATCTCAAAAACACCCGGTGCTATAGCCACCATTTCGGGGCAATCTGCACAGTCGCGAAAAACGGCCTTGAATGCACCATTTTTCAATACAGCATCGAATTCATTTCGCATTTGTGCCGCAACACGCAGATTCTCGGCTTGGTGCTTTGCAGCTTCCGCTTGATCTGCGGCCTCACCATGTGCTCGTTCTGCCTCGCGTTTTGGGGTCTCCGCATCTTCGACAGTTTCGACACGCTTATGCTCTGCCTCGTGCCGTTGCGCTTCCGCACGCTCTACCGCCAAGCGTTCCTCTTCATGCTTTTGCGACGCTGCGGTCTTCCGCAAAGAAAACACAACCTCGACCTTCTTCTCAGAATCGTCGGCCATGCGAATATCCTTTTCAAACACCCATTCGTGATCGGCATCCACCACCTTGCGCACCACCAGCTTCAACCGCCCCTCGGGCACGAAGATATCCACCGGACACTCCCCTCTGAACTTTCCATTGATATAAACCTCCGCCCCGTCATCTTTGCCGGCACAGACAATGTGCATTTTGGCGCTCGCGGCGATCGCACTGGCAGACATCAAGCAAGCCGTGATCAGTAAGAACAAGCGGTTAATTGCTTTCATGGATACATCCTGAACAGAAGTGTCCGGCAATTTTACCAAGACGGTTATTCAACATGAAGTAGCGTCACAAGTGACGGGGCCATATCTTGCCTTTTGACATGACATATCAAAGGCATGAAATCACGTAGCATCGGGCTTGTTTGCCGCCAGCAGATCCTGCAGCGTCGCCCCATCGGCCACGCCCTGTTGCTGCAACCAGGCGAGGATGGCCGCATCGTCTGGAAGCGCCGCCAGCCTGGCCGGATCGAACACGAACAAACGATATAGCTGCGCCAGCTGCACATGTTCCGCGTCGCGTATCAGCGCCCAGCCGCTGCCCGCCAGCCGGCGCACCACATTGGCTTGCGCCAGTTTTTCCAGTATCTGTTCCAGTGTATCGAAGCCGATGCGCAACTGGCCGGACATGCCGGACAGGGTCTGCACCTTGCCGCTACGCATTCCCTCGCTCATCATTTTGAGAATACGCAGCGCATAATAAAGCTGAACGGCCGGCAGGAGCTGCCTGACGGAGCCGCTGCGCCAATGCGACAGCGAGGCCGCGATCAGCGCGCCGAGCAGTATGGTGAACCAGCACAGATATATCCACAGCAGGAAAATCGGGATGCTGGCAAACGCGCCGTAGACCAGCTTGTACGTGCCGAAATGCGCAATGTAATAACCGAAGGTGCGGTTCATCGACTCGAACGCGATACTCGCCACCACTCCGCCGATGATCGCATGGCGCAGCGGCACAAAGCGATTGGGCACGACGCGGAACAGCGAGCTGAATGCCACCGTCGTGAGCAGCACCGGCACCACTTTCAGCATCAGCACGCCCAGCGCGGGGATCTGTTTGGCATAACCCGCCGACATACCCACCAGCCACGAAGTCAGCGACAGGCTGCCACCGATCAGCAGCGGCGCCAGCGTCAGCACCGCCCAGTAAATCAGCACGCGCTGCAGCAAGGGGCGCGGCCGCGACACGCGCCAGATGGTATTGAAAGCCTGTTCGATGCTGTGCATCAGCAGCATCGCGGTCAGCCCGAGAAACACGATGCCTGCCGCAGTCAGCCGGGCGGCGCTTTCGGCGAACTGTTCCATGTAACGCGAAATCATCTTGCCGCCGGTTTCCGGCAGCATATTGCTCAGCAGAAAATTCTTTATCTGCGCGGAGAAATCATCGAACACGGCAAACGTCGAGAATATCGTGAGCGCGATGGTGACCAGCGGCACCAGCGACAGCAGGGTGGTAAAAGTCAGGCTGGCCGCCATTTCCGCGCAGCGGTCCTGCACAAAGCGCGCGGAGATAAAATGCAGCAAATGCCGCAAATCCGTCAAATTTTTTTTCATGGCCATTTTTTCAGCGCAAAACAGTTCTGTTGCGGGATAAACAAAATACAATGCACGCATGATACCCGACCCTGCCCCGCAGCAGAGCTTGCCATGAGCCACGCACGTGAAGCCAGACAACTGCTGCGCGCCCACCGCTACGGTGCGCTGAGCACACTGTCGAAGAAATTCGACGGCCATCCGTTCGGCTCGATCACGCCGTACCTGGTGGATCACGACGGCAGCGTGCTCATCCTGATCAGCACGCTGGCCGAGCACACCAAAAACATCCAGCACGACCCGCGCGTGAGTCTGCTCACTCACAACCAGAACGACCCGAACATCCAGACACAGGGGCGCGTGACCGTGGTGGGGGCAGCGCATCGGGTCGCAGAAAGAGAGCAGGCCGGAAAACGCTATATGCGCTATTTCCCCGAAGCGGAAAATTATTTATCCATGGCCGATTTTTCCTTCTACCGCATCGTGCCGCAGGCGCTGCGCGCTATCGGCGGCTTCGGCAACATTCATTGGGTTAAAGCGAACGAGTATCTGCTGCCGGCCTATGCGCTGATCGAACAGGAAAACGAGGTGGTGGCGCACATGAATGCCGACCATAAAGACACGTTGCGCAACTGCTGCCGCCACTTCCACCAATTCCCTGCAACAGATGCCGAGATGCTGGGCATCGATTGCGACGGCTTCGATGTTCGCGCCGACGGCAGAGTGCTGCGTTTTGATTTTTCAGAAATGGTTTACGACGCGCAACAGGCGCGCAAGGCGCTGGTGCAAATGGCGCAGGATGCCCGGTAGCAAGACAGCAACCCCTGTTTCAGATGCCGCTGGCGGCTGCACTGCTTATCGCAGCAAGACTACATTTTATTTTTTTCGTCGCCCGGGTAAGGATAGCGCACATGCCCGAAGCGGATCAGAAACACGGCCAGGGTCAGCATCAGGATTGCGCCGGCCACCGCCAGCATGCGCCAGTCAGTCATCTCCTTCACATCCAGGATCAGATAACGCGCCAACGCCACCATGGCGATGTACAGAGGAAAGCGCACAGGCATTTTGCCGGAGCTGTAATGCAGGCCGACCATGGCCAATACTTCCATGTACAGGAACAGCATCAGCAGGTCGGCCAGCGTCACGCGCAACGCTCCCACCATGCCCACGATTTCGCCCAACATCGCGATCACCGTGGCGATGGCGATCACCAGCAGACCGATGTTCTCCACGAGGGACAGCAGCCGCATATTGATGGTTTTGATTGGTGTTTTCATTTTCAGATATATCCTGCAATAGGGTTCGTTTGCCGACCGGCTCACAGCTGCAATCCGGATGAGCGAACTGATCGCCCATACTTCACATCACACCTGCGGATGAGCGCGCTCCGTTCCGGTATCCAGCTTGTTCAGCGCATTCAGGTAAGCCTTGGCCGAGGCCACCACGATGTCGGTGTCCGCCCCCTGCCCGTTGACGATGCGCCCGCCACGCGACAGGCGCACGGTCACTTCACCCTGCGCATCGGTGCCGCTGGTGATGTTGTTCACCGAGTACAACAGCAGCTCGGTGCTGCTCTGCGCGACCTGCTCGATGGCCTTGAACGTCGCATCCACCGGGCCGCCGCCCTGCATTTCTGCAGAGTGCTCCTTGCCGCCCACGCTCAGCACCACCCGCGCCGACGGCAACTCGCCGGTTTCGGAATGCGCGCGCATGGACACCAGGCGGTAATGCTCGCTGACATGCGCCACGACTTCTTCGTTGACCAGCGCCTGCAAGTCTTCGTCGAATATTTCCTGCTTGCGGTCGGCCAGATCCTTGAAACGCGCGAACGCGGCATTCAGCGCCTCCTCGTTTGCCAGCACGATGCCGAGCTCCTGCAGGCGCGTGCGGAACGCATTGCGGCCGGAAAGTTTGCCCAGCGTGAGCTTGTTCGTGCTCCAGCCCACGTCTTCCGCGCGCATGATTTCGTAAGTTTCGCGGTGCTTGAGCACGCCGTCCTGATGGATGCCGGACTCGTGCGCAAACGCATTCGCGCCGACGATGGCCTTGTTCGGCTGCACCGGGTAGCCGGTGATGCTGGAAACCAGTTTGGAAGTCGGCACGATCTGCGTGGTGTCGATGCGCGAGTCGCAGCTAAATACGTCGCGGCGCGTCTTCACCGCCATCACTATTTCTTCCAGGCTGGCATTCCCGGCGCGCTCGCCCAGGCCGTTGATCGTGCACTCCACCTGGCGCGCACCGTTCATCACGGCTGCGAGCGAGTTGGCCACGGCCATGCCGAGGTCGTTGTGGCAATGCGTGGACCATACCACCTTGCCGCTGTTCGGCACGCGCTCGATCAATTCCTTGATGCGCTCGCCCCACAACGCCGGGATGCTGTAGCCGACCGTGTCCGGCACGTTGAGCGTTTTCGCCCCGGCCTGGATCACCGCGTCGAAGATGCGCACGAGGAATCCCATTTCCGAGCGCACCGCGTCCTCGGCGGAAAACTCCACATCGTCGGTGTATTCAAGCGCGAGTTTCACTGCCTTGATTGCATTCTCGACGACCTGATCGGGCGTCATGCGCAACTTCTTTTCCATGTGTATGGGCGAGGTGGCGATGAAGGTATGGATGCGGCCGGACTTGGCCGGACGGATCGCCTCGCCCGCTGCGCGCACGTCGCGCTCGCTGGCGCGCGCCAGCGAACAGACCGTGGAATGCTCGATGATTTTGGCGATGCTGTTGATCGCATCTGCATCGCCCGGACTGGCCGCGGCAAATCCCGCCTCGATCACATCCACGCCGAGCTTTTCCAGCTGGCGCGCGATGCGGATTTTTTCTTCCTTGGTCATCGATGCGCCGGGGCTTTGTTCGCCGTCGCGCAATGTGGTATCAAATATTATCAACTTGTCGGTCATGCTGGACTCCATGGAAATTGTTCAACTCGCGGTGAACATGCCGAATCGATTCGGGGGAACGCCGCCTGCTTCAAAACTGTAGTGGGATATAGTTAGCGCGCGCCGCGCAGCAGCAGCGCAGCCAGCAGGCTGAACGTGGAGTGTGATTGCGAGATGTGGCGTGAGAAGTGCATGGAAGAAATATAGCGGCTTTTGCCTGCTTGCGCAAATACTATGCGCCCGAATGTATGCGCCCGAATGTATGCGTCAGGGCAGATCAGGCCCCGTCTTTTGCTTGCGCAGCCCCAGTACAAACATCGCATAACCCGAAAGACAATAGCCGAGAAACAGCAGGAACAATATGCTGGGCGGGTCGACCGAGATGAATATGAAAAACAGCGCGAACAGAAAAATCACGATGAACGGCACGCTCTTGCGCATGTTGACCGACTTGAAGCTGTAATACTTCAGATTGCTCACCATGTTGATGCCGGCAAAAACGGTCAGCGCGCAGGCATACCATCTCACATCCTGCCCGCTGTAATGATTGTCCAGCATCACCCACACGAAGCTCGCCACCAGCGCGGCGGCAGCGGGGCTGGGCAGACCCTGGAAATAATTCTTGTCGACCACATCGATGTTGGTGTTGAAGCGCGCCAGACGCAGCGCGGTGGCCGCACAGTAGATGAAGGCGGCGAACCACCCCCATTTACCCAGACCCTTCAGCGCCCATTCGTACATGATCAGCGCCGGAGCCACGCCAAAAGACACCATGTCGGACAGGCTGTCGTACTCCGCACCGAATTCGCTCTGCGTGTGGGTCAGACGTGCCACGCGGCCATCCAGCCCATCCATGATCATCGCGACAAAAATCGCCACTGCCGCAAACTCGAACTTGTTGTTCATCGCCTGCACGATGGCGTAGAAACCCGCGAACAATGCCGCCGTGGTAAACAGATTGGGCAGCAGATAAATGCCGCGTCTGCGCAGATCCATGGGTGCGCGCTTATTCAGTTCAGACATATTTTGAGCCAGGCCAGAATTGTGAACATAACAGACACTTTACCATCGTTGGCTGCCTTGACGGTAGCTCACCGCGATGGCGGATGCGTGGGGGGAACGATTCAAGGTGAAACGTAAAGCGGTAGAAACATGAAAGGCAAAACCGGACGTTCACCTTTCACGTTTCGCTATTCACTAGTTCTTGGACTGGTCGACCAGCTTGTTCTTGCTGATCCAGGGCATCATCGAACGCAGCTGACCGCCCACTATTTCAATCGGATGCTCGGCGTTCAAACGGCGGCGCGCGGTCATTTCGGGATAGTTGGTGCGACCTTCCAGAATGAAGCGTTTGGCGTACTCGCCGTTCTGGATGTTCTTCAGGCATTCCTTCATCGCGGCGCGCGCTTCGCCGGCAATCACCTGCGTTCCGGTGACGTATTCGCCGTATTCCGCGTTGTTGGAAATGGAATAGTTCATGTTGGCTATGCCGCCTTCGTACATCAGATCGACGATCAGCTTCAGTTCGTGCAGGCACTCAAAATAGGCCATCTCCGGTGCATAGCCGGCTTCCACCAGCGTTTCGAAACCGGCCTTGACCAGCTCCACCGCGCCGCCGCACAACACTGCCTGCTCGCCGAACAGGTCGGTCTCGGTTTCTTCGCGGAAATTGGTCTCGATCACGCCGCCCTTGGTGCCGCCGTTGGCTGCAGCATAAGACAGCGCGATGTCCTTGGCCTTGCCGGACTTGTCCTGATACACCGCGATCAGAGTCGGCACGCCGCCGCCCTTCAGATATTCGGAACGCACGGTGTGGCCGGGACCTTTCGGCGCGATCATGATCACGTCGATATCCGCGCGCGGCACAACCTGGTTGTAATGCACGTTGAAGCCGTGCGCGAAAGCCAGCGCTGCGCCGGGCTTGATGTGCGGTGCAACTTCCTTGTTGTAAACATCGGGAATATTTTCGTCGGGCAACAGCATCATCACCACATCGGCATTTTTCACCGCGTCGGCCACTTCGGCGACCTTCAGCCCCGCGCCTTCGGCTTTCTTCCAGGATGCGCCGCTCTTGCGCAGGCCGACGGTCACGTTGCAGCCGGACTCTTTCAGGTTCTGGGCGTGGGCATGGCCTTGCGAGCCGTAGCCGATGATGGTTACCTGCTTGCCCTTGATCAGGGACAGGTCTGCGTCTTTGTCGTAATAAACTTTCATGTTGGCCTCGTCAAAAAAATCGGAATTGCGGAAAAATCAAAGCTTCAAAATGCGGTCGCCGCGCCCGATGCCGGATGCGCCGGTGCGCACGGTTTCAAGAATCAGGCTGCGGTCTATGGCTTGCAGAAAGCTATCCAGCTTGTGGCCGGTGCCGGTCAGCTCGATGGTATAAGTCTTGTCGGAGACATCGATGACACGACCCCGGAAGATGTCGGCCATGCGCTTCATTTCCTCGCGCACTTCGCCCACCGCGCGCACTTTGACCAGCATCAGCTCGCGCTCAAGATGTTCGCCTTCGCTCAGATCCATCACCGCGACCACTTCGATCAGCTTGTTGAGCTGCTTGTTGATCTGATCGATCACCTCGTCCGAGCCGCTGGTGACGATGGTCATGCGCGACAGCGTGGCGTCTTCGGTGGGCGCCACGGTGAGCGATTCAATGTTGTAACCGCGCGCCGAGAACAATCCGGAAACACGCGACAGCGCGCCTGCCTCATTTTCCATCAGCAAAGAAATAATGTGCCGCATGTTACAAGTCCTCCGCCAAAATCACTTCGGACAAACCCTTGCCGCCGGGCACCATAGGAAACACGTTCTCGGTCGGATCGGTGCGGAAATCCATGAACACCAGTTCATCCTTGCGCGCAAAGGCCTCCTTCAGCGCCGGCTCGACATCGGACGGCTTGTCGATGCGTATACCTACATGGCCGTAAGCCTCGGCCAGTTTCACGAAGTCGGGCAGCGCGTCCATATAGGACTCCGAGAAACGGTTGCCGTGGAAGAACTGCTGCCACTGGCGCACCATGCCCAGATAACGGTTGTTCAATGCAATGATCTTGATCGGCAAATGAAACTGCTTGCAGGTGGACAGCTCCTGAATGTTCATCTGGATGCTGCCTTCGCCGGTCACGCAGGCCACGGTGGCACCCGGATGCGCCAGCTGCACGCCCATCGCAGCCGGCAAACCAAATCCCATCGTGCCCAGCCCGCCGGAATTGATCCAGCGGCGAGGCTGGTCGAACTTGTAATATTGCGCCGCCCACATCTGGTGCTGGCCGACATCGGAGGTCACAAACGCTTCGCCGTGGGTGATCTCGTACAGCTTCTGGATCACGAACTGCGGCTTGATGATTTCATCGGAATTCTTGTAGACCAGAGAATTTTTGCCGCGCCATTCCGCGATCTGCGCCCACCATGCGGCCAGCGCCTGCTGTTCTGGTTTCTGCTTGCTGCTGCGCAATACCGCCAACAAATCGCCCAGCACATGCGCCACGTCGCCGACGATAGGCACATCCACCTTCACGCGCTTGGAAATCGAGGAAGGATCTATGTCGATATGGATGATCTTGCGTTTTTCGCGGTTGAAATGCTCGACGTTGCCGACCACGCGATCGTCGAAACGCGCGCCCACAGCCAGCAGCACGTCGCAATGCTGCATCGCCATATTGGCTTCCAGCGTGCCGTGCATGCCCAGCATGCCGAGAGACTGCTGATCCGTTGCCGGATACCCGCCCAGCCCCATCAAAGTATTGGTGACCGGAAAACCCAGCAAACGCACCAGCTCGGTCAGCTGGCTGGCGGCGTCGGATAAAATCACTCCGCCGCCGGCGTAGATCATCGGCCGCTTGGCTTCGAGCAATAACTGCGCAGCCTGCTTGATCTGCACGGCATCGCCATGCTGCGATGGATTGTAGGAGCGCACGCTCACCGTGGACGGGTAAGAGAATTCCGTCTTCTGGTTCGATATGTCCTTGGGAATATCCACCAGCACCGGCCCGGGACGCCCGCTGCGCGCAAGATAAAAGGCCTTCTTGATGGTATTCGCGATTTCCCTGACGTCCTTGACCAGGAAATTGTGCTTGACGCAGGGACGTGTGATGCCGACCGCATCCACTTCCTGAAAGGCATCCTCGCCTATGGCGCCGGTCGGCACCTGGCCGCTGATGACCACCATCGGGATGGAGTCCATGTATGCGGTGGCGATACCGGTGACCGCATTGGTCACGCCGGGGCCGGAGGTAACCAGCGCCACCCCCACCTTGTCCGTGGAACGCGCATAGCCGTCGGCGGCATGCACCGCTGCCTGCTCGTGGCGCACCAGAATATGTTTGACCTTGTCCTGATTGAACAGCGCGTCGTAAATGAACAGCACGGCACCGCCGGGATAGCCGAACACATACTCGACCCCCTCCTCCTGCAAACACCTGATGGCTATTTCCGCGCCTGTCAGTTCCATGTCAAACTACCTTAGCAAACAATAATAAAGAACCGCGCAAGATAAAGGTTGCACGCCATTTGGTCAACCCCCAGACCGGTGCGGAATTGACTGAAGCCACCTAAAACTCCAGAATTTGTTAGTATTGGCAGCCCTCCTATCGAGCAATAAAAACTGGCCAGCCACGACGAACTCTCCAAATTTCTCGCCGAAACCGAACGCCGCGCATACAAGCTTGCGCTGTTCGCGGTGCGGGACGAGCATATGGCGCTGGATATTGTGCAGGACGCCATGCTCAAGCTCGCCGACAAATACGCCGACAAGCCGGCCGAAGAGCTGCCCATGCTGTTCCACCGCATACTGCAGAACACCATCCGCGACCATTACCGCAGACAGAAGGTGCGCTCAGCCTGGACCACGCTGCTGTCATCACTGACACCACAGCACGAGGAGGAGGATCACGACCCCCTTGAAACCCTGCAAGACAAGGGCAACAATAGCCAACCAGCCGCTCCGGATGCATCCCTTGAGCAGTCGCAACTGATTGTTCTGATTGAAGAGGCGCTAATGAATTTGCCTGCGCGTCAACGCGAAGCCTTCCTGTTGCGTTACTGGGAAAACATGGATACCGCAGAAACTGCCGCAGCCATGGGTTGCACCGAAGGCAGCGTCAAAACTCACTGCTCCCGTGCCACCCATGCGCTGGCGGCCGCGCTTAAGGCAAAAGGAGTGAATTCGCCATGAACAAACAACTACAGCCCGAACAAATCAGGCAACTGCTCAACCGCTCGATCGCCCAGATGGATCAGCCCACGCTGGCGCGCTTGCGCGATGCGCGCACGCAGGCGCTGGCACGCCACGAAGCGCGCAGCCAGGCACCGGCTTTCGCGTTGGCAGGCCTATGGCCCGGTCATGGGCATGCCACCGGTTCGCAGCAAAAACATTATCACTGGGCTGCCGTCATATTGTTCGCGGCCTGTCTGTTCAGCGGCGCAGCCTACTGGCAGCATGCCAACAAGGAACACGATATCGGCGAGGTGGATGTCGCGATTCTGACTGACGACTTGCCAATTGAAATATATGTGGATTAGTCGCGCATGATAAAAGCTCGCCTGCCGGGTTTGATAATTTGCATCACCCTGCTGCTGCAGGCAAATTTCGCCGTGGCCGCCGCCGGAACATCATGGTCGCAGCTTGACCCGGCACAGCAGGAGGCACTGCACCCCCTCTCAACACAGTGGGACACTCTGGATCCCAGGCAGCAGAAGCACCTGCTAAGTGCCGCCAAACGCTACCCCAAGCTGACACCCGAAAAAAAACTACGCTTCCAGAACAACCTCCCCAAATGGGTCAAATTGACCCCGGAGCAGCGCAATCGCGCCAGGGAAAAATCCAAGGCCCTCAAAAAGCTCCCCCCCGCAAAACTGGAACACGTCAAACAGCAGGTACGCGAACGGGAAGCGAGCAAATCAGCAGCCCCCGCCAGCAGCGTGATGCCAGCCACCCCCGCACACTGATACCCCTTTCGCTATCTCGTTAGCGTCTTTCGGTCCGCCACAGCATGGCCGCCGCCAGCAACAGGAACAATATCGGCATGGTCGTGGCGCTGAGCAGCGGCTGCCAGTCATTAAGCGCCCCCAGGCTGGCAAACAGCCGACCGACAAAATGGAAGGTCAGCCCCAGCACGATGCCGGCAAACACCTTGGTGCTGACGCCGCCTTCGCGCCTGTGATGGGACGCAAACGGCAGTGCCAGCAACATCATCACCAGCACCGCAAACGGATACAGCAGCTTGTTCCACATGGCGATCTCATAACGCGCGGTCTTCTGGTGGTTGTCGCGCAAATGCTCAGTGTACTGATAAAGATTCGACGCCGACATCTGCTCCGGCACCACCAGCAGCACGCTCAACAGATCGGGATCGAGCGCAGAACGCCATTCCATGCTCGGCTGATTATTCATGGTCGTGCCTTGCCCGGCAAAGCGGGTCTGCATCACATCCTCCAGGTGCCAGCGGCTCTTTTCCACAAAGGTGGCCCGCTTGGCTGAGGTAATGGCGCGCAGATGGTAGCTCTCGTCAAATTCGTAAATGCTGATATTCAACAGCGAGGTGTCCGGCAGCACATTTTTGACATTGACGAAGCTGCGCTCATCCTTCACCCACACACCCGAGCGAAACTCTTTCACGGTCACCTCCGCGTTCTGCGCCTTCAGGCGCAGACTCTGCGCCATGCGCTCGCTCGGCGGCGCCATGAATTCCCCGCACAAATAGCTCAGCAACACCAGCGGCAAGCCTATCTTGAACAGCGCGCCTACCATTTGCCACAACGAGGCGCCGGAGGAACGATACACGACCAGCTCCGAATTCACCGCCATCTGCACCAGCGCGAGTATGGTGCCTATCAGCACCACCACCGGAAAAAGCTCGTACAGATGACTGGGAACGGTCAGCAGCACAAACAGCAGCACATAACCCAGGCGATAATTTCCCTGGCCCATCATACCCAGCTCGTCGATCAGATCGAGGAACGAGAACAGCGCCACCAGGGCCGCCATCACCAGCGCAATGCTGGTGTATATCTCGCGCGCCATGTATCGGGTCAGCAGCTTCATCGCGACAACCTCCACCACGGCGACACCAACAGCCGGCCATAGAACAGCACTGCCACCAGCGCCAGCATGAACGCATGTATTCCCACCAGGCCTAAAACAGGGCCGATTTTTTCCTGCCCCACCCAGCTATTGGTCAGGCTAATCATGTTGTTGTAGAACATGTAAATCACCACCGCCATGACCAGATTGAGCGAGCGCCCGGCGCGCGGATTGACGAAGCTCAGCGGTATCGCCAGCAGCGTCAGAACCAACGCACTGAGCGGCAATCCCAAGCGCCACTCCAGCTCGGACAGATTCCAACTGGTCGGATGCTGCAACAGATACAGGGTAGGCAAGGAGGTGATAGGCGCCGTGGATTGCTTGACCTCCGCCGCCTCGATGCGCATCGCATAGCGCTCGAACTCGACAATTTTGAAATCAAGCTGACCGGGCGCACCTTCGTAACGCGTGCCGTTCAGCAATACCAGAAAGCGATCGCCGTTCGGCGCGGTTTCCTGCAAACCCTCCTTCGCCACCATCGTGCCTGCCTTGCCATGCTGCACTGATTGCACGAAGATATTGCCGACGCGATTCTTGCCCATCTGCACGTTTTCGATGAAGTACACCCGATCGTCATGCTTGGATTCGCGGAACGCCCCCGGCGTCGCGGCCGACACATCATCCCGGCTGGCCAGCCTGTGCTTGAATTCCTCTGCCTTGGACAAGGCCCACGGCGACAGCACCAGACTCAGCAGTGCGATCACGCCAGTCACCGGCAGCGCATACGACAACACGGGGCGTATCCAGCGCGTCAGGCCGATGCCGGAACAGAACCACACCACCATTTCGCTCTCGCGATAGCTGCGCGACAGCGTCAGCAGCACCGACAGATACAGACTGAGAGAGAGCAGCACCGCCAGATAATTCAGCGCACTGAAGCCCATCAGCGCCAGCACACCGTCGACCGCCAGCGCACCGCTGACCGACTCCCCCAGCAAGCGGATTAACTGGGTCAGCACGATGATACCGAGTAGGATGGCGAATATCGGCACGCCCATGCCGACAAACTCGCGCACCAGCGCACGATGAAATATACCGGTGCGCAGCGGCTTTGACTTTTGTCTGTGAGTTTGCGGATAATCCGGCATCTGGCGCTGCATTGGTGCAGAAAAATATTAAGGAGAAGCAAGTGGAATTTAGCATAAAACCAGGCAGTCCGGAAAAACAGCGCAGCGATTGCCTGGTGGTGGGCGTGTTCGAGGGCGGCAAATTGTCCGATGCGGCGCAAGTGCTGGACAAGGCCGCCAAGCACTACCTGAGCGACATCATCGCGCGCGGCGACATGAGCGGCAAAGCCGCCGCCACGCTGCTGCTGCACAATGTGCCCAACATCGCCAGCGAGCGGGTGCTGCTGGTCGGCCTGGGCAAGAGCAGCGAATTCAGCTCCAAGCAATTCCTCGATGCTGTCCGTGCCGCGCTGCGCGCGGTGCAGGCGACCGGCGCCAAGGACGCGATTTTTTATCTGACCGAACTGCCTGTGGCCCAACGCAATGCCGCATGGAGCCTGACGCAGGCGGTGATCGCTGCACACGAAACAATCTATCGTTTTGATCGCCTGAAAAGCAAGGCCGACAAAGACAAGAAGGCGCTGCGCAAAATTTATTTCGGCACCAGCAGCAAACCGGATGCCGCGCTGGAAAATGCACTGCAACAGTCAGTGGCAATCGCGCACGGCATGAACCTGGCGAAAGACCTGGGCAACCTGCCGGGCAATATCTGCACCCCCAGTTACCTCGCCGATCAGGCGCTGGCGCTGGCGAAGGCACACAAGTCGGTGAAGACCACGGTGCTGGAAGAAAAGGACATGCAGAAACTGGGCATGGGCTCCTTGCTGTCGGTCACACGCGGCAGCGATGAACCGGCCAAGTTGATCACGCTGGACTACCGTGGCGGCGACAAAAAAGCCAAGCCCATCGTGCTGGTCGGCAAGGGCATCACCTTCGACACCGGCGGCATTTCGCTCAAGCCCGGCGCGGAAATGGACGAGATGAAATACGACATGTGCGGCGCGGCCAGCGTGCTGGGCACGATACAGGCCATCGCCGAAATGGGACTCAAGCTGAACGTGGTCGGCATCATCCCCACCTGCGAAAACATGCCCGGCGGCGACGCCACCAAGCCAGGCGACATCGTCACCAGCATGTCCGGCCAGACCATAGAAATCCTCAACACCGATGCCGAAGGCCGCCTGATCCTGTGCGACGCGCTGACCTATGCCGGCAAATTCGACCCCGACACCGTGGTCGATATCGCCACGCTGACCGGCGCCTGCGTGATCGCGCTGGGCCATGTCGCCAGCGGGTTGTTCAGCAACCAGCAAGCGCTGGCACAGGAACTGCTGGACGCGGGCGAACAAGCGCATGACCGCGCCTGGCAGATGCCGCTATGGGACGATTACCAGCCGCTGCTGGACAGCAATTTCGCCGACATGCAGAACATCGGCGGACGCGCCGGCGGCACGATCACCGCAGCCTGCTTCCTCGCGCGCTTCACCAAGGACTACCGCTGGGCGCACCTCGACATCGCCGGCACCGCATGGAAATCCGGCAAGGAAAAAGGCGCGACCGGGCGGCCGGTGCCGCTGCTGACGCAGTACCTGATCAACCGCGCTGCAGCTAAATAACCGGGAGCAAAATTTAGCCACGGATTAACACGGATGTTCACGGATACAAAACACCAACACTTTGGCTTCTGTATTTATCCGTGCTTAATCCGTGGCTGATTAATCTTTAACCATGACCAAAGTTGATTTCTATACCGGCAGCACCGACAAGCTGCGCACCGCCTGCCAGCTGAGCCAGAAGGCCATGCAGAACGGCCTGCGCGTGCTGCTGCACACGCCGGACGAGGCCACCACCGAGGCGCTGAACGAGCTGCTGTGGAGCTATCCCGCCACCGCCTTCATACCGCATTGCCGCATCGATGAAATAGCGGCGAACGATATGCCTGCCCTGAGCTCGTCGAAGTGGCCGGTCGTGGTCGGCCATCAGGGCGAAAATTTTCCGCACAGCGAAGTGCTGATCAGTCTGCACAGCACCTGCCTGCCGTTCTTCAGCCGCTTCGAACGCGTGATCGAAATCATCAGCCAGGATGAAGAAGATGCACGTCTCGGGCGCGAGCGTTTCGGCTTTTACCGCGATCGGGGTTATGAAATGCGTCACTTCGACCTGCGCAAGCAGGCCGCATCCTGATCATGCCGCAGCCTCCGATGGCAGGCAGTGAATTCGACGATCTGCCGCTGCTGACCGAAGTCGTGGAAGAGGGCGACCACGACGGCCCGTTTGGCGCCGACATCCCCACGCTGACCGAGATCATCGCCGAAGAAATGCCGGCGCTCGTGGGCCAAACTGCGGCTGCGGCGCTATCGGACGAGGAATGCCAGCACCTCGCCGCCCGGATTGCACCGCAACTGGAAAACCTGCTGCGCGACAGGATTTCCCGCAGTGCGGCGCGCGAATTCGCGATCCGGTTCGAAGCACAATGGCAACAGGCCTGGCAGCAGGCCCAGGCCGAACTGCCCGATCTGATCCGCGCCCAGCTTTCTTCAACACCGGCGCAATCCGCCAGCCCCGGTTCAACAGGTATAATCGCGGACTTTTCCGCCGCACCTAATCAGACAAAAGCAAAAAACATCAACATGGAACTCGCAAAAAGTTTTGAACCGCAAGCCATCGAAGCGCGCTGGTATCCCGCCTGGGAGCAGGCCGGCCATTTCAAGGCCACGATGCACGACGACCAGCCGGCCTACTGCATCATGCTGCCGCCGCCCAATGTGACCGGCACGCTGCACATGGGGCACGCCTTCCAGGACACGCTGATGGACGCGCTGATCCGTTACCACCGCATGAAGGGCGACAACACGCTGTGGCAGCCGGGCACCGACCACGCCGGCATCGCCACGCAAATCGTGGTGGAACGCCAGCTCGATGCGAAAAACATCAGCCGCCACGATCTGGGGCGCGAAAAATTCGTCGAGCGCGTGTGGGAATGGAAGGAAGAATCCGGCTCCACGATCACGCGCCAGATGCGCAGGCTCGGCGCATCGTGCGACTGGTCGCGCGAACGCTTCACGATGGACGAAGGCCTGTCCGAGGCCGTCACCGAAGTGTTCGTCAAACTGCATCAGCAGGGGCTGATCTATCGCGGCAAACGGCTGGTCAACTGGGACCCGGTGCTGGGCACGGCGGTGTCCGATCTGGAAGTGGTGTCGCAGGAAGAAGACGGCTCGATGTGGCACATCGCCTATCCGCTGGAAAACGGCGTGGGCGCGCTGATCGTCGCCACCACGCGGCCGGAGACGCTGCTCGGCGATGTGGCCGTGGCCGTGCATCCGGAAGACACGCGCTACAAGCACCTGATCGGCCTGCACCTGAAGCTGCCGCTGTGCGACCGCACCATCCCCATCATCGCCGATGAATACGTCGATCCGACGTTCGGCACCGGCTGTGTGAAAATCACCCCGGCGCACGATTTCAACGACTACGCGATGGGGCAGCGCCACGGCCTCGCGCCGATCAGCATCTTCACGCTGCACGCAAAAATCAACGAGCACGCGCCCGCCGCCTACCAGGGGCTGGACCGCTTCGACGCGCGCAAGCAAATCCTGGCCGACCTGGAAGCGCAGCAACTGCTCGCCGCGACCAAGCCGCACAAGCTGATGGTGCCCAGAGGCGACCGCAGCCATGCGGTGATCGAGCCCATGCTCACCGACCAGTGGTTCGTGAAGATGGACGGCATGGCCAAACAGGGCCTGCAGGCGGTGGCCGAAGGCGAGATCAAATTCGTGCCGGAAAACTGGAGCAACACCTACAACCAGTGGCTCAACAACATCCAGGACTGGTGCATCTCGCGCCAGCTGTGGTGGGGCCATCGCATTCCTGCGTGGTATGACGATGCGGGCAACATTTACGTCGCACGCTCCGAGGAAGATGCGCGCCTGCAGGCTGCGGCCAAGGGTTACAGCGGCACGCTGACGCGCGACGACGACGTGCTCGACACCTGGTTCTCGTCCGCGCTGTGGCCGTTCTCCACGCTGGGCTGGCCGCACAATACCAAGGAGCTCGAAACCTTCCTGCCGACCTCGGTGCTGGTCACCGGCTTCGACATCATCTTCTTCTGGGTGGCGCGCATGGTGATGATGTCGCTGCATTTCACCGGCAAGGTGCCGTTCAAGGAAGTGTATGTGCACGGCCTGATCCGCGATGCGGAAGGCCACAAGATGAGCAAGTCCAAGGGCAACGTGCTGGACCCGCTCGACCTGATCGACGGCATCTCGCTGGACGATCTGGTCGCCAAGCGCACCAGCAACCTGATGAACCCGAAGCAGGCGGAAAGCATCGCCAAGCAGACGCGCAAGCATTTCCCGGACGGCATCGCGGCGTTCGGCACGGACGCGATGCGCTTCACCTTCGCCAGTCTCGCCTCGCACGGGCGCGACATCAAATTTGACATGCAGCGCTGCGAAGGCTACCGCAACTTCTGCAACAAGCTGTGGAACGCCACGCGTTTCGTGCTGATGAATTGCGAAGACCAGGATGTCGGCCTGGACGACTCGCTGCCGCTGGAATTCTCCGCCGCCGACAAGTGGGTCATCAGCCTGCTGCAACGGGCCGAGGCCGAGATGGCGGAGCATCTGGACGACTACCGTTTCGACATGGCCGCGCGCACCGTCTACGAGCTGGTGTGGGACACCTACTGCGACTGGTATGTGGAACTGGCCAAGGTGCAACTGCAGGATTCGGGAACCGGGATACAGGATACAGCAGCCCGTAAGCGCGCCACGCGGCGCACGCTGGTGCGCGTGCTGGAGGCGATGCTGCGCCTGGCGCACCCCATCATCCCGTTCATCACCGAGGAGCTGTGGCAGAAGGTCGCACCGCTGGCGGGCAAAGTCCCCTCCCATGATAAGGGGAGGGCGGAGGGAGGGGTTTCCATCATGCTGCAACCCTATCCGCAAGCCAACCCGGGGCTGATAGACCCGGCTGCACTGGAGCAAATCGGCTTGCTGCAGGAAATGGTCAACGCCTGCCGCAAACTGCGCAGCGAGATGAATCTCTCGCCGGCGCAGCGCGTGCCGCTGCTGGCCGCGGGCGACGCCGCCACGCTGCACGCCTGCGCGCCCTATCTGCAGGCGCTGGCCAAGCTGAGCGACGTCGGCGTGCTGGATGAGCTGCCGGATACCGATGCCGCGGTCGCCATCGTCGGCAATTTCAGGCTGATGCTGAAAATCGAGATCGACGTGCCCGCCGAGCGCGAACGCCTGGACAAGGAAATTGCCCGACTGTCGGGCGAGATCACCAAGGCGCAAGGCAAGCTGGGCAACGCCAGCTTCGTCGAACGTGCGCCGGCGCAGGTGGTGGAGCAGGAGCGCAAGCGCCTGGATGACTTCGTCAGCCTGCTGGCGCAACTACAGGCGCAGCGCACGAAACTGGGCTAACTGGCCATGCTAAAAATCCGGATTATTCACGAAGCGTAGGTCGGGTTTGAGCGTATGCGTTGGGGCTTTAGCCCCTTACGGCTACGGCCTACTCCTTGCGGGTACATCCCGACATGTCGGGCTAAAGCCCGACCTACGTTTAATGGATAATCGGGTTTATCAGAAAGTTTTTTTGCGGCGCAGATAAAACACGAAGGCTGCGCCCTCGTTCTCCGCCAGCAATAACTCGTGCCCGCTCTGCCTGGAAAACGCGGCGAAATCTTTCGGCGCCCTTTCGTCGTCCGCGATCACCTTCAGCACATCGCCGTCTTTCAGCTGGGACATCGCCTGCTTGGCGCACAGGATAGGCACAGGACAACTCAAATGCCGCGCATCCAGTTCGGCGTCGAAGTCCATCGGCTATACAGCGATCGGCGCCCCGGACTGCGCCCAGGCCGTGATGCCACCCTGCAGGTTATACACCTCGGCCCAGCCTTGCGCTGCGGCGAAGGCTGCCGCCTGCGCGGAACGCCCGCCCATCTGGCAATAGAACACCGTAGGCAGGCCGCTGTCGAGCTCGTGCAGACGCATCGGCAACAGGTGCAGCGGCAGCTTGACCGCTCCGTTTATAAATCCGCGCGCAATTTCTGCATCGGTGCGCACGTCCACCAGGCGTATGGAACCGCGCGCCGACAGCGCCTGCAGTTCCGCCACATTGATATTTTTAAATTCACTCATGGGCCGATTCTAAAATAAGCGGCGCCGGAATACCAGCAACTCCCCCGGCGCCGTCGCCCAGCAGGCTCGACAGACGCACATTCGCGCCGTCCAGGCGCTGCACCAGCAAGCGCAGAAAAGCGTGGTCGACCTGGAAGCGGCACCCCGCCGTCGCCCGCTCCAATACATCGGGGTTGATCTGCATCAGCGTCACGTCCGATTCCGACACCACGGACGTGGTGCGCATGAAGTCGCACTCGGACAGGTGCGCCATTTCCCCGAAGCAGTCGCCCTTGTACAGCGTGCTCAACAGCCGCCCTTGCTTGAGCACTTGCACCACGCCGTGCCCCAGTATGAAAAATTCGCGCCCGTGCTCGCCTTCGTGCAGGATGATTACGCCCTGGCGCACCTTGCGCCATGCGCCCAGACGCAGCACTTCCCACAATTCGACATCGCTGAAGTTCCTGAAAAATTCCAGCGCGCGCAGGATGTCGAATTTTTCCACATCGAAAATTTCCGTCGGCGTGACCACGTTGTGGTTGAAAAAACTCACCAGGTCGCGCGCGAATTCATCCCAGGTCTGGTAGCGCAGCGACAAGTCTTTCTGCATCGCGCGCTGCACGATCGCGTCCAGTTCGGGCGAAATATCCGGGCGCAGCGTCACAAGCGGCGGCGGATCATTGTGCATGATCAGGTAGAGCAGGCTGTAGCTGTTATCCGCGCTGAATGGCAGCCTGCCGGACAGCAACTTGTACATCGTCACCCCCAGCGAATAAATGTCCGTCTGGTGCGTCAGCGGCATATCCTGTATCTGCTCCGGCGACATGTAGGCGGGGGAACCGAGCCCGGCCACCTGGGTCAGCTGCTGGGATTTCTGGTGTGTCTCGACCAGCGCCGCGCCAAAATCCGAAATCTTGATATCGCTGGCGCCGCACAGCAGGATATTGGCCGGCTTGATGTCGCGGTGGATCACTCCCTGTTGTTGCGCGTAGGCCAGCGCGTTGCTGCATTTGTAGATGATTTCCGCAACCGTGCTGACAGGCAGCAGACTGTCTGCTTCGGTATGCCGTTCCAGCGTTTCCCC
>Ga0315268_10001286_pt1 | contig 28802 bp, 25 predicted proteins | sample C1_top_MG_FD_204535 | JGI IMG/M metagenome (GOLD analysis project Ga0315268, IMG submission 204535) | Sediment microbial communities from Yellowstone Lake, YNP, Wyoming, USA - C1_top | ecosystem: Environmental > Aquatic > Freshwater > Lake > Sediment | place: USA: Wyoming | collected 2017-08-01
CAGCCGTATCGCTTCCTGTGCTTTTCGATCAAGTTTGCGCCCATCTTTTTTCATGCAAACTCTGACCACAATCTCAATCCTGAAGTTCCTCGTGTGTCGCCTTATTTACTGACTCATGAGTAAGATCAACCAACCGCTGCCGCGCCACTGCAAATCTCTGAAATTTCGCGGGTAATGGCTGCCTGGCGCGCCTTGTTGTATATCAGCTTGAGATCTGCAATCACGCTCTTGGCATTATCCGATGCAGCCTTCATCGCCACCATCCTTGAGCTTTGTTCGGAAGCCATGTTCTCCACGACGGACTGATAAACCAGCGATTCGATGTAACGAACCAGCAGCGCATCGATTACCTGCTTGGCATCCGGCTCGTAGATATAGTCCCACTTTCCCTCGGCGGTTCCAATCTGTTCGCCGCTCAACGGCAGCAATTGCTCGATGCACGGCTCTTGCTTCATGGTGTTGACGAAACGGTTGTAACTGATATGTATCGCGTCAATTTCACCCGCCGTATAGGCGTTCAGCATCACCTTCACGGCGCCGATCAGTTTTTCGATATGCGGCGTATCGCCCAGCCCGATCATATTGGATTTGACCTTGGCGCCGATACGCGACATGAAGCCAAAGCCCTTATTGCCTATAGGACACACCACAATACCTTTGCCTTCCCCTTCCCATGCCTTCATGCGGCCAACCGCAAGGCGCAGCAAGTTGGTATTCAGCCCCCCGCACAGACCTTTGTCCGAAGTCACTACGATCAGGCCGACGTTCTTGATGCCTCCGCGTTTCACCAGAAATGGGTGTTTGTACTCCGGATTAGCGCGCGACAGGTGCGCGGCAACTGCGCGAATTTTTTCTGCATAAGGGCGGGCCGCACGCATACGTTCTTGCGCTTTACGCATCTTGGCTGCAGCGACCATTTCCATGGCGCGCGTGATCTTGCGTGTATTTTCCACACTCTTGATCTTCGTGCGTATCTCTTTACTGCCAGCCATTTCTCACCCCGCCCTAGTAAACAGCCGCAACTTTGAATTTCTCGATCGCCGCAGACAACAATTTTTCATTATCGGCGGACAGATCCTTGCTGGATTCGATCGCGTCCATCAGGCTCTTGTTATTGGATTTCAGATGGGAGTGCAGCGCGGACTCAAACGCCAGCGCTTTAGGCACCGGCACGTCATCGAAGTAACCTTTGTTGACCGAGAACAGCGTGACCGCCATTTCGGCAACCGACAAAGGTGCGTATTGCAGCTGCTTCATCAGTTCGGTAACCATGCGGCCGCGCTCCAGTTGTTTGCGTGTCGCTTCATCCAGATCCGAAGCGAACTGCGCGAAAGCGGCCAATTCACGGTACTGCGCCAATGCCATACGCACACCGCCACCCAGCTTCTTGATCACCTTGGTTTGCGCTGCACCCCCCACGCGGGATACCGAAATACCGGCGTTGATTGCAGGCCGGATGCCGGCATTGAACAAATCGGCTTCCAAAAAGATCTGGCCGTCGGTGATCGAAATCACGTTGGTCGGCACGAATGCGGATACGTCGCCCGCCTGGGTCTCAATGATCGGCAAAGCAGTCAGCGAACCGGTCTTGCCCTTGACAGCGCCCTCGGTGAACGCTTCCACATAATCTGCATTCACGCGCGCTGCGCGCTCCAGCAAACGCGAGTGCAAATAGAACACGTCGCCGGGATATGCTTCCCGGCCTGGCGGTCGGCGCAGCAACAATGAGATTTGCCGGTATGCCCATGCCTGCTTGGTCAGATCGTCGTAAACAATCAGCGCGTCTTCGCCGCGATCACGGAAGTATTCGCCCATGGTGCAACCGGCATAAGGCGCCAGGAACTGCATCGCAGCCGAATCCGAAGCGGTAGCGACGACCACAATGGTGAAGCCCAGCGCGCCGTGTTCTTCCAGCTTGCGCACCACATTGACAACGGTTGATGCTTTTTGGCCAATCGCAACGTAGACGCAGGTCATGTTCTGGCCTTTTTGATTGATGATGGCATCCACCGCAACGGCGGTCTTGCCGGTTTGACGGTCGCCAATAATCAACTCGCGCTGACCGCGGCCCACCGGAACCATCGAGTCGATTGATTTCAGACCGGTTTGCACAGGCTGATCAACAGATTTGCGCGCGATCACACCCGGCGCGACTTTTTCAATCTTGTCGGTCATCTTGGCGTTGATCGGGCCTTTGCCATCGATCGGCTGGCCCAGCGCGTTCACGACACGGCCGCGCAATTCCGGACCGACCGGCACTTCCAGAATACGTCCGGTACATTTGACCGTATCTCCTTCGGTGATGTGCTCGTATTCACCAAGCACCACCGCGCCGACGGAGTCGCGTTCCAAATTCAGCGCCAGACCGAAAGTGTTGCCGGGAAATTCCAGCATTTCACCTTGCATCACGTCGGAAAGCCCGTGTACGCGAACGATACCGTCGGTGACGCTGACCACGGTGCCTTCGGTGCGTGTTTGCGTTAGCGCCTCGAAGTTTTCGATGCGGCTGCGTATCAAATTGCTAATTTCGGATGGGTTGAGCTTCATCTGTATTCCCTCGTTGATATATCCATTATCAGGCCAGCGCGTTTGCCATTTCGCCAAGGCTGGTGCGGGTAGAACCATCTATCACCTTGTCTCCGGCACGAATGACCACCCCGCCTAGCAATTCTTTATTGACTTTACAGACCAGCTTGATTTCGCGGCCCATTCGCGCTTTCAGCGAACTGATTATTTTCTCTTGTTGTGCGGCAGACAATTCAAACGCGGAGTCAACCACCACATTTACGGTTTTTTCCGCTTCAGCGCGCAGCGTTTCAAAGATAGCAACAATTTCCGGAAGCAGGAGCAAACGCTGATTGTCCACCAGCACCCGAACAAAGTTGCGCTGTTGAATGTTTGCTTGCCCGCCCGACAAGCCTTCCATGAGGCCTTCGACTTTGGATTTTCCTACACGCGGACTGGTGACTACTGCACGAACTTCCGGATGGCAGATCGCCTCGGCCAGAGACGCGAGCACCTCCGACCAACCTTTCAAGTCCGCCAGCTTTTGCGCTTCTTCAAATGCCGCCTGGGCATAGGGCCGTGCGGTGGTAATGGCTTCGGACATGGCGTTTAGATTTCCGAAACCAGTTTATCGAGCAGGTCCTTGTGAGCCTTGGCATCAATTTCACGACCGAGAATTTTGCTCGCGCCAGCCAGTGCAATTGCAGACACCTGGGTGCGCAACTGCTCTTTGGCGCGAAACACTTCCTGATCGATTTCCGCCTTGGCGCCGGCGATGATGCGATCGCCTTCCACCTTGGCTTGCACCCTGGCTGCTTCAACAATTTCGCTGGCGCGCTTTTCGCCGTTGTTCACGATTTCGCTGACCTTTTCTTTAGCCTCGCGCAAAATTTCTACAGATCGCCTGGAGGCCAACTCCAGATCAAGCTTCGCCCGCTCCGCATCCGCCAAACCATCGGCGATTTGTTTTTTACGTTGCTCCAGAGCAGCCATGATGGGTGGCCAGACAAATTTCATGCAGAACCACACAAACAGCGCAAACATGATTGTCTGGGCTAGAAGAGTTGCATTGATATTCATGCAAGCTGCCTTTCTTTAGTTTTACGTTGTCGCCTGGGGAGGCTTAATGCGCAACCGCAAATAGAACGTACATCGCAATGCCGACAGCAATCATCGGAACTGCATCAACCAGGCCCATCACTACGAAGAACTGGGTGCGCAGCATAGGGATAAGCTCTGGTTGGCGTGCAGCACCCTCCAGAAAGCGACCGCCCAGAATACCGATACCAACGGCTGCGCCAAGCGCGCCCAGGCCCATCATCAGGGCTCCGGCGATGTACAGCAGTGCATTTGCCATTTCCATTTTCAATCTCTCCTGTTAAAAAATAAAGTTGATAAAACCGATTTTAATGATGCCGATTTAATGGTGTTCTTGGTGTGCCATATCCATGTAGACCACGGTCAGCGTCATGAAAATGAACGCCTGCAAGGTGACGATCAAAATATGAAAAATTGCCCAGCCTAGCGAAAGCAGTATCTGCGACCCGTACAAGGTAGCGCTGCCCAGCGTCAGCCCCGCCCATGCACCACCCATCAGCGCAATTAGAATGAAGATCATTTCGCCGGCATACATGTTGCCGAACAGACGCAATGCGAGAGAAATCGGCTTGGCGATCAAATTGACCCCCTCAAGCAGCAAATTGACCGGCATACCCCATTTTCCGAATGGTTGCAGCGTTAACTCGCTCACAAATCCGCCAACACCTTTCATCTTGACGCTATAGTAGAGCACCAGCAAAAACACCCCTATCGCCATGCCAAACGTGGCATTCGGGTCGGTGGAAGGCACCACTTTGAAAAAGGGAACGCCAAGTTCGTGCATCAACAGGGGAGCATAGTCTACCGGCAACAAATCCATCAGGTTCATCAAAAAAACCCAAAAGAAGACGGTCAGCGCCAACGGGGCGATCATGTCATTTTTGGCTGAAAATGAGCCGCGTACGCTGCTGTCGATAAACTCGACCGACCACTCGCAGAAATTTTGCAGCCCTCCGGGCGTCCCTGTGGTAATACTTTTTGCGACCCTGCGAAACACAAACATCAAAACAACGCCCAGCAATAAGGACATTATGACCGTATCCAGATTGAGCGCCCAAAAACCCATCGCCTTTGCTTCCCCGGCAGTATGAGCTACCCCCCAGGCGCCGTTGGGCAATTGACCATAGGTCAGATTCTGTAAATGATGCTTGATGTATTCTGCTGATGTGAATGCTTCACTAGACATTTTTAGCCATTATCTCAGTCTTAAAACTGCTCAAAAACAATCGGCCCGCCGGCAGTACCGCTTGACCCATCACAAAGCCGCCCAACAATGCGAGCGGCAATAATTTCAGTACCGCAATGCACAAGCAAAGCAGCACTGCGACCACCAAAAACCTTTCGGCGGCGTAAAAATACATGCGCCGGAGTTGATGAAGCACGCCATGTGGATGGTGTGCTTCATGGGCGGGATGCAAAGTGGCTCGAGCCATTCTCCATGCCAACAATGCCCCGTTGACAACGGATACTCCACCACCGCTTAACACCGCTATCGCAAATTGCGGCGTGCCTTTTATGCTGTAAGCAATGCTCGCGCCAATCAACGTGACCACTATCTGCAACATGACCACCTGGCGTGCCATTCTGGTTTCAGCATGCAAAAACGCGGTGATGATAGCGGCGTTTTCCAGGGGTGTCAAACATTGTTGCTGCGCATCAGCAGCCTCTTCGCTCAACTTATTTGCCCTTTTTGAGCCTGTTCAGAAATTCATCGAGCTGGTCATGATTCGCATATTCAATGACCAGCTTGCCTCCGCCTTTTTTGCCCGGCTTGATTTCCACGCGCGTTCCAAGTTGCGCGCCCATTTCTTCCTGCAAGCGCTGCGTGTCGCGGCTAAGCCTGGCAGTTTTCTTTGGTTTTTCCTTTTCCGGCTCGCGGATTTGCTTCTGCACAAGCCTTTCCGCTTCGCGCACAGAAAGCTGTTCCAGCACGATTTTATTTGCCAGCAGTATCTGCTGCGCGCTTTCCAGCGACAACAATGCGCGCGCATGCCCCATATCCAGCTTGTTTTCCATCAGCATGTTCTGCACGGCTTTGGGTAGTTTTAATAGACGCAATAAATTGCTGGCAGCGCTGCGTGAACGTCCCACCGCCTCGGCGGCTACATGATGAGTCATTTTGAATTCATCGATCAATCTCTGTAAGCCTACCGCCTCTTCCAGCGGATTCAGGTTTTCACGCTGGATATTTTCAATCAGCGCCATCGCCAGCGCCGCATTATCCGGTACGCTGCGCACTAGCACCGGCACATGCGTCAGCCCTGCCAATTGTGCGGCGCGCCAGCGTCGTTCACCCGCTATGATTTCATAGCCGCTATCGGCAAGTTGCCGCACAAGAATCGGCTGCATGATTCCCTGGGCTTTGATCGAAGCCGCCAGGTCGTTCAGCGATGCCTCATCCATATACGAACGTGGTTGGTATTTGCCCGGCCTGAGCAGCGTGACATTCAAATCGCGCATCACCTCGTCTTTTTCGCTTTTGCCGCCTGATAACAATGCATCCAGTCCGCGTCCCAATCCCTTGTGCAGCTTTGCCATAATAAATCCCTTTATGCCGTTGCAGCAGGTTGCGCCGCGTTATTCAATAGCTCTCCGGCCAAAGCCAGATATGCCTGTGTTCCCTTGGATAGTTTGTCGTGATACAGCACCGGCACGCCATAGCTGGGTGCTTCGGCCAGGCGCACATTGCGTGGAATCACGGTGCGATAAACCTTGCTGCCAAAATGTTCTTGCAATTGATCCGAGACTTGTTGCGCCAAGGCGTTGCGCGGATCGAACATGGTGCGCAGCAATCCTTCGATTTCCAGATCCGGGTTCAAGTTGGCGCGTACCTTTCGGATGGTGTTCACGAGATCGCTCAAGCCTTCCAGCGCGTAGTATTCGCATTGCATCGGGATCATCACCGACTTGGCCGCGCATAAGCCGTTCAGAGTCAGCAAATTAAGCGCCGGCGGACAGTCAATCAGCACAAAGTCATATTCTGGGGCAACCAGTTGCACCGCATCGCGCAGCCGCGTTTCGCGGTGAGCCAGATCTACCAATTCGATTTCCGCACCGGCCAGGTCCCGATTGGCGGGTAGCAGGTCGTATTTTCCAGCTTCAGAATGTATCCGCGCCTCAACTATCGTTTTGCTGCCCAACAATACTTCGTAGACACTAGCCTGCAAATCGCGCTTGTCGATGCCGCTGCCCATGGTGGCGTTGCCCTGCGGATCAAGGTCGATCAGTAACACGCGCTGTTTGGCTGCGGCAAGACTGGCGGCCAAATTCACGGTGGTGGTGGTCTTCCCCACCCCGCCTTTCTGATTGGTTACAGCTAATATCTTCGTCATGCCGCTTCGCTCCCATTGCATGTTGCAATTACCAGGCTGCGTGCCGCTTGCAAACCAGGCACCTGTAATGAAATGACGCGCTCTACCCTGCATCCGCTCGGCACTTCCGCCAATTCTTGTTCCGGCGACCCCTTCATCGCCGCCCAGCGCCCGTGCTTTGCCGCGAGGTGGCGCGTGCTGCGCAAAAAATCTCCCAGCCCGGTGAATGCCCGGGAAATGATTCCATCGAAGCGTTCTGGCGGCTGCCATTCTTCCGCGCGCGCGCAGTGTACGCTCGTGTTGGGCAATTCCAGTTCGATGATCGCCTGCTGTACGAAACTGGTTTTTTTGCTGTTGCTATCCAGCAAAGCAAACCGCCAGTCCGGTCGCGCAATCGCCAGGACCACTCCCGGCAAGCCCGCACCGCACCCCGCATCCAACCACAGACCCGGCCATAAATGCGGCATAACGGCAAGGCTGTCGAGCAAGTGATGGCTTACCATCTGTTGCGGATTGCGGATTGCGGTCAAGTTATAGACTTTGTTCCACTTGTGCAGCAACGCCAAATAATCCAGCAGTTTGCATTGTGCGTCCATGCTCAAAGCGATCCCCAATTGCGCGATGCCGTGCTGTAATTCATCGGCCAATTTCATGCGTGTTTCTGCGCTGGTTGAGCGTCGCGAAAACCACGTTTCAGGTGCACCAACAGCAAGGAAATCGCAGCGGGTGTAATGCCGGAAATTCGCGTAGCCTGCCCTATCGTTTCGGGCTTGTGCTGATTAAGTTTTTGCTGCACTTCGATAGACAACCCGCGCACCTCGCGATAGTCCAAAATACCTGGCAACCTTAATATTTCATACTGTTCATTGCGTCCAATTTCATCGTGTTGCCGTTCAATATAGCCTTGATACTTCGCCTGGGTTTCCACCTGCTCCGCGACTTTTCCATCGCCCGCGCCGACACCCGCGCCGGGCAGGGTCATCAGGCTGGCATAGCTCACATATGGGCGGCGCAGCAACTCGAGCAGCGCATATTCACGCTCAATGGGTTTGCCCAACACCCTTATTGCGTCTTCTACCGGTAAGTTGCGCGGGCTCACCCAGGTGTTGCGCAACCGCTCTTGTTCGCGAGCGATGGATTCGCGCTTTTGCTCAAACGCCTGCCAACGTGTGTCATCCACAATCCCCAATTTGCGGCCGATCTCGGTCAATCTCAAATCTGCATTGTCTTCGCGCAATTGCAGGCGGTACTCCGCGCGGCTGGTAAACATACGATACGGTTCGGAAACACCGCGCGTGATCAAATCGTCCACCAGCACACCCAGATAGGCTTCGTCTCGGCGCGGACACCATGCTTCCCGTTCGCCCACTTGTAGCGCCGCGTTGAGTCCGGCCAGCAAGCCTTGCGCGGCAGCCTCCTCGTAACCGGTCGTGCCGTTGATTTGTCCGGCGAAGAACAACCCCTGTATTGCCTTGGTTTCTAGAGAGCTTTTCAAACCGCACGGATCGAAATAGTCATATTCGATCGCATAGCCGGGCCGCAGGATATGGGCGTTTTCCAATCCCTTGATGGAGCGCACCAGATCCAATTGCACATCAAATGGCAGGCTGGTGGAAATGCCGTTGGGATAAACTTCGTGCGTGGTCAACCCTTCCGGTTCAAGAAAAATCTGATGAGAGGATTTATCGGCAAAGCGCGTGATCTTGTCTTCGATAGACGGGCAGTAACGCGGCCCCACCCCTTCGATCACGCCGGTGAACAAAGGGGAACGATCCAGCCCGCCGCGGATGATGTCATGCGTGCGCTGATTGGTTTCGGTGATCCAGCAAGGCAATTGTCTGGGATGATGGGAGGCATCACCCATGAACGAGAACACCGGCACAGGATCGTCTCCCGGCTGCTCCCGCATCGCCGAATAGTCAATCGTGCGGCCATCGATGCGTGGAGGAGTGCCTGTCTTCAGCCGCCCCACCGGAAGATTCAGCTCTCGCAGCCGGTGCGCCAGGCCGACCGACGGAGGGTCGCCTGCGCGACCCGCCGGATAATTCGCCTGCCCAACGTGAATCAGTCCGGACAAGAATGTGCCAGTTGTCAGCACCACCGTTTTCGTGCTGAAGCGCAAACCCAGTTGCGTGACTACCCCGCATACGCGGTCTTGTTCGACCAGCAAATCGTCAACCGCCTGCTGGAACAGCCAAAGATTGGGCTGGTTTTCCAGTCGTGAGCGAATTGCTTGTTTGTAGAGCAGGCGATCGGCCTGCGCCCGGGTGGCTCGCACTGCCGGGCCTTTGCTGGAGTTCAGGATACGGAACTGTATACCCCCTTCATCGGCGGCGGCGGCCATTGCGCCACCGAGCGCATCCACCTCTTTGACCAAATGCCCCTTGCCTATCCCGCCAATGGACGGGTTGCAGGACATCTGCCCGAGCGTTTCGATGTTATGGCTGAGCAGCAAAGTCTTGCAACCGGCGCGCGCGCCGGCCAAGGCCGCCTCGGTGCCGGCGTGTCCCCCACCCACCACAATCACATCGAATACATCAGGAAATTTCATGGCGCTACTGTTATGAAAAGGACGCGCATCATACAACAGTCAAGCCCCCAATCCCAAACTCTGTGTTTCACGTGAAACAATACCGGCTATTTTCCGATGCAGAACCTGCTGAAAATCTCGCCGAGCAAGTCATCCGAAGTGAATTCCCCGGTAATTTCATCAAGCGCGCGCTGCGCCAGACGCAACTCTTCGGCGAACAGTTCCGCGCTTGCCAGCGCGTGGGCTTGTTTCAGGTGGGTTTGCGCCAGAGCCAAAGCTCGCAAGTGCCGCTCCCGCGCCATGAATGAGCCGCTTTCCTGATCGCGCCATCCCACCGCCTCCAGCGACTTGTCACGCAACTCCTCCAAACCTTCCCCGGTTTTGGCTGACACAGCAACGAAAGGATTGTTCCTCGCCATCAATATGTTTTTGTCCTTCATCAGGTCAATCTTGTTAAACACCAGCAGTCTTGGTATATCTACCGGAAGTCCTGCAAGTATGGCCTCGTCCTGAGCCGTCATGCCCTGGCTGGCATCCAACAGCAGCAGTATCAGATCGGCGCGGTGTAAAGTCTGGTGGGTGCGTGCGATGCCCATGTTTTCCACCTCATCCTGTGATTCTCGCAGCCCCGCCGTATCCATGATGTGCAATGGCACACCGCGGATCTGGATAGCCTGGCGAATTACATCACGGGTAGTGCCCGGAATATCGCTGACCAGGGCCACATCTTCACCAGACAACCGATTCAGCAGGCTGGACTTCCCCACATTTGGCTGTCCTGCAATAACAACGTGTGCGCCTTCGCGCAGCAGGCTGCCCTGTTTAGCGGTGTTTAGTGTGAGCTGCAATTTTAGCCGGATGTTATTCAGCATCGCGTCGCGACGTTCGAAGTCAATGATATCCACTTCTTCTTCCGGGAAATCCAGCATCGCTTCCACCAGCATGCGCAGGCGGATCAGTTCATCAACAAGTTCACGAATGGCGGCAGAAAACTCCCCGCGAAGGGAACGCATCGCGCTACGTGCCGCCTCTGAGGTATTGGCATCGATCAGGTCCGCGACACTTTCTGCCTGGGCCAGATCGAGCTTGTCATTCAGAAATGCGCGACGTGTGAATTCACCCGGTTGAGCCAGGCGCGCACCCAAATCAAGACAGCGTTGTAACAACATTTGCAACACGGCAGGACCGCCGTGTCCTTGCAGCTCCAGAACTTCTTCGCCCGTATAGGAATGCGGCGCCGGAAAATACAAGGCGATGCCCTGATCCAGGGTATCGCCTTTGTCATCCAGAAAATTACCGTATGTTGCATACCGGGGTTTGGGTAGACTCCCCAGAATCCCGGTGGCTAGTGCGTGGACGTCGCGCCCGGATATGCGCACCACCCCCACTCCGCCTCGCCCCTGTGCGGTGGCAACAGCGGCGATGGTATCAGCGTTTGGCGACGGCACCCTTGCTCTCGGCCTCTGCCTTCCGCGTGATGAACCACTGCTGGGTGATGGAAAGCACATTGTTCACAATGGAGTACAACACCAAGCCTGCTGGGAAAAAGAAGAACATCACGCTGAATACGATAGGCATGATTTGCATTACCTTGGCCTGCATGGGGTCCGGCGGCTTTGGGTTAAGGCGCGTCTGAATAATCATGCTTGCCCCCATAATCAGCGGCAGGATGTAATATGGATCTGCTGCGGACAAGTCAGTTATCCAGCCGAAAAATGGAGCATTGCGCATCTCGACGCTTGCCAAAATAGACCAATACAACGCGATAAAGACCGGGATTTGGATTACCACTGGCAAACACCCGCCCAACGGGTTGATTTTTTCCGTTTTATACAATTCCATCATGGCGCGATTTAACTGTTCACGGTCATCTGCATACTGTTGCTTGATTTTCTCCAGCTTGGGAGCAACCAATCGCATCTTGGCCATAGAACGATAACTTGCCGCCGAAAGAGGAAAAAACAGCAGCTTGATCAGGAAGGTAAGCAAAATGATGGAGACCCCCCAATTGTGTGTCCAGTCGTGAAATAACGACATGACCCAGAACAGCGGGACAGCTATGATAGTCAACCACCCGTAATCCACTGTAAGCCCTAAACCGGGCGCGATTTTATCCAGATTGGCCTCGGTTGGACCCGCATACAGCGTAGTGCTCACGCGCGTTTTTTGTCCGGGATCAATAGCCAGGCTTGGTAAAACCACCCCGACGGAATACAGGTCTCCGTCCAGTTTATGCGTGAAAAACTCGCGGTTGGTGTTTTCCTTGGGCAGCCATGCTGCTACAAAGTAATGTTGCAAAATACCTATCCATCCGTTTTCAGCCTGCTTAGGGTACTCCAGCTTTCCCTTGTCTATGTCCGGGAATGTCACCTTTTTGAGTTTTTCCTTGTCGGTGTAAACCGCCACGCCGGTATAAGTTGGTATAAATCGCAAGCTGCCTTCTGGGGCAACACTATCCCGAATCAATTGAAAATAGCTGCTCACCGTTACGGCTTGTTGTCCCGAATTTTCCAATTCGTAGGTGATGTCAATCAAATAACTCGATCTGTGAAAGGTTATTACCTTGGTAACGTTAAGCTTGTAATTCCCAACAGCTTTCAGCCTTACCTGCACCTGCTCGGCATTCCCTGAAAGTTCATACTGATCTTGTTCCGTAGCAAATACACTATTGTGGTTAGGCAATCCATTTCCAATAAGGCCGCTTTGTGCAAAATAATTGTGCGTCCCGTTACCGCGATCGAAAAGCACCAGCGGCTTTTTCTTATCCAGGCTGTCAGGTTGTTTAAGCAATGCCAAGTAACTTATATCGCCGCCAATTGTACTAATTCCTGCTTCAAGAAAATCAGTTTTGACGGTTATTATTTTGCCGCTTGCCTGCTGCGCAGACGATTGGGCCGTGATTGCCGAACCTGACGAAGCTACCCGCCCCGGACCGGCGGGAAGCGTAGATTGCGGTTTAGGCAATTCATTGTTTGTCGTTATGCTTTGCTGAACCTGCTGTTCGGGGTGTTGGTAGCGTTGCCACCCATCCCAAACCAACATAAGGGAAAAAGCAAAAATTAAAAACAAGAATATTCTTTGTAAATCCATGATCGAGCCTAAATGTTAGGGAGCGGGGTCGTATCCGCCAGGATTCCAGGGGTTGCAACGCAGTAATCGTTTTATGCTGAGCCACCCGCCCTTTACTACACCGTGTTTCGCCAAGGCTTCACAGGCATAATGAGAGCAGGTGGGGGTAAATCTGCATGTCGGGGAAATAAGCGGACTAATTAGGTATTGATAGCCGTGTATCAGCGATATTATTATTCTGCGCATCTGTCTTCTACTTGGCTAAATAGCTTTTCCAAATTATCTATATCTGCCTTCCGGGAATAGTCGCGTCTAACCATCACAACCAAATCCAGCTTTCTAAGCTTGATATTATGTTGGCGAAATGTTTCCCGAATGATTCTTTTGACGCGATTTCGGTCTACAGCACCAGAAAGCGTTCTTTTGCTGGCAATTATTCCAAGTCGGGCTTTATTCTCGCAATTACGAGCAAAATATATTTTGAAATATTTATCCGTGATATTTTCAGCACGAATTACATGGTCAAAGCCGTCCGCGCGCTGCAATCTACTCGAGACTGTAAATTTGGACGATATCGATATAAAGATACTAGACCGCGAGTCTGGCACGGCCTTTGGCGCGACGCGCCCTGATAACTGCGCGTCCGCCGCGCGTCTTCATGCGCACCAAAAAGCCATGGGTGCGTTTTCTTTTGACTACAGAGGGTTGGTAGGTGCGTTTCATGTTTTATTCCTTCGTAAATTGTAAAACGTCGTATTACAAAGCCTTAACACACATGTGTCAAGTCTATTTTACTTTTTTGCCTGTGGATAAGTTTGATCCAGCCATGTAGAATATAAAAACTTTTCCTCTCGCTGGAATCTCTCTCTACGCAACCATGCAGGACCTTTCTTTTTGGGATTCATGCCTCAGCTCGTTTGAAAAGAGCCTGCCGCCGCAACAATATAATTCGTGGATAAAACCACTGCTTCTTAAGAGCGAGAATGGAACATTGATTCTTACTGCTCCCAACAGTTTTACTTTAAAACTGGTTCAGGAGCGATTTTTACCTGAGATCAGCCGACAAGCGGGGCTGGCCTATCAGCACGTTCCCCAGTTTGAGTTTCGTATTCTTGATCCGGCGGCAACAATCAAATCACCCGGGTTGCCCCCTCCAAAGAAATCAATAAACCCGGTTGAAAACAAACCCAAGATCGAAACCTCTTTTAGAGGTTATGGGAAATTAAATCCCAGCCTTACGTTCGAAAATTTCGTTATTGGAAAAGCCAACCAATTGGCTTTCGCTGCTGCGACACAGGTGGCCGGATTACCGGGAGTTTCTTACAACCCCCTGTTTGTATATGGGGGGGTTGGACTTGGTAAAACACACTTATTACAAGCAATAGGCAATCAAATTCGGCTTAGCAATCCTCAAATAAAAATATGCTACATGCATGCGGAAAGATACGTTGCGGATGTTGTCCGTGCCTATCAAACAAACAAATTTGAAGAGTTCAAGCAATTTTATCATTCACTTGATGTATTGCTTATTGATGATATTCAATTCTTTGCCGGCAAAGCTAAAACCCAGGAAGAGTTTTTTTACGTATTCAATACGCTGCTTGACTCACATAAACAAGTCATCCTGACCAGCGATACATTCCCCAAGGAGATAACCGGTTTAGAAAACCGCCTGGTATCACGTTTCGGGTGGGGGTTGACCGTTGCAATCGAACCGCCTGAATTGGAAATGCGCGTGGCTATTCTTTTGAAAAAGGCCTTTCTTGGCGGCTACTCGCTTAATGATGAAGTCGCTTTTTTTGTAGCAAAGCATGTCAGTTCAAATGTTCGCGAACTCGAGGGTGCATTAAAGCGTGTAGAGGCATATGCCAAGTTTCATAAGCGAAATATTTCCATTGAAACTGCAAGAGAAGCATTAAAAGATATTCTGGTTGCGCAGAGCCGACTGGTTTCTATAGATAATATCCAAAAAACAGTGGCTGATTATTACAGGATTAAAATGGCCGAACTGCTTTCAAAAAAACGCACCAGAAACCTGACTCGCCCACGACAAATAGCTATGTCCCTGGCTAGGGAGTTAACTACAATGAGCCTGCCGGAGATTGGAAATTCGTTTGGTGGCAAAGATCATTCGACAGTAATTCATGCTTGTAAAACAATATTTAATTTACGAACTGCCGATACAACAATTGATGCCGACTATAAAATATTACTACAAACTTTAAGGGGATAACCCCATAGCGGTCCTGTGAATAAAATGTATATAAACACTATTAAAAAATAACTAGCAAAGTTATCAACATTTACACATCCCTTAATCAACAACCGGTTCGCAGGATATTTTATTCTTATATTCTTGTTTTAAATATGATTATTTTGATCATTCACACAAATAAAAATCATTATTAGTCTTATTAGGAATTTATATTATGTTTATTGATAAAACAGAAAAAGAAACCATACTCAAACCACTACAGGTTGTCATTGGTATTGTGGAGCGCAAACAAACATTACCAATTTTATCCAACGTGTTAATTGAAAAAGAGCCCGGTAAAATACGTTTTACAGCTACCGATCTGGAAATTCAGATCACAACCACAATAGAAACAAAAACAGGTGGTAGTGAAATATCTGACATCACTGTAGGAGGAAAAAAACTTCAGGAAATTCTTCGTATTCTTCCGGATCAGAGCAAAATCTCCATTGAAACCAAAGAAAATAAAGCATTAATAAAATCCAACAAGAGCCGGTTCAACCTGCAAACACTTCCAGCACAAGATTTTCCAAAGATAAGCCATCAATTAACGGAATCAAAAAAGATTACTTTACATCAGTCCCTTCTAAAAGCATTACTGCTTTCAGTGCAGTATGCAATGGCTCAACAAGATGTACGCTATTATCTGAACGGAATTTTATTGATTATTGAAGAAAACAAACTAAAAGTAGTGGCTACAGACGGCCATCGATTAGCCTTCAATGCTGGAGTTATTGATGGAATTCATGAAAAACAGGAAATTATTCTTCCTCGTAAAGCGGTAATAGAATTATGTAAACTGCTCGGGGATACAAACGAAAATGTCGAGGTTGAGTTTTCGACACAACAAGTGAAAGTGAATTTTTCCGGTATCAATTTAATTACCAAAGTCATAGATGGAAAATTTCCGGACTATGAGCGGGTCATCCCAAAATATAGTAACCATCTCAGTATGGATCGTGTCCAGGTTCAGCAGGCACTGCAACGTGCAGCAATATTATCCAATGAAAAATTTAGGGGCGTACGTTTCGTATTAACCGAGAAAAATCTCTGTATTATCAGTAGTAATAGTGAACAAGAAGAAGCCCAGGAAGAAATTGAAACCGACTACCACGGAGAAGCCCTCGACATCGGTTTCAATGTAAACTACTTGATGGATGGATTAAACAACATTGACAGTGAAGCGGTGGTATTTTCCTTTGGTGATCCGAATAGCAGTATTTTGATAACGACACCAGAAAAACAGGAATTTCGTTACGTAGTCATGCCAATGCGCATTTAACAGCCCTATTTTATGTTTCACGTGAAACACAGCAAAAATTCAGAAAGAACTAAATGGGTGAATATACCTCCAGCAGCATTAAAGTCCTAAAAGGTTTGGAAGCGGTCCGTAAGCGCCCTGGTATGTATATCGGCGATACTAATGATGGCACCGGATTGCATCATATGGTATTCGAGGCCGTGGACAACGCAGTGGACGAAGCGTTGGCCGGACACTGTAATGAAATCAACGTTACCATTCATGCTGATAATTCAATCAGCGTTAGTGACAACGGGCGCGGTATTCCGACGGATATCCATAAAGAAGAAAACCGTTCTGCTGCCGAGGTTATTATGACTATTCTTCATGCCGGAGGAAAATTTGACAGCAACTCGTATAAGGTATCCGGCGGTCTGCATGGTGTGGGTGTGTCGGTCGTGAATGCATTGTCAGAATGGTTAAAACTGACCATTTATCGTGATGGTAAAGAGCACTTCATGGAATTTCGCCACGGCGATCCGGTGGCACCGTTAAAAATAGTGGGCGATTCGAGCAAGAGAGGTACTGTCGTCCATTTTCTGGCCGCCAAAGAAACGTTTGGTCTGGTTGAATTCCATTTTGATATTCTGGCAAAACGCCTTCGTGAACTGTCTTTTCTGAATAACGGAGTAAAAATTGCACTGATAGATCATCGTAATGGAAAAGAAGAAAATTTCGCGTTCAGCGGCGGCATCAAAGGTTTTGTTGAATACATGAACCGCAACAAGTCGCCGCTGCACCCCACAGTTTTCTATGCAATCGGCGAAAAAGACGGCATCACGGCCGAGATCGCCATGCAGTGGAATGACTCTTACCAGGAAAGCGTGCAATGTTTTACCAATAATATTCCGCAGCGCGACGGGGGTACGCATTTAACTGCTCTGCGCACGGCAATGACGCGTACGCTGAACCAATATATTGAAACGGAGCAATTGGCGAAAAAAGCAAAGGTGGACACAACGGGCGATGACATGCGTGAAGGTTTGACTGCGGTGCTGTCGGTGAAATTGCCCGACCCGAAATTTTCATCGCAGACCAAAGACAAACTGGTTTCCTCAGAGGTTCGCCCGGTCATCGAAGACATAATCGCCCAACAAATGAGCTCGTTCCTGCTGGAAAAGCCCAGCGACGCGAAAATTATCGTCAACAAAATTATCGATGCTGCCCGTGCACGAGAAGCGGCGCGTAAAGCGCGTGATTTGACTCGCCGCAAAGGAATACTGGACGGGATGGGGCTGCCCGGTAAATTGGCTGATTGTCAGGAAAAAGACCCTGCGTTATCAGAGCTTTATCTGGTCGAGGGTGATTCTGCGGGCGGCTCCGCCAAGCAGGGTAGAGATCGTAAATTCCAGGCGATCTTGCCGCTCAAAGGCAAGATATTGAATGTAGAAAAAGCCCGCTTCGAAAAGCTGATTGCCTCGCAGGAGATCGCCACCCTGATTACCGTATTGGGCACCGGCATCGGCAAGGACGAATACAACCCAGACAAACTGCGTTACCACCGCATCATCATCATGACCGACGCGGACGTTGATGGTTCTCACATTCGCACCCTGCTGCTCACATTTTTCTATCGGCAAATGCCCGAACTGGTCGAGCGCGGACATATCTATATTGCGCAACCGCCTCTTTACAAGATCAAGCAGGGCAAGGACGAGCGCTATCTCAAGGACGACCAGGAGATGAAAATCTACATGCTCAAAGCCGCGCTCAACAACGCTGTACTGTATCCGGCTGCCGACGCGTTACCGATTCAATCAGATGCACTGGAGTTGTTAGCCAAACAATATTTCCTTGCTGAAGCCGTGATTGACCGCTTGTCGCACTTTACTGCCCCGGAAGCCAGCCATGCTTTGCTGATCCTGCCTGCATTATCGCTGGATGATTTAAAGCAAGCGCAAAACAGCGCAAAACTGCTTGAGGCCGCGTGCGGCGGCAGCATTAAAGTTGTGGTAGAAACCGATGATGTCGGCGAATATCGCATGCGCCTGGAAAAACTGTATCACGGCAACTACTCCGTCAGCTACATGGATAGGGATTTTCTAAAAGGCAGCGATTATGTACAAATACGGCAGGCTGCGGACGTGTTGAACGGCCTCATTACCCCAAGTGCATATATTGCCCGCAGCGAACAGAAGCGCGCTGTGTCCAGCTTCAAGCAAGCCATCGAATGGCTGCTGGAAGAAGCCAGGCGCGGCGTAAATATTCAGCGGTACAAGGGATTGGGAGAGATGAATCCGTCGCAACTTTGGGAAACCACCATGGACGTGAAGAACAGGATTCTACTCAGAGTGCGCATCGAAGACGCGATTTCCGCCGACGAGATTTTCACCACCCTGATGGGTGATGTAGTCGAACCGCGCCGTGCGTTCATCGAGAAAAACGCATTGGGCGCAAAGAATCTGGATGTGTAGGTGACATAGCCGACAACTAAAATATTGGCAAGAGAATCACGAATTAATGGAACAGCAGGCCAAGGCCCCTGTAGATTTCGGCAAAGAAGCACAAGTTTTGGATTACTTATCTGGTTTGTTTGAAAGCAGGCCCACGATGATCTGCAAAGACACCCCTGTCGCACCGCGATTAACTTTCACAAACTGCGTGCATTGCTGATGCATTTCGGATAAAGCCTTTGGGTCGTCCAGCAGATGCTGCAGTTTTGCAAACATTTCCCTCGCGTCCTGTACTGGCTCAGCTGCCCCTGCAGCAATTGCCAGCCGCGTTACTTCGGCAAAATTGTGGGTATACGGACCGACCAATACCGGTGTGCCGACCAGGCACGCTTCAATCAGATTCTGTCCGCCGTAAGGCAGCAGGCTGCCGCCGACGAAAGCGAGGTCAGCGGCGGCATAGTAAGCAAACATTTCCCCCATGCTGTCGCCCAGCACCACTTGAATCTCTGCCGGCACAGCGCGGTTATTGCTTCTGCGCTGAAACATGATGCTTCGTTGTCCGAGTAAGTTTGCAATGTCGGCGAAACGTTGCGGATGGCGAGGGACAATCACCAGCAGCAAGCCTGGGATATGGATATTTTTCAGGGTATCGAGCAGCAATACTTCTTCGCCTTCCCGGGTGCTGGCGGCAAGAAATACTTTGCGTGTTGTGCCAAACTGTTTGCGCAGTTGTTTGCCCAGCTCCAGCATGGCGCGCGGCGGCTCGATGTCGAACTTGAGGTTACCCATGATCGAGACATTCTGCGCACCAAGACTGGTCAGGCGCGCGGCATCATCGGCGGTTTGCGAGGCGATGGCGGTGAGCTCGCCCAGAGCGTTGCGGGTCAGCCGCGCAAAACGCGCATAACCCCGCGCGGATTTTTCGGACATGCGCGCATTCAGCAACAAAAGCGGTGTGCCGAATTCGCGGCACGCATGAATCAAATTAAACCAGATCTCCGTTTCCATCAGAATGCCAAGTTGCGGGCGGAAATAGCGCAAAAACCTGTTCCCCGCAAACGGATAGTCATAGGGTAAGTACACGCGCAACACACTGTCGTCATACAATTGCTTGCTGGTGGTGCGACCGGTGGGGGTGGTGTGGGTAATCAGGATTTGATGGTGAGGGTAGGTTGCGCGCAGCCGGGTGACGAGGCTTTGTGTGGCGCGTGTCTCGCCCACCGAGACGGCGTGTAACCAGATGACCGGTTTATTGCTGCGGATGGAATAAAAGCCGAAACGCTCACCGATGTGGCGCAGATATTCCGGCTGTTTGCGCGCACGCCAAAGCAGGCGAAGAAAAATGTAGGGCAGCAACAGCCAAAGCGCGAGAGTATAAAAAAAGATCATCCGGTGCGGTTCACGTGTCTTGACAATGTTGTTAATAGTAATGTCGATACGAGCGCTACTCAAGAAAAACATTTGTTGTAATTTCCCGCGCCTACTAGAATGAACGGATTTCCCCGTCCGTCACGCGGCAGCAAGCGCCCGGTAATTGCATAAATTTCCATCATGAAAATTCTTGTCGTAAAGCTGTCCTCGTTGGGTGACATTCTTCACCTGTTTCCCGCCATCAGCGATTTGCGCCGTCATTTTCCGGATGCGGAGATTCACTGGCTGGTGGAGCCTGCCTTTGCCGAGGTGGCGGGTTGGCACTCGGCAGTTGACAAGGTGATTGTGGCGCCGTTGCGCGCACATAAAAAAATCTGGTGGAAGATACCGGCGCTGCTAAGGATGTTGCGGCGACAACTGCAAGCCGAGAATTACGATATCGTGCTGGATGCGCAGGGGCTGCTCAAAAGCGCGTTGCTGGCGCGGCTTGCAGGGGTAGCCGTATTTGGTTTTGCTGCCGGTAGCGCCCGGGAATCGCTGGCGGCTCAGCTTTATCAAAAGACCGCCAAAATCCCGGATGGCCTGCATGTCATCGAAAAAAACCGGCAACTGGCCGCGACGCTCTTCGCTGCCGATATAACCGAAGCTGCCGACTACGGCCTGGATGAATTTCGCCGGAAGCTGATGCAGGCCGAACTTTCATTCACTATCAAAAAGATTATCAATAAGCCTTACATAGTGCTGCTGCACGGGACTACCTGGAATAGCAAATACTGGCCGGAAGCATCTTGGCTGGAGCTGATACATTTGCTGACGCAGCAGGGCTGGCGCTGTCTGTTGCCGTGGGGCAACGAGGTTGAACGCCAGCGCGCCCATCGTCTGCTGGCTAATGAAGGCGAAATTGTGCAGGTGCTGCCAAAGCTATCGCTAACAGAGTTAATGAGTGTTTTGCTGCATGCCCGCGCATTTGTCAGCGTGGAAAGCGGAATCGGGCACCTGGCAGCGGCGCTCGACGTCCCGGGAATTATGCTGCATGGGCCTACTTCGCCAAACTATAGCGGGATTCTTGACCGGGCCTGTCAACACCTCATCAGCGGTATGGCGTGTTCGCCTTGCTTTAAGCGCGATTGTCCAATTTTAAATGACGCTGGGATTCCACCCTGTCAACTGGCTATTACCGCCCGGCGGGTGTATCAACAGTGCATGACGTTAATACCCGAAAACATTGAAGATGCTACAGCGCAAGCGGAAAGAATACCCTGCGCGTGAATAACGGCAGAGCAGAAGCATAACGCTCCGCCGGGCAGTGCACCGGTAAAACTTGTTGCAACAACGAGCAATTACGCATTATCGTTCACTCTCAACGAGCGCTCGCTTCATAACGCCAGCCTAGCTTGCAACGGCAGCAGTTTAGAGTTGCACGTCCCCATTGAGTATCAATTACCGTGGGCGCGCTCAACAACCAACCGCAACACTGCGGAGAGATTTAAGGTGTCGGGATGGAAAGAACAGGAAAGCGGTACAGGCAGTTGGGTGCTGAAGAACAAGCGACGATCATGCTTACCCAGAATCACCACTTGCAGCGTTGCCTTGGTGCAATCAGGCACAATCCAGGTATAGACTCGGTCATCGCGCTTCAACAATCCAGACACAGTCGTTTTGCCATAGTAGCCGCGCCCACGCTTACCCCTGACGCGGCGAGGAGCAAAGTACGGCTCATCACTTCAACCTCGCCCTGCAGCGGATATTGTTGCTCGCACGCAACAGCAATACATCGCCGCAGTTTGAGGTAAATACTGTTCGCCGGGCGCACCGAAATACCGCTCAATTGCACAACGGCAGTTGCGGTAAAGTCCATTGCAAAAAAAGTGGATTCAGATGCCTGAATTACAGCTCGCTGATTCGATAATGGCGGTAGTATCTGTTTTTAATCTCTTCGGGTCAAATTCCCCGCCGCTTGCGGCGAATGATGACCGGATTCGGATTTGATACCTCGCGGCTTGCCGCGAGGTTCTTCATCCGTTCGCCCTGAGCTTGTCGAAGGGCTTTTGCAAGCTATTGATGGCTGCCTATTTAATCCGCTCATGGTTCGACAAGCTCACACCCACAGGGTGCAAGAACCTCTGCGAGGCCACGAACGGATTAAATCTGCGTTTCCCTAACAGTTCTCCGGGGATTTTTTGGAAAAAAACGCTTATTGATTGGCATTGATGTAACGTAAGATGCTCCTTTAAAATTGTGGCTTGCGGAGAAAAGTAATGGCGCATCAATAATCCATATTTCATATTTCTACTGCGCCACCTCCACGTCCTTGCGAAGAGCGAGTTTGGCGGGTTCACCTAAAACAGGCACAAGCAACCCGGCATAACAAAGGCTGGCACTGGAGCCGGCAAGACGAGTTTTAAAATCCAATATTACGTAGAACTTCATATGAGCCATTACGCCCCGATAATTTCCGCTTTTGTCACGCTCGCGCTGGGCTTGATGCTGGCCCTGAGCAGGATCGGCGCGATTCAGGATATTCCCAATGACCGTTCGCTTCATGCCGAGCCGATTCCGCGCACCGGCGGCATTGCGTTGATGGCAGGAATATTGTCGGGATGGATGATGCTGATTCAGTCATGGGCATGGTGGATCGTGTTACCTATGCTGGGATTGTTTGCGTTGTCGCTGGTGGATGATATCCGCAACTTGTCGCCGAGGATGCGGCTGCTTGGTCATTTTGTTGCTGCTTTGATTGTAGTTGGGTGGTCAGGCGTGTCCTGGTTCTGGTGTTTGCCGGTGCTGCTGTTCACCGTGTGGATGACCAATTTGTATAACTTCATGGACGGCTCGGACGGGCTGGCGGGTGGTATGGCGCTTTTCGGGTTTAGCTTCTACGGCATAGCAGGTCTGTTAAATGGTAATGAGTCCTTTGCCATGCTGAATTTTTCCATCGGGGCTGCGGCATTAGGTTTTCTTTACCATAATTTTCATCCGGCGAAAGTGTTCCTGGGGGACGCGGGGTCCATTCCGCTTGGTTTTCTCGCAGCGGCATTCGGTGTATGGGGCCGGCAACAGGGTTATTGGCCATTCTGGTTTCCCATCCTGGTGTTTTCGCCGTTCGTGGCCGATGCAACCATGACGCTGCTTAAGCGCGCGTGGAACGGAGAAAATCTTGCACGAGCGCATCGCAACCACTATTACCAGCGCCTGGTGCAGATGGGCTGGGGACATCGCAATACCGCGATAGTTGAATATATGTTGATGCTGCTGGCGGGAGTGTCCGCGCTGTGGGGGTTGGGTATGGATATTCATGGGCAAGGAAACCTGCTGGCGTGGTGGGGAGCGATTTATCTGGGGCTGGCGGTGTGGATTGATCGCCGTTGGCTGCAGTATAAGGTAAGGAAGGAAAATATTACCGATGCTTAAATCCAATACTCGCACCGCTTTGGCAGTGCTGCATGATGCGATTGCCGCTGCGCTGGCATGGAGTTTAGCCTATTTGCTGCGTTTCAATTTTGAATTACCGCCGAATTTTGCTGCGGAACTGCACCGGACCGTGTATTGGGTTGTGCTGTTGCAGATGGTTATTTTTTGGCGGTTTAATCTGTACCGTGGCATTTGGAGATATGCCAGCACTACCGATCTGCGCCGCATTTTTTTGGCGGTCATACTGTCAGCGGCAGCCATCGCACTGATAGTTTGGATGTTGCGCCTGGATTTGGTGATTCCGCGTTCAGTATTGATCATCAACCCGCTGTTGCTGGTTTTGATGATGGGCGGCGGCCGTTTGGTTTATAGGCTATGGAAAGAGCAAGGGCTATATTTCGGTTTCAAGCTGGATGGTGAACCCGTGCTGGTGCTAGGCGCCGGCGATGCGGGAGCGAGCCTGGCCAAGGATTTGACCAAAAGCAGCGACTGGCGGCTGGTGGGTTTTCTTGATGACGATATGGATAAACATGGGCGCATGTTGAACGGCATACGCGTGCTGGGTAAACTGGACAGCCTGCTGGAATGGACTGGGCGGCTCAGCGTATCGCAAGTGATCATTGCCATGCCGTCCAGCTCGCACCAGCAGCGCAAGCGCGCAATACAGTTGTGCAATGCCGCACAAGTGAAGGTGCTTACAGTCCCTTCGTTTGATGATTTGATGAGCGGCAAAGTGGCGGTGTCGCAACTGCGAAAGATAGAGCTGGACGATTTGCTGGGACGCGACCCGGTGGTGCTGGACGATGCCGGATTACATGGTTTGTTGACCGGCAAGGCGGTAATGGTAACAGGCGCCGGCGGATCGATCGGTTCAGAAATATGTCGCCAGATCGCCCGTTTTTCGCCCGCAAAACTGGTGCTGTTCGAGTCGGGCGAATTTGCGATGTATACCATAGAACAGGCGCTGAAACAGACTTTTCCCGGGCTGAATATCGTTTGTCTGATAGGTGATGTGCGCGACGGGGCGCGGGTGGATGAAGCCATACAGCTACACCAGCCCAGCGTGCTGTTTCATGCGGCGGCCTACAAGCATGTGCCCCTGATGGAGCAGCACAATGCCTGGCAGGCGATACGCAACAACGTGCTGGGCACATGGGTTGTCGCGCATGCGGCGCAGCAGCATGGTGTCGACAAGTTCGTGATGATCTCCACCGACAAAGCGATCAATCCGACTAATGTAATGGGCGCGAGCAAACGTTTGGCCGAAATGGTTTGCCAGGCATTGCAGCCATCCGGCTCCATGCGCTTCGTGATGGTGCGCTTCGGCAATGTGCTGGGCAGTACAGGAAGCGTGATTCCCACGTTCCGCGCGCAAATTGCACAAGGCGGGCCAGTCACGGTGACACACCCCGAAATCACGCGTTACTTCATGTCCATCCGTGAGGCGGTGCAACTGGTGTTGCAGGCAGGGCTGATGGGGCAGGGTGGAGAGATTTTCGTTTTGGAAATGGGTGAACCGGTGAAGATCGTCGATCTGGCGAAGGACCTGATCCGGTTGTCAGGTTTTACAGAAGATGAAATCAAGATTGAATTCACCGGCTTGCGCCCGGGTGAAAAACTTTACGAAGAATTGCTCGCGGACAACGAACATACTTTGCCCACGCATCATCCCAAGCTGCGCATAGCACAAGCCCGGCAGACCGATGCGGCATGGCTGGCACAACTGCTGGAGTGGCTGTCTGCAACCGCCATGGCTGATGAAGCGGTGCGCGCGACCCTCATTCGGTGGGTGCCGGAATACCAGCCGAATTTACACGCTTCGATACGCGAAGCGTACCCTGTCCTGAGCCATTCAGCTCCACTCATGACCAGAGGCTCGGTGACCGTCTCCGGGCAAACTAGTCGAAGGGCTGGCAACTCCATCAGGACAGGCTTGTCGAAGAATCGGCATGGCAGCCAGTCGTGAAACTGACCGCAGTTCCTGTCTTGCTTCAACACCGTACCTTGTTGGCGTTGCCGGATCTTCGGGGCGGCTCCGTTTCTCATTCATCAATGTGATGTTGTTTGTGGATATCAAGGCAGAACAGAATCATGGTTGATCAAACTACTGGTGAAACAACCAGCCATGCCACCAGGCCACCAAAGAACAGTGGCAAAGTGGCTGGTTATAACCCGGCACCCGAAAAGCTTTTGGACGGGCCCCCGAAAGACGCTGGGCAAAGCATTGGCTATAAACTCTCTGCCATCATCATTACCAAAAACGAAGCAGACAACATCCGCGCTTGTCTGGAATCGGTAGCGTGGGCGGATGAAATTATCGTGGTAGACTCGGGAAGCAGCGACGGCACTGTGAATATTTGCAAAGCGCTTGGTGCCCAGGTGCATATAACTGCGGACTGGCCCGGATTTGGTTTGCAAAAAAATCGCGCCTTGTCGTACGCAACGGGTGAATGGGTATTGTCGCTGGATGCAGATGAGCGTGTAACGCCAGAGCTTCGTTCAGAAGTTGAAGCGGCGCTGAACGATCCGCATGGCCATGCCGCTTTTCGTATGCCGAGACTTTCAAGTTTTTGTGGCCGATACATGAGGCATTCCGGCTGGCATCCGGATTATGTCACGCGCCTTTTTCATCGTGGCGCGGCAAGTTTTTCTGATGATCTGGTGCATGAACGCTTGATCGTGAACGGATCGGTTGGGAAACTGCGCCAATCCATTTTGCATGAAACTTTTCATGATCTGGATGAGTTGTTGACGAAAATAAACCGGTATTCGACTGCCGGCGCCTTTATGCTGAATGAAAAAAATAAAACAGCAACACTGAAAAAAGCTGTTGGCCATGCCTTTTGGGCATTTTTTCGAACTTACATTTTACGCGCGGGATTCCTTGATGGCAGGGAAGGTTTCATGCTGGCGGTTGCTACTGCGGAAAGCACCTATTATCGCTACGCGAAGCTAATGCTGCTGAATAAGCGTTGATCATCACATGCCTGAGACTATCCATATCCCTGAGACTATCAATATCATTGAGCCGACATTGATGACCGAAACCGGGCATTGCTACAGCTTCTTGGCCAGCCTCTGCAAAGTCAGCAAGAAGATGCCTTTGTGCTTGTGGGTCAACCGCAATGCCGGCGTTGCATTTACAGGGGAAAACGTCCAGATCAAGAGGCACTTTCACAGAAAAATTCGCCGGTTCCAATGCTACGGGTTGTATAAAAAATTGCTGGCAGAACACGGAAAGATTTTTGTTTCAACAGCCGGCTTCACCGACCTTGTTCTTTTGAACTGGGCTTCAGCAGGAAAGATATCAAATGGCAAAGTATATCTATATTTCCATTGGATCAATACGAGCGAAAAGAAACTTTCCTACTTAAAAAAAATTGCACAAAAGCAGCCGAACCTCATGATTCTTGGCCCGACACCATCGGTCATAAATATATTTCAGGAAGCCGGTTTCGAAAATGCCCGCATCGTGCCCTACCCAATTTCCGGGCAAACTCAGCATGGCAAAACGGAGCATAACGGGTTTACGGGATTATTGTACGCAGGTGCGGCACGGCAGGATAAGGGAATTTCATATGTTGTCGATTTAGTCGAATATATGAACAGGCTCGGACTGCAGATTCCTTTCCGGCTGCAAAATTCTCCTGATTACCGCGGCAAATATGATGCGGTCACCAAGGCGGAGATCCTGCGTCTGGAGAAAATCCCCTATCCGCACCTTCGTCTCTATCCTGAAACGCTCAAGCCGGATGAATACGCCGGACTCTTTGCGGGCGCGATATGCATACAGTTATACAACGCAGACCAATTTTCCGACCGAATCAGCGGCGTGACATTGGATGCACTTACTGCAGGGAGCCCAATTGTAACCACGGCAGGAACATGGATTGCACGCATGGTGCAAAGGTTTGATGCCGGCAAAATAATAGATAGCGCTGAACCTGAAAAAACACTGTCCGCGATCCAGGGAATTATTGCGGAATATCCCCGGTACAGTAAAAACGCATATGCTGCCGGTCAGGTTTTGCAACAGGAAAACAGCGCGGAATTGCTGTTTAACACCTTGGTGGAATAGTCTGGATATTAACTCCACACCATGTCACTCTAATATAATTCTGTGGCACACTGATATGAAATGAAACCCGTCAAACTGGTTGAAACCCCATCAAGCATCCTGGTAGTTATTACACGGCGGATCGGCGACGTGCTGCTGACTACGCCGATGATTCGTTCGTTGCGCCTTGCATGGCCAGATGCCAGGATAGATGCGCTGGTATTCGCCGGTACGGAAGGCGTTCTCGCCGCCAATCCCGACCTTGACCAAGTCATCACTGTCGGGCAGAGGCCGACGCTGCACCAGCACCTGCGTTTGTTGCTGCGCTTGAGGCGCAGCTACGATCTGGCACTGTCAATGATGTCGGGTGACCGCCCCACGATTTATGCCTTTATTGCCGGAAAGCACAGTGTCGGACTGGTCGCACCAGGGGTCAAACACCTATGGAAAAAATGGTTGCTGTCGCAGTCAGCTCAATTTGACAACCTCAACACACATACCGTCCTGATGAATCTCAAACTGGCCGACTTGCTGGACGTGCCGCGCTGCCATGAAGTGGTGGCTGCCTGGAATCCATCCGATGAAAACACAGTTGCCGGTGCGCTTCCGTTTGATATTGGCGCAGAGACTTTTGCGGTGCTGCACATGTCCCCCAAATTTACATACAAAATGTGGCAACGGGATGGCTGGATTGAACTGGGCAAGTGGCTTGCGGAAAATGGCATCCGTCCCGTGCTCACCGGAAGCAGCGATCCTGCCGAGCTGGCTTATGTCGAGCAGATATACCGTTCCATGCCCTCGAGTACAGTGTGCATGGTAGGCAAGCTCAGCCTTGCCGAAAGCGCTTTTCTTATCAGCCGCGCGAAATATTATGTCGGGCCGGACACCGCGCTCACCCACATGGCGGCGGCACTTGGCACCCCCACCGTTGCGTTGTTTGGCCCGTCCAATCCGGTGAAATGGGGGCCGTGGCCAAAAGATTACGGAGAAGATCGCAATCCTTACAGGATGAGAGGCACCCAGCGTGTTAACAACGTGGTGTTGCTGCAAGGCGAAGGCGAATGTGTGCCGTGCATGGAAGAAGGCTGCGAGCGCCATAATGCCAGTTTGAGCGATTGTTTGCAGAATCTTCCAGCAGCCAGCGTCATTGCGGCAATCCGGGACTTGTCGAAGGTGACCGGACATCGAGCGTTCTCCAATAGCGCCCAGGAACATATTGCATCCCGCACTCCAGCATTGTGATCCTCAAACTGATGGCGTAATTACAGCTTATTGCGCTTGGCAGCAATTCAACGTCAGCATTACTCCAGTAGCCCTAATAAACATTGAATCAGGCGCCCGTTCGCCGCAAATGCGTGAGTGATTCCCATTATTTCCACAGTAGTGTCCGGTTAAAAATCAAACAACATCAACTGGTTATCTGTGGCTGATGAAATGGTTCTGTTCATATCGGGCTGTAAAGCGCATGAAATCTCGGTTTTCTCGAAAACCGACACCGACAAT
>Ga0315268_10001287_pt1 | contig 28780 bp, 33 predicted proteins | sample C1_top_MG_FD_204535 | JGI IMG/M metagenome (GOLD analysis project Ga0315268, IMG submission 204535) | Sediment microbial communities from Yellowstone Lake, YNP, Wyoming, USA - C1_top | ecosystem: Environmental > Aquatic > Freshwater > Lake > Sediment | place: USA: Wyoming | collected 2017-08-01
TATGAATTTTTGATAAATTTGGTTCGTGTGGTTTTATAGAAAGGCTCCTGTTTCCGACTTGTCGGGGCGGCGCGAAGCGCCGCCCATGGTTCGCGCGCGTCACCGCGCGCTATTTCGTCGGACAGCGTTAATGAGCCGAAGAATACAAACACTAATACCTTTTTTAACGCAAAGACACCCCGTGCGAACAACACAAAGAAATGACTGCCCAAACGCGATAAAGAATGTGTGCTTCGGTTTGATTGCTTTTGATCCTCTTGAAAGCGTCATTCAGCGATGTATAGTTGAAGGTGCAACCAACTTTATAGATCACTTTTTTGATGGCCGTCTCGGACAATGTAGAGTGATCTATGTTGGTTGCACTGGGGCGGCCTTCATTGATTTATATGAATAATATTGTTTCAACCTCGCACCCATTCTTTCTGTATGCGCGCAAGTCTACTGATGTGGAGGATATGCAGGTATTGTCTATCGAATCGCAACTTGCCGAACTCCGTGAATATGCCGCTCGCGAGAATATATCCATAGTAGAGGAATTGGTGGAGAAACAATCAGCCAAAATTCCGGGTCGTCCCGTATTTAACGGCATGATTGACCGTATTGAGAAAGGAGAGGCGAGCGGCATTGTGAGTTGGCATCCGGACAGACTTGCGCGCAACAGCGTGGACGGCGGGAAACTCATCTATCTGGTTGATACCGGTAAGATCACGCACCTCAAATTCCCACAGTTTTGGTTCGAGTCCACGCCACAAGGAAAATTCATGTTGACCATCGCGTTTGGGCAAAGCAAATACTTCGTGGATTCCCTCGCAGAGAATACACGGCGAGGATTGCGCCAAAAAGTACGGCGTGGCGAATTTCCCGGCTTCGCGCCTCCGGGGTATCTCAATGACTCCCGCACGAAAACCATTGTTGTTGACCATCGGCGCGCCCCTATAGTTCATGAAATGTTTGAGAAATTTGCCACAGGAAGGTACACGTTTTGGGATATGGCCGTCTTTTTGTCGCAACACGGCATAACGAGCAAAGGCGGCAAGATCATGCGGGACAAAGCGTCATGGATGCTCGCCAATCCGTTCTACTATGGCCACTTCCGTTATGCCGGAGAAATCCACGAAGGAACACACGAGCCACTTATTGCAAAGAAACTGTTTGACGCCGTACAGGAGGTCTGGAAGAGGCGCAGTCACTCATGGCACGAGGATCGGCCGGTCAAGCCCTACACCGGACTTTTTCGTTGTGGTGAGTGCGGCATGATGATCACGGCAGAGGTGAAAGTAAAATATTATCCCACCACGGATCACCATGCCACGTATGTGTACTATCGCTGTACGAAAAAGTCCAAGGATCAGAAGTGTTTTCAACCTTTCATCAGAGAGGAAGAGCTTGACCGGCAACTATCAGACCTCCTGCAAACAGTTTCTTTGCGTCAGGATTGGGCAGCAAAGATGATAGAGAAACTTGATGGAGAAAAAGCAGATGCTGCCCACTCCTGTGATGCGTTTGTTGCAGAGAAGCAGAAAGAAATCATCGTTCTTAACGGGAAACTTCAGCGTCTTTTGGATTCCTATCTCGATCAGGATATCGACAAGGAAGAATATCGTCCCCGGAAGGCGAAATTGTTGTCCGACAAAAAGACGCTGGAAGAGTCAGTTTCCCGTCTGCAACACACGCAAACTGCGTGGCTCGAACCTATGAGGAAATGGATTATTGAAGCGTCAGAAGTGGAACAAATCGCACGGGGTGAAGACAAAAACATCAAAAAGGTATTAGCAGGAAAAATCTTCGGCTCGAACTTAACGCTGTCCGACGAAATAGCGCGCGGTGACGCGCGCGAACCATGGGCGGCGCTTCGCGCCGCCCCGACAAGTCGGAAACTGGAGCCCGGAGCGAGAATCGGACTCGCGGCCTAGTTCTTACCAAGAACTCGCTCTACCACTGAGCCATCCGGGCGATTTGTTAATTTTATCACATCACGAATGATTTGATCTAATATCGCCGACTAAATATCTGTTATGAAAAATATTCTTGTCACCGGTGCGTTCGGACTCGTCGGCTCTGACCTCGTTCCCGTTCTTCAAAAAAAGTTCGGGGCCGATCACGTGTTTGCCCTCGGCAACAAAACAATTCCGGAAGATTTTAAAGGACAACTCGTCAAAGGCGATGTCCGGCAAAAGGAAACGCTTGAGAAAATAATTAAATCCAAAAAAATTACCGAGGTCTACCATCTGGCGGGGCTTTTGTCCGTCGGCGGAGAGAAAAATCCGGATCTGGCCTGGGATATAAATGTGAACGGACTCCGGAACATATTGGATCTAGCCCGGGATTATAAACTGAAAGTATTTTGGCCGAGTTCCATTGCCGCATTCGGTCCCACGACGCCAAAAAAAGAAACGGCGCAGCATACGATTTTGGAGCCGACGACCATGTACGGCGCCACAAAAGTCAGCGGAGAACTGCTTTGCCAATATTATTTCCTCCGGTGGGGCGTGGATGTGCGCAGTGTCCGATATCCCGGACTTACCGGATATAAAGCGCCGCCCGGAGACGGGACGACAGAATATTCCGTGCACATTTTTTACGGACTTTTGAAAGAAAATACCTACAGTGTATTTCTAAAAAGCGATGCCAGACTGCCCATGATGTACATCGACGATGCGATCCGCGGCACGGTCGCGCTCATGGAGGCGCCGGCAAAAAATATAACGGTGCGGACGAGTTATAACTTTGCTGCGATAAATTTTACGCCAAAAGAACTCGTCGCCGAAATCCAAAAAATATATCCGAAATTTACCGCCACGTACGACCCCGATCCGGTGAAACAGCGGATCGCTGAAAGCTGGCCGCAATCGATCGACGACAGCGCCGCGAGGCATGATTGGAAATGGAAGCCTGAGTTTATGCTTCCCAAAATGACGGCGACGATGATCAAAGGGTTGAAAGAAAAGTTGGGAGTGCTATAATGCGCCAAAAGATATGCAAGACCCGCTGAAACCGTACTACGATTCGATCGCCGACATGAAAGCCAAAGGGCTGTACACAACTCACCGTGTAGTTGAATCCCCTCAGGGATCATGGCTTACCGTAAACGGTAAAAAAGTCCTCAATTTTTGTTCCAATAATTATCTCGGATTTGCGTCGGACAAGCGACTGGTGGACGCGGTGGTGCGAGCGGTGCACGAATACGGTGTGGGGCCCGGAGCAGTCCGTCCGCTGTCCGGAAATCTCAAGCTTCACGTGATCGCCGAGGAAGCGCTCGCGAAATTTAAACACGCAGAAGCGGCGTTTTTACTTTCCGGCGGATTTATCGCCAACATCGTCGCCATTCAGACGGTCATGGGCAAAGAAGATATCGTCATTTCCGACGAACTCAACCACGCTTCTATCATTGACGCCATAAAGATTGCACAAATTAAAAATAAATTTATCTTTAAGCACAGCGATATGAAAGATCTGGAGCGTGTGCTCAAAGAAGCAAAGAAAATTTCCGGAAAGCATCTCATTATGATCACGACGGATGGCGTATTTTCGATGGACGGCGATATCGCCAAGCTTCCGGCTATCGTCAAATTGGCCAAAAAGTACGGCGCCATCACTATGGTCGATGATGCGCATGGTGAAGGCGTCCTGGGCGGCGGACGGGGAATCGTGCATCACTTCAATCTTCATGGAAAAGTAGATATCGAAGTCGGCACTTTCAGTAAAGCGTTCGGCGTCCTGGGCGGCGTTATTGCCGGAAAAAAAGAGTTAATCGAATACTACAAACAAAAAGGTAGGCCGTTTCTTTTTTCTACCGGACTCACGGTTGCCGACACGGCAGCAATCATCGAAGCGGTCAAAGTCCTGACCAAATCAGGAACCTTGGTCAACAAACTTTGGGATAATGCAGACTATCTGAAAAAAGGATTCACACGCTTGGGGTTTGATATTGGGCACAGCGAGACACCAATCACTCCCGTCATGCTCGGAGACGAAAATTTGGCCAAAAACTTTTCAGCAAAACTATTTGAAAACGGTGTATTTGCCACGCCTATTAAATTCCCGATGGTTGCTCTCGGAAAAGCCCGCATCCGCGTGATGCCTTCGGCAAGTCATTCCAAAAAAGACCTCGATGTGGGTTTGGCAGCATTTGCCAAAGTCGGCCGCGAATTGGGCATCCTCAAATAAAACTCGAATCGATTCATGTATATTAGTATAATTTGCTAAAATAACCACATGAGGAATCTCCTGATTGGAATTTGTCTTGGTATTTTGATTTCCGTTGGCGCTTATTACGGGAAACGAACGGCACAAAACTATGTATCATCGCATGAAATGATTTCTCCCATCGGAAAAATTTTGGAAAAGCCTCTGGACAAATACACGATCAATAATGTAAGTGCGCGTAAATTTTCCGGTAGTCAGATTATTTTGGAGGAGCCCACAGCCACGACAAGTGCTTACACCGTCTACCCATTTCATTTTGAGAGCGACAATAAAAAAGTCACGGGACTTGCCCATATTCCAACTAGTCCTGAGCCTGCCGAAGGATTTCCCGTTATCGTTCAATTTCGGGGATATATTGATCAAAAAAATTACGCCCCCGGTGCGGGGACAGAGCATAGCGCAGAAGTTTTTGCCCAAAATGGTTTTATGTCACTTGCTCCTGATTTTTTGGGCTATGGCGGGAGCGATAAACCGTCAGTTGACGTCTTTGAAGAACGGTTTGAGACCTATACGACGGCGCTGAATTTATTTGCGTCGGTCAAAACGTTGCGTGTAGCAGACGCAACGAAAATTGGAATCTGGGGTCATAGTAACGGAGGGCAGATCGCCCTTACCGTGCTGGAAATTCTACATCGACCCGTGGCAGCCAGTCTCTGGGCTCCGGTAAGTAAGCCGTTTCCGTATTCGATACTGTATTACACGGATGAAGCGGATGATCACGGGAAGGCTTTGAGAAAAGAACTCGCTTCGTTTGAGGAAAATTACAATGCGGAATTATATTCGCTCACAAATTATTTATCTCGGATAACCGGACCCACCCAAATCCATCAGGGGACAGCTGATGATGCGGTACCTGTGGCATGGAGTGATACGCTTGCAAAAACACTCAAGGCTGATTATTTTAGGTACCCGGGAGCAGATCACGACATGCAGGGAGCATGGAATACTGTTATTGCACGAGATATAGTATTCTTCGAAAAATACCTCCGTTAATATTACGGAGCGGGGAATACAAATGGTGCGCTGCAGGTAGCCGTGGTACCCATATCGTCTTTGAGAGATATATCGACCACTGTCGGCACTCCCGGTTTTATGGCGACCGCTTTGGTCGTACAGCGGAATGTGCTGCCACCGCGCTCCGGTTTGTCCGTCATCGGACTGGTCGCTTTGGCTGTGGCGATCTCTTTGTTTGCCGATGTTACGCTGAAGCTACAATCAACTGAGGCCGCTTTGGATACGTCCCCACCTTCAACTGAGAGGTAATACTCGGAAAATCCTATTTTCGGATTAAAGTATTGCGTGTCGCACGCGAGTTTTGTGATCGGCCCCGGAGTCGGGGTGGGTGCAGCGACCGCTTCCTGTGTCGTAGGTGACGTAGTTGGAGCAGTGGATTTATTTCTGAGCATGTAGCCGGCCACGACGACTGCGACGAGGACGACGAGACCAAGAACATAATATTGTTTCATATCTTCGCCTTCCGGTTTTTCTGTTTCATTCATATGTATCTAGTATAGATAATATTGTAGATTTTTTGCAAGAGGGGAATTTACTATAATTGCTCAATAGCCTGTTCATTGGGTATAATACGTAGGTTGTCAGGATGGCGGAGTGGTCAATCGCAACAGACTGTAAATCTGTCGCCCTAACGGGCTCCCCAGGTTCGAATCCTGGTCCTGACACCAAACTCTTGCGCTATATCTTAAAATCCTCTACGCTACATCTATGAAAGCATTTCTTTTTGGTATTCTTTTTTTGGTTCTCGTTGCTGCAGGGGGATTTGTGTATCTCAAATACTTCTACAAGTCTCCTTCTCAAACCGGCACACAGATATATAAAACTGCAGCCATTACCAAAACAGGGGAGATACGTAAATCAAATGTGACGGGGAGCGATTTTACCCACGTCCTCATCAACCCGACGGAAAAGTCCGTGGGTGTGGCATCGTACACGCTAAATCTGGATGATTACATCGGTAAAAAAGTATCCATTACCGGCCAATACTCCGGCGACACGCTGTATGCCGATTCGGTGACGATTACTCAGTAATATGCTTTCCGGCATCCGCCTCAAACAAAAAGTAGCGCCTGCGACCAAGTTACTGCGCGCTATCGCGGATCCTACGCGGGTCGCGATTGTGTATCTCCTCATGTCAGACGCCATGGAACTTGGCGATATCGTCCACAGCGTGGGCAAGTCCGCGCCGCTTGTATCGCATCACCTGAAAGTTCTTTTGTCCGCCGGCTGGATCACAAAAACGAAATACGGTAAACTCGTGACGTATTATCTGTCGGAACATGCGTGTAAAGAGGTGAGCCAATGGCTTCAAAAAGGTATCTCGTGAGCCCCCTGTCAGAATCGGACTGACGTCAGCGGTTTACAAAACCGTCGCTCTGCCGTTGAGCTAAGGAGGCGCAAGCCTATTTTACCATACTCATCAGGATAGGGAACGGAAATTCTACGGGGTTGTCAAGAAGAATGTCTAAAATATATTATTCCGCCCGTGTGCTTGAGGTATTTTTCCCGATCGAGTTAATCGGATGGACTGGCTTGATACCCACAGGTAGCAAACACTTAATCCTGTCACCTCTTAAAAATTAAGAAGTTACCTCATTTGTGTTGAACTTGTAGAGAAAAATAAGTCTTCAAGTTCTTCACACGAGCATACTTATCGTAGAACAGGAAGACGTGTTTGTCAAGTAAATTGTTATGCTCCCACGCTTAGAGAATTTGGGTCATCTCGTGAGCAAATGCTTTTTGCACGACGGGGTTTGCGTATGAGTCAGCAGCAGTCATGAGGCGTGTACGAAACAAGGGGAGATTATTCCCCGTTTGAAGCCCCGTATCAATTACGTCGCGGGCCGGTACAAGGACAACTTCACCATGTGTCGTGGCGGCCGGGACAAACCGGGGAAGCAGGGAAGGAGACTGCTCAAGAAGTATGATCATATCTCCAAAACTCCGTAATATTGAAAGTCCCAGTCGAGAAATGCCACCCACGATTTTACCCCGTACCATAAGAATGGGAATCATTTCTCCAACCAGAAAGTACGGCCAGAGTTTAAAAAATTCCTGCATGTCTTCAAAAGCAACGTTTGTTTCTTCGGTAGACATAGGAATATCTCCCGCCCGGTCGGTGTCTAATTTAATAATGACCGGGATAGGCGTGCCGTCGTGACCGGGGCTCGAGTGAAGGAGGACAGAATACCCGGTAAACATTTCGCTCGCGCTCGGTCGATCCAAATCTCCCTGGCCGAGTGCAATAAGCGGTTTGGTGCCAATTTCGTGGTCTCCGGTTGCCAGATAATGTTCGATATGATGTTTTCCCGGTTCACTTCCTTTTTCAAATGTGTTGAGGACAAACGCATATGATGTGACATGAAAAAGATGATGAATAATTCGTCTGTCAACGACACTATTCATATCAGGAGGGGTATGGTTCCAGGCCATAAAGTATGCATGAACCATAGCGGTTACTGACGATGATTTTTTATTAAGTAAGTCCCACAGCGTTTCGGTGGTAGTAACAAGATCTTTTTGGACTACAAGCCATTCTTTTTGAAGATCGTTGTAGGTACGCGCACCGCATGAATTACCAAGGCGTTTATTAAGCGCATCGAATACTGGGGGTGCGTATTTTTTTAACGAAAAAATGCGTGACTGATTGGAAAACGAATCAAGGATATGTTTGGTAAATCCGCCTTCGGAAAGGACATCCTTGTGAGTAAGTACCTCAAGTGCGTCAAGGCCTGCGTATAGATTGCCTGTCTCTTTTTCGTATACTTCAATGGGGCTTATGATACGAATATCCGCGCGGAGTTGTCCCAATGCCTGTCGCTGGGCGATTTTTTGAATGATACCCGTATACAATCCGCCATCAGGCGTCAGGACTGCGGTGCCGCGGCGTTCTCGCGAGCGCCAGTATTCTTTTATCCGATCTAGTTTTGTGCGAACGTAGGCCGCGCGTCCTGGAAATTCGGTAGTAAGGGCATCTATATTTTCAAAAATAGTTCCAAGGGTCGGAATATCGGTATGCCCCTCTTCGTTGGCGAGCATTTGCGCGCGTCTTCCGCATGTCGTGTGCTCAATGATGGGTTCTACGAGTGTCCGGTGTCCTTGGCGGCCATAATGAATAAAGCGTTTGATAAGAGCGCTCGCTACCGGAATAAAAACATTTTTGGTGGGGATATACGATAATCGGATATCTCCCGCAAGTACTCTCCCTAATGTGTATACTTCGAGCCCTGCTATCGCTTCGGATGGGACGCCTTTGTCTACACATGCAAGCGCTCCGTAGAGAATGGGGGAAGCGTGAGGAATATTCCAGAGTGATTCGTCTCTTTTTTTCAGTTGTTGATACGCGGCGCTCGCGAATATTTGAGCGCGTGTGTTTATTTGTAAAATGATGTCAGCGCTCATACGGCTTACGAGTTTCGATCTTTTTTCAAAGGCGCGTTCAAGCGGACTGATATCCGCGGATATATTGAGCGCATTTCCCAAATGCTTGGGAAATACCATTGCGCGGAGCCCGGACATATACGCCGAAAGCGCTTGTTTAATCCGCGCTGGGTCCGCTGACCCGTCGATGACTGTGTGGATTTTTGGGATGTGGGGAAGCGATTTCATATGGGAAAGTATACGTGTTTTATGCAATAATTTCGACAGCTTGTATTTGTTCATCTTGCCGTTTTGTATCATTGAGGCGGGAGAGTGTCGCAAATATAATTTCGTTTGCCGCTTCGTCTTTGATTCCGAGGATGTTGGAGGCCCAAAAATCATGAGTAAAATTTCTCGGTGTTTTTTTGGCTGCAGTACCCGGAATAAAATTTAGCGTAAATATTTCAGCTGTGTGGTCGTGCGGTAGTACGTGATGTGATACGCCGAGAGTTTTGGCGTGGGCGATGATGTGCTCGGTGCCGAAATTCGGCGCATATTTTGTTGGGATTTGTCCATTTGCCCACAAACTAAACATAGCGCACCCGTAATCTCCATGTTGTTCATCTCCGTGACGGGTTAAGTTTATCCCCACCCTGTGGCCTATTTCGCGCGCCCGTTGCACACTGGTTATTGACCCGCCGGTTACCTCACTCATCATCAAATAAATGCCCCCCAGGAGTGACACCCTACCCGCTTTACTTAAAATGTTTGGCTGTACGCCTCCAATATAAGCAAATCGTTCATCCGAGCATACGCCGTCGATCATGCCGTTTTGTACTGTGTGTACTTTTTTCCGGTCGCCGTGAATAACTTTCCAGCCGCGAATCTCATAAAATTCACCTGCATATTTACTTGCGGCAAAAAGCTGAGCTTCAAGATCCTGACTATTTTTTGCGAGTTCTACTGCTGATGCCATAAAAATAAAAAAACTCCCCGTGGAGTTAATGTATGCGTAAATTATACGACGAATTTACATTCCGGGCAAGAGGACGGACAGGATGCCGTTTATTATGGGCGATATGACGCGCTGGATGGGAGCCACGCCGCCGAAGATAGGGAACAGGAGAAATATGAGAAATATGATGCCGTAGCGCTCGAGCTCGTGCCATTCGTGCGCTTGCTGTTCGGGTAGTATGCCCTCGACCACTTTAAATCCGTCCAGCGGGTGGATGGGCACCAGGTTAAAAATCGCCAGTACCACGTTAAAGACAATAAGTTGCTGCAAAAGTCCGACAAACGAATACAGAATTACTCCGGCGACCGGCGCCTGAAGAAGCGGCAGGCGGGCGAAAGACAGCCCTTGTACAAGGAGCGCGCACAGCACGGCAAACAGGATGTTGGACACGGGGCCGGCAAGAGAAATAATCGCGCCATCACGGCGGGGATTCCGCAGGTTATACGGGTCAAACTGTACCGGTTTGCCCCAGCCGAAATGGACGAGTATCAAAAGAATCGTGCCGACGGGGTCCAAGTGGGCAAGCGGGTTCAGGGTAAGTCTGCCTTGCAGGCGCGGTGTGGGGTCGCCCAGGTGTTCGGCAGCAAGTGCATGGGAAAATTCATGGACGTCTATAGCCAAAAGCAAGGCTACGAGCCCGAAAATGAAATCCAGAGGGTTGAAAGAGGCACCAAACATATGATATAGTATAACCCTTATGGCTTATCAATGCGATATCTGCAGTAAAAAAACTCATTCCGGCGGATCTCATACGCACCACACGGGTGTAGCCGGAGGACAGTGGAAAAAGCGTGCTCAAACTACTATCCGTTCGTTTGCGCCGAATTTGCACTACGTGACCATGACGATTGCAGGATCAGCCACCCGCGTGCGGGCGTGTACAAATTGTATTAAACGCGTGCGTTTTGACCTCAAAAAAGCAGCCGTCGCAAAAGTAGCTACTGCGTAAGTAAATTCAAAGGAATATTATTTTGTTGAGGTCGGTGTCGGAGTGGGTTCGCAGAAGAACGCGAGACACCCGTTGCTGTTTCTTTTATACACCCAGCCGCTTGAGCAATCCTCAGCCCTCGGTAGATTGACGACCGGGCATTCAAGCCCCGCGCGGGTACGCACATCCTGGGATACGTTTCTCATAAGCGTCAGGACAACGACGAGGAGGATAAATGCGAGCGTCAGAAACAGGATAAAATTCCACGAAGAGAGATCGTTTCTAAAATGTGATGTCGTCCTGCGGGTAGTTTTTCGTGGCATATGATCCCTCCTTATGACAACGTAGTGCAAATTTTGTGAGGCGTCAAGAGGGAAGATACGCGGATTTGAACTGTTCCCACGAAACCGGCGTCTTACCTTCGAGTTGGACGGTCACCGGCTCGTGCGTAAATTTCAGAATTTTGAGCCGTTTGCCATCGACCAGGGTCCAGAGTCCAGGCCAGGGGTAGAAGGAACGGAATTTTCTATTTATCTTTTCGGATTGGGCGGGATCAATAATATTTTCCCATTTTTCAAACCCATCATCCCTCGTCAGGCGTTTGGCATACGGTTCGTTTTCCGTTTTTTGTGCGGCCCCTTTATTTTTCCCGGACACATAATCGGGGAGGGATTCACAAAGAAGTTCGGCTCCCAGCTCAAATAATTTTTCGCGCAGCGGCACGGTCGTATCGTGAGGCGTCACGGGTATTTTCTTTTGGGCAATAATTCGGCCTACGTCAAACTTTGTTGTCGATAAGGTGACGATCGTGACTCCGGTTTGGTGATCTCCGGATAGCAGTGTCCAAGGTACCGGGTCGGTGCCGCGCCAGCGCGGGAGGACGGATGGGTGGACGTTTAACCCGCCATATTTGGCAGCATTGATCAAGGCAGAAGGTATTTTTTGTCCGTAACTTGCAGAAACGAAAAGATCTGCCTTGAACGGTTGCAATGTGTCTACGACCGCTTGTTCGTCAGCGTATTCCCATGGTTTGTCCGGATTGGTGGCAAACGAAAGTATAGGCAGTTGGTGTGCTTTGGCCCATGCATCCACCGGGGTCGGCGTAATTACTTTATCGCGGCCGATGGGGCGGGGAGGTTGGGTAACGACGGCGACAACTTCTGATAATTTCCCCAAAACGATAACAGAATCAGAGGTCGATCCAAAAAAAATAATTTTCATGAAAGAGTCACTTCATCAAGCACGTCTTTGCCGTTTTCATCTTTGGCGGATTCATACAGTTTACCTTTTTGTTCCAGTACCCGCTGGACAAACAATATCCCGTTAGTATGGTCCGTTTCGTGCTGGATGATCGTTGCCAAAAATCCGGTAAATTTTTCAACGTGCGCGGCGCCCGTTTCATCCTGATATTTGAGCGTGAGCCCGTGCGCACGGTGTACTTTTCCCCAGATTTTGGGGATAGAAAGGCAGCCTTCCAGTTTATTTTCCCGTTCAGGGACGCCATCAGTTTTTTCGTTCGAATAGACAGTGATTTCGGGATTGATAAACACGCGGACGTCGCTTTTTTCGGTAGGCCTCGTCACAAAAACGCGCCAGCCCTCGCCAATCTGCGGCGCTGCCAGACCGACCCCTTTTGGGTTACGGGCGGCGCCGAGCGTCCTTTTCATGTCCGACACGAGTTTGCCCAGTCGTTTATCAAACGAGGTGACGGTTCGGGCCGCGGTTACGAGGACGGGATTGGGGGTGACGACGATGGGCTTCATTTATTTCGTTCCGTTTATACGGTCTTGAAAATCTTTATCGTTCGGATCCACGGTATTCAGATATTCCTGTAACTCTTTTTTAGCGTCGTCTGGTTTTTTGAGTTCGTTGTAAAAAACGTATAGGCCAAAATATGCGTCGCGGTAGTTGTGTTTGAGTTCTTTGGCTTTCAGAAGCAACGTGAGCGCTTTATCATTGTTCCCGTCGCGTCCGTAGAGGATGGCCAGATTGTAATAAATCTTGGGATCGTTGGGAGACAGTGTTGCTGCCTTTTCAAGTGCGGTAATAGCCACTTTATTTAGGTTCGGGTCAAAGGCAGAGAACGTGTAATAAATTTTTGTCCGCGTTTTCCAAAAATTGACATTATTGGGGGACGTGGCGATGGCGAGGTCTGACTCTGCAATACTTTGGCGAGCCAAGGTAGCCGCGAGTGTGGCGTCTTTTTGCTGGGCGGCAGAAAGGGAAAGCGATGCGAGGACCCCGGATAGGTCATCGTGATACACGGGTTCTGCGCGGTTGAGAGCAATTGCCTGCTCGTCAAGCGTTTTTGCCTGGGGGAATTGGCTGGATCTTCCTTGCCGATTGCCGGATGCGTAGAGCGTATCGGCTTTCCAAAAAAGATAGAGGCCAGTCATGAGGGCGGATCCGGCAACAACAATGCCCAAAGATGTGTACCTCGCGATGTCTGCGGACCATTTGAGCGGAATGACTGTGTATTCCTGGTGGTCCCGGCGTACGTGGTAAAACGCAATGATAATGGCGGGGAACAAGAAAAGAAATAGTTGGACAACGACGACCGAGAATCCGAAAAAGTTCGTGACGAGGATAGACACCCACCCGGCAAAGATGGCGAATGGTAATGCGTCACTGTTTTTGCTATGTTTTAGGAACCAAAATATAAACGCACCAATGAGCAGGATATACGTCCCAAGACCAATAATGCCGGTCGTGGCTAAGTAATTCAGGTATTCGTTGTGTGCTTTGTTATAAAGAAAATCCCACTCGCTCGTGAGATTATGTCCGGCCGGCCGATACTGATAAAACGCAAACGCAAACGTTTCGGTGCCGGTGCCGATAAACATATTTTTCGTGCTTCCGCGCCAGGCCGTAACCGCGCCCTCCCACACATATTTGCGGATGACGCCCGACTCCGTCCCGCCGGATTCCATGGCGGTGCCGGACGGTGTGACAAGCGGTTTTGCAGCTACGATTTGCTTGTGTGCGATGCGGTCACGCCATCCCTGCAACGTCACCCAACGGTCTACTTGGTCGATATAGGTACCGTTAAAAATGATAATAATGAGAAATGCGGCGTGTACAATGAGAAATGGCAGACGGAGAGATTGTTTTGCCTTAGTGGAAATAAATAATAGTCCCCAAAATAGTATGTCGGCGACGGCCAATCCCAGGTAACCGGACCGCGAGCGCGTAAACAGGGTGACGACGAAAAAGAGAACGGAAAAGAGAAGATAAAAAAGAGAAGATAATTTTTTATTTTCGGTGATGCCGAGCGCCATTGCAGCCGGTACGAGTGCGACCAGATATGCTGCCAGCCAGTTGGGTTGCCCGAGGGTGGAGAACACTCGCGACTGGACGTCCTGTACCCACAGATTTTTATCTATGCCGAGCCGCTCAAGTACGCCATAGACCGCGATGACCGCGGCCGTGGTGAGGGCGACTTTGACGAGTCTCGTGAGCCGGAAACTAGCCGCACCACTGATTATTTTTTTGCCTACACCTTCAATTTCGGCGAAGTTCGTGATAAATGCGTAGTAGAGTGCGGTATAGGAGAGGACCGAAAACATGCCGCCGTTAAAGCGCGAATAGTAGCCATACCACGAGACGTGCGGGTCGATAGAAAAGAGTGTGCTGACGAGCTGCGACCCGACAAAGAGGGCAATCGGCAGGTCCAGCGGCGTGCGGGCGACGCGAAACTCTCGATTTTGGATCATTTTTACGATCCAGGCGCCCACGACGATCACCGTGAGGCCGTAGGTGAGCATCATTTTGTTGTACTCAAAGAGTTCATAGTTCCAAGGGGTGAGGATAAGCGGCACGAGGATGAATAGTAGGTAAAATCCGAAGCGGATGACGCGGTTACACCACGAGGCGACATTCATGGAGATTAGTATACCATATCACGAATGACTCATTTGCAATTCGCGATATAATATAAGCATGGCTGAGTGTGAAGAAAAAGAATCTGCATTATCGACCAAATTCGACGAATACAAAAAAGCCGGAGGAATTTTGCCCTGGACCGCGTACTACAAAATTTTTATGCCGCCTTTGACCGTGCCGGGCGTGCCGGCTGAAGAAAAAGCAGAAATACGCGAAATGATTGATTTTATTCGGCGCAATAACCCCAAAGAGCAATTTTCGTTTGATATTCCAGAAACCGAACGCCTCTATGGAGTGCTGCGGCATCGGCAAGTAGGCGCGATTGGCCGCATGCCGGACCAAAAAATTTTTGGGGAAGCACTTCTTTTACAGGGCAATGATACTGCCCACGATGCTCTTGCCCGACTTCTTCCTCACATGTTTTGACTATAGGACGTATTTAGTGTAAAATAGCCGGATTAACCTATGGGAAACCACGAAACAGGGCAATCAATCGTTGAGGTTTTTGGAGGCAAATCTTTGCAGGAAATGTGCGATGTTTCTGGTGATATAAACAAGATACGGGCAAATCTTATTATTGGAATGGTCTTGAATAATCGAGAAAGGTTTCCTTTAGACGACTTTGATCGTATATCTCCAGAAACACTTCGAGGAATGATGGATTATTTGCAGGGATTTGAACAAAAGGTTTTGCAAAGATATACAGACGATGAAAATTATGGATTGTTGGAGCAAGCGCTCGTAAAAGCACAGCGATGGATGGGTGATTTAACTTTCACTACCTTTGATTTGTTAGCTTAAAGAATAAAATATATGCAACCAGAAATACTTGATAACAAGCGTATGCACGCGCAATTGGTCGTTCGGCAACTCATCAAAACGGGTGAAATAGACCCTGAAAGTGCTATGCACTTTTGCAAGGTTACTTCCATCGAAGCGGCCATCAGTCACCTTGCCTTATTCGGTGAGCAGGATAGACTTACTGTCCCGAGTGATACCCTCCGCTGGCCCACGATAGAAGATGTGCCTCCCAGGCGATATTTTAACCCGAACAACGAAGGCATTCGCAGCGCGGTAATCGGACGGGTTGTTAACTCCGTTTCAAAAGAATTACCGTTTGGACAAGTTATCGAATTTCCCACTGTAGGGCCGATACATTCCGTACTTTTCTCTACAGATGAAACATTGCGGCAGGACTATCTTTTATCTACCGCTACGTCTGTCTGTTGGGGAGTTGTGCAAAGAAAAGGGGATACTCATTTTCCCATCCATATTTGGTTGGGACAGGGCGGAAGACGGATGAAGGACAAGCTTAATCATTTAAAACAATATGAAGATAGTCGGGAAGATATAGTGACAAGGACCATGGCAAGCCGCGGACTTATCGGGCTTGGGCTTCCGCAGGAATTTTATAGTGCGGATTTGACTCGGAAGTATGGGGGGCGTCATGTCGTTTTATTCGAAGATCTCTCCGAACTCCCGTCTACTCAACTGGAAGTCATTGCGCGCGCGGCTCAGGCTGATCCGAACGTGCATCTTATAGCGGCTGCGGATCCCGAAGTACGCAATATTGCCTATATAAAAGCGGCCCTTATGAACGTCGCCCCTCTCTATACGCTCTATGGCCGGTTGGATTACCAGGCAGGGGTGGCGCTGGGAGGGGAACGGTTAGCGTCACTTGTTACGAAACAAATGCTTCCGCCTCACCAGATCCTGGTTCCTATTCAGTATGAACACGGTGTGCAGTATCTCCGCGCATGGATTCCAAACCCCGGTGTCTGAATTCTTGACACTATAAGCTATTTTTGATATACTTTCGGCCTTATGTCAGGAACCGCATTTTTGCGCGGTTTTCGTGGCTAAATGCTCTTTAAAATGTTGGGGTTTTTTATTATTTTACGTTCTTTTATTGTAATTCTCCTTACGGTTGGCCCGGCTCAACAGATGCATGATATTCGTGCCACTGTTGAGTTCGGGTCAAACGGCTAAATAAAAAAAGGAGAGTGTGATGAACACCCAGAAGATTACGAGCGTGATGAGAGTCGAGAATGCAGAGGCAATAATTCGTGCAGTTCTCATTCATGGCACAGGTTGGTTCCAGCTTGCGGGTGTCATGATTTTACTCACAGCCGATGTATGGCTGGGGGCACAGGTTTTTATGAGCAGGGGTATGGATTGGCTCACTAGTTATTTAATTTCCATTGCGACCAGCGCCGTGCAAATTGCGCTTTTTGCTAATGGTGGTGAGTTGATCGGTAAAGCCAGTGGCGGCTGGAAAGTGTTTATTGGGTATGCTGCCCTTACAATTGGCTGGATCGTAGCTTTGCTCGATTCTTTCATCGATGGGCTTGCAGCGCTCGTCAAGCTCGGCGGCGGGATACCAAAGACATGGCATGAAATTTGGACCATGTTAGGCGATCCGATCGTGCTGACTGCCTTCATCCTCTTTTTTATTCTTTCCCTCATGGGAGAGAGACTCGCCAGATTGGTAATTCATGGTGAGTTTGAAGAGGAAAAAGGCAATATTTCTGTTCCACAATACGCAGTGCCGGTAACAGCACAATCGTCACCAGAGGTTCGTCCATTGGAGACTAACTCAACGAACCAGGGTGTATCCCAGCGACCAATGGGTTTGGTTCCAAAACCGTTGCCAGTGGAGTTGGAAAGCAGGCCAACTGGATGGACGGCAATTGAATCGCGGTCAACCCCTGGCTTGTACTTTTTGACACCACCCAGAAGCGGAAGTGCCGTAAAATGGCAGCCCGGACAACCGCTTCCTTGGTAATACTGGCCTATGACCTTTTTCGCGAAAGCGAGAAAGGAGGTTTATGCACAAAGCAGTAAAAGAACGTTTTTCAAGAACACCCAAAAGTCTTAGCCGACTTTGACCCCAACTACAAACAACATAAGGTCACCTTTTGGTGATTTTGTCGCGTTTGCGTTTAGGGTGTTCTTGAGTTCTTTAAGGATTTTACAAACTAACGTGTAATATTTTTGGAGAACTCGTATACCTAGGCTTAATTTAAAGAACGTACGGGAATACTTTATGGTGTTACCTGAGATTATTAAAGATAGACGATTTTGGGTTGCCACTGGTGTAACAGCAGTGGCAGCAGCGGGATTTGCGGCTTGGGAGCTTACCCATCAGAGTCCAGGTGTGCCGGCCACCTCCGTCCCGGAAGGTGCCGTGGGCTCATTTCCTACTCAGGAATCCACGCCAATTCCTACAAAAACTGCAACCGCGATTCCGGCTCCACCGGACGGGGGGTATGAAATTATCTACGACGGAACTGAATGGTCATGTGCGAAAGTAGATCCCCCAACGGTTCCCAATGCGTTCCGTGCGATTGAAGCTGCAGGAACACCGGGTGTTTGGGAAGAGGGGCCATACCTATATCGTCACGGCACGGAGGAGCCAGTAATAGTCAACAATTGGAATATGCTCTCTTTAACGTATAACGGTGATGACATGTGTGTGACGCATGCCTCCCCTCCGTTTTTGACTCCGACACCGATAACACAGTAATGCGATGAAGTGCAGGGTCGGGAGTGGAACAAAAAAAGTAGGTTAGCATAAGCAAAAAGCGCTTATGTAAACGACTTTTCTTGTATATCCACCCCCGAGCGCCAATGTGAGGCACTAAACCCTGTGACAACGAAGATTTTCATCTTCGGAATTTTTGGTGAGGCGAGAAAAAATCTCGTCTCCCAGCCGCCAGGCTAGTTGTTATAGTCGAACGACCATTTGCCCTAAGGCAGGATTGTTAATAATCCGTGCCTCTCCACGCCGAATGAGTTTGTCTACCTGTTCGAGCTGGCCGCGAGCATCAAATATTACTAATGGGATTTGTTGCTTACGTTTCAGCCTGTAGACATCCGTGAAGAAAAGGGGATTGGGTTTTAATAACACGTTGTCCTGAATACGCAGAAAACCCATTTTAACTAAGCAATGAATAGTTGGAAATAGATTTTCAGGGATTTCCGCTAAAATCACTCCGTCGTCGCACTCAATCAATCCTTTTAACAACTTTGTTATCATCATCTCTCCTATATTGGCGGCAAGGAAGAATCGAAATATATTTCAATTTCTCCTTGTCGCCCGGGAGGGTATGGTAAGGTGCGAACGGAAGATGTTATCCTATAACAAGTACGGGTGTTTGTAAAGGAGTATTGAGTACATTTACTTAATGAAGTTTGTTTTGTTGTGTATCGAATGCGAGATGAAAGTACATATTTAACGTCCTCTTTAGCTGTTTTTCTTTGTTTTCTCTGTCGGGAAGCGATAGGAAGAAATCAGATTTGCCGATTTTATCTATTACAGCATTAAGCATTTTTTGTGCTTCTTCTCTCCCTTTTTCTTTATCAATCGAATGTAAATTATGTACAAATACATCAATCGGACCATCCATATCGGAATGCGTGCCGGAAAGATTGGTGTCCCAGTTATTTTGAGACATTGCGTTCGTTACCCCGAGGACAGAATTGTAGAGACTCATATATAGCGGATCGGCTTCACGTTTCTTTTTGGCAGCAATATCTTTAATTTGGAGACGAAAATTTTGAATATTTTCACTATGGTTCATATATCGATTATACTACGGAGTACAAGTTTTTTTGTGATAGAATGAGGCAACAATGCTAGACTTTCTGTTTGGGCTTCTTTCGCATGATTTGGGTATAGACCTAGGTACCGCAAATACGCTCGTTTTTGTGCGTGGAAAGGGTATTGTGATCCGCGAGCCGTCCGTTGTGGCACGTCAAAAAAAATCAAAGCAAATTGTCGCCATAGGTTCCGAGGCCAAAAAAATGCTCGGCAAAACGCCCGGGACGATCGAGGCGTTCCGGCCACTCAAAGACGGCGTGATATCGGATTTTGACGCGGCGTCCGCGATGCTGCGGCATTACATCCAACTGGTACACCGCGAACCGCAACATTCACTCCTTCCAAAAATTCCGCGGCCCAAAGTGGTCGTCGGCATCCCGTCGGGTGTCACGGAAGTAGAGCGCCGCGCCGTGCAGGAAGCCGTCATTATGGCTGGCGCACGCGAAGCGTACCTTATCGAAGAGCCCATGGCCGCGGCAATCGGTGCCGGTTTGCCGATACAGGAAACGAAAGGAAGTTTTATCTGCGATATTGGCGGCGGGACGAGTGAAATTGCTGTCCTGTCTTTGGGCGGCATTGTCGTTAACCGCAGTGTGCGGATAGCAGGCGACGAAATGGATGAGGCGATCGTAAATTTTATGCGGCTCAAATATTCGCTCCTTATCGGTGAACAAACGGCAGAGGATATCAAAATTGCGGTGGGTTCGGCGTATCCGGTCGATAAAACAGAACGGCAGACGGTGGTGCGCGGGCGCGATATCGAGACCGGACTACCCAAATCTATCCGTGTGTCGGAAGCCGAAATTCGCGAGACACTTTCAACCGTCATTCACGACATTATCGAAGCGATTTCGGAAACAATTGAAGAAACACCGCCGGAACTTTTGGGCGACATCATGGAGCACGGGATCGTTCTTGCTGGCGGCGGGAGCCTTATTCGCGGGATAGACAAACTCATCGCCACAGAGATCAAAATGCCGGTCTGGGTGACCGATGATCCGCAGACGGCAGTTGTGCGCGGGGCAGGAAAACTTCTGGATGATCCGGCACTCCTTCGCAAAGTAAAAGTTGCCGCCCGTAAAATGTATTCATGAAAAAAAATGTCGCAACTGTAATATCCCGCGTGTTTGATCCGTTCGCGATGCTGGGCATACTTTTTATTATTCTCTTTGTCGGCACATCGATATTCTTACAAGCCTTTTTATTGATGGTCGTCCTGCCGCTTGTACTCTTTATCATTGCGTGGAAAACCAAATTTGTCAGTAATTGGGATGTCTCTGATAGGCGGCAGCGGCCGAAAATATTATGGACGCTGGTGCTTTTAGAAATTGCTGCGAGCGTAGTATTGCATACGGCAGGTACCATCCCTATTATAGTGGCGCTTATCGGATTTGCCGTTATTACCCATTTTTGGAAAATGTCCGGGCATGCTATGGGCACAGCGCTCGCCACGGGATATATTGTTGCCAAATTTGGATTCGTCTGGTGGCCGGTACTTTTGGTTGTACCTGCGGTCGCATGGGCGCGGATCGTGCGAAAAGATCACACGGTGGCACAAGTTATCGCGGGAGCGGCGTATTCATGGCTGTTATTGGTAGTATTTTATTATTGGATTATTTGATTATTTGTTTATTACTTCCTATGAAGTTAGGCAAAGCGTTTTCCGATTCCGTATCGCGTGAATCCACGATCCACATGCGCACGATTCACGAAAATGACAGCTGGTGGCTCGGGACCGGCCGCGCGCTCATGTTTGCCACCATATTATTCGTCGCATTTTTTGTCCTCAGTTGGCGATTGTTTGAGCTCACGATTATCCGCGGACACGAATTCCGGGCGCTCGCAGACACCAACCGCACTCGTGAACTCGTCCGTCACGCGCCGCGCGGGATACTTTTGGACCGCACCGGTAAACCGCTTGTTTCCAACATTCCGCAGTACCGGCTCCTCACGCCGTGCGATAAAGCCACGATAGAAGCCTGCACAAAAACTATTTCTAAAGAAGAAGGCGACAGGCTGCAAAAATCGGGATTGCCCGCGGGCAATTTTTTGGAAGTAGATTTCCGGCGGCAATATCTCTACGACAGTCTCTCACAGGTGACCGGATTTACCGGAGAGTTGGACGACAAGGAGCTTCACGATGAATATTATCAGCTGCGCTTGTATCACGCGGGTGACCGTATTGGTCGCGCCGGAGCCGAAGCTGTGTACGAAGACAAACTTCGCGGCCGTGACGGCAAAGAACTGGTGGAGGTAGACGCGGGAGGCAAAATTTTGCGGGTGTTGGGCCGGCAGGAAGAAATTCCCGGAGAAGATATTACACTCTCCGTTGACGCCAATCTCTCCGAAGTGGCGGCAAAAGCATTTCCTGTAGGTGAAAAGGGCGCAGTCGTGGTGAGTAAGCCCGCGACCGGAGAAATACTCGCGTTATATTCGGCGCCGATGTATTCGGCGAATAAATTTTCGCTTGGCATGTCGCAGGGGGAGTACCAGGCGCTTTTGGCAAACCCCGATCAGCCTATGCTCAATCGTGCGATTTCCGGCGTGTACCCTCCGGGTTCGACATTTAAAATTATAATGGCCATCGCGGGACTGGAAGAGAAGGCGCTCAAGCCCGATACCATCGTCGAGGACAACGGCACCATCACGATCGGTCCGTTTTCATTTTCGAACTGGTATTTTAATCAGTACGGCAAAACCGAAGGACCTGTGGATATCGTGAAAGCGCTCAAGCGTAGTAACGATATATTTTTCTATAAAGTTGGTGAATGGTTGGGCATAGAAAAAATTGCCAAGTGGGGGCATATTTTGGGCATCGGCAAAACGCTTGGTATAGAACTATCGGGTGAGGCGACGGGACTTATGCCCGATCCTACGTGGAAAGCCACGCAATTTCGTACCCCGGCAGATCTCACCGCCCGCAACGACCAGTGGTATTTGGGTGACACGTATCACGTTGCTATCGGACAAGGGTATCTTTTGACGACACCGCTGCAAGTAAACGTGTGGGCCAATGTGATTGCAGATAATGGAAAGGCATGTAGACCAACCATAAAAAAGAGTACGGGTGAATGTAAGGATTTGGGGATTAAAAAAGAAACGATTAAACGTATCTCGACCGGCATGCAGGAAGCGTGTGCGACGGGTGGCACCGGGTGGCCGCTTTTTGATTTTGGTGTCAAACAGAACGAAAACGGTGTCGCAACATCGAGTGGCACGCTGACCCGTATCCCGGTCGCGTGTAAGACGGGCACTGCCGAATTCGGCGATCCGCAAAACAGGACACACGCGTGGTTTACTACGTTTGCGCCTGTACCAACCGAGGATGTGGCCGCGGAAGATAAAACAAATACCATGATTACCGGCACGCCGGAATTATCCATCACCGTGATTGTTGAGGGCGCAGGTGAAGGGAGTAACGTCGCCGCTCCTGTTGCAAAATCTATTTATGAAGAATGGTTCGGGAGATAATGGATTTTGATATATGAATGATATAGCAGTCTTTAGAATTTCCGATCCCAAATACCCCAGGCTTCTGAAGGAAATACCTGATCCGCCATCTGTTTTGTACGTTCGAGGGAAGGGATCCAAAATAAATCTGGAAAAAACGATTGCGGTTGTGGGTACCCGGCATGTCACACCGTATGGCGCACGCATGACAAAAAAACTCGTGACGGAACTCGTAAATTTAGGGTATACGATTGTATCGGGGTTGGCCATTGGCGTGGATACGATCGCTCACCAAACAGCAATCGATGCAGGCGGGAAAACGATCGCAGTACTTGGTTGCGGTATTGACATTATCGCTCCGCCAAGCAATGCTGATTTGTACTGGGATATTGTAAACGGCCATGGCGCAGTCGTTTCGGAGATCCCGCCGGGGGTGGTAACGGACAAGAAACGGTTTGTGACGAGAAATAGAATTATCAGTGGGTTATCTTTGGGAGTTGTGGTTACGGAAGGGGCCCGGAAAAGCGGATCTTTGATTACTGCGCGGTACGCCGGGGAGCAGGGGCGGGAGGTGTTTGCGGTACCGGGGATGGTGACGAGTGTGTATAGCGGCGCCGCGTCCTTTCTTTTGAAAAATGGCGCAAAACTGGTAGAATCCGCTTCTGACATTGTGGAGGAACTATAAAATTAAACAACATATGGTAAAGAAAAAGACTACGGATCTTATCATCGTTGAGTCGCCGACGAAGGCAAAAACCCTGACGAAATTCCTGAAAGGAAAATATCAGGTTGTGGCTACCATGGGGCATATCCGGGATCTGCCGAAAGCGGATTTGGGTGTCGATGTGGAGCACGATTTTGCCCCCCGGTACATCGTCCCGCGCGATAAAGCCAAACACGCCAAAGAGCTGAAAGAAATCGCAGCGAAAGCGGGCGCAATCATCCTTGCCACAGACCCTGACCGCGAAGGGGAGGCAATTGCCTATCATGTCCAGGAGCTGCTTACACTAAAATCGAAGAAAAAATTTCAATTTACGAGAATTACCTTTCATGAGATTACGGAAACGGCAATTAGCGACGCTCTTGCCCATCCGGGCACGATTGACCTGAAGCTTGTGGATGCTCAGCAAGCCCGGCGCGTGATGGACCGGTTAGTCGGGTACAAATTGTCGCCGCTTTTGTGGCAGAAACTTTCCAAGCGCTGGCTTTCGGCAGGACGCGTGCAGTCCGTCGCCGTGCGCCTGATTGTTGAACGGGAACGGGAAATTGAACGGTTTACGCGAGTAGAATTTTGGACGATCGCCGGCATATTTAATAAAGGCATTACCGCCGAACTCGTATCGCGCGATGGGAAAAAATACGAAGAAATTTTAACGTTTAACTTATTCGACGGGAAATATACGACAAGTTCTACATCGATAGAGAGTGATGCCGCGGCCAAAGCCATTGTCGTAGATCTCAAAGCGCCTTTTACGGTGTCCGCGGTTGATAAAAAAGAAATTCGCCGGAATCCGCTTCCACCGTACACGACGAGTACACTCCAGCAAGACGCGGGCCGGAAACTCTACTTTTCCGCTAAAAAAACGATGCAACTTGCACAAAAATTATACGAAGAAGGTTTCATTACCTATCATCGTACTGACTCGCTGAACTTGTCTGAAAAATTTTTCGACGACGCGCGTTCCTATATCACAAAAACGTATGGAAAAGAGTTTATATCCGATGTGCCCCGCAAATATCATACAAAGTCTAAAGTCGCGCAGGAAGCACATGAAGCAATTCGACCTACGGATGTACGAATTATCAATGAGCAATTATCAATGAGTAGTGAAGAATTGAATAAAGATCACAAAAGACTGTATGAACTCATTTGGAAACGCGCAGTCGCCAGCCAGGCCAAGGAAGCAGTTTTTGACTCGACGACCATAGATGTGACCAGTAGCAATGCGTATGTGTTTGAGGCGCAGGGGTCGGTTATCAAATTTGAAGGCTTCTTAAAGATCATGGGCCGCGACGTGGACGAAATAATTATCCCGAATGTTACCGTGGGTCAAACAGTTCTGTTGCAAGAGGCTAGGCCCGAGCAGCATTTTACCAATCCGCCGCCGCGGTACACCGAGGTAAGCCTCATCAAAACGCTTGAGGAAAAAGATATTGGCAGGCCATCGACGTACGCCCCGATTATCTCCACTATACAGGACCGGCAGTACGTCACGCGTGAAGAAAAAAAACTTGTTCCGACGGAATTGGGAAACAGTGTGACCGATTTTCTCGTCAAATATTTTCCGGACATCCTTGAGTTGCCGTTTACCGCCAAGATGGAAGATGAGCTGGATAGTATCGCAAGCGGCGAAATGGCATGGGTGCCGGTGATCCGCGAATTTTATACACCGTTTGCAAAAGATTTGGATGCGGCATATGACACGGCAGAAAAGGTCAAGATAGCCGAAGAGGTTCTCGACGAAAAATGTCCGTTGTGCGGCAATCCACTCGTGGTCCGCATGGGTCGGTTTGGTAAATTTGTCGCGTGCAGTACGTTTCCTGCGTGTACATATACGCGCCAGTTTGCCGAAAAAATCGATATGAAGTGCCCCAAGGACGGGGGAGACATCGTCATCAAGAAAACGCGTCGCGGGAAAACGTTTTACGGTTGCAGTAATTATCCAAAATGCACCTTTGCCGCCTGGAAAAAAGAAGATATTAAATGACGTCTTCGCACATGAAACACACGGTTATTATCATTCCTGGTCTTGGCGATGAAATCCGAGCGTTAGATTTTCTAACCGAACATTTTCATACGCATAATCTGGAAGTTGCTGTTCATAGGATTGGTTGGAAAGACGGCACGATAGATTTTCGCCCCAAATTCGACCGATTACTGAAACGCATAGATCTACTTTCTAAAACGAGCAGAGTGTCCCTTGTCGGCACAAGTGCCGGAGGGAGCGCAGCGCTCAACGCCTTCGCCAAAAGGAAAAACGTTGTGTATAAAGCGGTAAATCTTTCCGGAATGCTTCGCCCCAGTAAAGAAAAAGGGTGGCGTTCATTTGAAACCCGAACCGCGATGAGCCCGCAATTTAAACAATCAGTGACCATGTTTACGGATTTGGAAAAGTCACTTTCAGCAGGAGATAGAAAGAGAATTATGACCGTATATCCAATATTCGGTGATGAATTGGTTGCTCCTGATACTGCAACATTGTCAGGGGCTACAAACATCCGGATTCCATCCATCGAACACATCCTCAGTATCGCACTCGCCCTCACTCTTTTTTCCAAGCCGGTTATCACCTTCTTAAATCAGTAGAGTAATTTGCGTCAGTTTGCCCTCGGTGCTACACTGAGCACGTATGGACGATCGGAAACGGACGCTTGCCGCCATTACCCTCATCATCGGATTTCTTGTCATCGTGGCCGTCATCGTGGGACTCATCGTTTCCGGTAAAAAAATCGTCTCGCCAGTGCCCGAAGACGACAACGCGATCAAAATTATTTTTGTGACCCCCACACCCACTCAGGCCACCAGCCCGACGAGTACGATAAAGCCAACTGCTTCTCCAAAGCCGACTGTCAGAGCGACCCCGAAGCCATAATATGGAAACCCTGCTTAATGTGGACCATCAGTTGTTTCTCCTTATTAACCATATGCCCCATACGGTGCTGTCGGATACCGTGGCCATGACCATCTCGGGAGCGATTGCCACAACTGTTATATTGTGGATTCTTTTGAGCGTATGGTTATTTGTCCGGGAAGAAAAACGGGATCATTGGTTTTTTTTGCCCGTTGCCGTGGCTTCAACACTGAGTTTGCTTGTTACCGAAGTATTTCTTAAGAATGTGTTTATGCGCGCCCGTCCGCCGCTATCTTTAGGCGCCATACAGGTTATCGGGCAACTTCATGATTTCTCATTTCCTTCGGGGCATGCAACATTTGCATGGGCACTGGCGATCGTGCTATCGGCAAAAGAGCCACGTGCCACATACTTTTTTTATCTTCTGGCGACTCTCATCTCTCTCACCCGGGTGTATCTCGGCGTGCATTATCCCTCCGATGTGGTCGCAGGAATGGCGATCGGCGTGTTCATTGGGTGGAGCGCAATTTGGGTAGAGCAGCAAGTTATTTTTTACCGCATCCGCACGCGCAAATGATATAATTGCTTCATGTTAAAGCTCAACGCCAAAGAACTGCGGACGATGCCGGTAGATGAGGAAGCCGCAAAATCCATTAAAAAAAATCCGATCACCATAATTTTGGATAATGTGCTGGATACGTATAACGTGGGATCTATTTTTCGACTTGCAGATGCCGTGGCGGCGGAAAAAGTAATTTTATGCGGACAAACATTGACCCCGCCGAATAGCCGGATCAAAAAAGCCTCGATAAATACGACCGGGTGGGTGACCTGGGAATATAAAGAGAGCGCCCTTGCGGCGGTGCAGGAAACGAAAATGCGCAATCCGCAATGCGCAATAATAGCGGTTGAGCAAGACGCGCGAAGTATTCCATTTCATAAAGCCGAATATAATTTTCCGCTCGCCATCGTCGTTGGCAACGAAACGACGGGAGTCAGTAAAGAGGCTTTGGATATGGCGGATATGATCGTCGAGCTCCCGATGTGGGGAGTAAATACATCTCTGAATGTCATGGTTTCCTGCGGCATTATCTTGTATGAAATAACGAAAAAAGTACCTCAAGGAAATAGTGACATAAATTAATACATAGTTTTATGAATCAGCGATTTATAATTATTTGTTCTGTTGTTCTTTTAGTGTGTTTTGCTTTGCTTTCAAAATATGAAGATCGGGTGATAGTGAAAACAATTGATTTTGCGGCGACGGTCAAGCTGCAGGACAAAATTGATAAATCGGTGCACCTCCGGCTTGCGGCCCTGGTCGATAATACGATGGAAGGGGCAACGTTTTTTGCCAGTCCGGAATTTACGAGCGTCGTTATAGTATTTCTTACTTTTTTTGCAATAAAAAAATTTGGCTGGCGATCCCTTGCTATTCCTGCGGCGTTTATCCTTATCGTGCTTGTCGAGCTTTACGGTAAATCAGTGGTCCACCATCCCAGTCCGCCGTTTTCCATGATTAAACATACGACAAGCGTATTTCCGGCGAATTACATAAACGAACAGTTTAGTTATCCTTCCGGCCACGCCGCCAGGGCCGTATTTGTAGCTATCGTTGCCTGGGCAATTTTTCAAAGAAAAAAATGGGTCGGCATGGGGTTGACGCTGTATGTGCTCCTTGTTGCAGTCAGCCGGATTTACCTCGGCCACCACTGGCTGTCGGATGTCGTGGGGGGAGGATTATTAGGCTCCGGGCTCGTGCTATTGTTATTCTCTTTTTTGTGATGTATTATCCTTGTCAGACATGAGCGACATCGTTATAGGAGATACAGTTATTTTTTTGGAAGGCGCCGGCGGCACGAATGTAGAAATGGCTACATCGCAAGGAGAGCCATTTTTTGTAACTTTAGATGAAAATACAAACCCCGCGGAGTTAGTTGTTGGTTACCCCTTTTCATTTGAGCAAAGAGAGTTTTCCAGATCTCTCGCAGAAGGCGAGTGTTGGCCGGTACCCGGTTTACAGGGCGTAGTAATTCATCACGAAAAAGCGTCATGACCGCAGCTTGACTTCATATTTCTGCTCCCGTATAATAGCAAAGCAATGAGTGACTAAGCCGTAAGACCATTGGATCCCGGGTACAACCGCCCGACCAGTTGGTCGGGCCTTTTTTTGATTCGTTGGTTAATGAATAAATTCATATTTATGAATTTACCAACGATCAACTCACGAAGTGAGATGCCACTTATTATGGCCCTTTGACAATCGAATGGTGGTAGGAATTTTATTGATGCAAAGCTGTAATTTTTATAGTCTTGCGTCAATTCTTTTTGAGAGTTTGATCCTGGCTCAGGATGAACGCTGGCGGCGTGCCTTAAGCATGCAAGTCGAACGGAGATTGTGTCTAGCACAAAGTTAATTACTCTTGTTTCACTTGTTTAGCCTTAAGTAGCACATGTCAGTTATTTTTTAATGACTATTTTTGGCGAAAACGAGTGGAGCAATGATTCTAATACCCTTACGGGTATAGATCCATCTAAGCCGTTTGACAATCCTTCGGATTGCAAGCCGGCAAGATGGCTTTAATTAATTTCGTGCTAGGCATGAAATCAGTGGCGGACGGGTGAGTATAAGCAAGGAACGTACCCTTTATTGTGACATAGCTCGTCGAAAGACGGGGTAACATCGCATGACCCCGCGAGGGGAAAACGCTTAACCGCGTGATAAAGGAGCGGCCTTGTTCCTATCAGCT
>Ga0315268_10001288_pt1 | contig 28772 bp, 25 predicted proteins | sample C1_top_MG_FD_204535 | JGI IMG/M metagenome (GOLD analysis project Ga0315268, IMG submission 204535) | Sediment microbial communities from Yellowstone Lake, YNP, Wyoming, USA - C1_top | ecosystem: Environmental > Aquatic > Freshwater > Lake > Sediment | place: USA: Wyoming | collected 2017-08-01
TCGATTGCACGGTGTTCTACATGGATCTAAGAGCCTTCGGCAAGGGGTACCAAGAGTTCTACGACAGGGCAAGAGAAGAGTTCGGCATAAGGTTCATCCGAGGAAGACCAGCGAAGATTGAGGAAGACCCCACGACCAAGAACCCAATCCTCACGTACGAGGACACATCCGAAGGCCGCCTCAAGAAGATGGAGGTGGAAATGGTTGTCCTTGCCGTCGGGATAAAGATCAATACACTTGACCCATCATGACTGAAGAACCGAAGGTAGGAGCCTTCGCCTTGCACTGGCAGAGTAGGAGGACGCCGGAGGCATGGAAAGAACTAAAATAGCGATACCCTGCGTGGGGCGGGCAAATCAACATGCACAGTCACGACTCTTCCGCAACTGGCCATGACAAGCATGCCGTTCGAAACGGAAATGGGTATCCCAGAGGGTCACTTGCCTTAAACAAACGCGCAGGGTCGCCTTCTTGGGGCAATGCAGAATTTGGGGCATGAGACGAATCTAGGTCCTTGCCAACATGTAATCTTCATAACGGCAACGTCGACTAGGAGCCTTTCAGCATGGTCGTGCCGGAAAAAGGTCTGTGAACTTGACCAGCCGTACTTCTCCTCGAACAGCTGCTTAACGTGTTCTGTTTTCGCATCGGTAGCGGTTGCTCGCTCAACCTTGGCTTCGCCTTGGACCATGACGCCTTTGTTCTCGAGTGGGTTGACGGGGTCTCTAACGTCCACCGTGAAAGAAACCCTGGCGTGCGACCGTATGTTTTGAACCTTCTCGGATTTCTTGGAGAAGAGAAAGTAGGCGTGGCAACTGATTGGATCGAAGACAAAGAAGACTGGGACAACATGGGGGATGTTTCGCATGTCTGTCGTACAGAAATACGCGAACGCCTCTTGGGTCAGCGTCCGGACGATGGAGCACGTAGGGCCATCGATGCGGAAGCCCGTTGAGCATCGTCATTAGCTGTGGTGATATCTTCCTTTGTCTGGGGTTGCTGTTCTTCTCGGGCTTTATGGTGATGCAGGAGCGTTCTGAGTCGATGTCCATCCATTTGATGGGCCATGCTTCGCCGGGGCGGGCTGCGGTTTCCTTGATGCATTGAAGGAACGCGGCTGACTTCTGGCCTGCGCCGGCGATGAGTTGGTCGATCTCGCTCGCGAGCGGGATGAAGGGCAGCGTCTCGATTCGTTTGTATCGGGGTCTGTTGAATGGAATCTTCAGGTGGCCGTAGAAGCGCGAGACGTCTTCTAGGAGCTTCATCTTACGGTTCTTGCTTAGCTGCGCGTTGGCTAGGTAGGATTTGACGGACTCCGGGTCCAGCAGGTTCGTTCTCCTCGCGAGCGCCTTGAGGGCTCGGACGCAGGTTTGGACTGTGGAGTTCCGGTAGCCTGCTTTTCGCATCCAGAAGGCGAAGTTCAGGATCTCGGAAAGGACATGGGGTTCGATTTTTTGGATATGTCGGACTCCGCTACAGGGGGTGGAGCTCAAAGTGCGGGGGGTGGGATTCGAACCCACGAAGGCCTACGCCACGGGATGACTCACCCGCGCTGTGGGCTTGGTCTTGAGTTTGGCGCGCGTGGTCAAGACGCGACCCGCCCATCTAGCCAGACGCTTGTTGACCTGGCTCTGGGACCCCCGCGTTCGGCTAACACGTGCGATCTGTTTTCTTCAGTTAAAGCCTTGCGCTCTCGTAATGAGTAGCGACGGCGAAAACGAAGGCACACTCAAATCATACGGACAACAGCTGCGACGGAACCTAGAGTAGTTCGATTTCGATGAAGACGTCCTCAGGCGTCCTTATGCGCATCAGGCGCTTGAGAAATCTCTCGTTCGGATCCACATCGATCAGGCGTTTGTGGATCCGCATCTCCCACTTGTCCCATGTGTGTGTGCCTTGACCGCAGGGACTCTTGCGTGTGGGGACATTCAGTTTCTTCGTGGGGAGCGGTATCGGGCCGCGGAGTTTCACGCCGGTCTTGTCAGCAATCTTCGTGATCTCTCCGCAGATCGAGTCTAGCCCCTGTGGGTTCGTGCCTGACAGCCTGATACGGGCCTTGTTGACCATTGTGGTCTATCCTCCACGCTAACCGGAAACAGAGCAAGAATAGGCGAGGGCTTTAAAAAGGTTCGGAGTTTGCGCTTACGCTTTCTCTGTGATCTGCTGAACGACTCCAACTGCGACTGTGCTGCCCATGTCGCGGATTGCGAATCTTCCCAGTTGCGGAATCTCAGAGTAGGACTCGATCGACATCGGCCTCACGGGGCGCAGTTTCACAAGCGCCGCGTCTCCCGTCTTGAGGAATGACGGTTTCTCCTCAACGATCTGTCCCGATCTTGCATCGATCTTCTGGACGAGCTCCGTGAAGGTTGCTGCCATTGTAGCCGTGTGGGCGTGCATTACAGGCGTGTAGCCTGCTGCTATCGCCGTCGGGTGGAAGACGACTATGATTCTCCCGATGAACTCCTTTGCGACAGTGGGTGGTGCGTCGCTCTTTCCCGCGACATCTCCTCTATGCACGTCTGTCTTCGTGATTCCTCGTACGTTGAAGCCGATGTTGTCGCCTGGAATTGCCTGCGGAATCTTCTCGTGGTGCGTTTCGATGTCTTTGCACTCGCCCTTCACGCCTGATGGCATGAACACCAAGTTGTCGCCGGTCTTCAGTATGCCTGTCTCGACTCTTCCCACTGGGACCGTTCCAACTCCTGTGATCGAGTAAACATCCTGGACGGGAATGCGTAGTGGTTTGTCAAGCGGTTTGGGAGGCTCAGTGAAGGTGTCCAGAGTGGCAAGAAGCGTTGGGCCCTTGTACCATGGCATCTTCTCGCTCGGCTTCACCAGGTTGTCGCCGGTCCAGCCTGAGACCGGAATGATCGTGATCTTTGATGGGTCGTACCCGACGACCTTCAGTAGATCGCTGACCTCCTTCTTACATTCCTCGAAACGTTCTTGCGACCAGTTGACGGACGCGTCGTCCATCTTGTTGATGGTGACTGCGAGTTGAGTGACTCCCAGGGTCTTGGCGAGGTATGCGTGCTCGCGTGTCTGGCCACCGGGGCCGACGCCGACCTCGAACTCGCCCTTCTTGCCAGATACGACGAGAATTGCAGCGTCTGCTTGGCTTGTGCCGGTGATCATGTTCTTGATGAAGTCTCGGTGCCCAGGGGCGTCGATAATTGTGAAGAATATCTTGGGCGTCTCAAACTTCTCGAATCTCAGATCTATCGTTACGCCTCTTTCCCGCTCTTCTTTGAGCGTGTCGAGGACCCAAGCAAACTTGAAGGTCTCACCTACGCCCAGTTTGGTTGATTCATCAGCGTATTTCTTGATCGTTTTCTCATCGATGTTTCCAGTCGCGAATAGCAGGTGACCGGTCATCGTGCTCTTTCCATGGTCAACGTGACCGATGATGATCAGGTTCAAGTGGGGCTTCTTTGCTGAAGACACGAAATCATCCATCCGTTCCGGTGTTAGATTTGTAAAGTAGAATCCCGATGATCTATTTAAGGGTTCGACAACATCCCGGCCGTTTCCGAAACCAGAATCGAGGAATCTCTCGAACTCTTGTCGGAACGTTCTTCTAGAGCGAGAAATCTACTCCAAACAAACATCAGTGACCCGGAAAGGTCAAGTACCGAGAAACGTTCGCGTCCGTCATTCTATCGCGAGGCTAGCGCGACGCGTTCCATCTCGTCACGTTTGCGAACGGCATAGCTGCGGTTGTCCCGTGCTGCAGCATAGATGATCTCTTCGGCCAAGCATTCGTCTATCGTTCGAGGATTGCTGTAGGCTGCTTGTCGTGCGCCGTCGGTTATGAAGCGCATTGTCAGGTCTACGCGTCTTTGCGGAGCGATATCTACGGAGATCGGGTAGACTATCCCACCGTAGGCCACTCGCGTTACATCCTCAGCGGGAGCAACATTCTGCACCGCCTTCACGAGCACGTCTACAGGGTTCTTCTTGGTCTTCAGTTCAATGATCTCGAAAGCGTTGCGAACGATGCTGACCGCCTTTGCTTTCTTGCCTCCGACCTTGCCATGACGCATCATGTTGTTGACCAGGCGTTCGACTATGTTGACTGTGGATTTCCTGAACTTCTGATGTTCGTGACGGCCGCTGCTGTGAGGTACGAACATTGCTCTTGTGCTGAGATACCTCTGGAGGCTGAGATCTTCGACCTCGATGTCGCTGAGGTTCCACTTGTTGAAAGCTTTGACCTCAGCGAGTTTCTTTGCTTCCTTGCTCATTCTGAACACTTCGCATCCTGTGAATTCACTTTCTTTTCCAAACGTTCGCTGAAGGTACCTGCGAGCTTAATATAAGCTAAGCGTCTGGGCGTCGATGCTTCCGAGAGATAAGACGGTGGCGGCATCCTCGAGTGATGGGCACAGTTTCCTTCCACGGTTTTCCAGATGCTTTCTATACCCTGTGATCCTATCAGCGCCAGCATGTCGACCTTACGACTGCCCTCTTCCGAGTCTCGCCGGGTTCGGCCGCAAAGAAGTGAACTCTTCCCTTCGAAAGAGCCCCTTCCTCCACCGGCCCGGTAGGGCAGGATTTCATCGTTGGCAACTGGAGCCTACGGGAGGAACGATATGCCTCTCCCTCAAGTTAACGGATCCCCGCGTGTAGCCGATTTCGGGCAACAAGGAACGGCTAGCTCCTCGATCCCCCACCACCGCCATTGAAACTTCGCCCGGCTATCCTTTAACTGTTGTCTCAGATGGTCACGACGAATGAGCAAGAACATCAGCAATCAGTGATCGCGCGAGGCACCGTCAGCTTCGATCTGCGGGAAGAGTCCCTTCACGCGTGACACGACCGCCAGTCCTTAGCGTCCTCAGCATCAGGCAGGCTTCACACACTTTGTTAGGGGTGGGATCGCCGCAGATACTGCATTCTCGAAAAGCACGATGTTTCTCAGTTCTTCCAGTTGTCTCTGAGAGCTTCTCAACTGACCGGGTAATAGTGTACTTCAGGCCTGGGTGTTTCAGCTCAAGTCTGTTGAGCATCATTCTAATGTCACCCCTCAAGGCGTCGTGTCCGTAAGGGCATGGCGTGGTCTGGAAGCGGACTCCTGTTGCGTATGCGTAGAGTGCGGTCTCTCTCTCGGGCACCTCGGCGAGCGGCTTGATTCTCGGAATGAAGCTCGCCGGGGCTTTCGCAGTATTTTGGCACGAGTGCAATATTCGTTCCACATCACCGTGCATCACGTTCAGCAAGCCTGTCTGCGCTTCGTCGTCAAGGTTGTGCGCTGTCGCCAGCTTTGTGGCTCCAAGTTGTCTTGCGCCTTCGTTCAGTGCTTTTCTTCGTAGGACGCCACAATAGGAACAAGGCTGGAGTTCATTCGGCTTGGAAGCTATGTCGTCCATTCTGACTCCGAATAATCCGTCAAAGGAGACTACGACGTGCTTGATTCTCAATTCCTCACACACTTCTCTCGAGATGGAGATCGCCTCGCTCCTGTAGCCGATGATTCCCTCGTCTACGGTCAGCGCAATGAGTCGAGCGGGAGGAAAGCGTCGTTCAAGTTTCCAGAGAATCTGGAGAAGCGTCACACTGTCCTTTCCGCCTGACAGCGCGAGGGCGACTGTGTCGTCGGGTTCCAGCATTTGTCGCTTCGTTATTGTTCGCCGTACCTTCGTCTCTACGCTGTCGGCAAAGCATTTCCTGCAGAGATCCACTCCCTCGTGTTCTCTCCGATAGTAGACTTGACTTGACCCACATCCGGAACAAGTGGCCAACTGCCGTCTTTCTCTCACAGCTTGACAAATCCGAAGCGTAGGATCGACATCACGAAGTTGAGACCCAAGATCGCCAGGGAAACAGAAGTTGCCAATATCCGTATTTCCTTGGTCCGTCCTATGCCCAAGGCCTTCAGCAGACTCTCGAGGAACCGGTCACCATCGAATACGTACAGTGGCATCATGTTGATTATGCCGACGCTGACGAACACCAATGATGTCCAGAACTCGACGCGAAGGAGATGATATGGCAGGTTCTCGGGCAGAAGCGGGAAACGGCCGCTGTAAGTGATCAGGTCCCGGATCGAACTCACACCCATGATTCCGCGAGATGAATTCTTCGGGTCGGCCTCCGTAACTATCTGGAAATCTCCACGTGGTGTCGAGATCGTCACGTGCGTGCTAGGAGAGACTCCCGACATTGCCTGCTGAAGTTCAACAGTCGTGTGGACGGGCATTCCGTTGACCCCGGTGATGACGTCCCCGGGATGGATCCCTGCTCTTTCGGCGGGATATCCTGGCATGAGACCTGACACTTGGACACCTGCATAGTTGGTCGTGTAGAACGGAGCGATCGTTGCGGCAAAGTTGGCGAAAAGAAACAGTATCACTAGTCCTAGGGCAGCGTTGGTGAACGAGCCCGCAGCATAGACCCTCATTTTTGTCTCATTGGATGACTTCTCTAGTCTTTCTTCGTCAGGTTCGACGAAGCCGCCAAAGAGAACAACCGCGACGAAGACACCTGCGGATTTCAGAGGTATGCTATCGACACGAGCCGCGATTCCATGTGCTAGCTCGTGTGTTGCTAGTACTAGCGAGATGGCCAAGACTATGTACGGGAAGCTCTCCCAGCTTATCGTCAGTCCTGGAAGGGGAATTACTGGCTGAATGGATGTGGCGGCTTCGACATGAAAGAACAGGTTGAACAGATTGAGCCCTAGTTGATAGATCGCGTAGATCATCAGGCCGACTCCAACAGCGATCCCCACATTGCCGAGAGTCCTCCACAGGCCTCTCCTCTTCTCGGCGAGCGACCCTATCCATTCGTTGAGCGCCGTCGTCTTGTACATGAAGTACAACGGGGAGAGAACAAACCCGAAACGCTCAGCTTTCACAGCTCTCCCGGCCAGGTATAGGCATCCCCAAATCACCGCGTAGAAGAGCAAGGCAGTGATCATCGGATCCATGACTGTTCCTCAGCATGCTATGCAGTTGCCGCGCCTACAGCGAAACGCTTGACTAAAAGCATACCTCCGCCGTGCGTGACCGAAGATCATCTCAACCCTGATGAAGACGGTATCGAAGAAGAGCTGCAACGCCCCCGAGTGACAGCAACATCTTTCCGGCTTCTTGTTCGCTGCTCACCAGTGCGACCCTTCCTCCCCGTTCTTCAACGGTCTTCATGGTTGCTTCAATTCTTGACCTTTCTTCATTTTCAGCTTCTCTAAACACTTTGTCAGAGATTATCAGCGTATCGACGGCGCCGACGTCGGTGTCCGCTTGAATCTGCTCGAGACCGTACGAGATGTCCCCGCTTGATAATCCAAGTCTCCTCAAAGCTTCGTTGACAAGCTCGGTTTCTTGAGTCGCACGAGCATCTCTTCTGAGCTTACTGATGGCACCGACTCTTATTGCCTCGTGCACACCTGCAACGCCGCCGCTTCCTACGCTCCTTACGAGGACTGTCCGTGACCCAAGGTACTTCGCTTCCGACATCAGCTCCTTGGCGAGGTGGTCCTTCGTGAACCCAGGTCCGACAATTAGGACCGGACCGGAGGATCCACGACAGACGTTCTCCAGCACGGTTTCGATTCTCTGAAGATAGTCTTTCATCGCGACCTGACGTTTCTCGGCTTCGGCTTTCCCGGGGAGCCGTGACCGTACTTCGCCCTTGAAATCCAGCCCGTAGGAGCGAAGAATCCCGACTGAGGCTTCTTCCGAGTCAAGTGCCAGTATTATGATCGGTTCCTCAGCGACTACGGCCCTTTCTATTCTTTCGACTTGATGGTTGAGCCATTTGTCCTTCATGACTGTGATTATGTCTTCTGGTCCGACGCTCACTGTGTGATGAGAGCCGGTTACCCTAACTTCCTCAGGAGCGTCGAAGACTATGCCGTGGATTCGCAGCCGAGCAAGATCACGATCGAAGTAGACTTTCTGCACTGTGATCCCGAGCGTGACGGTAAGCCTCCTGCTGGATGGCCTTGCACTCTCTGTTGACTTGACTTCCCGTGTTGTTCTTCCGAGAACCCTGTCGCCTTTTTGGATGATGTTGTAGAGGACCCAGAGGTCGTCTATGTTGCGGAGTTCCATCTTTATGATGCCGTGTTTGATGTCCTTCAGGAGTATTTTCAACAGTGGACGCCTTTGGAGGGAACAGAGGGCCATTTGGGCTAGTGAGCTTTTTATACCGTTGGCCGTTAGGTTGCCGCGGGCCTATCAATGAACCCTGATGAAGAGGACAAGATTGTTGAGGCAATGGAGCAACTGCGAATCAACTACAACTTGCGCCAGTGGAGAGTCTGTTCGCTTATCTGCGAGTCGCTTGCCGACAAGTTCAAGTCGGTAGCGGAGCAGAACGACATGTCATCCAAATAGTACGGTCGTTTTTGGCTGGTGCCCGGTCAGAGGGCCTTCAGTTTCTCGTTCAAGTCCATAAGGGCCCTAGTTTTGTGATTGTCCTGATTGAGCGCGAGTATCTTCATCCCGCCCTCGTACCGATCAAAGAGAACTATTCCGTGCTGGATCAAGGGTTCGATTATTCTCGCAACCGTAGATGGCGAGACGTTTAAGAAGCCTGCCAAGGTGCTTTGGTTGAAGACCTTTCCTGGGTTTTCAAGCAAATGCTCTACTAGCTTCACTTGTGCGCGGGATTGAAATATGTCTGTCAGTCTGGTCATCGGGATCGTCTCTCGGTCGGTACGATCCTGGTCCCGATGCTTTTGCCGCGTAGAGCTTTCTCGACATTAGATGGATTCCGCCCGTCTACAATGATTGCCGGCGTCTTGGACCTCTTGATGATTCGAAGCGCTTGCGGGTCCATCAAGTCGTACTCGCCGGCCTTGAAGCCTTCCCTCGAGAGAATGCGCATGAGTTCGTCAGGAGTCACCTCGTCAAGCTTCCTTGCGTTCGGATCCTTGTGTGGGTCAGCAGTGTAAACGCCGTCTACGTCAGTAGCATTCACGAGCAGGTCTGCACGCATGGCTTCCGCAGCCAGAGCGGCAACCGCGTTGGTAGATTGCCCCGGTTGAAGCCCTCCCATTACAACGATCAATCCTGAGCCTATGGAAGCCATCAAATCCTCGGCAGATTCAGGCATTTTGGGGAACGCTGCTTCACCCAGCGCCGTCGCTAAGACCTTGGCATTTAGACGCGAAACATGAATACCGATCTGATCACACACGAACTCCGAGGCACCTACCTCTCTGGCAGCGGCAATGTACTTGCGAGCGATGGAACCACCACCGATCACAACAACCAGCTGATTCCTCCTGGAGAACCCCTTCATCACTTTGGCATAGCTACCGACTCTCTTCCCGGACAACTCGGAATTGAAGACGGAGCCCCCGAGCTTCAGCACAGCCTTCAATGTTCCTCAATCTCTCGCGATTCTCGCCGACGATGTATGTATGAGTTGCGTAGCTGATGAAGAGAATGCCCACGCCTACTGGATGCTCCCTCGTCGTCTGATTTTTCGTGCCATTTATAAGAACCAGTTCTTCGAACGCATCAGCCGATGGAAGTAGAAGTCAGTGTCGTCAACCGACTCGGTCTCCCGCTTCAAACTCAAGCGGACCCTGGAGACACTAGCCTCCAAGGAGGGCAGAGGCACCGAGCTGATTAGCCTCTACGTTCCTCCCGAGAAGAGGATACATGAGGTCATGACGAATCTCCGGGAAGAGTACGGGACGGCATCCAACATCAAATCCAGAGTGACTCGAAAAAACGTACAAGAAGCAATTGAGAAGGTACAGCAAAGGCTGAAGCTCTTCAAGACTCCACCGCCGAATGGCCTAGTCGTATTCTGTGGTGCGATTCCATACGGGGCTCCCGGAAACGAGAAGATGGAGATCTACACACTCGAGCCACCTGAGAAGATCAACGTGTATTTCTACCGATGCGACAGCCATTTCCATCTAGAACCTCTTTTCGACATGATACGCGAGAAGAACACGTACGGTGTGCTCGTCATCGACACAAATGAAGCCATCTTGGCCATTTTGCGCGGTCAGAGAATGAACGTCCTCAAAGAGTTCACATCTGGAATACCAGGGAAGCACCGCGCGGGAGGTCAATCGGCAAGGAGGTTTGAGAGGCTCAGGGAGGCGTCCGTGAACGAATATTTCAAGCGCGTTGCTTCTCACACGAATGAAATGCTCGGCCAGATCCCTGACCTAAGAGGGTTGATATTGGGAGGGCCTGGTCCGACCAAGTACGATTTTGAAGAAGGCGACTACCTGAACTATGTCCTCAAGCAGAAGATCATCGCAACTATTGACACTTCATACGTTTCTGAGAGGGGCGTAGAGGAGGTCGTCGAGAGAAGCCAAGATCTCCTCAAGGGCGTTCGCTACATGGAGGAAAAGAGAATCGTACAAAAGTTCCTCTACGAACTTGGTCATGAAACCGGTCTCGGATCCTACGGAGAGACACAGGTCAGAAGACACCTGAACGCTGGCTTGGTAGACACGTTGCTGCTGTCAGAGAAACTCGATAGGCTTCACGTCTTCATGAAATGCAAATCATGCGGACACACTGAAGACGCACTGCTTCCTCGGGCAGGTCTCACCAGGTTCGAACAGGAACTGCTTTCCAGACAATGCAAGAAATGTGGCAACACAACGCTAGTGATTGAGAACTCACTGAACTTGCTTGACGAGTTCGTTGAGATCGCTGAGAAGAGCTCCGTGAATCTTCAGGTCATTTCAACAGAGACTGAAGAGGGCATAATGTTGCTTGAATCATTCGGTGGCATTGCTGCGATATTGAGATATAGGCCATCTAGCTAGGCTGAGCTGGCCTCCGCTGACACATTCTCTTCCCGGTCATTGTGATTCGATTAGATCTAGATTCGTTTGTAGATTGTGCTCTCGTCTGTCCCGTGCCCAAGCTCGGTCTCGATCTGTCTCAACAGGAGTATGCGTTTGTACGTGGGTGGATGAGTTGAGAACGCTTCGTTGAGGCCACTCCAAGTCGATTTTGCTTCTTTCTCCATTGCAAGCTGGAGTTCTCTTTCGCTAAGGATTCCATCGTGGTCTAGGTCGTATTCAGCTCGCCGGTCTATGATGCCTTGAACCTCGCTCTTCGCCAGAGCAGGATCAGCAATGTACAGAGCCCTCACGCCGTGAGGGTCTTCGGGTCGCAGTGAGAGCCCGTATGTGATCTTTGTGAGGGCACTCTCGAGGCTTCTAGGGGAACCTGTCAGGTAACCGGAGTAGACGTCTGCGAAGTGTTCTCTAAGTCGACTTAGCCTAAGAACAAGGAGTTGAGCGACAAAATACACCACCATCGCAACAACCCCAGCGAGCGCGACGTATCCAGCGCCTCTGTCTCTGTCACGGGACCCCGTGCCCATGAACATGGTGCTCCTCGCGATCATGTAGGCGAGTAAGGGAATCGCCGACAGAACTGTCATCACGATCGAATCTCGGTGCTTCACATGTCCGAGTTCGTGAGCGAGGACTCCTCTCACCTCGTCCTCGTTCAGTTGCCTCAGAAGGCCCTCGTGCACTGCGAGAGTCATCTTTGATGAGGAGTTGCCAAACACGAAAGCGTTCGGCGTTGGATTCGGAACTATGGCCAGCCTAGGCATTGTTACGCCGCTTGCCCCAGCAAGCTCTTTCACGGTATTCTCGAGCCAGGGGTATTGGCCTGGCTGTAGGTATTGAAGTCTCGTAGACCACGCCACAATGAACGGACTGATTAGGAACTGTATCGCGAGAAAGATCAGCGCAAGCACAAACGAGCCTAGGAGAGTGTCAAGGGGAGACAGACTCAATCCAGATGCTGCGTTGTACAGCAGTGAGACTGCTCCGAGAAACCCCACAAATATGACCAATGTCAACAGAATTGTAACTACCATGGTTGTCCGGAGTTGGGCTAAACTTGCCATCTCTCTCACACGCCAGTCACACCGTTAGACGCGAAGCAAGTAAAAACCTAGCGCTTGGCATGTGAACTATTCGCTATACAGTCGCATGTGCTCTCTCATCATGCAGCTATTCCAGACAGTCTTGATGATGTGTTTTCTTGCTTCGTCAGCGGCTTCCATATTGTATGTCCCTTCTTGCATCCAAACGACCCTCACGTGTTTTCTTGTCGTGTCTCTGACGACGGGCGGAACATCTTCTGAGGGTCTGTAGTCACTTTCGCTAGTTCCCCAAGGAACGTCACGTGCTCTTCCCCGTCTTCTGTGATCTTCTCGAAGGTGCCTCTATCTGCTGATTCGAGCTACCTGTGAATCCTTGAAACTCGCTGAGACTCGTATCCGAGCGCTTGCGCCTGAAAAGCATCGGCATAGATTAGCTCTTGCTACACACTTTGCCGTCTGATCGCTTCTGACTGAGCTGGACCTTGTTGGCGCAGTCACATAACGCTAAACAGCGTATTCCCAAGATAGAGTCTAGTTTGACCAAGCTTGTGGCCGAAGTGGAACCGCAATAGTGACAAGTTGTCGAATCGCGGCCTACACGCGTCGTCCTCGGCGACCACCAGGTCGGCGCGTTCCGTCATGTGGAACAGGTGTGACATCTTCGATCCTGCCGATCCTAAAACCAGCTCTTGCCAGCATTCGAATCGCAGCCTGGGCGCCTGGGCCTGGAGTTCGCGCTCCGTGCCCACCAGGCGCCCTTACCCGAATGTGAAGAGCTGTAATACCTCTGTCCTTCGCTGTCCTGGCAGCTGCAGCGGCCGACTGCATCGCCGCATATGGTGAGCCTTGGAGCCTATCTGCCTTCACGTGCTGTCCACCGGAACTCCTCGACACAGTCTCCGCACCGGCGAGGTCGGTTATATGCACCAATGTGTTGTTGAACGAGGAGTATATGTTCGCGATACCCCACCGCTCAACGCGCTTCTCCGAAATCGCTGTTTCCTCCTTTTCTCACGACGAGTCGTAGCGTACGATCAGACACCGTTTATTATAGTTTTGTTGCACCACCGCAAACTGCCTCACGCCGACACACTTCGACGCAGCCACTTCTGTCCCGCATCAAGAAGCACTACTTTCATCTTTCAGGATGATGGGAATTGAGACTGAAGTGGCGTGGACGCGCTTGTCGTACTTAGTTCGTCGCGTGGAAGTATCGGATGCACCTAATGTCTACGCGGTTGAGAAAGCGTGTTTCCATGATCCATACTCACAAGCGTATCTCAACGACCTGATCAGGGCTCAGCAAGACTACTTCTTTGTGGCGGCAGACGGTGGGGAAATCGTCGGATATGCTGTCGCTTCTGTGAAAGGCACAGAAGGACATGTTGTTTCTGTTGCCGTTGATCCACGCCATCGTAGAAAGCGAGTAGGCGCAGCTTTGCTGTCCGCGGTAACAGCAAAGCTTACTGCAGAAGGGGTCAAGCAGATTCAGCTTGAGGTGCGAAAAGGAAACGCAGGAGCCATCGCATTCTACGAGCGAATGGGATACCGAATGATCTCGGAAATTCGAGGCTACTACGCCGATGCAGAGGATGCTTGGGTATTGAAACGAGCTGTGGAATCATCCGTGTCCATAGATCAGTAGAGGCGGACTGCATTGAAGGATCTCAAATTCTACCTGCTGGACATCAGCGGAGAGACGACCCCTCAAGGTTCAGCGATTTGGCTCTGGGGCATAGATGACACAGGCAAGAACGTCCTAATTGTTGACAAGAGTTTCAAGCCCTATTTCTACGCCATTCCGAAGGAAGATACGAGGCCCGACATTATGTCTTCATGGCAGACCGATCACGCCGATATCCTCGACATCTCCGTTGATGAGAAGAAGCTGATTGGGCAGACGGTCAGAGCTGTCAAGATCACTTGCACATCAACCGAGACGCTTGAAGCAACTGCGAGGCATCTTTCCAAGAGTGGGCTAGTGCAGCGAATCGTCGGGAACGATCTTCGATACTCCTCACTCTACTTGTATGATAGGGGTCTGATCCCTTGCAGGTGGCATGAATCACAAGTCGAAGAACTAGAGGAGCCCGACATACGAGTTGGTAACGCCTACTTGTCGCGCGGTTCTCCACGTCCTATCGCTCATGAGGGCATCCCGAAGCTGCGGATTCTAGCTTTCTCAACAATCGCGTTCGCAGAGAAAGGGTCCCCCCACGCATCGAAGGATCCGGTGTCCGTAATCTCCGCTGCCACAAGCGATGGAAAGCTTCGGAACTTCTGCCGGTCAGATATGTCAGACCATGACATAATCACAGGGTTCGCAGACTACTTGATGAGGTTTGACCCGGACATTGTCGCCGGCTTCGAAAGCAACAGGATCGGCTGGCCGTATCTGATCGAGAGAGCACGAAAGTCACGGGCAAAGCTGAACGTAAGCAGACTTGGTTTACAACCCCACACAAGCGTCTATGGGCATGTCTCAATCACTGGAAGGGCAAGTCTCGACATGCTCGATTACGCGAACGAACTGCCTGACGTCAAGGTGAAGAGTATAGAGAACATTGCTGCTTTTCTTGGCATCAAACTCGGAGCTGTTCTTCCGGATGAACTAGATCTGGCGAAGATGTGGGAGTCACCGCGCGAGAGGCATCTGTTGCTGAGCTGTGCCGACGCCTACGCTGGTGCGATACTGGAGATCACCGAAAGATTCCTCGAATTCGGGATGGCGTTATCCTCGCTCACCTGCATGCCTCTCGACCAAGTCGCCACGGCAGCAGTCGGTTACCGCGTGGACTCCTACTTGATCAACGAAGCGTACAGGCAGGGGCACCTGATTCCTGCTCGCGGTGAACAAGCCTACGAACGATACCAAGGCGCAATAGTGCTCGCACCCCGAGCAGGCTTACACGAGAGCGTTGTTGCCCTAGACTTCGCATCAATGTATCCTAACCTCATGATCCTGTACAACCTGTCACCAGACACGTTCGTCCATTCGGGAGAACATTGTGACGACGCGTCCTGCTGGACCATTGAAGGTCTGGGGTATCGATTCAGAAAGACGCCCCCTGGCCTTTACAAGAACGCTCTCACAAGTCTCATCTCGACACGAAACGAAATCAAGAGAAAGCTGAGCACTGAGTCCCTCTCCGAGACGGAAAGACGAATTCTACAGGAACGAGAAAGAGCAGTCAAGGTCATCACGAACGCTTGCTATGGATATGCCGGCTGGACAGGTGCCCGCTGGTACGTACGCGAAGTAGCCGAATCTGCCGCTGCACTTGGGCGCAAGAGCATCACACAAGTTATTGATCGGTGCAAGGAAACCGGTCTATGTGTGATATACGCAGACACGGACTCGGTCTTCATAACACGCGATGAGGCGAAGGTTCATTCACTGCTTCGTTGGGTCAGCGAGAATCTCCACATGGATATTCGCCCCGACAAGGATTACCGGAGGGTGCTCTTCACCGAGGCGAAGAAGAGATACGCAGGCCTCTTGACCGATGGTACGCTCGATATAGTCGGAATGGAAGTTGTGAGGGGCGACTGGTCCGAAATCGCGCGTGAGGTTCAAGAGAAAGTGATTGAACTCGTACTCCGCGATGGCTCACCGACCAACGCCAAGGAGTACGCAATGAATGCAATAGAGGAGCTGAGGCGCGGGAAGGTCCCAGTTCGAGACCTCATCATATGGAAGAGTTTGACCAAACCAATTGAGGAGTACGAGGTTAATGCGCCTCACGTGGAAGCGGCTAGGAAATATCTCAGGCTAGGCCGAGAATTGGTGCCTGGGGACAAGATCGGTTACGTTGTCACTAAGAAGGGCATGAAATTGTACGAGAAGGCACAACCGTACTTTGAGGTCACTCCTGATCAGGTCGACACGGAATACTACGTCTCCAAACAAGTTGTTCCAGCAGTCGCTCGAATACTAGAGGTCTTCAGCATTGGTCAGGACGAGTTGCTCTTGGGAAGACAACGATCGCTCGCGTAGCTACCGACCGCCGAGTTCGGACATTGTCAGCACCATGACGTCGGAGGGCTTCTTGGCGATTTCCGATAAACGGTCGCCCAGTACGTATTTGATACTCTTCTGGTCGGCTATGTCGAGTATGCGCTGAGTTATGACTCCATCGAAGACTAGGGTGTAAGGCGCTTCGATTGTTGGCAGCTGGTTTGCGAGCTCACTGACCGGTAGGTGAGCGATTTCTTTTCCTGACTCATCAAAGACAGCGGCCTCAAGGGTCCCCTTGAGCTCCTGTGCTTTCTGGACAACTATCTCAGGAAGAACTGTCCTTGTGACAGCTGGCTTCGGTTCTGGCTTTGGCGCCCCGTGCGGAGCGCGGTCGCGAAGCGCCTTCATTATCTCCTTCGGAGTAAGCTCCTCGACCTCTTTTCCAGCCGGAGCTCGCGTCAGATAGTCGAGTTCTGTGACTTGATCAAGTTCTTTCAGTATCAGGTCTCCGCCCCTGTCCCCGTCGAGGAATGCTGTGACTTCTTTGTTCTTGCAGAGTGTGATGATTGTCTGAGGAATCTTCGTGCCCTCGATGGCTACCGCATTCTTGATTCCGCATCTAAGCAGATTTAGAACGTCCGCTCTTCCTTCGACCACAATGATTGATCCGCTGGTCTGTACATCAGGTCCTGCTGGAAGTTTGTCCGGGCCGAATTCCACGATCTCTGCTGATCTTATGGCGCCCCCAACTTCCTTGACCATTTCATCTGTGCTGGGAGAGCCTTCAATCACCCACTTCTTCAGGATGTCTTTTGCCTTGTCGAGGATGAGTTTTCGCTTCTCTTCTCGGACATCTTCTACTTTCTGAAGAGTAACCTTTGCCGTGCATGGGCCGATTCTGTCGACACTCTCAATGGCGGCCGCGATGATTGCGGTAGAGACCTTGTCCAAGCTAGACGGGACCATGATCGTACCGTTGGTCTTGTCGTGCTTGGATTCTAGTTGAATCTCTATTCTACCTACTCTTCCGCTCTTCTGAAGTTCTCTCAGATCCAGATCAGGGCCGAATAGGCCCTCTGTCTGCCCGAATATCGCACCGATCACGTCGGGCTTCTCAACCACTCCCTCCACTTCGAACGCCGCCAAAACGACGTACTTGGTGGTGGGTGCATACTGACTTTCTGTTCCCAATTGACAGTAAACCTCCATTCACAGACGCGGATACGCGTACTACTACCCAACCTACTGTTCCTTCTCCATAGCGTCCTTTCTAACATGAAGCAAATGTTGTGCCGTCCGTAGGAAAGCTAAGTTTGTAAGCGCTTTCGCGCGTCAGCTTGATGATCTGTAGGCACGCAAGCGCTGATAAACGTTTTCTCGCCATCTGAGGAAAGAGGGTCCATTTTCCGGGCTTTTGGCGTATTGTGAAACGATTTTAAGAAGGACAGCTTTCCCTTACGAACAAATGGTGCAAGCGATTGGTTGTGAGGATCGGGATTAACGGTTTTGGCAGAATAGGGAGAGCCTTCGTTCGCGCGTTCAGAAACTCGAAACTGAATGCGGAGATCGTAGCTGTCAACGATGTGGCTGACGCAAAGACCCTCGCTCATCTTCTCAAGTATGATTCCATCTTTGGAAAGCTTGATGCTGAAATCAAACTCCTTTCAGACGGCTTCTCCGTTGACGGAAAGAGAATACAAGTTGTGTCCGTGAGGGACCCCGGCGAGTTGCCCTGGTCCAAACTGGGAGTCGACATTGCCCTCGAGTCCACGGGTCTGTTCACAGACCGGGACAACGCATCTAAACACCTCAAGGCCGGAGCCAAGAAAGTCCTGATCTCGGCACCTGCATCGAACCCTGACGTGACAATCGTGCCTGCAGTCAACGACTCGAAATACGATCCGAAGACGCACAACATCATCTCGCTGGCGTCATGCACAACCAACTGTGTCACTCCAGTAGTGAAGGTGCTTCACGAGAACTTCGGGATTCTGCGAGGACTGATGAGCACAGCGCATGCGTACACCAACGACCAGAGAATTCTAGATCTTCCTCACAAAGACCTTAGGCGTGCCCGTGCAGCTGCCGTCTCTATAATCCCGACAACGACCGGGGCGACCAAAGCGACGACCGAAATCTTCCCCGAACTGAAAGGTAAGATCAACGGGCTCGCGTATCGTGTGCCAGTCCCCGACGGTTCGTTGGTCGATTTTGTAGCTGAACTGAAGAAAGATGCAACATCTGAGACAATCAACAACGCGTTCAAGGGAGCAGCGAAAGGGCCGCTTGGGCGTATCTTGGAGTACTCGGAAGAGCCCCTGGTGTCGGTAGACATAATTGGAAACCCGCATTCCTGCGTCATTGATGGCCTTTCCACGATGGTCCTTGATGGAAGGATGGCAAAAGTGTTGGCCTGGTATGACAACGAGTGGGGCTACTCAAACCGCCTCGTCGACATGGTCGAGATTATGTCGAAGGCACTCTAGCTCGACGCTGGCCTGGCTTCCTCTTTACGAGCGAGCCAACCACGAGCCTATCTAGGTACTTTCCGAGATTCTCGATCCCCACCATCTCGGACCGGGCGAGAGCTTTCAACTGTTTCCATATCTCGACGTTCGCATTGACCCGCATTTGCGACAAGTCTCTACGCAAGCGCCAAGCGAGCGCCCGACCCTCCTTGTCGAAGTCTGTCAGGATTATCGCTTCGGAGTGGGTTGCGATCGAGTCGAGGAAGTCGACGAGCCCGAGGCGACGCGATTTCGCGCAGAAAATCGGTCCTGCGATCCCCAGCCTGCGCAGTGCCCTCACATCGTTCGGTCCCTCGACGATCACTGGCACTCCACGTCTCGAGTGAGCGGCAATAGCGCTGATGAGCTTTGTGACGGCTTCGAACCGTCGTTCTTCGGCACTCAATTCACACTGAAATCCTACCGTGTGATTTCCATAGACTTGATACGTCGCAATAGCTCGGGGTCCTTCTTGAGTTCTTGCCGGACGCCTTCAAGTCTGTCTGAAAGCGATTTCGTAACGCTGCTCTTGAGATCCTGCGGATGAAGCTCTCCTCTCGAGTATGCCTTCTCGAGATCATCGTACTTCTCGAACACCGTGTTGCCCCCGTACTTAGAGGGTCTCTCAACTTCGAGGCAGTCCATCTGCGGCATCAGAACTAAGCGAACGATGTCTAGGACAGGGTTGTCCTTGGTCTCTCGGGGTGGACAGTAGGCGGCTTTCATCTTTTCGCGTATCTCCTCCGGCTCGTCGTGAACCAGAATCGCGCTCCCGGGAACACTCTTTGCCATTTTGCTTCCGATCTCAGAGTCGAATTTCGGATTCTCGTCAAGACTGCCTGGGGTTGCCGCCCCCGGAATGGCTTGTTGTCCTCCTAGGAGACTGAGAAGGAGAGGTGTGTGAATTGAGATAGGCTTCTTTCTTTGAAGCTTCTGGGCTGATTCGCGGGCGATTATGTGCGCCTTCCTTTGGTCAATCCCTGCGCATGCGATGTCGAGGTCGAGTTGGAATATGTCTGCGGCTTGCATACAGGGGTAGAACAATGCTGCTGTTTCAATCTCTTCCGCGTCTTCTCTGCCCATTATTGGGAGAGCTCTTCGGATTCTCTTTGCTGAATTTGATTTGGCTATTCGAATCACTTTCTCCCAGTAGTCGAGACCTTGTTCGATTTCTGAGCCGAAGCGGTATGTGACGTTCTCCGAAAGGATTCCCAGGCCCATGAAGCATCGCTTGAAGTACTCACCGCACAGGCGGATGTTCTCTAGGTCGCCTCCAAGTTTGTTGTTGATCCAGGCGTGCCAATCCGCTAGGAAGATTGTGAATCTGCAGCCCGCGTCTGTAATGTCTTTGATCTTTCCTCCGCAGACCAGCCCGGTACCGATGTGCATGCCGCCGCTCGGCTCGAAGCCCCAGTATGCTTTTGGCGAGGCCGTAGTTTCCAGAAGTTGCTTCAGTTCATCCTCTGTGATTACTTCCTCGGTGCCTCGCAGTATCAGGTTAAGTCGCTGTTCAGTGTCCAAGAGTTGACCCTCATGGGAAGAGTTGACATGTCAACCTCTTAAATGATGATTCGGGTTTCGAGGAAGTCAATTGCCTCACTGACTGTACTCATTCCGCATCTGTGCACGCCTAGGGACCACGGGACACAAGTCAGCGGAATAACGGGAGTTCATATTGCTTTTGGGATGTGCTCATTTGCCCTTTTTCGAAATGAGATACGTATCACTTGATTAGCGCAGAGAGCTCAGGAAGTGTGGTGTTCAATGATCCAGATCCAAACTATCTCACTTGCTATGCCTTGATCACGATCGTTCTTCCGAGCATATCGCCAAGGCGTTGCCTCTTCTCGGTCGCCGCTATGAGAATGATTCCGAGAATATAGAGGAAGGGAAGATGATCGACTCTCCTAAGTATGTTTCTGACCAGAGCCGAACCAATATCGCACGTAGAGCCGTCCTCTTTGGCGACCTTGATTTGGGTCAGTCTCTTGCCCAATGTTTGCCCCGATGTTCCTTCAAAGTAGGTGAAGTAGATCAGCCACAGGATCCACATGAGCCCCAGGATTCCAAACATTCCACCGAGCCATGCTGCTCCAAACCCACCCATCATCAACGGTGCGGAGAAAACCCACGGCGCGAGGACGAAGATGGCTAGGATGCCTGCGATGACGCCGATTATGATGTAGTCAACTATGCCTGCCACGATGCGAGATCCCAGATCTGCAAGAGGAATCGGTGGCACATAACCTGACGGCGGTCGGGCAGCGGGACCGGTCACTCCCACTGTTGCGCCGCAGTCCATGCAGAACTTTGCGTCTGCTGGAACCTCTTTGCCGCATTCCGGACAGTATGGCATTCCATGTTACCTCTCGACTCTCGAGTGCCCAAAGTGAGTATATCAAATTTCGGAAAGTCATTCCAGAAGTCGCTTGAGCATCATTCTGGTGTAGAGCCAGTGATAGCTGTCGTTGTGGGACAACTTCCCGGGCGACATCAAGCCCAAGTCGATAGGGTTGATCAGATCGAGTCAGATACGATTGGTAATAATCGGCTCTCGTAAAAGAGCAGGTTTCACCGCGGGCGGGATTTCAACAGCACGTGAAATCCTGCCCTGTTGCCCACGACACTAACACGCGAACTTCATCGAGGGGCCTCGCCCCACTGAGTCGGCTCTCTCGGGGTGGGCTGTTTCTGGTGCCTGCTGTGCCTGTCTTGTCCAGACGATTAGATTAATGGTTCGTTGCAGCGACGTGCAGCATCTGTGCGTTCAGTTCAAAGGCCGCGGCAGGGTTCTGGATTCCCCAGTGTTCGAGGACTTGCGGATGAATTTCGCCCATAATTCCAACCTGTTTCTCTCCGACGCAAACTGCAGCTGCCCGTCCTTCCACGAAGCTTCCGTGTTCGAGTTCAGTCACTCGTGGGCTTAGACCGAGATTTGAGAGCAGGGCATCAAGCGAAGCTCTCGCCTCGGTGAATGAAGCCTCGGCGTGACATGTGACGCCAGCCAGTTTCGTGACCTCCTCGATTTTGGAACCGTTTCGTGTAACGCAGTCTCCAGTCTCGAAGACTTTCTGTGGATACGTCACATGAATATTGGTGGAGAGAATCTCTATCAGGCTTGGAATGAGCCAGTTTCTGAGACACGTAAGGGTCTGCACTCGTGGGTTCTGCAGGCCAACAACGGTTTCGGGCGACAAGCTCATCCGTGTGAAGAGTTTGTCTGGGTTTGATAGAGTCAGTGTGAGTACTTCCTGAAAGCCCAGTCCGACCATTATCTCTCTCAGCAGATCGTTGAACTCGTGCTGCGATGTTATGCCACCGACCGTCGGATGTGGCGGCCATCTTGGTTTGATCTGATTAAGGCCGTAGGCGATGCCTATGTCTTCTATGATGTCAACGGGATGCATGATGTCTAGTCGAAAACACGGCACAGTCACATCAAGAGTGTTCTGTGAGACTCTCGACGCACCGAATCTCGCTTTGCGTAGGAACTTCACCGCCTGCGCTAGGGTCAGAGGGATTCCAAGCACGCTCTCCACGTAACCCAGTCCGATTCTCAAGTGGCGTGTCTTCAGTACGGGAGTCTCAGACCTCCTTCTCTTGCCGTAAGGATAGTGAACAATGCTCGAATAGATCCTGCCCCCCCGATCCGCTAGACTGATGGTCACCATCATTAGCGCGTTCAACACGACATCAAGTGATGTACCAGTGACTTCGACGAGCACATTGCGTGTCTGAGGGGTGATTCGGCCTAGGTCGTTCGAGTTTATGATCGGAGGAAAGGAAAGTACGTTGCCTTTCGAGTCGAGCAAGATGGGCCAGAGAGGATGGGGCTCAACGATATGACCATACTCAATGCCCTTCGGATGCTCAACTAAGATTTCCTTCAGGCTCATCCGTTCGTCTGTTCCAAGAGGAACGAAGCTGACCTCTGCAGGTCTTGTGACAGCGTATCTGAGCGGGGGAGTTATCAGATCGAACTCGTAGAGGCCGATCGATGATCGCCTCCTTCCCCGACCATAGCTCTCGTCGAGCTTGTCTTGGAGATGCATGAGACCACGAATCGCGGCATCCGACAAGCGCGCATTCTTGACAACTGAGCAAGCGATGAATGGTCTGATCTTCTCTAGCCGAGGATCGACCTTGATCGCTACACCAGACGAGCCTGCCACCGCGTAGACCCGAGCGCCGGTCTCAAGTCCGAGAAGACCGCGCAGGGCCCTCGCTATACCTTCGGGTGACCATAGGTCGGGCCGGTTAGTGTCCTTGTTTTCGAGACTGAGTTCCTCGACGCCGATCTCTTCCGAAAATGTGCGCGTCGCCTCGCATTTGATCTGACTGAGTATCTCGTTGAGAGCACGAATATCGGCTGGTAGCTTGATCCCGAGGAGCTGTTCAAGATCCTGCTGCTCTACGGTTATGGTTACCATCCTATACTAGCTCCTGTTTCCTTAGCCAATCGAGGTCTTGAGAGAAGAGCGTGCGCATGTCGTCGATTCCCGCTTTCATCATGAAGAGACGCTCGACACCCAGCCCCCACGCTATTACAGGCACCTGAACACCGAGAGGGATTGTCAGTTCTGGACGAAAGATGCCTGATCCTCCGAATTCAAACCAGCCTACTCCTTCTTTGTATGCTTGGAGTTCAACGCTCGGCTCTGTGAATGGAAAGTAGTCTGGATTGAATTTGACTTTGTCCGCGCCTGCGAGGTCTATCGCAAATCTCTCCAATACTCCTAGCAGGTCTCTGAGTGAGAGATCTTCGCCGACGACTATTCCTTCAACCTGATTGAATTCAGTCAGATGGGTCCTGTCTACTTTGTCGGGCCGGAAGCACCTTGCGATCGAGAAGTACTTGCCCGGAATTTCCAGTTCTTTGCTGACAAGGGTCCTTGCGCTCTGAGCGGTTCCGTGGCTTCTCAGGATCAGGCGAGAAGCTTCGGCTTTGGAGTAAGGACATCTCCAGCCTGTTGAGCCTGTTTTCCATCCGTTCTCGTGCGTCTTCTTGACGTTGTCGAGATAGCTGGCGAACGGGGCAGAGTCGCCGTACTCAGGTGACTTCACGAGGTATATGTCGTGGACTTCGCGGGCCGGATGATCTTGGGGCATGTAGAGCGCGTCACAGTTGAAGAACATAGTTTCAACGATCGGCCCGGTCATTTCTCTGAAGCCGAGCGCAATCAACTTCCATTTCAGCTCGTCTAGGAACCGCTTGTATGGTTGCTTCTTTCCTGGCCAAGTTGGCGCGACTTCGGCTTGCACATCATACTTCCTAAGCTTGGTCTGGCGCCACCCTCCTGTCGCCAACATCTCAGGCGTTAGACTACTGACTTCACGCTGGATCTCAATTCCTTGCTCGGCGAATTTCAGTCCTTGCTGAGTGACCGAAATGATCTTACTCGTTCGTTCGTGTAGGGTCACGAGCCTTCTCTGTTTCAGTATCTGCAATTCAGCCAAATCTGCAGTACTGAGTTTGGACAGATCCGTCTCTGCGGACTTCGAAAGTGCACTGAGTAGTTCTTCATCGTGAGACGCTTCGGCGTCCTTCTGCGCGACTATCTCAGTGCTACCGTTGGATTTCTTGAGCGTGGTCCAGCCTTTCTTCTTGAGCCACCCGTAGACGATCGGAAGCATCTCCATCGGAACGTCGGCTATGAGAGCAGCTTCAGACGCTTCCATTCTTCCTCCGTGATCAAGTACGGCTCTCAGGATCCTTCGCTCGGGCAATCCTTTCTCCGCGTAGTCTCGTCCCTCCGGGGTGAGTGAAGTGAACGAATTAGGCTGGTCTTTGATTGACGCGTAGCCTTTCTCCGCGAGTGAAAGGGCTGCGCGCATCACGGCGGCCTCCTCGAGTCCCGTCTCGGCTGCAACCTGCACGGACTTTGATGGTTTTCCGAGCTTTGCGAGTGCTTGAAGGGTTCTGGCCTCATGCTCTCTCAGTTCAATCAAACCTGGCAATGCTCCGTTCGAATTGCACCGAATGCGATCTCCGCTTCTGATGCGTATTTGGATGAAATCCGAGCTCGACACGACACGTGATGGAGCGCCGGTTCAATGGCTAATTGGGAGCCTGAAAACGCGGTCACCGTCATCGTTGCTCCCGCATCTCATCATGAATCTCCTGATACGTTTCTGTCGTACGTACTAATGGCACGATATATTAGCTCTGCGCAGATTCAGCCGGGCAGATTCAGGCCTTTCTGCTCTGCGAGGAACTCATCCACATGATCCTTCGCTTTCTCCCGTCTCGCTTGATGCTCACGGAGAAAAGGCGCCACGCGACGTGCGAGCATCTGCTTGCATTCTCCGCACAACAAACGACCTGACATACAGTCTCTGCGGAGCTGTTCGATCTCCTTATCGTCGTCCATGAAGAGGAAGTATTCATAGTAGTAGACCGGGCATATGTCAGGGTTGGCCCCCAGCTTCCTCTGCTCCTCTACAGTGGCTCGCCCTCCCGTGAATGCGTTCATTATCTTGCGCTCTGCGATTTCAGTCGTGTCCGTTGTGAAGATCGCCGTTTCAGGCATTGAGGCTGACATCTTACCTCCTTTCCCCAGACCCGGCAGAAACTTGGAGTGAATTTGGGCAGGTTTCGGAAATCCGAGCTTGGGAGCGACGTCTCTTGTGATCCTCCAGTAGGGATCTTGATCGATAGCAGCCGGTATCAGACACGGCACGGTCTTTCCGCTCGTCGCGGAGGGCAGAAACGCGGGTACTGACTGGATCGCGGGGAAGAATATGATGCCGATATTGGAGCTATCTTGAAAGCCAAACACTGCCTTGACGGTCGAGAAGGTCATGTGTTTTGCGACTTTAATGCCGATCTCGTAGAGGTCTTTTATGTTCTTGATGTCTGAGATGATAACGGTCCTCTTTGGATCGAAACCGACTGCTATGATGTCCAGAATGTTCTCGTATGTCCAGCGATACGAATCCTCGAAATCTGTCTCCTGACGGAATAAGAACTTCTCGTCATCGGTCATTTGAAAGAAGAGGTTAGCTTTGAAGACATCTTGAAGATGCTTCGTGAATATCCACGGAACAATGTGTCCTATGTGGACGGGGCCTGATGGGCCTCTGCCAGTGTACAGGGCAAACTTCTGCCCTTTCTCGTATTCATCCAATATCCAGTTCAGATCTCTGTGAGAGAAAAAGATCCTTCGGCGGAGTTGCGTATGCAACGTGCCAGTATGCTTCCTTAGGCGCTCTAAGAGTTCAGGAGTCAGTGGCTCGGTGCCGAACTCTCGGGTCAGTTTCTCGTAGTCGATCTTTCCTGAGACTTCCCAGGGGGTTACTACCATTTCCTCGTTGTTGTTTGCCAGTGATAGCCTCTCCAAGATTCATTGTAGTTCATGAGTTCTGTCGGTGGTCTTGCTAGATCTCTCAACCCTAAATATAACGCAAGCGATGACTTTCTCATTGCCTCTGGGGGACTTGCAGTTGATTTCCAAGGACGAGCTCGAAGCCTACAGGAGAGGCGGACGGATCATCTCCCAGCTTAGAAAGACCGTGCCCACAATGGTCCATGAGGGGGGGCTCGTCCGTGAGCTGTGCGAACGGGTTGAAGCAGAGATAATCGCCCTGGGAGGACAACCTGCCTTTCCATGCAATGTCAGCATCAACGAGGTGACCGCTCACTACACATCGCCTTGGGACGATACGAGCGTGTTGCCCAAGGACTCCGTTGTGAAAGTCGATTTCGGTGTACACATTGACGGCTACATCAACGACTCAGCCGTCACAGTCTCGCTCAGCCCGATCTACCACTCGATGATTGAAGTCGCTGAGGAAGCTCTTCGTGTAGGGATTACGAGAATAGCACACGGGGTCCGATTCTCCGATGTTGGAGAACAGATCGAGAAGACGATCACGCAGTATGGCTGTAGGCCCATACAGAACCTTACAGGACACAAAGTGGAGCGCTACACCATACACGCTGGACGATCCGTCCCGAACATTTCCGGACCCGCACCGGGACGTTTCGAGGCAGGCGATGTCTACGCGATCGAACCCTTCGTTACTTTGAAAGAGGCTGCTGGGAAAGTTGAGGACTCCGACCAAGTTTTCATCTTCAGAGCAGTCCGAGAAAGGGGAGCCAGGTCTGAATCAGCCAAGAAGGTAGTCGAACACGTTCGAAGAACGTACCGAACTCTGCCCTTCGCTTCTAGGTGGCTCTACTCCTCGCTCGGGAAGACTCTCGTCGAGGACGGGTTTTCTGAGGCTGTCAGAGCCAAGTGTATTTCCGGGTATCCTGTCTTGGTTGAGGCAAGCGGAAGAATCGTAACCCAAGCAGAACACACTGTCGTTGTCAGGGAGAACGGCTGCGAGATTCTTACGATCTAGGGACGAGCCTTCTTGGAGGGTTCCTCAAGGTATATGGAGTCAACGCGCATCGTTCCTTTGCACTGCTGACACTCGCCGACTTCTTTGTACACAAAGTCGCCTTCCGCGAAGGCACGCACTACCTTGAATCCGCAGTTTGCGCAGAGGATCACGGAAAGCACCTTGACCGCAAGACTCTGCAACAGTAGAATCCTTCTCCGCATCTGCATGATCGAAGAGACAGCTAGCACAATTGCCACTGAACTAGCAGCCGCGTAGAAGTAGAAACTCTCCGTGTTGCCTTGCTGTTGAAAGTTGAAAGCATTATACATGGCCCAGACAGCCCACGCAAGGATGATGACGCTGAATATGACCATCAGGTAACTGTACACACCGCCACGTTTTGCCTCCATTTCCGCCACCTACTGCGCGATTCCCACCGTGTTGCCGATCCCGGCAACGATTACCAAGTCGCCTTCCTTCGTTCTTTCCTGAACGAGCGTCTTGATTCTCTCAACAACGCCGTTTGCGGCCTCAGCAATCTCCTTCTTCATCGGCGTGATTGCTTCCTGGATGCTCTCCTTCACTATGATCGCGTAGACAGGAATCTTGTATTTCGTGGCCTCTGCCTCTATCTTGAACCGCTCCGTTCCGATTCCTCCGATAGCTGCACCGATCCCTTCTGTTATCTCGCCTGTCTTCTCGCCTTCGAACTTCAATGCAGCATCAACCATGACGACCATCGCAACTTTTCCGGCGTTTTCCTCGATCAGAGTTCGGATAGCATCTCCGGGCTTCCCGACGTTGCCGCCAGGGCCCTTGGCCTTCAGGGCTATGACACGACGCCCCTCGATTGCTGTCTCTGCGACCATAACGTCCTTGTCAACCTCGCGCTTCTCGTGATCTCTCATAAGCTTAGACGCTACTAGCGCTCCTGCGCCGTCACCGACTGGTTGTCCCCGAGCAAACGCTTTTGCAGCACCCGCGTATGCCTCCGCTTCTTGCATGATCATGGGCAGAAGCATCTGAAGCTGGAGTATGACGTAGAAACTCGAAGTCTTCTTGCCGAGAAGATAGAAGTGCCTAACCACCTTGTAAAGCAGGTTAAGTGCCCAAGACGCTTCGACCAAGTTCTCGAGATTGTTGACTTGCGCATCGGTCGCTTCTGGGGCAAGCTTCTTGACATCTGCCTTGAACTTCAGATCACGCACATCCAACAGGTAATCAAGCTTTCCGATTATCCCAGCTGGATCCATATCGACCGGATTGATGAAGAACTGCTCAAGAAGGCCGGAGAGAGCAGGAGACGGATCATCTTTGGGCTTTCCGATCTCCTTTATCGTACGCAGCGCCAAAGCCCTCGCATCACTCTTGATGAACTCGAGTTTCCTGACCGCGCCGTCCAGTTGCAGGATCGCGATCCGACTCTGTATCTGCTGACCAAAGAAGAACGAGGCAAAGATCATTCCGAATATGACGAGGTTCATGAGAGTCGAAAGGAGAGTGTTTCCTCCTCCCGTTGGAGCAAGCTGAAGCGCCACATCGAATATCAAACTAGTATCCTCAATCAATCGGGCACTACGACTAGGCGCCGTTATAAACATTCATCGATAGTTCTAGCAAGAAAGTTGATGATGGAGTTGGCAGCTGTCCAAGTTTCGCGTGGCCTTGCGGAACACACTACCGCCTGAATCGCCTGAGAGATTCACTTCCGTGTTTCCGGTACGAGTTGAGCATCGCTTTGAGTGTCCGTGTCTTCCCGGGATCGCTGAATCCTATTGCCTCCCGGAATCGGAGCAGATTGTCCCGGCCGAGGATGGCCAGTTTCCAGCTAGTAATCTTGCTCCTACGGTCCCCCGCCTCTGCGTCCAAATACAGTCTGGACTTGATGCCGAGTCCGCTCAGCATGGTTCGAATGCTCTGCAGGAGCGCTCTGTTTGTGTTGGAGACGAATATGGCTCTCATGTTGATATATCCGGGTCTATGATGCCCTTGTCTGCTCCGCGTCCTATAGAAGGCAGGCCATCCCTCGCCGTCGACGAAACCCCTGATGTAGCGCTCCTGCTCATGAGGGGTCCATCGCAGCATTTCATTCCTGCCTGTGTTCATGATGCTATCCTCGTACTTTCGGAATGGGAACGGGT
>Ga0315268_10001289_pt1 | contig 28771 bp, 25 predicted proteins | sample C1_top_MG_FD_204535 | JGI IMG/M metagenome (GOLD analysis project Ga0315268, IMG submission 204535) | Sediment microbial communities from Yellowstone Lake, YNP, Wyoming, USA - C1_top | ecosystem: Environmental > Aquatic > Freshwater > Lake > Sediment | place: USA: Wyoming | collected 2017-08-01
AAAAACCACGAATTCCCCCAGCCCCCCTTTGAAAACAGGGGGCGTCTCATTGTGATGTTAGGCTCGATTCCACCGAGCTTTGCCCTAAAAAAGTTAAGTCTTATTAATCCCCCTCTTCCCGAATGGTTGGTGGGGTGAGGGGGAAAACTTTTTCATGGTTTAGAGTGACCAACGTCGCATGTTTAAATGCTCGGGCCCCATAATTTGCCCCTTCAGGCCGGGAGGAAATCCGCCTCATCAAGCAGCAGTCTCAAGGGGTTCAGGTCCGCCACTCCGTGCCACAGGCTGCCGCCGTCCTCCCAGGGCGCCAGGTGCTCCCAGCCCCCCAGGTGGACCAGCCGCCTGCCGCGGCCCGCCAGCCGCCGCAGACGCCGGGCCAACAGCCGCTCCCGCCGCCAAGCCCCTGCACTCAGTGGCAGCAGCCTCCTCCGGGGCCCCTGGCAGGCCAGCCGGGCCCGGCGGTATTCCTTGGCAGCAAACTCCTCCAGGGAACCGCCGGGCGCCTCACTTGCCAGCAGAGCCCAGAGATTGTCCGGGGTCAGAAGTTCCCGGGCATAGGCGGGCAGGTGCCGCCGGGACAGTTCCCCCAAGTCCACGGGCCGCCAGGGAGCGCCGTGCCTCCGGGACCAGTCTCGCGCCAGGACCGCCTCAAAGGGCGGAGCCACCTGGGCGGCAACCCGCCGGATGGCCGGATGCGCCGCCGCCCCCGGCGGCAAAGACAAGAGGGACTCCGCCAGCAGCCGCTGCCAGCTTGCCCCGTGGCGCCGCCGGTACCACAGCGAAAAGGGGCTGACCTCCACGGTGACGAGGTCCGGACGCAGGCGGTCAAGCCACTTCCAGCCCCGCTCGTAGCCCCGGGGGTCGCCGTGCACCGTGCCGATGAGAATGAGTCGGCTCATTACTCCTGCACGAACTCCCGCCCTTCTTTCAGAGCCGCCTCGGCCCGGGCCAGTTGCCGCCCCAGATAGATGGCGTGGTTGATGTCCGACAGCGCCACGTCCCGGGCGATTTGATGCTGCAAACGCTCGGCCTTCCGGCCCCGGTACTCCTTCAAGGTCACGTCCTTGAAGCGGTGCTCCACCATGATTTCACCGCCGTCCAGGGTAATGCGGAAATAGCCCATGGCATCCAGGCGCACCTTGAAGGGCCGCTTTCCCATGATCATCAGGGCCCGGTCCAGCTCCTTGGGGTCCAGGCCCAGGGAGTGGCTCATCACCACCAGGGCCCCGGGCTTCATCCCGGCCCGGTCCGCCATCCACTGCTGAACGGCCATGAGGCCGTAAACGTTGAGGGGCCAGGCATCCATGGCGTTGTGGGTCCGGAAGGTGGCGCCCAGGGTCAGCTTCCCCTCGAACTTCCGGAAAAACAGAGACACCAGACAGGGGCGCCCCTCTCTGGCAGTCAGGTCCCGGCGATTGTCCCACAGGGTGAGGTAGGACTTGCGGTCCTCGGAATCGGCCTGCAAGCGCTGGGCGCACACTTCCAGGTTGTCCTGGCCGAAGTAGCTCCGCAGACGGTGTCCGTAATGGTAAGTCTCGTCCGGCCGCAGTTCCCCCTTCAGGAGGTCCTCCTGGTACCGCCGGAGCCGCTCCGGGTCGAGATGGGCCGCCAGCAACTGTTTTTCCGGCTCAAACCGGGGTTTTTCCACCACCACCTTGACGTGCTGCAACTCCAGCCGCTCCCCTTTCTTCAGGGTCACCCGGCGGCCGAAGCGGGAAAGCAAATATAAAACCTCTTTCCAGGCCTCCAGGATTGTCTCCCGCACCACCACATGGCCCCGGGGGTTGCCGGGGAAGTACTGCACCTCCACTTCGGGCAAGGCAATTTGCACCCGGGCGGATTCGGGGACCCGGGGCGGCTGAAAGGTGGCGCCGAATTTCTTGATGTTGGCTTCCGTCCCGCCGTTATGCGGGTCCCCCAGCCAGACCAGGCGAGGAGGCTGCGGAAAATGCTCCGGCCGCACCAGGTCATCGATGATCCGCTTCGTTCCCCGGATGCGGCAGGGTTTCACCGCCGTCCCCGATTCCGGCTTCCGGTAGTTGATCAGGGAGTCCGAAACCGTCTCCAGACCCTGCCCAAAAAAATTCTCCAGCTCCTCCCGGGACCCCGAACGGTCGTTCCCACAAATCAGCAGCGTCCGAATCTGCGGGTTATACAAAAGATTCCGCAGCATCTCCCTGAGACCGTTGCCGTACAGATTGCCGAAGACCGCAACGGGGCTGGAGGCCGGATCCAAATCCACCCCGGCCCGGCGGAAGCGCGCCATCACGTATTCCACTTGGGACCACAGGGTCACCACCCCTACGGTTCCCCGGGGATTGACCACCTTCAGCCGGTCGCCGAAATAGAGAGGGATGAATTCCATTGTGGCCCTGATTTAACGAAAATGGCACTGGCCTCCCGTCGGTGCCTCATAGTTCGGCAGTCCTAAAGGTGTGCAAAAATTCGGCTAATTTAAGGCCGGCGCCCTTACTATATCAAAAAGCGCTCTAAGAACAAAGGATGACTTGGGAATTTGGCCTGGAATGGATTTTCCAGCCAACTGTTGCCTCGGGGCTGATTCAGACTTATTTTAAAAATGGATTGCCGGCTTTAATCCGGTGCCGAATCGGGGCGCTTCCCCCGGGGTTGCATCTTTTATCATTTCTTCGGAAACATAAAATTGATATGATTTCAATCACTCAAGAAAACCTTGCGAGGCTGCGGCAATTGTTGTAGGAAATGCGGGGAACACCTCAAAGTCACCCAACCGGGAGCCCCGGCACCCACCGCTAAATATTTTATGAGGGAGGCCAGCCATGATCTCTTCCAAAGAAAGAATGTATCTCCGGAGTTTTCAGGAGATTAGCAAGATTTTGGGCTCCACCCTGGCAGTGGACGAAATTCTGGATCAGATCGTCCGCCAGATCGTCGCGGTCATGAACCTTAAAGGCGCCACCATCAGATTGGTCAACCCCAAAACCAACACGCTGGAGCTGGTGGCGGCCCAGGGCTTGAGCGAAAAATACCTGACCAAAGGCCCCGTGGACCTGGACCGCAGCATCGCCGAAGCCCTGAGCGGCAGACCCGTGGCCATCTTCGACGCCGCCACCGACCCCCGGCTGCAGTACCCCGAGCAGGCCAGGGAAGAGGGCATCGCCACCATGGTGGCCATTCCCATGGTCTCCAAAGGCAACGTCATCGGCATCCTGCGCCTGGTGACCGGAGAGCCCCGGGAGTTCACCATGGAAGAAGTGGACTTCGCCTGCGCGGTGGCGGAAATGGGGGCCCAGGCCATCAGCAACGCCAAGATGTATGAGGCCCGCATCAAGGAGCTCAAGTTCCTCAAGGGCCTGTTGGAGGTCTCCAAGGCCATCAACTCCGCCCTGGATGTCAAACGGGTCCTGAACTTGCTGGTGAAGACCGCAGTCACTTCCCTGGACATCAAGGCCGCGGCGGTGCGCCTGTTGGATGAAAAACGCCAGAAAATGGAACTGGTGGCCTCTTACGGCCTCAGCGACCGCTACATCAACAAAGGGCCCGTGGGGACCGACAAGTCCATCACCGAGGCCATGATGGGCAAGGCCGTCTCCATCTACGACGTGGCCTCGGATCCCCGGGCCACTTACCCCAAGGAAGCCGAAGAAGAAGGCATCAGGTCCATCCTGTCGGTGCCCATCGCCCTGAAGGGCAATGTCATCGGGGTCATGCGCATCTACACCTCTGAACCCCGGGATTTCACTGACGACGAGATCACCTTCATCTCCTCCCTGGCGGAGCAGGCCGCCCTGGCCATGGAAAACGCCCGCCTCTACCAGAAGCTCAAGGGCGAATACGAGGAGTTGATGGGAGACCTTTACCGCTTCACCGGTTTCACCAGGTTCTAACCATAAAGCTGAGGCCTGATTCCCAGGGCGGGATTAAACCCGCCCTTACTCGGCCTGCCGCCCGAGCCCGCCAAGGCCAGGGCAAAGGTTTCCGCGCTTCAATTTCTTATTCCCCCTCCCGGGAGGTAGCCATGTCGCACTATTATGAAGAAAAGGACCTGGACCGGTTCCCCGAAATCGGCCAACACCGCCCTGATCTTTTTGACAGCTTCATGAACTACTATCAGGGGGTGATGGCCGCCGGGGCCCTTACCACCCGGGAAAAGGCCCTCATCGCCCTGGCGGTGGCCCACAGCGTTCAGTGCCCCTATTGCATCGACGCCTACACCCGGGCCTCCCTGGAAGCCGGCTCCAATATGGAGGAAATGACCGAAGCCCTGCACGTGGCCGCGGCCATCCGGGGAGGCGCCGCCCTGATCCACGGCATCCAGGTGGTGAACGCCGCCGCCAAGATCACCCTGTAAGGACCCTCCATGATCCCGCCCTTCGCCCGGAAACTGGAGCAACTGGGCTACCTGGAACTCCGGGCCGAAAAGCTTGCGGTTCTCCAGGTCAATCTGGGCTGGCGCTGCAACCAGTCTTGCAAGCACTGCCACTTCCTGGCCGGACCGGAACGGCCCGAGCAGATGGAGGCGGACACCGTCGCCCAACTCGTCCAGGTGGCGGCCCGCTGGTCCATCCCCACGGTGGACCTCACCGGCGGTTCCCCGGAAATCAACCCCCATTTCGAAACCCTGGTGGACCGTCTCCATGAACTTGGAGTCCATATCCTGGTCCGCTGCAACCTGACAGTATTGCTGGAACCCGGCAAGGAGCACCTGCCCAGATTTTTCCGGGATCGCCACGTGGAGCTGGTCTGCTCCCTCCCTTACTTCCAGGAGGCCCTGGTGGACCGCCTGCGGGGCGCCGGCGTGTTCCGCAAAAGCTTGGAAGCCTTGCGACGGTTGAACCACCTGGGCTACGGCCAAAGTGATTCGGAGCTCAAGCTCCACCTGATGTATAACCCCGCGGGGGCTTACTTCCCCCCGGAGCAGGGGGCCCTGGAAGAACTCTTCCGCCGGGAGCTGGACCAGCGCCACCGCATCAGCTTCCACCGCCTCTACACCCTGTTCAACATGCCCATCGGGCGCTTCAAGGAATACCTGGAAAAATCCAGCAACTATGAGCGCTACCTGGGCAAACTGGCTGCGGGCTTCAACCCGGCTGCGGTGGCCGGCCTGATGTGCCGTAACCTGATCAGCGTCTCCTGGGAGGGGCGGCTGTACGACTGCGATTTCAACCAGGCCCTGGGACTGCCCTTGCACGAGGGCCTGCCCCAAACCATCTGGGACTTCGACCTCGAGGCCCTGGAAAACCGCGCCATCCGCCTGGGAGACCACTGCTACGGCTGCACCGCGGGCCACGGCTCCTCCTGCGCCGGCGCAGTGGCGGGGGGATAAAGAAATGATCCGGGGGAGGGCCAGGGGGCCGACGGCCCCTGCCCTCCCCCGGACCCCCTCCCAACTCCCATATGAGTGATTACGGGATTGGGGGGTAATGGCCTGGGCCCTTAGCCCCCTCCCCGAAAAATTCCTTCCCCCCGCGCCGGCCAGCGGCCGGTGAAGGTGCGTTCCGCCAGGTGGCGGGCCAGGATACGCCAGTTTTTGAGGGTGGTTCGGAGGTAGCCGTGCTCCAGCCAGCGGCGGCCGGAGCTGGCCACCGCCGGGGTCAGGAGGCGCACCCGGGTGAAGCGTTTCAGGCGGAGGACCAGGTCCAGGTCTTCGGGCCGCCGGTGGGCGAAACCCCCCAGGGAGTAGAAGAGGTTCCTCCGTACGCAGAGCACCTGGTCGCCGTAGGGGAGGCCCAAAAGGCGGGAGCGCCAGTTCGCCCCCCGGGCGATGAGGGCCAGGCCGCGGCCCGGCGGGAACAAGGCCAGCTCAAAGGCGGCGGCCCCGAACCCCGGGGCCGCCGCCGCCCGGCGCAGACTGGCAAGGTGCGCTTCGCCCAGCCGGGTGTCGGCGTGGAGAAACACCAGGATGTCGCCTCGGGCCGCCGCGGCTCCGGCGTTCATCTGGATTCCCCGCCCCCGGGGTGACCTTAAGCGCCGGAGGCCGGGAAAGGAGGCCGCCGCCTCCCAGGTGCCGTCGGTGCTGCCGCCGTCCACCAGGATGATCTCCCGGTCCGGAGACACCGGAATTCCCGCCAGGGTGGGGCCTAAAGACCGGACTTCATTGAGCGTCGGTATGATAATGGAGATGACCGGCGTACGGGATTCGCCGGCGGATTCATTAGCCTTTGCCAAAGTGATTTGCTCTTCCGAGGGGATTGCGCGCCCAGCACCCTGTGCCGCTGCCAACATATGGCCGCCTTGCTGATTATTTTCGCCAAAGAACCGGCTCCTGGGCAAGTAAAAACCAGGCTGTGCCCGCCCCTCACGCCCGGGGAGGCGGCCCGGCTGGCGGAGTGCTTCCTGGCCGACATCCTGGCGGAAATGGCGTCCCTGTCCGGGCTGCCACTGGCCCTGGCCTTCGCCCCTGCTGGCGCCCGGAAGTACTTCCGGACCCTGACCCCCAAGGGTGCCTTCCTGTTCCCCCAGCAAGGCGCCGATCTGGGGGAACGCATGGCCCGGGCCTTTGACTGGGGTTTTGCCCAGGGTTTCACCGAGGTCTTGCTCCGGGGCAGCGACACCCCGGACCTGCCGGCCGGGGTGGTACAGGAAGCCCGGGAAGTCCTGGCCGCGGGGCCTGCTCGAGTAGTGCTGGGGCCCGCTCACGACGGCGGCTACTATTTGGTGGGCCTTCGAGGTCCCCGGCCCGAATTGTTCCGGAATATTGCCTGGTCCGGCCCCATGGTCCTGAACGCCACTTTGGAGCGGGCCCGGCGCCTGTCTCTGCCGGTGCACCTGTTGCCGGACTGGCGCGACCTTGATACCTTTGAGGACCTGGAACAATTTTTGCGGCAGCCTCATCCCGCGCCTCGCCCGGGCTGGCGCAGCCATTGCCTGGCCCAACAGTTGCTTGGGCGGATGCCTTCCCCCTTTGAAAAAGGAGGGTAGGAAGGAGTTGAAACTCGCTCTATGCTTAAGCATCGCGCCAATATAAAATTCTCCTTGCTCATTTTAGACCTCAGGGAGGCTCAGCCAAAATAATGGCTAACAACCTGGATCTGGAGAACACCCAAAATTCCAAGAAGCCTTCATGGACGCGGCCCCTGATTTTCCTGGCGCTCTTGGTGGCCATCGCCGTGGCGGTGCGGGTTTTTCACCTGCAGGACTACGTGGAAGAAGAGCGCTTGCGGCAAACCATCGCCTCCTATGGCATCTGGGGACCCCTGGCCTATCTCCTGGTCTGGTTCCTGGCCCCGCCCCTGTTCCTGCCGGGGCTGCCCATCACCCTGGCCGGCGGCATTCTCTTCGGCCCCTTCTGGGGGGTGGTGTACACCGCTTTCGGGGCCACCGGCGGGGCCTCCCTGGCCTTCCTGGTGGCCCGCTACCTGGCCCGGGAATGGGTGGCGAGCAAACTCACCGGCGCCAAACTGCGCACTCTGGACGACAAGGTGGCCCAGCATGGCTGGAAGATCGTGGCCTTCACCCGGCTGGTTCCGGTTTTCCCGTATTTCCTGCTGAATTACGCCTTCGGGATTACCCGGGTCTCTTTTGCGGCCTTTTTCCTGGCCACCTTTTTCGGAATGATGCCCGCCACCATCGCCTTTGTCTATTTTTCCAGCCACATCCTGGACGTGCTCAAAGGCAGGATCTCCTCCGGCTTCATCATTGGGCTGGTTCTGGTAATCCTGGTGAGCCTCATCCCGCTGGCCTACAAGAAACTCAAAGCCAACCGGGGAGAACCCCTGGAATAATAGCGACAGAACCAGGAGGTGGGGCAGTGGCAAGACCACGGTGGAAGGCGCTTTTACTGGGGACCCTGGTCCTGGGCCTGGGTTGGTCCGCCCCGGCCCGGGCCGTGCCCCAGGGCGGTTACGCCCATCCCGAAAACCTGATCCAGCCCGAAGAGTTGAAGTCGCGGCTGGATAGCAAAGAATCCGATCTCCGGATCATCGATTTCCGCCACAAGGCCAAGTATTACCTGGGCCACCTGCCCGGCGCCGTTCAGGTCTGGCGGCCGGAAATTGAAAGCCGGGAACCGCCTTGGCGGAGAGTCCCGGCCTCCAAGGCCCAACTGGAGAAGCTCCTGGGGCGGCTGGGAGTGGGCCCGAACACCACCCTGGTCATTTATTCCGACCAGTGCGACCACACCCATTTTTGGTGGCACCTGGCCTCCCACGGCTTCCCCCTGGATCGCCTGAAACTCCTGGACGGCGGCTTTGAGGCCTGGAAGAGCCGCGGCTACCCCGCTCAGCTCACTTCCCCCTTGCCAAAACCCGCCACTTTCAAATTTCCCCCCGAAGACCGCAAGTTTCTGTCAGCCTCCCTCCAAGAGGTCAAGTCCGCCGCCCCCTCCCCCCAGGAGAGCATCATCCTGGACGTCCGCACCAAAGAGCAATATCTGGGAAACCTGACCAGGGAAGGCGCGGCCCGCCGGGGCCACATTCCCGGGGCTGCCTGGGTTTACTGGCAGGAGGCCAGAGTCCAGGATGGTCCTTACAAAGGCTTTCTGAAGAGCGCCGCCGAGCTCCGCCAGCTTTACGCCGGCCAGGGCCTTACCCCGGACCGGCATATCTTTATCTACGGACACACGGATCCGTGCGCCACCTTCACCCTGACGGCCCTCTATCTGGCGGGCTACCCCCTGGAGAAACTCCACGTCTACGCGGGCTCCTGGATCGAATGGAGCAAGAGCGGCGAGCCGGTGGAGGCCGGCGGCCCGCCCCAAACTCCCCGGGGCTATTGAGACCCATCCCGCTCCCGCGTTTTAGCGCATCATGGCCAACCGTCATTCCCGGATAATCTTGTCCACCTGAATATTGTGGGCCTTCAGGAGCTTCCACAGGGTTACCCGGCTGACCCCCAGCATCCGGGCGGCTTCGGTCTTTTTCCCCCCGGTGGCGGTGATGGCCTCCACCAGGCGCCGCCGCTCATCCGGGGCCCGGGACCCCCGGTCCCCCTGGCGGCTCTTGGCGGACTGGTCGGACCCCTTCCGATTAAAAGAGACCGGCAGATGCTCCGCCCCGATGGTCCCTTCCGGACACAGCACAAAGGCGTACTCGATGACGTTGATGAGCTCCCGCACGTTGCCGGCCCAGTCGTGCAGCATCAGCCTCTCCAGGGCCTCCTCGCTGATGCCGGTGACGGGCTTGCGGGTCTTGCGCCGGCCCCGGTCAATAAAAGCCTTTACCAACAGCGGGATGTCCTCCCGCCGTTCCCTTAAAGGGGGCAGGTGGATGGGGATAACGCCGATGCGGTAATAGAGGTCCTCCCGGAACCGCCCCTGGGCCATGAGCCGGTTCAAATCCTTGTTGGTGGCCGTGATGATGCGGACGTCCACCGTGATGGGGGCGTGATCGCCCACCTTTTCAATGACCTTTTCCTGTAGAACCCGCAGCAACTTGGCTTGGGTGGACAAGGGGAGGTCTCCAATCTCGTCCAGGAAGATGTCACCCCCGTTGGCCGCCTCGAACCGCCCCACCCGGGTGCGGTCCGCGCCGGTGAAGGCGCCCTTTACGTGGCCGAAGAGTTCGCTCTCCAGCAGGGATTCATTGAGGGCCGCGCTGTTGACCTTGATGAAGGGGCCCTTGTGGCGGGAGCTGAGGCGGTGGATGGCCGCAGCCACCAACTCCTTGCCGGTGCCGGACTCGCCGTAGATGACCACCGGGGCCTCGGATTGAGCCGCGGCCGAAATCAGGGTGAACAGCTGCACCATCACCGGGGACTTGCCGATAATGCCGTGGAAGCCCTCCTCCTTGTTGAGCTCCTGGCTGAGGCGGGAGATGAAAAGCTGCATCATGTCCGGGGATTTGCCCGGCAACTGGTGGGTCGCGTCCTCCCGGCTCAGTTCCCGGCGCAGATGGGAAATCACCCTTTCCTTGGCCACCACTTCGCTCATGTCCGTGAGGTTTTCCACCCCGGCCACCACCTTGCCGCTCCGGTCCCTCAACACCGCGGCATTTTTCAGCACGTGCAGGGTGGTGCCGTCCTTTCTCTCCAGGATGCATTTGCGCCGCCGCACCACTCCCTGGCGGAAGAGCTCGCATTCCTTTTTCCGCCCCAGGAGCACCGAATCCATGCAGGTGTGGCACTTGAGGATGGTGCAGGGCTGCCCGATGAGCTCCTCCCGGGAATAGCCGGTGATCTGCTCCATGGCCTGGTTGGCGGACAGGATTACCCCCTCCAGATTCACCACCATCAAGCCGTCCATCATGGTGTCGATGACGGTCTTCCAAAACTCCTCGTGCCCATCCTCAAAGATTTCCTGGGGCTTCGGCAAAGGCTTCCCGGGCATAAAAACCTCTCTGGTTGCAAGTTAATTGTTAACAGTTTAAGGATAACGTTTGTTAATTATAAATAATTAACATTTTTCGGCAAGTCTTGCGTGCTATAAAATTATTACCTGTTATTTTGAATGGTTATAAATTTTTCGCTAAACTTTTTTTTGGCAACATTCTTGCTTAATTAATTTACGGTCTACCCGCGTCTTAACTTCCAGGAGGAACAGTGATCGGAACTACCCTAAAACCCTTCTCAGAAATCCTCCAGGTCCTGGAGGGTTCCCGAAAGGTAGCGGTGGTGGGCTGCGACGGCTGCGCCAAGGTCTGCTTCACCGGCGGCGCCGACGAAGTGGCGGCCATGGCCGCCCGGCTCCGGGAGCAGGGCAAAGACATCGTGTTCGAAGCCACCCCGGAGCGCACCTGCAATGTGGTCAAGGCTAACCCCGTATTGGAGCCCCTCCAGGACCAAATCCGGCAAGCCGACGCCCTCCTGGTCCTGGGCTGCGGCGGTGCGGTGCAGATCACCCGGCAGCTCACCGAGCAATACGGCCTCACCATTCCCGTCAAGGCCGGGCTGAACTCCGTGGGCCACATGGACACCGTCATCGGCGGCACCTTGGCCCTGGAGCAGTGCCAGGAATGCGGCGACTGCATCTTGAATGAGACCGGCGGCATCTGCCCCGTCACCAAGTGCGCCAAGGGCCTGCTGAACGGACCCTGCGGCGGCGCCGAAGACGGCAAGTGCGAGGCCAATCCCCTCAATGACTGTGCCTGGATTTTGATCTATAAGCGGATGTCGGCCCTGGGGGAACTGGACCGGCTCCGGCGGTTCGTGGCCCCCAAGGACTACAGCAAGGCCGCCAAACCCCGCACCCTCCATATCAAGGAAGGGAGGGTGTCATGAAGCTTACCGAGCTCTTCAAAATGGGGGAATTTGTCGTTACCAGCGAGGTGGGGCCCGTCAAAGGCTGTTGCCGCCCGGGGCCCGGCGCCGAAGACCCCGCCTTTCTCCAGGAGGCGGAAAGTATTCGGGATTACGTCCATGCGGTGAACGTCACCGACAATCAAAGCGCCAGGATGCGCCTGGGGTCCCTGGCCGCGGCGGTGCTCCTCAAACGCCGGGGCATCGAGCCCATCTACCAGCTCACCTGCCGGGACCGCAACCGCCTGGCGCTGCAGTCGGACCTCCTGAGCGCCTGCTCCCTGGGCATCGACAATGTGCTCTGCCTCACCGGCGACCACCTGAGAAAGGGCGACCACCCTACCGCCAAGGCCGTCTTTGACCTTGACTCCGTCCAACTCTTGAAGATCGCCCGGAATCTGAATGAAGGCTGCGACATGATGGGCCAGCCCCTGACCCAGCCCACCGGCATGGCCCTGGGCGCGGTGGTGAACCCCAACTTCCAGCCCCTGGACCTCCAGCTCCTCAAGATGGAGAAAAAGATCGCCCAGGGCGCCCGGTTCTTTCAGACCCAAACCGTTTATGACCCCAAGGTCTTTGAAACCTTTATCAACAAGGCCGCCTCTTTTGGGGTCCCCATTCAGTATGGCATCGTCATCATCAAGTCCCCCCAAATGGCCCGCTACATGAACGAGAAGATTTCCGGCGTCAGCGTGCCCCTGTCCATCATCGACGAGATGGCCGCGACCCCGCCGGAGTTGTACCGGCCCAAGGCCCGGGAAATCACCGCCCGCCTCCTGGGGGAGATCGCGCCCATGGTCCAGGGCATCCATTTCATGCCCATGGGCTGGTCGGACCTCATCCCCCAACTGGTGGACCCGGTCCCGGGCTTTTGCCGCTGCGGCGCAGGATGATTTTCGCAGAAAGGGTTGCCGCTTGGGCTCACGGCCCTTAGTTTATGTTTTTGGGGTGGCGGATTTTAGCCCCGCGCACAATTATACGGAGGTTAACCGATGTTTAAGAAAATTATGGTTCCCCTGGATGGCTCCGAGCTGGCGGCCAAGGTTCTCCCCCAGGTGGCGGACCTGGCCAAGACCCAGGACGCCCAATTAACCTTGCTGAGTGTTTCCCCCGACTGGGGGGCACCCACTTCGGAAGAAGTGGCAGCCTTCATCGAAGGCGAAGTCAAGAAATGCGAAGCCATGCTGGCCGCCACGGCCAAAGAGTTGCAGGCTCAAGGGGTCAAGGTGGGCATTGCCTGCGTCACGGGAGACCCGGCCCGGGAGATCATCAATTATGCCGACGCCAACGGCATGGATCTCATCGCCATGGCCACCCACGGCCGGGGCGAAGTGGCCTGGGTCCTGGGCAGCGTCGCCGAGAAGGTGGTTACCCATTCTCCGGTGCCGGTGTTGCTCTTCCGGGTGATGGGAGTCAAGCCCCCCACCAAGGTGGATTTCCTGGACCTCATGGAACGCGGCCTCCCTTGAACCGTAATTAATGGCTGGCGCCCTTGGCAGCCTGATACTTCTCATTATATTTCCGCACTCATTTTCAGGAGGATTTCATGAAGAACAAGCGGTTGTTAACCATCGGACTTTTCATCCTTTCGGCACTGGCCCTGGTCATCCTGACCACCGCACTGCCTTCCCTGGCCGGCGCGCTGGAGGACGCCATTGCCAAAACCCCCTCGGGCCCGGGTCCGGGCCTGATCCACCCCGAGGCCTCCAAGGGGTTCATGGGCATCCCCGGCGCGCCCAGCCATTTCTGGCTCTGGTATATCCTGTGGGGCACCTGGGTCGGCTGGATCTTCTCCTCGGTGGGCGCCTTCGGCGGCATCATGGCGGGGGTGGGTCACATCTCGGTCTTCGGGCTGTCGGATTATGCCGCGACCTTCAAAAAGACCAGCCCCTCCTTGAATAAGCTGCTCACCGATTCCATCCGCACCTGCAACCAGTACCTGGTGGGGCTGTCGGCCCTGATCTCCTCCTTCACCTACTACCGCATGGGAAGGCTGGTGCTCCCCCTGGGTTTATGCTTGGCCATCGGCGGCATCCTGGCCGGCTATCTGGTCCCCCTCCTCACCGTGGGCAAAATGGATGTCAGCCTCTATGTGGGTTTCTTCGGCATCATCGTCTTCGCCGTCGCCTTTGTGCTCTTCTATGAGACCACCGAAACGGGGCAGGCCAAGCGGAAGGCGGCCCGGGCCGCGGCCAAGGCCTTTGAAGAGGCCCATATCAAGAAAACCGGCGAGGTTTCCGCCGAACATGCCAAAGGGGTGCAGGTCCAGCATTGGGGTCTGACCAAGATTTCCTTCACCTTTTACGGGGCGGAATTCTCCTTCAACCCCATCTGGCCCCTGCTGGGCGGCTTCGTCATCAACGGCATCTCGGCCCTCATCGGGGTGGGGGGCGGCTTCCTGTACGTGCCCTTCCTGACTTCTGCGGCCGGGCTCCCCATGTTCATCGTGGCCGGCACCTCGGCCCTGGCGGTGCTGGTGGGCATGATCGTCAACATCTTCAATATGATGGTGGTGCGGCAGGTGCCCGTGGACTTTCTCCTCATCGGCACCGAACTCATCGGCATCGCCATCGGCTCCGTCCTGGGCCCGGTGACTTCCAAGAAAATCCCCGAGGTCTGGCTGAAGCGCCTCTTCGTGGTCCTGGCGGTGTACGTCGGCATCGGCTATCTCACCAAGGGCTTCATGGGCAAATCCATTTTCCCGGGGATGTAGCCGAATCTGGCCAAACCATGGAAATGCATCCGTTGTTCCAGTTCCTGGACCCTTATCTCATCTGGTGGTTCCGGATCACCGGGGCGGCCTGGGCCGATTTCCTCCTGGGCACCCTGGCTCTGGCCTTCCTGGCCCTGCTGGTGGGAGAACTCAGCACTGCCCTGGCCTTCCGGTTCCTCCGGAAACCCCTGGCCCAGGTCACCGCGGAAGCGGCCCGCTACCAGCAGCTTTCCATGGAAGCCCTGGCCGCCGGGGACCGGCAGGTCTATCAGGCCGCCAACCGCCTGGCCAACGAGGCCTTTGGAAAATCCTTCTTCATGCAGCTTCCCCTGTCCGCCGCTTTCCTCTGGCCCGCCGCCCTGGCCCTGGCCTGGATGTCCTACCGGTTCGCCGACATCGCCTTTCTTCCCATCCCCTTCACCGGCTATGCCGTGGGCTTCTTCGGCGTGTTCCTCCCGGTGTACTTCGTAGCCTACCTGCTGCTCAAGAAGGTCATCTTCCGGCTGCCGTTTTACCGGAGATTCAAAGAAGTCTTGTCCGGGAGCCGGAACCAAACCCCCGCGTCCACCTTTCCCCAACCCCGGAGTCCCGAAACAACTGAAGGAAGCCGGCCGTGATACGTTTATATCTGTACAATATTATGTTAAAATGAATTGAAATCTACACAGGAAGGCCTGATAGCTATGGCAAAAGAAGTTTACAGCATCTGCTTCATGTGCACCGTGCGCTGTCCCATCCGGGTGCTGGTGGAAAACGACGACGTGAAGTGGATCGAAGGCAACCCCCACGTGGCTGGCATTGAAGGGGCCTTGTGCGCCAAGGGGTCCGCGGGGTTGGCCCTGCTCCATGACCACGAGCGGCCCCAGTATCCCATGATCCGCACCGGGGCCCGGGGCGCCGGGCAGTGGCAGAAGGCCACCTGGGACGAAGCCCTGGACTACGTCGCCGCCAAGCTTAAAGACATCGTCAAGCAGCACGGCCCCCAGAGCGTCGTCTTCGGGGAGCGCACCAATCTCAATACCCACATCAGCAAGACCTTCATGAAGGCCCTGGGCTCCCCCAACCACTTCACCCATGACGCCCTCTGCAAGGGCTCGGTGAATACCGCCTTCCGCACCCTCACCGGCTACACCGACGCCCAGGTGGGGGTGGACTGGGGCAATGCCAAATACGTGGTCCTGTATGGCCGCAACATCTTTGAGGCCCTGGAGATCAAGCCCATCAACAATCTGTTGAGCGCCATGGAGAAGGGGGCCAAGCTCACCTACATCGACCCCCGGGTCTCCATCACCGCCACCAAGGCGGACCGCTACTGGATGATCCGCCCCGGCACCGACCTGGCCCTCAACTACGCCCTGATCCACACTATCCTGAAAGAGCGCCTCCATGACCAGGTGTATGTGCGCCTCTGGGTCAAGGGGCTTAAAGAGCTGCAGGCCTTCGTGGAGCCTTACACTCCCGAGTGGGCGGAGCAGGAAACGGGAATCCCGGCCGCCGAAATCGTCACCCTGGCCCGGGAGGCCGCGGCGGCCAAACCCGCGGTGGTCTTCCACTACGGCTACCGGGGCGCCCACCATCCCAACGAAATCTACCTGCGGCGCTCCCTCATCATCCTCAACGCCCTCATGGGCTCCATCGAAGCCAAGGGGGGCCTGTTCTTCAAGAAGGGCCCCGCCGCTGCGGGCCGGGGCGATATCGGCAAGTACGTGGACCAGGAATTCCCCAAGATCAAGGTGCCCCGGTTCGACGGCTCCGGCCGGGACAAGTTTCCCCTGGCCGACGCCTCCCACGGCAACCCCCAGATGCTGGCCCACGCCATTGAGAATGAGGACCCCTACCCCATCAAGGCCCTCATCGCCAACCGCTTCGAGCCTCTCCAGTCCATCCCCGACGCCGCGGCCACCCGCCGGGCCCTGGACAAGCTGGACCTCATCGTCGCCATTGACGTCAATTTCAGCGAAATTGCCTGGTACGCCGACGTCATCCTGCCGGAGTCCATCTATCTGGAGCGGGCCGACTCCATCCAGTTGGCCACGGGTCTCAAGCCCCAGCTCTACATGCGGCGCCAGGCGGTGAGCCCCCGGTACGACACCCGCCCGGGCTGGCTCATTCTCAAGCAACTGGCCGAGCGCCTGGGGCTGGGGAAATACTTCCCCTACGAGACCATCGAGGATATCTGGAACTACCAGCTCAAGGACATGGGCGTAAAGATCGAGGACTTCGACGCCAAGGGCTTCGTGGTCCTCACCGACCAGACCCTGCTCTGGGACCGGGAAAAGGGCCTCAAGTTCAAGACCCCTTCCGGCAAAATCGAGCTGGTCAGCCCCCTTTTGGAAAGCGCCGGGTTCCCTTCCTTTCCACCTTACACCCCGGTGCCCCGGCCCCAAAACGGGAACTTCCGGCTCTTGGTGGGGAGATGCGCGGCCCACACCCACGTTTCCACCCAGAACAACCTCTATTTGAGCGAACTGGTGCCGGAAAACGTCTTGTGGATCAACACCAAGGCGGCGGAGAAGCTGGGAATCAAGGACGGCGCCCTGGTGGAGGTGTCTTCGGACACCAAGACCCCGGGACGCCTCAAGGCCAAGGTCACGGACCTGATCCACCCCGAGGCCGTGTTCATGCTCCACGGTTTCGGGAAAACGGTGCCGGCCCAGACCCGCTGTTATCAAAAGGGCGCCTCCGATGCCGTTATCCAGGAAAACCTCTCCGATAAGGTGGGTGGCAGCCCGGCCCTGGACGAGACGGTGGTGACCGTGAAGGCGGTGAAGGGATAGGGTTCAGGGGCGGGGGATTAGGGGTCGGCAAATTTTTGATTATAATCGTTTCTACCCCATCCCCTAAACCCCGGATACCTGGTATTCGAAAAATGGGTAAGGATTGAGGGCGTTAGATACCTGAAATACAAAAGTCCCCCTTTGAAAAAGGGGGATTTAGGGAGATTTTAAAGATTGCAAAGTTCAGGAGGTAGGCCCGGGGACCAGTTGTAAAAAAAAAGTCTTCTTCTGACCACTGGCAACTGGCCACTGGCTACTGACAAGCGGAGTAAAACATGAGTCAATATTATCTGCTGCAAGACCAAAAAAAGTGCATCGGCTGCCTGAGCTGCGAGGTGCACTGCAAGAGCAACAAGGGCCTGCCCCTGGGGCCCCGCCTCGGCCAGATCATTCCGGTGGGCCCGCAAATGAGAGAGGCCGTCCCTCGCATGGGCTTCGTGTTCATGCCCTGTTTCCATTGCTCGGACCCCTGGTGCGTGCCCGTCTGTCCCACCGGGGCCATGCGCAAGCGCCCCAAAGACGGCATTGTTTACGTGGAGCCGTCCCTCTGCGTGGGCTGCAAAAGTTGCATCACCGCCTGTCCCTGGGGGGCCCCCCAGTGGCACCCGCAGTTGGGAAAGGTGGTGAAGTGCGACTACTGCATGGACCGCATCGACCAGGGCCTGAAGCCCGCCTGTGTCAGCAAGTGCGTCACCCACTGCCTCCACTTCGGCCACGCCGACCAACTGGATACCACGCGGCGGGAACGCCTGGCCAAGGCCGTGGCCTTTGAATTGGAAACCGTGGTCAGCGCCCGGTGAGCAAGGTTGGCACGAAAAACCATCACAGCCCCTACGAAGTCGGGAATGTCGGCGCCAATTGCCGTCAAACCGTCCAACTGCACCGCCTGCGGCCGGATAGCCGCGGCAAGGAGGTAGGGCGATGATCGCTTCGCCGTTCTCCCAATTGGAGATCAATATCTTCACCTTCCCGGGCAAGGGCCTGGAAGAGGCTGAAGCCGTACGGGAGGCTTTTATCAAGTCCATGGAGCAGCGGGGCCTCCATGAACTGGGCCCCCTGGACGTCCACCTGGTGGGCTGGCGCGGCATCGAAGGCCGGGACGTCATGGTGGAGGTCCGCCAAAACGGCGACTCCAGCCTTTACGAAATGGTGACCCCGGACATGGCCTCCCGCATCCTCCAGAGCCACCTGGAAGAGCACCGTCCGGTGCGCCGCTGGGTGGTGGGCAAGGATTACGAGACTTACCTGGAAGCCCAGACCATCCGGATTTCGGAACTGCTGGGCCGCATCGAACCCCTGTCCCTGGAAGATTACCAGAACTATGACGGCTACAAGAGCCTGCTCTCATTTTACAGCCAGGGGTTCGACGCCTTTCTGCAAAAAGTGGTGGCCGCAGGCTTCTGCGAGTTTTCCCGCACCGCCAGCACCCCCTGCGGCACCACCTGGTGCACCCTGCGGGTGGAAAAACAGCGCCCCATCCTGGTGGTGAACGCGGCGCCGCCCTTTCCCGATGCCACCCCTGAGATGCTGCTGCTGGAAGGCTGCCCCCACCAGGTTCTGGAAGGCATCCTGCTGGCCGCCAAGACCCTCCAGGCCCCCGCCGCTTTAGTCTATTTGCCGGCGGGCGCCAGCTTGGCCGCGGAGCGTCTCCGGGCCGCCTGGGACCGGCTCCTGGCCGCCCACATCCTGCCGGAGGCCGCACCTCTGGACCTGTACGTCCTTTCCGATGAAGCCCGTTTCCTGGTGGAGGACGAGTCCATCTTCAGCCAGCAGCTCCAGTCGCTGCTGCCCCAGGACTTCTGGCAGAAGCACCCCTCCCCCGCTTTTCTTTTCCATAGCCTGAATACCGTGGCCTCCCTCCCTTTCATCGCCCAGACCCCGGTCTCCACCTTCCGGAAACTGGGCATCGCCTGCTCTTCCGGCACCATGATCTTCCGCCTCATGGGTGCGGTGGAGAACCCCGGCTTTGTGGAGGTCTCCATTTCCGCCACCCTGGAGGAGGTGATCAACGGCTCCGGCGGCGGGTTCCGCCACGGCCGCAAGGCCAAGGCCATCCTGGTGGGCGGACCCCTGGGGGGCGTCTTCCCGGTGAGCCTGCTCCAGATGAACCTGGACCACCAGACTCTCCTGGAGCTGGGCGGCACCATGGCCCTGGGGACCATCCAGGTGCTGGACGAACGGGACTGCCTGGTGGCCCTGGTGCGGGATCAGCTGGAATTCCTCCTGCAGCAGCCGGGGGCCCATTGTCCCACCTGCCATGACAGCCTCAACCGCATCCGGGACCTGCTGAGCGCTGTGGCTTCCGGGGAGGCCGACGACGGCACCCTGGAAGAGCTGGAAGCGGCCTGCCGGCGGCTGAAGCAGACCGCCTCCTGCCAGATGGGACGCCAGGCCGCCAACCCCATTCTCACCGCGCTGCACTACTTTCCGGACGAGTTCCGGATGCACACGGAAAAGAAGCATTGTCCGGCCCGGGTCTGCCCCAAGCTGCTGCTGGCGCCCTGCCACATGGCCTGCCCCGCGGGCATCGACATTCCCAGCTACATGGGGCTGGTGGCCCAGGGCCGCTTCGTCGAGGCCCTGGAGGTGATCCGCCAGGATAACCCCTTTCCCTGGGTCTGCGGTCTCATCTGCCCCCACCCCTGCGAGCGGGTCTGCGTCCGGGGCCACCTGGACGAACCCCTGAATATCAAGTATCTCAAGGCCTTTGTGGCCGACTACGCCACCCGGCATGGAGAATACGCTCCCCTGAAACCCGGGGAGCCCAACGGCCGCAAAGTGGCGGTCATCGGCTCCGGCCCCGCGGGCTTATCCTGCGCCCATTATCTCGCCCTCCAGGGCTACGGTGTCACCGTCTTCGAGTCCCTGCCCGAGGCCGGCGGCCTCTTCGTGGCCGGCATTCCGCCCTACCGACTGCCCCGGGAGGTGGTGCAAAAGGAGATCGAACTGATCCGGTCCCTGGGCGTGGAAATCAGGACCGGGATCACGGTGGGCCAGGACGTCACCCTGGACGACCTGCGCCGGGAGGGCTATGAGGCCTTTTTCCTGGGCATCGGGGCCCACCTGGGCTACAAGCTGAAGATCGAGGGGGAAAACGACTTCCCCCAGGTTTATGACGTCATTTCCTTCCTGCGCCGGGTGTACCTGGGGGATGTAACCCCTCCCGCGGACCGGGTGGTCGTCATCGGCGGCGGCAACGCGGCCATGGACGCGGCCCGCACCTGCGTGCGCCAGGGCTGCCGGGAAGTCCACGTCTCCTACCGCCGCACCCGCCAGGAGATGCCGGCCCATCCCGAGGAAGTGGAGCAGGCCCTGGAGGAGGGGGTGCAGATTCACTTCCTCACGGTGCCCATCAAGATCGGCGGCGACAACGGCCAGGTCCAGTACCTGGAATGCCTGCAAGCGGAATTGGGGCGCCCCGACGCCAGCGGCCGCCGGCGGCCCATCCCCATCCCCGACAGCAACTACCGCATCGAGGTGGGCGCGGTCATCACCGCCATCGGCCAGCAGCCGGACCTGTGCCCCTTCCCCCAGCCGCCGGTGCACACCAGCCCCTGGTGCACCATCATCACCGAGACGGGCCACACCCACACCAATGTCCCGGATATCTTTGCCGGGGGCGACGCGGTCACCGGCCCCGCCACGGTGGTGGAAGCCATTGCCGCGGGCAAGCAGGCCGCTCTGGATATCCACCATTACCTGACCAAGGCCCCCGGACCGCCCCCCCTGGTGCGGGCCCAGAAGCGGCGCAAAGTGTCTTTCCTGGCCATTCCCGCGGAGGAGAAAATCAGCAACCACCGGGTCCCCACCCCCTTCCTGGACATGGAGCAGCGGCGCCGCGGCTTTGCCCGGGTGGAGCTGGACTACACCCCGGAGGAGGCCGTCAAAGAGGCCCAGCGCTGTCTCCGCTGCGACATCTGCATCCGCTGCGGCGCCTGCGAGCGGGTCTGCCGGGATACCATGCAGGTCTACGCCCTGAAGTTCGCCCAGATCAGCACCACCGAACGGGTGCTCAGCGATTACCACCGGGCCAGTGAGCGCTGCATCGCCTGCGGCGCCTGCGCCCTGGCCTGCCCCACCGGGGCCATCGATTACCTGGAGGCCCCGGAAGGCCGGGAAGTGCGCCTCTGCGGCACGGTGCTGAACACCCTTCCGGCTCTGACCTGCAAGGCCTGCGGCGCCCCCCTGGCCCCGGAGCGCTACCTGGAATACGTCAGCAGCCGCAGCGACGCGGTCATGGGCAAGCAGATTTTGCGCCGCTTCTGCCCCCGCTGCGCCCGGGAGCAACGGGCCCGGGAGTTTGCTTTGCTGTAGGAACAGGACTCCCCGGGCTAACAGGCCCGGCCTGGAATAACTTCGACTATCTCGCCCGCGGCCATCCGAGGCGGCCTTTAACGGACGCCTCATCAATTTTCTGCCGTCGCCCGAATAGGGCTTACCTGGCAAGGAAGATGGGGGTATAATTAATTTGGATTAACCGTCGTAAAAGGGGTACGCATGAAGTCCACCGCGAAAGGGGCTGTGGCCCTGGCTGTGATGGCGCTATCTTTGTTCTGTCTGCCTGCGGCCTGGGGACAGCTGAGGACCCATTCCGGGGCCTTTAAAAAGGCCGGCGGCATCCAACATCCCAAGGATATGGAACGGAGAATTTTCCAGCTCACCAATGAAGCGCGCCGCAAACACGGCCTGCCCGCCCTGGAGCCGGACGACACCCTGACCGCGACGGCCCGGAAACACAGCGACGACATGCTCAAGCGTGAATACTTCAGCCACACCAGCCCGGACGGCAAGACCATCGTGGACCGCCTGAAAGATGAAAAGCCCGCGGTGGTCAAGACCATGGGCCGGGCCGGCGAGAATATCTTCGGCAGCTCCAAACTTGACTATTCCGACGTCAAGACGGCTGCCAGGTCCATCGTGGACGGCTGGATGATCTCCCCGGGCCACCGGGCCAACATCCTCAACCCCGGTTACACTCACCTGGGCGTGGGGGTGTCCATCCTGGGCACGGAGTGCCGGGCCACGCAAAATTTCGGCCAAAAGATGAAGTTCCCCCTGGGGGAGCCCTGAGAACCGCCGGCGTGCCGGCCCTGATGATAAAAATAAACCCTACGCTAAACCAATTCTGCTTGCGACTCGCCCCGGCAGTGGCCGTCTTCCTGGCGCTGTGCCTCTGGTTGCCCCCGGCCTGGGGCCAACTCCAGCCCGCCTCCAGGACCCCGGCTCTCCGCGTCCAGCACCTGGCCGAAGTGGAACTGCTGATTTTTCAATTCACCAACGAGGAGCGCCGTAAGCACGGCCTCCCGGCCCTGGCCCGGGACGACAGTTTGAGCGAAATCGCCCGCATGCACACCGACGACATGCTGCGGCGCCACTACTTCAGCCACATCAGCCCCGACGGCGCTTCCCCCAAGGAGCGCCTCGCCCCGGTTTACCTCAACGTTATCTCCCGGGCCGGGGAGAACATCTGGGGCGGCAGGGGCCTGGATTTCTCCGACAGTAGGCGCCTGGCCCGGGTCGCGGTGGACGGCTGGATGATCTCCCCGGGACACCGGGCCAACATCCTTAACCCTGATTACACCCATCTCGGGGTGGGGGTGGGGGTCCTGGGCCGGGAGATCCGCGCCACCCAAAATTTTGTGAAGCGCCTGAGGTAACCCCGGGGTTTTAACCGAAAATCGAAAATCGTATTTATGACCTTTGACCCTGATCCCAGCCTCGACTGGTCCCAGAAAATTCTCGCGGAATGCATCGGCGAAGAGCTGCCCCCCTGCCAGGCGGCCTGTCCCCTGGACATCCGGGTGCGGGAAAAGCTGCGCTTCCTGAAGGAAGGGAAGACGGCCGAAGCCCTGGCGGTGGTGCTGGAGCGCTGCCCCTTTCCCGGCATCCTGGGGCGCATTTGCGCCCACCCCTGCGAGCGCGCCTGCACCCGCCGCGGCCTTGACCAGCCCATTGCCATCGCCGGCCTGAAAAGATACCTGGCGGACCTGGACCCCGAAGCCGCGCCCCCGTCAGTCCCCGGGCCCGAGCGGCCCCAGCCGGTGGCGGTGGTGGGGGGCGGCCCCGGGGGCCTCATGGCCGCCTATGAACTCCGCCTCCTGGGCTATCCGGTTACCATCTTCGAAGCCGAACCGTTCCTGGGCGGCGCCTTGCGCCTCTATATTCCCCGGTTCCGCCTGCCCCGGGGGATCCTGGACCGGGAGACGAGCCTGCCGGCGAGAATGGGGGCCAGCGTGCGCCTGCGTGCCCGTCTGGGCCGGGACGTGCAACTGGAAGAGCTGCGCCGGGATTTCGCCGCGGTCTTCCTGGCCCTGGGCTGCCACAAAAGCCTGCTCCCGGAGGTGCCCGGGGAAGAGTTGGACCGGGTTTGGTCCGGCTTGGACTTCCTGAAAGCCGCCAACGCCGATGCCCTGCCCCAGGTGGGGCCGAAGGTGGCGGTCATCGGCGGCGGCAACGTGGCCATGGACGCCGCCCGTACCGCCCGGCGGCTGGGGGGGGAGCAGGTCACCGTCATCTGCCTGGAGACCCTGGAAGAGATGCCCGCGTCCCTGGAAGAGATCGTGGAAGCCGCGGAGGAAGGCATCGAACTGGTCCATCGCCAGGGGGTGAAACGGATTATGGGGCGGGGTGGCCAGGTGGCCGCAGTTCAGCTCAAAGCGGTGGAACGGGTCTTTGACGACGCCGGCCGCTTTGCCCCCACCTACTTCGAGGACCGCCTCAGCACCGTGGCGGCCGACGCGGTGATCCTGGCGGTGGGCCAGACCGGCGACTTCAAGTTCTTCGGACCCGGCCTCGGTTTCGACACCTCCTCCAGGGCCCGGGTGGATGCGGACCCTGTGACCCTGGCCACCCGGATTCCCGGCGTTTTTGCCGGCGGCGACCTGGTCACCGGCCCCCGCACCGCGGTGGAGGCCTTCGCCGCCGGGCGCCGGGCCGCCTTGTCCATTCATGGTTATCTGCAGGGTGAACCGTTGCCCGAACAGTTGCCGCCCTTAGCCAGCCGCGGCACCGACCTGGTGGTGGACACCGCCGGCGTGGCCCCCGCGGCCCGGGCCGGAATGCCCCGCCTGGACCTGGACTCCCGCCTGGCCCAAGCCGCGGCGGAAGTGGAGCTGGGATTCAGCGATGCCGACGCCAGGAGCGAGGCGGGCCGTTGCCTGAGCTGCACCTGCTCCCAGTGCGTCAAGAACTGCACCTTCCTGCAGCATTATGTCGGACGTTTTCCCCACACCGAAAAAGAAATCGTCCGGGTCCTAAAGGAGCGGGGGGAGTCGGACTCTCTGATCCCCTACTCCTGCCACTTTTGCGGCCTCTGCCAGGCCCTCTGCCCGAAAGACCTGCACGCCGGCATGGTCTGCCTGGATTTCCGGGAGCGCCTGGTGGCCGCGGGCCGGGGACCGCTGCCCCAACATAAAGTTATCCAAAACTATGTCAAATGGGGCACCTCCCCCACCTTTACCCTGAGCCGGCCGGACCCGGCCACCGGCACGGCCACCCGGGTCTTTTTTCCGGGCTGCTCCCTGCCGGGCCACAGCCCCCACCTGGTGAAGGCGGCTTACTCCTACCTGCGTCAGAAGCTCCCGGGCACCGGGGTGGTGCTCAACTGCTGCGGCGCACCCAGCCAGCTTTTGGGGGAGCGGAAGGTCTTTCAGCGGGTACTGGAAGGGGTCGCCGGGGAACTTAAAAGACTGGGGGCCACCGAACTCATTGCCGCCTGCACCCACTGCCTGCACACCCTGGACGAGCACCTGCCGGGCATCGCCACCCGCTCGTTGTACGAAGTGATGGTGGAGCAGGGCCGGCCGGAAATTCCCGGCGGCTCCGCCCCCGGGGTTTTTCATGTCCACGACGCCTGCGGGGCCCGCCACAGCCCCGATATCCATGAGGCAGTGCGGCAGTTGCTGACCGGGGCCGGGCATGCGGTGGAAGAATTGGCCCACAACCGGGAGCGCACCATCTGCTGCGGCTCCGGCGGCATGGTGCCTGCGGTGCACCCCGAGCTGGCCCGGAAGATGACGGACTTCCGCCTCTCCGAAGCGAGCCGGGACCTGGTCACTTATTGCGCCTCCTGCCGGGCCCGCTTCCAGGGGGCCGGGCATCCGGCCCTGCATGTGCTGGAACTGCTGTTCAACCCCGGCTGGCCCGCGGCCGCAACCGCCGCCGCCCCCGGGTCGCTCCGGCGCTGGTGGAACCGCTGGCGGCTGAAGCGGTTTTTTGAACGGGCTTAAATGTAGCGCCGCCGCCCCGGCGGCGCAGACCCGGAACCCACGGGGGGGTGTTCCACATTTTCTCGCTCCCCCGCTCTTGCTGGGGAACGCCAAATTTTGGCCCAGGCTTTTCCTGGATCATTCCATCGGCTACCGGAGGAATTATCTTATGAGAACCAGGAAAAATACCAACCAGGAATGGCCTCTGCGGATTCCTGCCACCCCCTTAGGGCCCCTGTGTCTCTATTTCACCTCCGCCGGCCTCGCGGCCCTGGAGTTTGGCGAAGGGGGCCCGGAAAATCCGGCCCACCAGGACCCCCCACCGCCGGCCCTGGGCCCGTTGATGGAGCAAACAGCAAAGAAGCTCACCGCCTATTTCGCCGGCGTGGCCACCGACTTTTCTTCTCTGCCCCTGGACCTTAAAGGCACGCCCTTCCAGGTCCGGGTCTGGCGGGAGCTGCGGCGGATTCCCCGGGGCGAGACGATTTCTTACCGGGAATTGGCCCGGCGGGTGGGCAGCCTCCGGGCTTTCCGGGCCGTAGGCCGGGCCAACGCGGCCAATCCCGTCCCCCTCATCATCCCCTGCCACCGGGTCATCAACGCGGACGGCTCCCTGGGCGGCTACAGCTCCGGGGTGGACCGCAAGCGCTGGCTGCTGGCACACGAAGGCGCATTCCAAGCGGTCAGATTGCGGCGGCCACAGGCCGCCCTATAAACCTTCACCAGCGACACCCCGGCGCGCCGGTCTTTTATTGAAAACTGACTACTGGCTACGGACTACTGCTATTACGGCCGGCAACTGCGGCAAGGGCTGTACCCCTGGAGGTAGGCTTCTTTTAAGGACCTGAAGTCCACCCGGTTGGCCGGGGCCATTTTGGCCCCCAATGGGCAGCCGGGCCGGTGCAGGCGCAGGGTGCTGCGGTTTCCCGGGTAGTATTCCTCGTCCTGGTTCAAGAGCTTCAGCCAGATGCCCCGCTTGGCCTCGATGGCCTCCCGCTGGGCCGCCAACAGGTCCTCCCGGTGGCGGGTGTTGGGCTGGTGGAAGTACACCCGGGCCAGTCCCTGGCGCACCAGTTCGGCGTTGATGAAGGTGTTATCCGAGAGGAAGAGAAAGGCCAATACGCGGCCGTAGTGGTCATAGCGCTGCCGGTCGTACTCCAGCCGCACCGTCTGGCCCAGGGTCATCTCCTTGAGCGCGGCCCTGGATTTGTGGGCCAGAAATTCCGCGGGCTGGCCCTGCTTCTCCATTTCCGGCGCGTCGATCCCCAGGACCCTAACCTTGAGGCCGCCTTCCAGCACCAGGGTGTCGCCGTCCACCACCTGCGCCACCCGGGCCTGGGAAGGCGGCCCCGCCGGCTGCGTGTCGCAGCCCGCGGCCAGCGCCAGCGCCGCCAGGCTAGCAATTAGGAGCAGCCACCACCTTGAAGTTTTCCTGGGCCAGCTTTTCGACAAAGTAGGGGATCGTCTCCTTCAACCCCGCTTCCAGGGGCACCGTGGGCTGCCAGTCCAGCAGTTCCCGGGCCCGGGTGATGTTTGGCCGCCTCCGGCCCGGGTCGTCCTGGGGCAGGGGCCGGTAGGCGATGGCCGAAGGCGTGTTGATCAGGCCCATCACTTTCCGGGCTATCTCCATTATCGTATATTCTTCGGGATTCCCCAAGTTCACCGGCTCAAAGCAGTCCCGGCAGTTCATCAGGCGCACCAGGCCCTCCACCAGGTCCGATACGTAACAAAAGGACCGGGTCTGCCGGCCTTCCCCGTAAATGGTGAGGTCCTGGCCGGTGAGGGCCTGGACGATGAAGTTGCTCACCACCCGGCCGTCGTTGATGGCCATGCGGGGCCCGAAGGTGTTGAAGATGCGGGCGATGCGGATGTCCACCCCGTTCTGCCGGTGGTAGTCCATCATCAGGGTTTCCGCCACCCTTTTGCCTTCGTCGTAGCAGCTCCGCACCCCGATGGGGTTGACGTTGCCCCAATAGGCCTCGGTCTGGGGGTGAACCTGGGGGTCGCCGTAAATCTCCGAAGTGGAGGCCAGCAGGATGCGGGCCTTCACCCTTTTCGCCAAGCCCAGCATATTGAGGGTCCCCAGGACGTTGGTCTTGATGGTCTTCACCGGGTTGTACTGGTAGTGGACGGGAGAGGCCGGGCAGGCCAGATGGTAAACCTGGTCCACCTCCAGCATGATGGGGTTCACCACATCGTGGCGCACAAACTCCAGCCAGGGGTGGTCCATAAGATGCAGCAAGTTGGCCTTGGAGCCGGTAAAATAGTTGTCCAGGCAGATGATCTCGTGACCCTGGCCGAGGAGGTGCTCCACCAGATGGGAGCCGATGAATCCCGCCCCGCCGGTGACCAGAATCCGGGCCATAGAAAGACTCCTTTCCTGATACCTTCCGCCCCATTGTACCCGGCCTTGCCGTCCAGGTAAATTCCATTCGGATATGCAAGGCTATTTATTTTTTTACATAAAACCGAAAACCGTATTATTCGTTGCCCTGGCGAAATTTCTGTCATAAACTTGCCTAGAGTCTGGCCCGGGTCGCCCGTGGCCGGAGGACCGCCAAATTATTCCCGAGGATGTAACGATGTATGAACATGGCCTTTTAAAGATTTTCGCCCGCGGCGCGGGGGGCTGTCTCCTCCTGGCCCTGGCCCTGGCGCTGCTTCTTCCCGCCTGCGCGGTGGAGGGTCAGTCCAACGAAGCTTTACGGAAGGAAGTGCAGGAGCTGAAAGCCGAGGTCGCCGCGCTCAAAGAAAAAGTCGGCCAGTTGCAGGCGGGTCAGAAAGAGATCCAGGACCTGTTGAAGAAGCCCGCGGCCATGGCTCCACCCCTGGCCGCCCCACCCGAGCCTGCACTGCCGGCAGCCCAGCCGTTGACCGTCTCCGAGCTCATCGCCAGCAAGGACCGCTACCTCGGGGCCCGGGTAACCGTCAAAGGACTGATGGGGCCGGTGTTGGTGCACCACAAGTCCCTGATGCTGAAGGCCCCCCAAGGCATGGTGGAGGTGTCCCTGGCCAGGCTGGGCGACGAGAAGCTGGTGCAGCGCCTCACTTCCGTGGCTCACGAGGGACCCATAACGGTGACCGGGGTGGTGAGCCCGAGCCCCAAGGGAGGGGCCAAGCTGCAGATTACTGCCGAGGCCGTTGAATTCTGACCCCGTCTCCTCCCGCCCCCTGAGCTGGAGCAGGCTCGGCCGGCGCCTCACCCACAGGAAGCCGGTGGCCGCCGTCATTTCCCCGGAGGGGGGCATTGGGCTTAGCCGGAGCCTCACCCGGGTGGACCTGGTGGTCATCGGCGTGGCCCAGATCATCGGGGCCGGCATCTTCGTCATCTCCGGGGTCGGCGTCCAAATCGCCGGCCCCGGTATCATCCTCTCCTTCCTCATCGCTGGATTCGCCTGCACCCTGGCGGCCTTGTGCTATGCCGAGCTGGCCTCCATGATGCCCCAGGCGGGCAGCGCCTACACTTACGCCTACGGCATCTTCGGCGAAGTCTTTGCCTGGATCATCGGCTGGGACCTCATTCTCGAGTACGGCATGGGGGCCGCCACTGTGGCTGCGGGCTGGTCCTTCTACCTCCAGGACCTGCTGCGGGCTTACGGGTGCCATCTCCCCCAGTGGGCCACGGGGCCGCCCTTCAGCCAACCCGGCCGGATCGTCAACCTCCCCGCGGCCCTGGTGGTCATGTTTTTCGCGGTCCTCCTCATCCTGCGCACCCGCCTCAACGCCCTCATCGCCCGGGCCATCGTGGTGGTGAAACTGCTGGTCATCGCCTTCATCCTGGCCCTGGGAGTGGGCTGGATCAAGCCTGCCAACTGGCTCCCCCTGATTCCCTTCGGCGGCCGGAACGTCATTACCGCGGCGTCCCTGGTCTTTTTCGCCTACCTGGGCTTCGACGTGGTGGCCATCACCGCGGAGGAAGCCCG
>Ga0315268_10001291_pt1 | contig 28749 bp, 24 predicted proteins | sample C1_top_MG_FD_204535 | JGI IMG/M metagenome (GOLD analysis project Ga0315268, IMG submission 204535) | Sediment microbial communities from Yellowstone Lake, YNP, Wyoming, USA - C1_top | ecosystem: Environmental > Aquatic > Freshwater > Lake > Sediment | place: USA: Wyoming | collected 2017-08-01
ATCGCCAGTCGGCCGAAACAATTTTTTGTAAGGGCAAGACATGTCTTGCCCATTAAGGAGATAAAATGTTCGACTTTTCTACCATGCTTATTAATGGCATCCCTGCGCGCAGGCGGCCACAAGCCGCCATGCGCCATCCTGGTGACATGAGTCGCCAGGATATATTCTCAATTGGAGGCTATTATGTTCGACTTTTCCACTATGCTTATTAATGGCATCCCTCTTATTTTTGTCATCTTTGCCCTGGTTGAGTTCATTAAATCTTTTGGCATCAAAGGCAAATTGATAACCTTCCTCAGTCTTTTGTTCGGTTTGCTTTTTGGTGCAGCCTATCAGGTGTCTTTAACCGGTCTACCGATCGATTTTTCAGGTTGGTTCAGCCTGGTCATTTTTGGCTTGACCCTGGGACTGGTCACTTCCGGTTTTTATAAATGGTCGGATACCCGCTTCCCTGAATATCGAGGTTAGGAGTAATTTCAATGCCTAAGAAAAAGTATTTTGTTCCAGAACATAAAGATATGACTGCAATCATCGATGCAGAAATAAATGCCAATGTAGATATAAAAGAGATCTCCGCAATTAAACCCCCCATATCTGGCCAATCCTCAGCTGGGGATATCCCATCTGTGGGGGTTAAGAAAGATAATCAATTTCCTGATTTTGTGCTTGAATGTTCAACTCAATCAAATGGTAATCCCATCGCCTGGCGGTTTAATGGACCGGATGAAATAGTCATCGTCTTTGAAGATGGTCGAAAGTTATTTTTTTCGGTTCCAGTCAAAAGACGCCGTACTTGGTAATTAATTTAACAACCCTGATAGGGGAGGAATATTAAGCGCTTAGTATTCCTCCCCGCTGCAATAGAAAGGTTTTAAATGTCCGTTCTTGCCATTTACCGTACTGCCATCATTGCCCTTTTGGATGATCCCTATTACTCGCGCTTCACCGCTACCCAGGTGGATGCCGCGCTTCGCTTTGCCTTGATTGAATATTCAATTTTTAGACCACCGGTTTTATCCTACAATATCGATGGCGCCGGGACTTATCGAATTACCATGCCCGCTGACTTTCAACCATTAAGAATTATCCGCGCTGAATTGCATGCCGAATTCGCCAATCCTCAATCCGAAGTAAAGATGATCTCCCGCTTCTTGGATAACCAGTGGGAAATTGAAACGACTGAAAGGTTGATTAACCTGGGCGAAAGTCTTGATCTCTTTTATATGGGCAGTGTTCACACCATTTATGATTTGGATGGTGCTGATGTAACCACTATTCCAGTCCAGGATGAGCAAATGGTCCAGATTGGAGCCGCGGGTTATGCTTGTATCTCGCGTGCCACTTCCCAGGGGGAGGCCAATGTCATTCAGTCGGATGCCACCAAACATATTTTTGAGATCGGTAATAAATATCTTGATGATTTTCGCAAGATGCTCAGACCTGTAGGGAAAGGTTATTATGGTAGTCTTCCTTCTGTCCCCACAGATACTTTTTAGATGCAGGCGGCATCAAGTCGCCACACTTGTCCCGGGTTCTTTTTCCGGGATGCATTACTCTGGCGACATAAGTCGCCAAAGTAAATACTTGCCATTTGTCATTGCGAGCAAAGCGCCGAAGGTCTCGGCCGAAGAATCTCATGTTTTATTCTGGTAAATAAAATGCGCTCGATCCCAGCAGAATTATTAGATGCCCTTGAAAATAATACCGGCCTGCCAGCCATGCAGTGCATGTTGTTCACCTATTACTCAGGCGTCTGGCATCTTTTGGTCGCTTATCCGATCGTGTACGCCGTCCTCTCCAGGTTGATCTATGATGTGACTTTGCAGGGGAATTGTTTCGGTCCAGGTCTGATTGAAGTCCCCTCCACTCAACCTTATGCCATCATCATCCGGCGCGGCGTCACGGTTGGACCTGATTTTCTATACGTTGATTCGCTTAAATATCATATCTCCCAATGTGATTATTATCCCTACACCGGCCAGACCCACATCGTGGCCGATTTGCTTCCCATGGTCGCCACCGCACCGGTTTCTGCTGATATCCCGGTTCATACTTTGCTTGAGAATGTTTTTAGTGCTTTGAACATGGATGATTTTATTTATGATGTTAGCAAGGATATTTTTTATAATTGGCAGTTCTATCCATCCGGTAAGTTGCTGGCCTTAAAGGACACACGTCAATTAAGCACCATCCTGGGTAATAAATATCTGGCCTATCTTTTCCCCTGGGAAGATGGTCTGCATTTGTTTAATATCTCAGACCTGATCTCAGCCACGGTTGCACCACCCAATTACACGCCCTTTTCAGGCTCGATCATACGATCGATTTTTACTTCCGTTCAGTCTGTTAATTCCACTTGGTATGATGCTGATGGCATCGTTTATTACAACGAAGTTTCACCGGATGCCCCCTGGCATGACCTGGGTTTTATTAAAACCTCAGGTGGCATTGTTGATCCGCGTGAAGAACCGGATTTCGAAAATTGGGGACAATTCGATAATGCCATTTTCTATGAGATCACCACGCGGCCGGATTTAAGGATAGAGCAGGGTGAAGTCATGTTCATCAGCGCCGATGGTTTCGTCCGCCCGCGCGCATTCGAATATATCGAGGTTTTTAAGCAGGGAGGGTTTCCAAAGTGGAGGCAAATTCTTTATGAGATCCCGCTCATGCCTTGGATGTACCAGGAATGGTTTCGTAAATATACCGATAAATTAATCGGTTCAGGTTTCAATGTCGACCAAACCCAATTTGCCTATGATGTTCGCTTGATCACAGATGCTTTTAATGGTTGGCTCAACTCTGGAAATACTCAGGTCCAGAGTGCCCTGGATACTTTAAGTTCAATATTTTCTTTTGGGATTGATCTGCCGAATAATCCTGCTTTTGGTCATATTCATTTTGATATTTTGAATAAAACGATTAATTTTGGTGATGGTGATGATTGGTATCAGGCCTCAATTACCCAGGCTTATTTTGGGATTTTGAAGGAAGATGGCGAGCATCTTTGTCTTCAAACTGGATATTTTCTTTTGCTTGATTATTGATAGGAGTAGATATTATGGCTAATCAAAGAATCACTGAATTGACCGAGTTGGCAGTTGAACCCGCCGTGGATGATGTTTTACCTTTGGTTGATCTGGATGTTTTAACTACAAAGAAGATCAAATGGCAAACTTTGAAATTATTCATCCCCAGGTATATCTATAAATCAGCCGATGAGACCGTCAATAATAGTACGGTTTTGCAAAATGATAATCACCTGGTTATTCCTGTCTTGGCTACTGAAGTGATCGCTTTTGAATTATTTCTCTATGCCAGCGCGCCGTCTAATGTTCCAGATTTTAAGTGCGGTTGGACTGTGCCGGCCGGCTGTACGATGTATTGGAATAAGGTCACTTATGCAGCCGTCGGTGGTTCAAACCTTGTATTTACTGAAAGTACCACTGATACGGATGGTCTTGATAATGGTGTTTCTTCCTGTCGTTATTATGGGGTTATTTTTGTAGGTGCTAATTCTGGTAATGTTCAATTCCAGTGGGCTCAAAATACGGCTACCGCCGTCGATGTGATCCTCAAAAAAGGTTCCAATCTTCTCTTTTGGAAATTGGCCTGATACTCAAGCCATTTAATACACGTTATTGACACTATCGTTGGGGGGTGATAATTGTTGTTTTTGCGCGCATGCCTCCGGCGGTCTAAATCCTACTTGACTTTTCATATATCTTGTGTGTTATACTTAATTCTAACCTGTCTATTAAAATAGGCTCAAATCAGGTTACCATTTAATGACCTATCCGAATCAGGCAATCAAACCATCTTTCTGGAATTTTTCGGAAGGTTTATCCTATTCGTGAGCTGATAAAGGAGGTGAGTCATAAGAATTTAGGGATCGTGCAATACTGTTCTAGCGTAATTCACCCTAACCCTTTATTTTTGTACGGAGGAGAAAGACAATGTTAAGTAAACGCTTAATGATGGTCGTCGGCGTGGTCCTGGTAGCCAGCATGGTCCTTGCGGCCTGCGCACCAGCCACCCCCGCTGCGACCACCGCTCCAACTACAGCTCCGACCACCGCCCCTACTACTGCACCCACATCGGCACCCACAGTTGCAGCGACCACCACCCGGCACGGTGGCTGGCTGGATGAGATCGACTATTCACAGATCGATGCCAAATCCGCCATCACCCAGATCCAGGCTGGTGCGGTTGACCTGTACAGCTATGGCCTGGCGGCCAACAAGTTGCAGGAGATCAAGGATGCCAAACTGTGCTATTCATCATCCTACGGTCTTTACTATGATTACCTGTTCAACCCGGCTGTCTTCACTGACACCACCAAGTTGAACCCGTTCTCCAATCGCAAGATCCGCGAAGCGATGAACTGGGTGATCGACCGCAACTACCTCAACCAGGAAATCTATGCCGGTGGTGCGCTTCCGAAATGGTTCGCCATTACCACACAACTGGTGGACTACACCAGCGTGATCGAACAGGCTCGCGGACTGGAAGCCTATTATGCTTACAACCCCGACAAAGCCAAGGAAGTGGTTGATACCGAAATGGCCGCCATGGGCGCCACCAAGGATGCCGCTGGCAAGTGGCAGTTCAGTGGTGCACCAGTCAGCCTGAAGTTCCTCATCCGCAACGATGGTGACCTGACCCGTTTACCCCTGGGACGCTATTTCGCCGACCAGCTGGAAACCGTGCTTGGTTTCACCGTGGAACGAATTGAGAAGAAATCCCGCGAACTGGGACCCATCTGGCAGGGTGATGAACCCACCGCCGGCACATGGAATATCTACACCGCTGGCTGGGGCTCCAATGGCCTGAGCCGCGATGAGAAATACATCTTCCAGGAAATGTACCTGCCCTCCAGTACTCAGGGTCTGCCCTCCTGGACAGCCAACATACCTGACCCCGCTTTCCAGAAACTGGGCGATGACCTGGCGAACGGCGCATTCACCACGCTTGAACAACGCCATGACATGTTCGTCCAGGCCCTGCCTCTGTCCCTGCAGGACTCCATGCAGGTGTGGATCGTTGACCTGCAGTCTTACTCACCCTTCCGCTGCGATATGGAAGTTTCCGCGGATGTGGGTGCTGGCGTGGAGACCACCAAGATGGCTCCCTTCAACATCCGCTATGCCGGCAAGGAAGGCGGCGTAGTTAAATCCACAACCTCCACCCTGTTCACCGGGAACTGGAACCCCGTGGGCGGCAGTAACTGGGTGTCGGATGCCTTCATCCAGAATGCTGTTTCCAGCGCGACCTTCATGCCTGATCCTTATACCGGACTGGCCTGGCCGCTGCGCGCCGAGAAGGCTGATGTAGTCGTCCAGACTGGACTGCCTATTTCCAGCAGCCTGCCATGGGTCACCCTCACCACCTCGGATAGCATTGCTGTACCGGGTGATGCCTGGGCTGACTGGGATCCTGTGGCTGGCAAATTCATCACCGTTGATGAGTACAAGGCCAATGCAGATAATAAACGTGACATCGCCACCGCCAAGATCAAATCAACCGTTTACTACCCGGCTGATATGTTCTCGACCGTCAAGTGGCACGATGGCACCAACCTGTCCGCGGCTGACTTCGTGATGGCCATGATCCTGAACTTTGACCTAGGGAAACCGAACAGCCCCATCTATGATGAGGATGCTGCCGCCAACCTGGAAGCCTTCTTTGGATGGTTCAAGGCTGTCAAGATCGAATCCGTTGATCCACTGGTCATCTCCACCTACCACGACAACGTCTATGCCGACGCTGAACTGGATGTGATTGGCTGGTGGCCGAACTACGGATTTGGCGAAGCCCCGTGGGAAGCAATTGCCATCGGCAACCTGGCCGACATCAATAATGAACTGGCCTGGGGTCAATCTCAGGCTGACCGCGATCAGGTGGAGTGGACTTCCTTCCTGGGAGGACCCAGCCTTGATATTTTGAACAAGTACCTGACCCAGGTGACCACGCAAGCCTCCATCCCCTACCCGAAAGTCATGGGACAGTTCGTTTCAGTTGATGATGCCCTGGCCCGCTATACGGCTTTGGGAGAATGGTACAAGGCTCATGGCAACTTCTGGGTCGGCACCGGTCCGTACTACCTGGATTCGGTCGACCTGAACGCCGGTTCCGCAGTCGTCAAGAACAACGCCGACTATGTTGACCTGGCGGACCGCTGGTCACGCTTTGGCGTGGCTCCACGTGGTGAAACCACTGTGGACGGACCCGCCCAGGTGAAGATCGGCGAAGAGACCGTGTTCACCGCCACCGTCACCTATCTTGCAACCGGCGATCCATATCCGACCGCCGACATCAAGCTGGTCAAGTTCCTGCTCTACAATGACAAGGGCGAGACCGTCTACGTTGGTGAAGGCACTGCCACAGACCAGGCAGGTGTGTTCAACCTGACCATCCCGGCTGACATTGCTGCCAAGCTGGTGGCTGGCTCCGGCCGTATTGAAGCGGCTGCAGTTCTCATCCCTGTAGCCATCCCCGCTTTCAGTACTCTCGACTATGTGGTTGTTCCATAACATAGTGTTGGCTTAGAAATTGAGGGGCAAGGGAACTCCCTTGCCCCTCAACCTTGTTTAAATGGTGAGATGTTATGACCTCTGAGATAATCCCTGCAACCCTCGATAAAAAAGCAGAAAAGAAAACAAAAGGGGAAAGCACTTTCAAGCGTGTATCCATTTATACACTCGTGCGGCTGGTCACCATGATGGTCACCGTGACCGTTAGCGTGTACCTGACGATCCTGATCGCCAACATGGGCGGCTACATGGATGTGATCATGCGTAACGAGATCCGCGAGAATACCACCCAGGGCATCTTATTGAACCCGGCTTTCCGCAACCTGACCACAGATGCCAAGAAAGAACTGATTGCCAAGAAGATCGCCTCAGAGGAACAGCGTTTTGGTTTGGACAAGCCTTTTGCAATAAGATCGGTGATCTATTTACGCAATGCATTAACGCTAAACCTGGGTCGGGCCATCAATATGTCCAGCGACCATGGTTCAAAGATGGTGCGCAATATTTTACTGGAACGGTTGCCAGCCACATTGTTGTTAACCGGTACTTCCGAACTGTTCTTATTCTTTTTCAGCGTGCTGGTGGCGCTCTCCCTCTCGCGGAGGTATGGCAGCCTGTGGGATAAGCTGGTGATCGCTTTTTCCCCCACATCAGCATCGCCTCCCTGGTTTTATGGCATTTTTTTCATCCTTATTTTTGCAGCTATCTTCAAGATCCTGCCTTTTGGCGGGTTGGTCGATTCACCTTCCCCGTCCAATAAAGTGTTATATGGCTTGAGTGTGCTTAAACACCTCATCCTGCCGGCACTGTCGGTCGTGATCAGCTCGTTGTTCCTCAGCATTTACCAATGGCGCACTTTTTTCCTGATCTACTCCAGTGAAGACTACGTGGAAATGGCCAAGGCAAAAGGCCTTCAATCAAGGGATATTGAACGGCGATACATCCTGAGACCGACCATGCCCACGATCATCACGAACTTTGCCCTGCTGGTGATCACACTGTGGACAGGTTTTATCATAACGGAAACCGTGTTTCAGTGGCCAGGGCTGGGAATCACGATTTTCCGTGCGATTGGTTTTTCCGACACTCCGGTGATCGTTGGATCCACCATCATTTATGCATACCTGCTGGCAATAACGGTTTTATTGCTGGACTTTGTTTATGCCCTGGTCGATCCACGCGTTAAACTTGGCACCGGAGGTTCAAAATGACTGTCTTAAAAAGGAACCTGCGTGAGCTGATCCGCTACCCATCCGCCATCATCGGCATTGTCATTATCCTCCTGCTGTTATTCGTAGCGGTCTATGCACTGGTCACCATTCCTTACAGTGAAGCCGTTGGTAAATGGGCGGGAGGTGAAGCGGTCTGGTACCAGAATCCAAAATATGCAGCCCCTGCCTGGTATAACTGGTTCACTTCCAAGAAGCAACCCGTCTCCTTCCTGGTGAAGACGGCCGATGGGAGCATGAAAAAGACGGTTACTCCCAGCGACCAGGACATTTCCACCATGGATATTGAGTATTCTTTCGATTACCAGTACGATTCTCCCCCGCAGGAATTGACCACTTATATTTATGCAACTTTCGCGGATAAGTTCCCTTTTACTTCGATCTCCTGGGTGACTCCTGATAATCGAACCATTCGGATCGCAGACTATCAGACCGATCACAAGCTGGTGGTTCGTTTCTCACAGGAACCGAAACTTCAGAAACGGTTGAAAACCGACCAAGTGATGGCTGCCTTGTTCCAGGATCCCAAATCAAAGGAGCCTAAAATATTAAAAGGTACTTACCGGTTGGTCATGACCAGCACCACCTTTGAGAAGAATTCGGATGTCAACGTGGAACTCGTCTTGCATGGCGACCTGTTTGGCTGGGCTGGCACCGACCTGTACCGGCGCGATCTCTTGCTACCTTTGTTGTATGGCACCCCGATTGCCCTGGCGTTCGGCTTGTTTGCCGCGTTGGGGACCTCCCTGTTGACCATGATCATCGCTGCCGTTGGCACCTGGTATGCCGGCTGGGTGGATGAGTTGATCCAGCGCATTACCGAGATCAACCTGGTTCTACCCTTTTTGGCCATCCTGATCATGGTGGGGACCTTCTACTCACGCAGTATCTGGCTGATGCTGGGATTAACCATCATATTAAGCATCTTCTCCGGAACAATCAAGAGTTACCGGGCCATCTTCATGCAGTCCAAAGAATCCAGTTACATCGAAGCTGCCCGTGCATATGGTGCCAAGAACTCCCGCATCATCTTTTCCTATTTGATCCCGCGCATGGTGCCACTACTGATCCCGGCCCTGGTTTCTTCCGTACCATCCTACGTGTTCCTTGAAGCATCCCTGGCGGTTCTTGGTCTAGGAGACCCGGTGTTACCCACCTGGGGAAAGATCATCGAGAGCGCTGAATCTGATGGTGCCCTATACCGGGGGTTGTACTACTGGGTGCTGGAGCCAGCAGTGCTGTTGATGATCACCGGTCTGGGCTTTGCCATGCTGGGCTTTGCCCTTGACCGCATTTTTAACCCAAGATTACGGGATATATAAGCAAATGACTGACGAGAAAGCATTATTACACATAGAGAAGCTGGTGCTTTATTTCAATACGCGCAGCGGGCCCGTTCAGGCTGTCGACGGGGTGGACTTCAGCCTGGACACCAACAAGGCCGTGGTGATCGTGGGGGAATCCGGTTGCGGGAAAAGTTCCCTGGCAAAAGCCATCCTGCGCCTGTTGCCGCGCAATGCTGGTACCTATTCCGGCAAAATTTTTCTGGAGGGGCAGGATGTGATGCTGTTGGATGACGAAGAATACCGGCAGAACATCCGTTGGGCAGCCATTTCCATGGTCCCCCAGGCAGCCATGAACGCCCTTAACCCGGTCATCCGGGTGGGAGAGCAGGTGGCGGAACCCGCCATTGTCCACCTGGGCGTCAACAAGACGGATGCGCTGTCGCTGGTTAAAAAGATGTTCCAACACGTGGGTGTGCCGGAAGGTTTCATCAGCCGCTACCCATTTGAACTGAGCGGAGGGATGCGCCAGAGAGTGGCGATAGCCATGGCCCTGGTGACCTCGCCAAACCTGATCATCCTGGATGAACCTACCTCGGCGCTGGATGTGCTGACCCAGGCCAATATCTTTAACGTGCTCAAGCGCATCAAGAAGGAACTGGGTACCAGCTACATCCTGATCACCCACGACATCGCCACCTCCAGCGAACTGGCGGATGATGTGGCGGTGATGTATGCCGGTCAGATCGTGGAACGTGGCGATGCCTTCCGGTTCTTCGCCCAACCGTTGCATCCCTACTCCAGTGCGCTGATGGCCAGTGTGCCCACCCTGCGCGGTAAAAAGATGCTAGACTTCATTATCGGGCAACCTCCCAGCCTGATCAATCCCCCGACCGGCTGCCGGTTTGCCCCACGCTGCCCCAGCCGCTTTGAAAAATGTGACCAGGACCCACCTGTGATCGAAAAAGAAGATCGCAAGGTGAGATGCTGGTTATACGCCTAAACACAGCGAGGTCATGATGGTTGAAGCAAGAGAATCAAATGCTGTTCTAGAAATGAAGGAATCCACAGGCTCCCTCCTGTCTGTGCAGGATCTGAGAGTCTGGTTTGAATTACGACAATTTGGGTTTGGTCATGCTGGATATGTGCACGCCGTGGATGGAGTCTCGTTTGAGTTGGCGCATGGGGAAGCCATTGCCGTGGTAGGTGAAAGCGGCTGTGGAAAATCAAGCCTGATGAAAGCCATCCTGGCGTTGTACAAACCTACCAAGGGCGATATTGTTTTCGATGATAAAAAGTTCAGCGAGTTTGATACAACCATCATGCGCTGGTTCCGTTCCCAGGTGGGTTTCGTGCAGCAGGATCCTTACGGAGCCCTGGCGCCCTTCATGAATGTCCGCCGCATCCTCGAAGAACCCCTCATTGTCGGGGGGATCAAGGACAAGCTGGAACGGGAAAGACGTGTTCGCAAAGTGATGGATGAAGTTAAACTGCACCCGGTGGAGGATTACTGGGACAAGTTCCCACATATGCTGAGTGGCGGACAGCAGCAGAGGGTGGTGATCGCCCGGGCCATGATCATGGAACCCAAGCTGCTGGTGGCGGACGAACCGGTCTCCATGCTGGACGCCTCGGTCAGGGTGGAGATCCTTAAACTGCTGCGCGGCTTGCAGCAGGAACACCACTTAACGGTCATTTACATCACGCACGACCTGGCGACGGTCAGTTACTTCTCCGAGCGAATTTTCGTCATGTACGCTGGCATGATCGTCGAGAAAGCCAGTGTGGATAACCTGCTGCAAAACCCCAAGCATCCTTACACATATGCCCTGCTGCAGGGTACCTCAGACCCGGATGCCAACAACGCACTTTCGTTCAAGGAAGTACCGCCGGGCGAGCCGCCAAGCCTGATCACCCCGCCAACCGGCTGCCGTTTCCACCCGCGCTGTCCCAAGATCATCACAGGTCTGTGCGAATTTCAGGAGCCACCAGAATTTGAGCCGGATAAGGGGCATTACGTTTCGTGCTGGTTGTACAAATGAGATTCAGCCCGGGCTCCCTGATCGTGATCGGCATCCTGTTAATGATACTGGGTATCGTGCTGCCACTCCTGATGGTGATCCACGTGCTCACCTCGACCTTCTTCCTGAACTTTTTTTCGTACACAGTCTCGCTGGTGGGCATGATCGTCGGATTCTATGGCGTGGTCAGTTACGTGCGCGCCAAACCCCGGAAAAACCTCTAAGTCACCTGGCAATTGGAATCCTGTCATCAACCCTGGCGATTGGGCGCCAGGGTTGATTCTTTAAACGCATCCTACGGGCGGTTCAATAGGGGCTGTGATAGAATTTGCGCATGAGTAATGCCCATGATTTGCCGGGTATGAGTAATGCCCATGATTTGCCGGGTATGAGTAATGCCCATGATTTGCCGGGCATGAGTATCGCCCGCAGGATATTGATCGTCACTGACCAGCGCGAAGTCTGCCGGCAGTTGCGTTCCGCCCTGGACTCCCTTGAAGAGCAATTTGTGATCGACGAGATACCCTCCGGTGAGGAAGCCCTGTTGGAACCAAGCCTCAATTCAGTTGACCTGCTGGTCACGGAGTATAACCTGCCAGGCATGACCGGCTTGCAGTTGTTGAAAAAAGTTAAAACCAGCCTGCCGGCGCCAAAAGCCATCCTGTTGTACACCCAGGATGACTTGAAGCTGCGCAGGGACGCGGAAAGAGCCGGGATCGAGGCACTGGTCAAGAAACCGGTCTCTCCGCAGGATTTTCTTAAAGCAGTAGAGAGTTTATTGGGTCTAAAGGTCAGCCCACCATCCCTGGTTTCCTCCCAGGACGTCCCTGGTGAAGTCCAGAAACCCGGCCTGGGTGAATTATTGGCCGGGATGCGGCAGGACATGCAAATCCAGTCGGTCATGCTGGTTAATGACCGCGGGCGGGTGCTGGCTCGCGCCGGCAACCTGCCGGACTCTGAAATGGAGTCTTTACTGATGGAACCCCTGATGGCGGTGTTCAACGCCGGGCAAAAGGTGGCTCAAATGACCGCACAGGAAGCCACTGCCAGTTGGCACATTTTTGGCGGCAAGTCTCTTGACCTGTTGCTGGCACCTTTGGATGCGACCCGGGCTGTCATCCTGGCTGGCGGCCGGTTGGCGGATGAGACCACCCTGCCGGTGATCCTTCATATGATTGAAGCCAGCGGGCCAAAGATCGTCGATTGTCTGGATGCAATGGAAGGACCGGTCATCCCATTTTTGAGAAGCGAGAAAGTGAATGAGGCGCCTAAAACCGGTCAGGAGCCATCTCGGAGTGAACTGGAATCCATGCTGTCCAGTGCCAGGAAAAAGATGAAGACGGATGAACTGGATGCCTTCTGGAGCGAGGCGGATGAGACCGAAACAACCAACCTGGTGAACGCTGATGGTCTGACCTATGAACAAGCCACGAAACTGGGCCTGCTCCCCGGGGAAACCGAACCGTGAACATTGCCGGGGTACCCACCTTATGTTACAATACTGCGCGCCTTGGGGCGTGGTGCAACGGCAGCACACCGGCCTTTGGAGCCGTGGATCTTGGTTCGAATCCAGGCGCCCCAGCCTACATTTAATCTCGTATTTTAAACCTTGCAATGCCCACTGGCAGCGCAGGGTTTTTTAACAGGAGTAGCCCATGAAGACAACCGCCATAGTGTTGGCCGCCGGACAGGGAGTGCGCATGAAGTCCAACCTGCCCAAGGTGTTGCATGCGGTAGCCGGCCAGCCCATGATCCTGCACGCCCTGGAGGCCGCCCGCCAGGCCACCAGCGAAAAACCGGTGGTGGTCATAGGCAACGGTGCCAGCCAGGTGCAACAGGTCATTGCTGATTCAGCCACGTGCGTGCTGCAGGAACAGCAACTGGGCACCGGGCATGCCGTCCGGCAGGCGCAAGGGCTGCTGGCCGGGAAGACCGACCTGTTGCTGGTAACCTACGCTGACATGCCTCTGCTGCGCCCGGAGACGCTGAAAAAACTGGTCAGGACCCAGAAAGCCAACTCCGGGCCGATCAGCATGCTAACCGTGGTCTCAGCAGATACACGCGGCTTTGGGCGCGTGCTGCGCAATGCAGAGGGCAGCGTACAGGCCATCGTGGAGGAAGCGGTCGCCTCCCGGCGGGAACTGGCTATTTCAGAGTTGAATGTAGGCGCTTATTGTTTCAAGGCTGACTGGCTCTGGCACACACTGGCCGGGATAAAGGTTTCACCACGCGGGGAGTACTACCTGACCGACCTGGTGCAGGCTGCCACCTCGACCGGGCTGCGCGTGGCTGCCCTGGTGCTGGATAACCTGGTGGAGACCATCGGGGTAAACAACCGCCAGCAAATGGCCGAAGCCGAATCTGCCATGCGCTGGCGCATCAACCAGGCGCACATGCTCAACGGTGTAACACTCATAGACCCCGCCAGTTCCTATATCGACCTCGGCGTCCACATTGGTGCTGACACGGTCATCTGGCCCAACACCTACCTGCAGTCCGGCAGCACCATAGGAAGGTCATGCAGCATCGGTCCCAACACCATCATCCGCAGTTCCCGGGTGGGGGATGGCTGCCGGGTGCTGGCTTCCGTGCTGGAAGGCGCCCGGCTGGAGGATGACGTGGATGTAGGCCCCTTTGCCCGGTTGCGCCGGGGAGCACACCTTGGGAAAGGCGTGCACATTGGCAACTTTGGTGAGGTTAAGGATTCCACACTGGGTGCGGGGACCAAAATGGGGCATTTCTCTTATATCGGCGACGCCACCATCGGCTCGAACGTCAACATTGGGGCGGGTACCATCACCTGCAACTTTGACGGCGAGCAGAAGCATGCCACCCAGATCGGCGACGAGGCCTTTATAGGAAGCGATAGCATGCTGGTAGCGCCTGTCAAGATCGGCAAGCGGGCGCGCACCGGCGCCGGGGCGGTGGTGACGAAGGATGTCCCGCCGGACACCCTGGCGGTGGGCATGCCGGCCCGAGCCATCCGCAAATTGGAGAAGAAGAATGTCAAAGCTAAATGATGAGGAACGCCAGGCTATGATCGACCTGGCCAATGAAGCCCGTCGCAAGGCTTACGCTCCTTATTCCAATTACCGGGTGGGCGCTGCCCTGCGTACCAACAGTGGCAAGATCTACACCGGGGTCAATATTGAAAACGCCTCCTACGGCAACACCATCTGCGCCGAGCGGGTGGCTATTTTCAAAGCCGTGGCAGATGGTGAAATGGATTTTGAAGTGCTGGCGGTGGTGACCTCCAACGGGGGTGCCCCCTGCGGAGCTTGCCGGCAGGTGATGGCCGAATTTGGCCTGCATACCGTGGTCCTGATCGCCAACAGCGCCGGACGGCTGGTCCGGGAGACCAGCGTCAATGATCTGCTGCCGGGTGCCTTCACTCCCAATGACCTAAAAGTGGGATAAAAAGAAAGCAATAAACGGCAAATAAGATGAGGGAGGCGCACTCCTTTCGGGTGGAGGCCATAGTGCTGCGGCACATGGATTGGGGCGAAGCCGATCGCCTGCTGGTGTTGTACACGCGGCAGCGAGGCAAGATAAGGGCAGTAGCGCGCGGTGCGCGCAAGATGCACAGCCGCAAGGCAGGTCATGTGGAACCGTTCAGCCACGTCAGCCTGCAACTGGCCAAAGCCCAGGGTCCCATGATTGTAACCGACGCTGAAGCATTGGACACTTTCCAAACGCTCAAGGAGGACCTGGTGCGGACAGGTTATGCTTCCTACGTGGTGGAATTGGTCGAACGCTTTACCTTCGAAGAGGCCATCGACCCCCCGGGCATCTTCCAGTTGATGCTCGAAACCCTGAAACGTGTTTCCGCCAACCCGGACCCCTGGCTGGGGGTGCGCTACTACGAGGTGCGCCTGCTGGACCTGTTGGGCTTCCGCCCTCAGTTGTTCCAGTGTGTCAACTGCCAGGAAGAGATCAAGGCGGAGGACCAGTATTTCTCGCCTTTGCAGGGAGGTGTGTTGTGCCCGCGTTGCGGCAAGGGTCTTAAGGGCATATGGGGCATCTCGCAGGAAGCGCTCAAGTACCTGCGTCACCTGCAGCGCAGCACTTACCGGGAGGCCTCCCGGGCAAACCCTTCTGAAGCGGTGAAAAAGGAAATGGAAACAGTGGTGCAGGCTTACCTGACCTACCTGTTGGAACGCGCCCTCAACTCCCCCGGCTTCATCAACCGGGTGCGGGAGTGATCTGAACCAGGGGGGTTATCTTAAACGCCTGGCCCAATTAATGACCAGCAGCCATCCGGCAGCCAGCACCAGGTGTTGCAGCACCTGCCACACCAGTTGCTGAAACCAGCGCCAGTGCAAGGAATACAGGACCTGTGTGGTGTAATAACGAAACAGCAGGGTCTGCCCCAGGGATGACAGCAGTATGCGCCGTTTGTAATGTCGAAAATTGAAGTCACCGGTTTCGAACGCGCCCGTTAATTCAAGGGCTGCCAGGTAACCGTAACCCAGCGCCAGGCTGATACCCTCGCCGAACAGGGGATCGCTGCCGGCGGCGTCGCCGGCCAGCAGCAGGCGCGGCCGGCTGAGACGCGTGCCGGGATGGAAGCAGCGGATGGGGTGCCCCTGCAGTTCCAGGCCTGCCAGGCTGTAACCGTTGCGCTGCATTTCCTGTTCCAGCCTGAGGCGCAGGGCTGGACGAGGCAGGTCGGACAGCAGGTTGTTGTCCATGATGCCCCAGTTGCGCATTAAGTGGCCGTGCACCTGTGCGGGGAAGTCCCAGGTGTAACCAGCGATGCCGTCCGGGACGGGGGCGAAGTCGAAGAATGCCGAGCTTGGCGGGTGGGGAGAGGCAGGATTAGCTTCAGCCAGCACTTCCAGCAGGCGGGCGGTGAAGGGGTGTTGATCGGGAAGAATGGTCTGGCGTACGATGCCGTTCGAGCCATCCGCAGCCACCACCGCCTTGGCTTCAAAGTCACCCGCCTGGCTGTGTACCAACACTTTGTCCTCCAGCAGGGTCAGCCCCTGCACCCGGACTCCATCCATCACCTGCACCCCGCGCTGCCGGGCTTTCTGCGCCAACCAGTGGTCAAACTCATCCCGCCGGATCAGGCGCATGGCGGGATGCATTGTGGAACCCATGCCCGGCAAATTATGGGCATTACCCATGCCCGGCAAATTATGGGCATTACCCATGCCCGGCAAATCATGGGCATTACCCATGCCCGGCAAATCATGGGCATTACCCATACGCAAGCCTTTCCCGGCGAATTGCAGGTGCACGCTATCCGCCCGGACGCAGGGTACTTCCTCCAGGTCCAGGCCGAGCCGCTTCAGGATGACTTCCGCATCCACGGTCAAGCCGCCGGCGCACAGTTTCGGGCGCGGGTAATGTGCCTTCTCGAGCAGCAAGGTACGCGATGCCAAGTGCGGAGCCAGTTGTGCCAGGTGCAGCGCCGTGGAGGTCCCGGCCGGCCCGCCGCCGATGATGATGATATCATATTGGGCGGTCATAACGGATCAAGAATAGCGAATATGCGTGGTTTTGTCAAATAGGGGAAAATGGTAGGCGAGGTGATCTCATGGTATGAGGAGCTTGCTTCGCTCGCAATGACAAAAGATAATATCGTTTGTCACCCTCCCGAAGGACACCGGGACGGTGTGAACGAAGTGACAAAGTCCCCGCCTCTTTTTCGGGGAAGGGTCTCACACTCCGGAGTGGGGAAATGCTCCTTAATATCTAGTGTGAGATTCTTCGTCGCTGAGAAAATGCTCCTCCCCGATATGGCATGGGGATGATATCAGAATGACAAAATAGTTTAACTGATGGCTGTATTGACTGGAAATAAATAAATTTGTCATTCTGAGGAGGGTGGCTTTTACCCGACGAAGAATCTCACACCTAGATAGGGAAGTGAGTCGCGGCATCAAGTATGAGATTCTTCAGCGTGAAAACCATCGCTTCAGAATGACAAATAAAGGGCAAATCTCCTCATTCCATGGGATTGTTTCGCCATGGTGAACCTGTTCCTTTGACACCTCGTGGTGTCAAGGTGGTGATCCCATCCCGCAAAAAGATAGCGGTACAAATAACCGCTGCGCTCCCCGGACTAGTGTGCGGGCGCCCCCGCAACCCTGACGCTCGTGCGTCCGGGTGGGCGACGGTCGCAGAAGACTGCTCCCTCGCCCAACAAGCGGGCGGGGTCTTCGAGATGACCCGCTCGCCGAGCAATGACAATATTGAGGAGATCGCTTGCTGCCCTTGTTACAGAGAGTGAGCCAAGTAAATGTCCCGCCATCTTTTAATTTGGGTGAAGCCGGGTTGGGGATTACCTTTTCAATCACCCGATAAAAAAATGCTGGAAATGATTAACGGTATAATTTTCTCCATACCTTCTAAAAGATGGGACACCCATGGCCGAACCCCTCGACTTTCAATCCATCATCCTTAAACTGCAAGAATTCTGGGCCGCGCATGGCTGCCTGATCTGGCAGCCCTATTATGCCCAGGTGGGCGCTGGCACCATGAACCCGGCCACCTTCCTGCGGGTGCTGGGACCTGAGCCCTGGAACGTGGGTTACGTGGAACCCTCCGTACGCCCGGATGATGGACGCTATGGGGAGAACCCCAACCGCTTCCAGCAGCACACCCAGTTCCAGGTCATCCTCAAGCCGGACCCCGGGGACCCGGTGGAACTGTACATCCAGTCGCTGGAGGCGCTGGGCATTGACCCACGTCAGCACGACATCCGCCTGGTGGAGGACAACTGGGAGCAACCCACCATCTCGGCCTGGGGGCTGGGCTGGGAGGTCTGGCTGGATGGGCAGGAGATCACCCAGTTCACTTATTTCCAGCAAGTGGGCGGGCAAGTGCTGGACCCGGTGGCGGTGGAGATCACCTATGGACTGGAGCGCATCCTGATCGCTCTGCGGGATGCACCCTCCATCTGGAACGAACCCTGGAACGCAGCGGTGAAGTATGGCGAAGTGCGCCAGAGGGAGGAATTCGAACACAGCAAGTACTACTTCGAAGTCGGCAGCGTGGAACGCCTGAAACAGATGTATGATCTGTTCGAGGCCGAGTCCCTGGCCTGCCTGGAGCAGGGTCTGCTGGTGCCGGCTTACGATTACGTGCTGAAATGCTCGCACACCTTCAATGTGCTGGATACGCGCGGCGCCATTGGCGTGACCGAACGCCAGGCTTACCTGGGGCGCATCCGCGGCGTCGCCCGCCAGGTGGCCGAATCCTACCTGGCGCAGCGCAAAGAACTGGAGTACCCCCTCTTAAAACATGTAATAGAAAAGAGTTCTGCTTCATTTCCCAAACCCGAAGCGATCGTCCAAATAAAAGGAAAGCAGACCTTCCTGCTGGAGATCGGCGTGGAAGAACTGCCTTCCCACGACCTTGAATCGGCGCTGGATCAACTGCGCGAGCAGGTGCCGGTCCTACTGGACGCACTGCACCTGGCACATGCTGATATCCAGGTGCTCGGAACCCCCCGCCGGTTGGCAGTGCTGGTGGCTGACCTGGCCGACCGGCAGGTGGATGTTGAAGAAGAAGTGAAAGGTCCTCCGCTTGAACGGGCTTATGATGCCGACGGAAAACTGACCCAGGCGGCCTTGGGATTCGCCCGCAGCCGGGGGGTGAAGCCGGAAGACCTGCAGACTCGGAAAATGGCCGGCGGTCAATACCTGGTGGCGCTCGTCCGGCAGACCGGTCGACCGGTTGTGGACGTATTGATGGAATCCCTGCCCGGGCTGCTGGCGGGCATTAAGTTTGAGAAGTCGATGCGCTGGCTGCCCAAACCGACCGGTGACTCCGGTGACACGGCTGTGACTTTTTCCCGCCCGCTGCGCTGGCTGGTGGCTTTGTTGGGAGAGGTGGTCATCCCGTTTGGTTATGCCGGCCTGTTGGCTGGCAGGAACTCGCACGGGCTGCGTCCCTACAACTCCCCAAACATTGAAATTAAATCCGCAGGCGAATACACCCAGGCCATGCGCAGGAACGGCATCCTGCTGGATCCCGCCGAACGCCGGCAGGAGATCGAATCCCAGGCTCGCAAACTCGCCAAATCCGCTGGCGGTGCACTGCTGCTGCCACCCGAACTGCTGGTGGAGGTGGCCAACCTGGTGGAAAGACCGCTGCCTTTCCTGGGGCGCTTTGAACCGGATTACCTGCAACTACCCAAAGAAGTGCTCATCTCGGTCATGAAAAAACACCAGCGCTACTTCCCGGTGGTCAAGGATGGAAAACTGCTGCCCTGTTTCGTGGTGGTGCGCAATGGTGATGAACAGGGTTTGGAACTGGTGCGTTCCGGCAACGAGCACGTGGTGCGGGCGCGTTTTGCCGATGCCCAATACTTTGTGAACAAGGACCTGCAGCACAGCCTGGATGAATATCGCTCCCAGCTGGGGGCATTGACCTTTCATAAATCACTGGGATCGATGCTGGACAAATCCGAACGCATCCTGAAACTGGTGGAGGTCCTGTCTGCCCGGCTGGGGTTGGAGTCCGATCAGGCCATCTATGCCCGGCGGGCAGCCTACCTGTGCAAGGCCGACCTGGCAACCCGCATGGTAGTGGAGATGACCTCGCTGCAGGGTATCATGGGTGGGGAGTACGCCCGCCGGGGTGGTGAGCCGGATGCGGTAGTCCAAGCCATCGCAGAACAGTACCTGCCCGTGCCGGGCAGCATGGCGGGTGTGACGGTCGCCCTGGCCGACCGGTTGGACTCGCTGACCGGGTTGTTCGCCGCCGGCCTGACCCCCAGCGCTACGCGTGACCCTTTTGGTTTGCGCCGGGCTGCGTTGGGTGTGGTCCAACCCCTGGTTGAACACCACCTTTCGCTGGACTTGAAAGGATCGCTGGGCGAGGCTGCCAGGCTGCAGCCAGTGCCGTTCAGCGAGCAGGCTCTGGGGCAGGTGTTGGAGTTCATTATTGGGCGTATGCGCGTTATGCTGCTGGAACAAGGTTTTCGTTATGACGTGGTGGATGCCGTGCTGGCGGAACAGGGTCATGACCCGGACCAGGCCAGGGCAGCCGTGGAAGCGCTCACCCATTGGGTGGCCCGCCCGGACTGGCACGACATTCTGCCCGGGTACGCCCGCTGTGTCCGCATCACGCGCGACCAGCAACAAACATATGAACTCAAAACGAACGCAATCAAGGAACCTGCGGAAAAGGATCTCTATTCCGCCTTGCTTCAGGCGGAAAGTAAACAACACCTCACGGGCAGCGTGGATGACTTGTTGGAAGCCTTCCTGCCGATGCTGCCGGCCGTGAACCGCTTTTTTGAGCAGGTGATGGTGATGGTGGAGGAACCGGGAGTCCGTGAGAACCGGCTGGCGCTGCTGCAGCGTGTCTCCGGCCTGGCCAGCGGTGTGGCAGACCTGAGCCGGTTGGAAGGTTTTTAGGGTTTAAGGATCCTGCCCAATTGTAAGTTAGGGGCGACACATGTGTCGCCCCTATGCGTCATGGGAATTTCACCACAAAATTCGTGAACAACATATCCACACCCACATCGGTAAAAGTGCTGACCTGCAGGCCGACGTCCCCGCTTGAAAAGGTGCTGTCGTTCACCTGCGCCACCTGCTGGTCGTTGGCGTACAGCGTCAGCGACCCGTTGATGCAGTCCAGGCGGATGTGGTTGGTGGCGTCCCCGCTATTGATACCCTTGACTGGCTGCATCTTGTCCGCCGAAAGGTAGGAGGATTTGCCTCCCTGCACTTTGCCGATGATGGCGTATCCGTCGCTGCTGATTTCACCGTAATAAAAGTTGCCGACATCCTGGTAATCGCAGATCAACCCAAATCCGTTGTTGTCCGGTCCGCCGGACTTGATGGCATCCACCTCGATCCTGACCGGGGTGGTGAACTGGCGCCCCGGGTTGGCCCACATATCGTACTGCTTCTGGTTCAGCCACATGCGGTAACCCCCATTTTCATAGTCCGAGATCTTGATCTCATCCCGCACCCGGTCCCAGCCGCTTTCAGGGTTGGTGAAATTGTCGCTGAACAGGATGTCCCCCGGCAGCAAAACGGTGGGGGTGGGTACGGGTGTGTCGGTGGGGGTTGGGGTGGGGGTTTCTGTGGGCAGGGGGGTGGATGTCTCGGTGACCGTGGCGGATGGCGTGGTCAGGGTCACCGTGGGCATGAACTGCACCGGGATGACCAGAGTGCAGGCACTGGAGATCACAAACAAAGGAACGAGCATTAATATTTTCTTTAACATCCGGCCTCGGTAAAATCCAGTGACATTTTACCAGCATAATGTACTCCCAAGATAAAACAGGCGGACACGCAGGTCCGCCAAACAAAATTTACCCCCAAGCAAGCGTAAGGGTGCACACGCAGGTGCGCCAAGATAAAATGGATAAATATTAAAGACAGGGTGATATATTTATCACCCTGTCCTTTTTTAAAAACCTAAAACTGGTTATGGTTTGGTGACGACAAAGTTGTCGAAGAAGATCTCCACACCAACCTCATCAAAGGTGCCTATTTGCAGTCCAACATCGCCGCTGGAGAATGAGGCATCCTGGGCAAATGCCACCTGGTTGCCATTGGCATACAGGGTCAGGTTGCCGGAAATGCAGTCCAAGCGCAGGTGGTTGCTGGCGTTGCCGATGTTGACGCCGCTGACGGGTTGCATCTCACTGGCTGACAGGAAGGTGGTTGTGCCAGTCTCGTTCTTGCCGATGACGGCTTTGCCGTCACTGCTGACCAGGCCGAAGTAGAAGTTTTGGGCGTCCTGGTAATCGCAGATGATACCGAAGTCATTCACATCTGGTCCGGAGGACTTGCTGGCATCCACTTCCACGCTGACCGGGCCATCAAATCCTTGAGCCGGGTTGGCCCAAATATCAAACTGCGCATCGTTCAACCACATGCGATAACGACCGTTGTCATAATCAGTAACTTTGTTAGTCTCTTGCACTTTATCCCAACCACTGCTGGTGTTGGAAAAATCATCCGCAAAGAGCAGGCTGCTTTGTTGGGCAGCAGTGGGCTGGATATCCACTGGCGGCTGATTGGGGTTGTTGCTGGAGGTCGGCACCAGGTTGCTAACCTTGGAACAGGCCAGCGTGGCAAGCACCAGGATTAGCAGGACAGCGGCGATCTTCTTCATAAGAATTCTCCTATTGATGAAATGGTTTAATATTAATTTTGATCCAGGTAAGTAATGACCGTGGTGAAAATTAATTTGGTTAGGCAGGTCAACCCAGGTGCATGGGCATGATGACGTGCAGGAAATCATCCGAACCCACCGGGCGGATGACTCCCGGGCTGTTGGCGGCACTGGTCTCGATGGCTACGTTGGGAGTCTTCACCACCTCCAGCACTTCCCGCAGGAAGCGGACATTGAAGGCGATCAGGATGCCGGCACCATCGATGGTGGCTGAGATGACAGTCTCGTTGGATCCGGTCTCTTCCGACTGGGCGGAGATCTCCACCTGCCCGGGGTTCTGGTCCCCGCTGGCAGCGATGTTAAAGCGGGCCACATTGGAACCCTCCCGGGCGAAGATCTCGGCTTGTTTGCAAGCTTTGAGCAGCGCCTGGGTGGAGAGGGTGGTGCGTGACTTGTAGGCGCGTGGGATGATCTGCTGGTAATCCGGGAAGTTGCCGTCGATGAGTTGTGCCACCATTTCGGCGTCCTTCATGCGGAAGACCACCTGGCCGCGGCCCTTGGGCAACATCATGGTGATCATTTCCGTGCCGTCCGGGGCGATGCGCGCCAGTTCAGTCAGGGCGCGGGCAGGGATGATGGCAGACACCGGCTGGGGTACGGTCGATGAAAGGCTGGCCGTTCTTACCGAGAGGCGGAAGCCGTCAGCAGCCGCCATGGTCAGTTTGTCAGCGGTGATGTTGAGCAGGACGCCCATCAGCACCGGGCGGGCTTCATCGGTTGAGGCGGCGAAGACCACCTGCTGGATCATCTCCTTCAGGTCAGCCACGTTGAGGTGGATGGCCGAATCGGTCTCAGTGACAACCATGGGCGGAAATTCCTGCGAATCGATGCACTTGATATCGGTATTGGAACTGACCGTATGCACGTTAAGGCTGAGGTTGGCCGTGTTGAGGGTTAACACCACCGGTTCGGAGGGCAGCGTGGCTACCAGGTCAACAAAGGTACGGGCAGGCACGGTGGTCGAACCTTCCTCCTCGGTCTTGCAGCCGATCCAGCTGGTGATACCCAACTCAAGGTTGGTGGCTGAAAGACGCAAACGGCCTTCATCCGTAGCCACCAGGACGTTGGAAAGGACAGGCAGCGTGCTCTTGGGGGAAACGGCGCGCGACACCAGACTTAATCCATGAGCGAGTAGATCTTGCGAAACGGTAACCTTCATGGTTCAGTTCCTCTCGATGGCTGGTCCGGGAACCAGGGAGTAAATTGATAGGACAACTCTAAATAGTATATCCTGAGAAATCAAAAAAGACAATTATTCGCGTATTCCTGCCTGGAATCTCTCCAGAAAAGGGTAATTATTTCCCTGTCATCGGAAGATCACTTGTGCCAAAAGGGAGATCACGATGGGGGTCAGGATCAGTCCCAGCAGGATGTAGAATGCCACCATCCAGCCCGAAGCCGGGGATTGCAGGCGCGCTTCCTGCCCTTCCGCCAACTGGCGCAGCAGGAGACTGACCTGGCGATACTGTTCCTGGAGGTTGCGCTGGCTGGCAACACTCCACAACCAGCCTTTAGCTGGACGAGGCAGCACCACTTTGGTGCCTTGAAAACCGTCCAGCCAGGTAACCAGGTGCTGGGGAGGATTGAAGGCCAGGTCCCCTGGCAGGAGTACCGCTTTCAGGGAAGACTGCAGGTCGCTGGACAGGGGCTGCGAGGCTGGATGAACCTGGACCGGCAGGTGCGGTAATTGCTGTGAAAGGTAGCCGGTCAGGTCGGCCACAAAAGCCGGGTCACCCGGGTCCAGCAGCAAGGCCGGGAAGGCGGCATGCTTGCGGTTGAGCGCCTCGGCGGACATGCGCCCATCGTGGCGCAGGGCAAAGCCATGGTAGAGACCCACAACGACGAACAACACCAACAGTTCCAGGTCTGAGAGCACTGCCCTGAGCAAACCCGTTTGTACATCCCCCAACAGGTTGCGCAGCAACAGGAAAAGTCCGCCGCCGGTGACGATCATGCCGCCGATGACGCTGACGAACAGGGCTGCGTAGATGTAAATGCGCCGCACCAATGAACGGCGGGCATGGTCACCGCTGTCGCTGACCTGGATGGCATCCTGCTGCATCGGTCGCCAGGTGAGCCACCACAGGGGTAAACTGACCAGCAGCACCGCCAGGGCGGCAGACAGGTGAGGCCGCAGGTTGGTGGTCCAGGAGACATCCGCCAAGAGGCGGTCAATGATGAACAGCAGCAACAGGTTAAGACCGATGATGGTGGACACCAATCCGATGGCGGACAGGATGTAATAGTACAACCGGCGCAGTCCGGAGCGACGCGGCGCCTCCGGCACTTCCACCAGTGATCGGTTCAGCCAGCGCCCAAAATAGGCCCATATCCCGGCCATGGGGATGCCCAGGGAAAGCGGATTGCTGATGGCGTTCAGAAAGCCTGACAGGGCCATCTTTTCGCCCAGTACCAGGCGGAAGACCACGTTGAACAAAACTCCCCCGGTGGAGAGTACGGTAACCACGCCGGTCAAGGATAGTACGTAGAGCAAGCCCAGTCGCAGGAGCGAAGTGCGCTCTCGGTCATCTTCCAGCGCCTCCTGGGCTGTCTTCCAGGCCAGGATGAACAACGGAGTTCCCACCAGCAGCAGCGACAGACCATTGACAAAGGTCACCCGGCCGGACTGGCTGAAGACCTGGCTGGCGGGCACCGCCAGGATGAAACGCAATAACTGCTGAACACCGCCCACCAGCAAGGCCAGGCCGTACACCACCCAGACGAACCGGTACAGCCTGCGTTGGCTGGTGAGGCTCTCCAGAGGGGAGACGGTCTGCCAATCCTGGCGCAGGAGGCGCAGGAAATAAGCTGCCACCACACCGTTCATCAGGATGGCCACCAGGTTGTCTGCCCAGGACTGGTTGGGATTGAACATCACCAGGTATTGGGACAAACCGGCGACCTTGAGCAGGATATGGTCGGCCAGGGTGACCAGGTTCTGGACGATGGGCACCAGGATGGCCAGCAGGGTGGCATACAGGAAAAAGGCGCGCACACCGGAGGCATGCTCTTCCATGTCCTCCCGGGCGTTGCGTTGAGCCACCAGCCAATGCACCAGGAAGACCGGCAGGCCCACCAGGATGAGCGCCAGGGCTTGTGCCAGTCGGGTGGAACTGCCTCCCGTCAGGGAGGGGGTCACTGCCGAACGAGCCAGCCCGATCAAGCCCCATAGCACCACTTCCAGGCTGACCAGGGTGACAGTGTAGAAGTACAACCGGCGGACGGTTTTCATTTCAACACCTCCTGATGACAGATACTAGGGAGCCTTGACCGGTGTGGGTTGGAACCAATCCCAGCCCCAGTAGGGATTGGGCATAAATGTTAATTTCCATTCACCATTCTGCTTGACCAGGGAGGCGTTCTGGTTGTTGGACCACGGGTTGGAAAAGGGGTCGCCGGATGAAAAAACGATGACCACCTCCACCATGGCTTCCGAGTCACTGACGTTATTGACCGCGCCCACCTGCAGCGAAGTGTTGGTCGTGTTCAACTGGTTGGTTAAAAAGGCGTTGCGGAAGTTTTCGAAGGTAGGGCGCCCTGGCTGGTCAGCCAGGTAGGAATAGGCTTTCTGGATGTCCATTTTCTGCACCGCCAGGGCATAGTTACGCACCACGCCTTGGGGCGTATCATCCGGCCCATAGCTCTGGTCTCCCTGGCGCAGGAAGAACAGCCCCACCGCCGCAACCACCAGCACCACGATGAAGATCAGGATACCCAACAGGAAACGATCTTGTTTCATCGGCACCTCCAAAGGTCGTACGATTAAAATCAGTATAGCATATGAGCACCCTGGGGAATCAGACCACTGCCAAAAGCTGGCCTAACGGTCACCCGAATTTAGATAGATGGCCCGGGATTTGTGATGAGATTAATTCTTTACAATTGGAAACAGCCTTTGAATCCCATCACAGGTGAACATATTACCTGGCTCCCAGGACATACACCTGCCCGTCATAACTGGCCAAAACGATCTCAAGTGTGCCATCTCCATTCAGGTCTGCGATGGAAGGTGAGGTCTGGGTGCGAGGCCCAAGTTGTAAAGTCCACTCTGGTTTGCCTGAAAGAGCGTTAAAAGCATGCAGTTTACCATAACAACCTGCCGGGATGACCAGGTCAAGTTGACCATCTCCATCGATATCCGCCACGGCGGCAGAGGCGCGCAAGTTACCTTCTGCATTGCCAAAATCCTGCTTCCATACGATCTTACCTGTTTCGTCAACGGCAGCCACTCCGCCAAAGACATATTCTTTCTGACAGCCGCCCACCGTCCCGGACTGGGTGGGTGGAGGGCCAATGCCCAGGCCGTATCCCATGGCGATCAGGTTCTTTCCATCAGCACCAGGGATCAAAGTTGGGGATGATTTCCAGGTGTCCAGTTCGGCGATGGTCCAGGCAGGTTTAAGAACCAGTGTGCCTGCCTGCACATCAAGCCAGACAGCCGTTAAGCGACCGTCCGTGGCGTTCTGGTCAGAAGGCAGCCAGCCAAATATGACCAGCACCCCTTCATGAGTGTAGTCCACCAGGGGCGAGGTGCGGATGACCGGCGGCGTATCCCCAGGGATCTGTTCCAGGTCGGATAATTTCAGGCTGGTTTTGTTCAGTTTCCCATCCGGGGTTTGCCAAACAGCCAGCAGTTCGCCTCCCCAGGTACCAGCCAGGATTACCTTGCCCAGGCCATGCACCATGGCGATGACCGGTTCGGCCGAGTCCATCTTGTAGGGATATTCCACTTTCCAAAGCGGCTGGTTATCACCCTGGGCGCGGACCGGTAATACCACCAGGGAAGCCTGGCCGTCCGAGTTGCATGAAACCATACCGCTCTTGCAATCCGTCACCAGGATCACCTCCGGAATGCCGTCTCCGTTGAGGTCGCTCAACATCGGACCAGCCTCGGTGATGGCACCCATATTATATTGCCAGATCAGGCTGCCATCCTTGCCGCTCAGGGCGCGGGTGAATTTGTCCCTAGAGGTGAAAATAACATCCGCCAAGCCATCGCCGTTGGCATCCGCCAGGGCCGGGCTGTAGGTATCCAAACCGCCTTCAGCGGGAGTTGAATCCATTTTATATGTCCAAAGGACTTTTAGGGTGGGATCACCCGGGATGTATTTCAAAGCCTGCACCATGTTGGGCAGGTCCTGCCCGTTGTTAATCAGCCGGGTGGGGGAGGCAATGGCTGGAGTGGTGACCACGATCTCCATTTTCCCATCACCATCCAGGTCAGCCAACGGTAGGGTGGAGGTCCAGCGCAAGCGGTTCAGATCTTCCGGGCTGGTGACCGCATCGAATAGCCGGTAGGTGGCTAGGATATCCGGTCCATTAACAGGATCGATGCGACCGGTCCCCTGAGCCACCCCGCTGTGTGATTCTTCGCCATGGAACATCAACCAACCTGCCGGCCGGGTCTCATGCGTGATCGGGGCTGGTTTGGTCACTTCGCCGGGGATGGAGGTGGCAGTGGAGGAGGTTGCCTCACTGGGTGCAGGAGTAGGTTGGGGAGTGGGTGTTGAACAGGCGCTGAGCAGGATTAGAAGAACCAGAATATGAAATTTTCGGGTCAACATAAGGGACCTCCTTCCTAAGGCGGACTAATTATACATTAATAGGTATATAGGTAAAATTAGGATTATTTTATATAGACCCAGATGGTTGGGGAAATCTATAAGTTGAAACCCGGTGTAATCGCTATTATTGAATACTGAAAATTATTGTGGGTAAAATAATTTTTCCCCCTTTACCAGTATATTAATGATCCGAACCTGGGGATCCTTCCTTATTCACCTTGGCCAGTTGCAGCAGTTCGTGAGCCGAGCGCAGCGTACCTTCGGTCACCTTGCCCAGCATGCCGGCCAGTTCCAGAGTGCGGTCTTCACCCTGCAGGTGGCTGAGACGCGTCAGGGTGCGACCGTTCTCCAGCAGTTTGCGGACGTGGTAATGCTGGTCGGCATGGGCAGCCAGTTGTGGCAGGTGGGTGATGACCAGCACCTGGTGGCTGCGACCAAGATGCCAGAGTTTCTCGCCCACAATGCCACCCACTCGACCTCCGATGCCTTGGTCGATCTCGTCAAAGACCAAGGTGGGCACCTGGTCGGCTGCTGCCAGCACGTTCTTGAGGGCCAACATTAATCGAGAGGTCTCTCCGCCCGAGGCAATGCGAGCCAGGGGCTTGAATCCTTCGCCTGGGTTGGGCGCCACCAGGAACTCGATGCGGTCGCTGCCGCTGGCGTCGAACGCCAGGCGGGAACCATCCGCCTGGGGCAAGCCTTCGTCGTCGCTGCGGGTCTGGAAGTCTAACTGGAAGCGGGCGGAGGCCATCTGCAGGTCATCCAGTTCGGTTTCGATGAGACGGCTCATTTCTGCGGCGGCTGCCAGGCGCTTTTGCGAAAGGCTGGCCGCCCGGACTGCCAGATCGGTTAGCAAACCGGACTCCTGTTCCTGCAGGCTGGTTAGTTTTTCATCGGCATGGGTGATGTTTTCCAGTTGCCGGCGGGCATCAACAGCGAAGGCAATGACGGATGGGAGGCTACCGCCGTAC
>Ga0315268_10001292_pt1 | contig 28745 bp, 20 predicted proteins | sample C1_top_MG_FD_204535 | JGI IMG/M metagenome (GOLD analysis project Ga0315268, IMG submission 204535) | Sediment microbial communities from Yellowstone Lake, YNP, Wyoming, USA - C1_top | ecosystem: Environmental > Aquatic > Freshwater > Lake > Sediment | place: USA: Wyoming | collected 2017-08-01
GCCGCTTTTGCGACCGGGCCGTGCGGAAAGCGCCAGAGGACTGGCGCACTCCAAGGCGCTTGGCGCGCGCCGGCGCACGTCTCCTTTTCATCGTTTGTAGCGCGGCCTGCGGCATGAAGTCTGACCTGAAAACGCTGACCGGCCCGGACGGCGTGGCGCCGTGCAAGGTGGTTTTTGCGCCGGACCTGGTGGGCCGGGCGATGTTCGGAGCGGATGCCGCCGGCGTGTTTGAGCTTTGGCGCGATGGGCGCATCCGCCCCGCTGTCAGCCGGGCCCTTTTGGCGCGTTACCTGAGAGTTCTGCGCGCCCTCGGGCTTGAAGAGCGGCTGCTGCGGCGCTGGGCTTGGTGGTTCAGTTCGGCGGCGTGGGTCCATTACACCGCCGGCGACCCGGACGAGTCACTGCCCCTGGCGGACCTCTGCCTCCAAGTAGCCCGGCAGAATGCCGCCGAGTACATCCTCCACGGCGGTTTAGTCATGTCCGCGCCTGGCGCCCTGCCCTGGCTGGCCGCCGCCGAGTTCCTGCGCCTGACTTGAAAATGCCACCGAGGGCACCGAGAACACAGGGGCGAAAGGATTCAGAATCTTTCTCGTTCTCGTTCTCCTTCTCGAACCAATTTCATCGTTTGTGGCGCCGCGCGGACTGGCATGAGGTTCGCCCTGAATACGCTGACAGGATGGACAGGATAGAAGAGCCGAAGGCCCCGAATCCTGTTCATTCTCCCAACCAGACCCGGAAATGTCCGGCACCTACCGTCTTACAGTGAGACTTCGCACAGACTGGCTTGTAAGGGGCGGTCGTTCGCTTGCCGTTGAGAAACCGTCCGCGGCATATAACGCCCGTTAGGCGAGCCGGCGGTACGCAACACGAAATCGCCGGACGGGCGGCGTCTCGCTGTCGGCGTAGTTCTCGAATGAAACCTCGCGCAGACCGCGCGCGGGAAAGGGTCGCAGTTCCCGGCGCGTGAGCGGCCACGGCATGGCGCCCGGCGGCTCCGCTTCGTCCCGCCCACGGGAAATTAGCAAGAGCACTCCTGAAGGCGCAACAAAGTCAGCTATACGCTCGATGGCAGTGCGGCGCAGCTCAGGGGGGAACACCTGAAGCGTGTATGACTCCAATACGAAGTCAAAAGCCCCACGCCAAGCGGCCGGCGCGGTGAACAAGTCCGCGGTGAGGTACGTGACGGCCGAGGCGGGAAACCGCTTTCGGCACCACTCGACGGCCGTTGTAGAAATGTCAAAGGCAACGACGTTGCCTCCAGCCGAAGCCAGATACTCAGCGTCGTCGCCCAAGCCGCAGCCAACCTTCAGGCACCGCTTGGCCCGCAGGTCAAACCCCGTCCGGCGGTGCCACTCGCACAAGTGCGGATTGGGAACCATGTCCGCCCACGGAATGATCGCCTCATCCCCGCGCGCTTCCCGGTAGAGCCTCTCGAACCAGCCGAGATAGTCGCCGCGCCGCGCAAACTCAGCGCAAAGCGCCCTGGCTCGCGCGCGATCTTTTGGCTTGGCCGTCATAAGAGGCGTGAAGTCGTTATGCCCTTATGACACCCAGAGCACAACCTGAGCCGTAACAACCCAGACCCCGTCTTGCAGTTCCAACGTCAGTCTAAGCCCTGCCGCGCACAGTGGACCGGCGTACCACTCGGCGTCTGCTTCCGCCTTCAACTCACTGATGGCCCGAATCCAGTCAATGGTGAGCAGATTCCCACTACCGGGCCAGAAAGCACTCCCCGGCTGCACCGGCGGGACATGCCCGGCGAAACGCTCGAGGAATTGCGGCTCAGGATCATGCCCCATGATGCACAGGTAGTAAGTCCGATCTGTGAAACCATCCATCAAATAGCGGAAGACAGCCTCCTCGATATTGGCCGCGTCAGGGTGCATCACCAACCGGACTCGGACCTTATCGGCTGACGCGCTCGGTATCGCCGACCTTCCCACTCCAGGTGGCCACATGTCAGACGTCACCGATCTGCCAGTCTCCTCCCAAGCGCCACCAGCAGACAAGGTCTCGACAACGAACTCCGCCTTCTCAGGACTGTTGAAAACGACGACTTCACTGGTTGCGGCGTTGACCGGAAGCACAGCAAAGAAATCGTCCACCCCGGCGGGGGTTCCGATGGCGCGGACAAAAACCGGCCCCGAGTTTGTTGCCGTGTAATAGACGCAATTGTCGCAGTCAGGAGCTGAATACCCGGTCCACGCCCAATTCATCAGGTCGGTAGAGGCTTGATAGAAGAACCGCACACCCTCTTGGCCCGAGACAATGAACCGAACCACCGTGTTGGTGAAGAACGTCTGCACTTCCAGACGTGGCTGTTCGGCAGCCTCGATGAAGACACCCAGACCGGTGAACAGCAGAAGGGGCAACGCTTTGATACTCATAGCCATTAACCGATCACAGAGCGTTCCCCCCATTGGCGATTGGCCGCCAGGCACGGAATGGCCTTGTCTCGCTCATAACGGGCGAAAGTTATCACTTCTGGAAGTGCAGGCCCATGCCCAGGTGGGGACTCGTTGCCGAAGCCAGCTTGAATGCGGCGGCTACTCTGGCCCGACGCGGCGGCGCAGTTGTTTTTTGGCAGCGCGGCGGGCTTTGCCGGCGAGCATCTGCTCTTTGGCGCGGTCGCTGCGCCGGCGCCGTTGGCGGCGGACTTTCTCCAACTGCGCACGCTCGGCGTCCAAGCGGCGCTGGCGCAGAGCCGCCAGCTTGGCCACCAGCAGTTGGCGGGCCAGGAACCGGTTGAGCCCTTGCTGGCGCGTGGCCTGGCACTTGACCTGCAGACCGCTCGGCCGGTGGAGCAGCATCACGCAGGTGGCGGTCTTGTTGACGTTCTGGCCGCCCGGCCCGCCCGAACGGACAAAGGTCTCCTCCAAGTCGGCCTCGCGCACGCCCAGCGCGGCCATCTGCTGCGCCAGTTGGGCTTCCTTCTGCGGGCTGAGGAGGAACGTGCTCATGGCTCCGACTTACCGCGATCCAAGGAGAGGTTCAGCCACGGACGAACACGGACCGACACAGGCACGCACGGACAGCACCAGGGCACGGAATTCAGGCCCCGCGCGCGTCGTTTCCCCCTCTCCCCCTTGGGGGAGAGGAGGCTCCACGACAGGCAGCGCTATCTTTTCTTGTCCCAGCCTTGCTCCTTGATGAGTTGCTCCAGCGCCATTTTCGGTCCGAAATCAGGTGGAATGATCTTGAATTTGGCCAGGAAATTGAAGGCGCCGCTGACGTTTTTGGCCTCGTCCTTCTTGGGAGCGAGTTTGTCGGCGGGCAGTTGTTTGAGGCCGGCCACGTACTGGCTCGCCATCTGCTCGACCTTCTGGAACGTCGGCTCGTCCTTCTCGTATGCGAGCGACTCCATCAGCCGCAGCATTTCGGGCAAGGGATTGGCGGCGTTTTTCAGGTGGTCGGCGTCTTGCCGGATCGTGGCGGCAATCTCCTTGCGTTTGGCCATGGTCGCCTCGGTGGTGAGCGGGCCGTCGGTGCCGCCCTCGACGGCATTGGGCGGCAGCGGGCGATACCAGATGTTGCGGTAACGCACGGGGTTGCCGTGGTCCTGCAGCTCCAGCGGGCCTGTGTCCGGGAACGGCCGCGGCTTGGTGCGGCCCATGTGGCCACTGGGGCCTTCCAGCACGGCGTGGTCCTGGGCCAGCACGCCGTTGACGAACACCGTGACGTAGCCTGGGTCCAACACTTGGCCATCCCTATAGATTGGCCGGCGGAAAACGATGTCATAGACCTGGAACTCGCCCGGCGGGCGCAAGGCGTTGACCAGCGGCGGATACTGACCATAGACCGAGGCGGCATGGCCGTCGGCGTAAGTCACGTTGTTGTAGGAGTCCAACACTTGGATTTCGACGAGGCCCATGAGGAATATGCCGCTGTTGCCGCGGCCCTGGCTCTCGCCTTCGACCCTCTTGGGCGCCGCCCATTCGACGTGCAACTGGCAATCGCCGAACTTCTCCTTCGTGCGAATGTCACCGGTCTGTGTGACCTCCATGTAGCCGTCTTTGACCAGCCATCGGGCGGGGGGATTGCCTTCCTTGGTGGATTCCCATTTTGAGAGGTCCGTGCCGTCGAACAACACCACCGCGTCCGCGGGCGGCTGGCCGGGCTGCTGGGCGGAACTGAAGGTGCCCGGGGCGACCACTTTGGGCTGGGGGCGGTTGCGGTCGTGAATCGCCCACGGATGGTGGTCGTCGGGGGCGTCACCGTAAAACACCGGCCCGGAAGAAGCCGCCAGAGCCGCGGAAGTCAAGGACAGAACCGTGCCAACTGTTGCCAAGGATGCGCACATTCTCATGGCCCAAGAATGACACCGGCTGGCTGGCAGCGTCAACCGCAGAATCCGGCCACACCATCGCTGCTCCGACATGTCGGACGAGTCAGACCAGTGGGACGCGCCGGACTGGTCTGAGCGGGCTCCCACGCTCCAGCTCCGTCCGTGTTCGTCCGTGTCAGTCCGGGGCAAGAGCCCGTTCCCACTCAGGCGGCACCGTCCACGACTTGGCAGACCCACGATTCGAGCTTGCGGCCGGCGCGCTGCTGGTATTGGGCCGCCAACCGTTGCCGGAAGTCTTCAACCTGCTCCCACCGCACCAAGTTCACCGTCGCGCCACCGAATCCGCCGCCGCTGAGCCGCGCCCCCAGGCAGCCGGGGTGCGCCCGGGCCAACTCCACCAGCAGGTCCAACTCCGGACAACTGTTGCGGAAAGAATCCCGCGAGCTTTCGTGGCTTTGCCAAAGGTACTGGCCGAATTGCTCCAGGTCGTCGCTGTAGAGCGCCCGCTCGCCAGCCACCACCCGCTGGTTTTCGCCCACAACGTGGCTGGCGCACTGGTAGTCGCGTTCGGACAATTTGGCCTGGCCAGCCGCGAGGTCCCTGGGCTCGACAAAGCGCAGCCACTTGACCCCCAGCGCGCGGGCGGCCGACTCGCAGTGCTGGCGCAGCTCATTGTAGGCGCCTTCGGCCAAGGCGCGTTTGACCCCCGAATGGCAGATCACCACTGCCACGCCCCCGATCAGCGGCGCCCACTCGACGGTCAGGTGCAGGCAATCAATCAAGACGACGTGGTGGGCTTTGCCAAACAACGAAGTGATGTAGTCCAGCAAGCCGCACTTGAGGCCCACGAACTGGTTCTCCGCCGCTTGGCAGGCCTTCGCCAAAGCCAGCTTTTCGGCCTTGGCCAACGGCGGCAGGGCCCCTCGCGCGTCGTGGCCGGGCGGCTCGGCGCAGCCTCTTTCGGTCAGGGTGTAAGGGAAGAGCTTCCGCACCACCAACCCGGTCGCGACCAGCAGCGCGGCGGAACTGCTCAGCCCCGCGCCCAGGGGAATGGTGCTGTGAATGGCCGCGTTGAAACCGGTGAAGTTCACCCCGCGCGCGCGCAACTGCAACAACAGGCCCTTCACGTAGTCAGCCCAGGGAACCGCCGGGTCCTTTTTTATGTCGCTCACTGAAAACTTGGCGGTTTCCGGGAAGGCGGTCGAAACGAGTTCAATCCGGCCATCGTAGCGGCGGGCGCCGGCCATCCTGATGCACTTGTCCACGGCCAAGGCCATGACCAAGCCCTGATTGTAGTCGGTGTGATTGCCCAGCAGTTCGACCCGCCCTGGGGCGCAGGCAACCTGCGCCGGCAGGCTGCGAAACTTTTGTTGATAGAACCTCTCGACTTCGCTCATGGCCCTCAGAGACTGGTGTTGCGCCGCGCGGGAACCCGAAAAGCGGACTCCTGCCAACGCGCGCGCGGCGGCGCAACCGACCCGGTGGCGCGTGCGGATTGTCACCTTACTGCCCTGAGCGATGTCAAGCCTTTAGGCACCCGGCGCGCCCCGGCCACGCCTCAGCACGCTCTGCGCTGTTGAACTCGCGAAGCGTTTGGAGTGCGTGGAGCTTGCTCCCGCTTTCGTCCTGCGGCAGATCGGCGCGGTGGAAGGAAAAGCGCCAGCAAGCCGGACGCACTCCAAACGCTCCGCGCGTGGGCCACCGCCGTCACGCCGCTGGCGCAAACGGGTTGCCGCTGGCCGGCGGGTTCGGCTGAGTGGGCTCGGTTGGCGCCGGTTGGGCAGGCTCAGTCGGCGCGGGCGCCGGCGGGACTGGCGTCGGCTCAGTTGGTGCGGGCGCTGGCGTCGGCGCAACCGAGCTTGGCACGGGCATGGCGGGGGCGGGCGTCACGGGCACCAGGGCGGAAGGGGCGCTTGGCGCCGGCGCGCCGAAGATGTCCTCATAAGCGTACATGATCGCGAGCATTCCCCAGGGCACGGTGATGAACACGCCCACCACACAGCACAACACGCCCAGCAGGTTGATCAAGCCGACCAGGATCACCAGCCAGAACATGCTCCACCACCGGTGCGTGATCACCCGGCGGCTCAGTTCCATCGCCTCCCAGAAGCCCAGCCGCTTGTCTATGACCAGCGGGAGGGTGAGCATCCACGCTACCGAGAGGTAGATGCCGGGCAGAATGCAGCACAGAAGGCCCAGCCCGGTGAGGATGCTTAGCACGATGGAGGCGAGCATCAACTGCACGAAGGCCAGGGTGAAGCCGGCGAAGGCATCTTCCAGGCGCGGTCGCTGGCCTCGGATGTGCTTGAGCATATACCAGTTGAGCCCACCGGCTAACGGGCCGGCGAGTATCAGGCCGGCAACCCAAGTCGCGGCGCAGACCCCAATGATGAGGCCCAGCAAGGCGCTCACACCCACAATCGGCCAGAAATTAGCTGTGAGTGTTGTCCAGGCCCGGCTGATGCAATCGCCGGCGCGGATGCTGAAGTCGCGCCGGATCAGTTCGTTGGCCAGGGCGATGTGGTCCACGGCGCTGATTTTGGGCGGCGGGACAGCCTGGGCCGCACTGGCCGGGAACATGCCGGCGAATTCAGGCAGCGTGCCCAGCGCCCGCCATTCGGCGCTGCCCTCCGCCTGCACAAGGGTTTGGGCATTGGCCCGGTTCTCGGCAATCCACTGCCGCACCTGCGCGGCAGGCGCCGGCCCATACTCTCTTCTGTCTGCTCCAATGATTCGATACATAGGCGGCCTCACTCAACTGTCGGACAAGCGGTTTCGTTGCGGAAACGGAAGTCTTCCGCGCCCCAACCAGCGCGCCGGTGCCGGCCCCGTTTCCCGGACGTTTTAAGCAGGCACCAACATGCCCACAAGCCGAGAACACGCCAAGGCGGCGGCAGGTTTCAGGAATTTGAGCGCTCTGGTCTTGGTGCAAAGCGTATCCCGAAGGGATACAGCATCAATAGCCATGGGTGGAACCCATGGGAAGCTGATGAAAGACCTCCCGGCCCTGACGGGGCCGGACAAGCATTTGCGATTTGGGGCTGGCCTTTCCTCCGTAGCGCGATGGCACCCCCGGTTCAACCCCTTCAGGGTTGCATCCCACACTCCGCGCGACTCCGCAGGCTTGCGCCTGCGGCTATTCACGCAAGGCCCCTGCGGGGCTGGCAAGGGCGTCAGCCGGTCCGAACCGCCAACTCCTCAAGCTTCGCTTTTGCCTGGCCACGGTCAATCAACTCAGCGGCCAGCTCCCACCCCTCGATGATTGACTGCGCTTTGCCCGCCACCAACAGGGCCGCGCCGGCATTGAGCAGGAGGATGTCCCGTTTAGGGCCGCGGTCCTCGCCAGCCAGCAACCGCCGCAACATTTGCGCGTTGGCCTGCCGGTCTCCGCCGGCCAAGTCCGCCAGCGCCGCCCGCTGCACCGGAAACAGGCCCGGCGCGAGGCTGGACACGCTTGGCGCGCGGTCCTGGTAGAACTCGGCGAGGGCGGTCTCGCCCAGCGTGGACAGCTCGTCAAGGTAACGGCAAGGAGGACGCGCCGGCGAAACCGGCTCGGCGGGTCCTTCGCGGGCTGAACCGCAGACGACCATCGCCCGGCGCAAGCCCAGGGATTGCAGCACGCGGGCGATCGGCTCGCACAACTCGGGCCGAGGCACGCCGGTGAGTTGGGCCGCCGGCCGCGCCGGGTTCAGCAACGGGCCAAGGAAGTTAAAGATCGTCCGCTGCCCGCGCCCGGCGCAGAGCTTGCGCGCCGGCGCAATGTGGCGAAAAGCCGGGTGGTATTGGGGCGCGAAGAAGAAGGCAAAATGGCGGTCGCGCAACGACTGGGCGGCCTGTTCGGGCGTCAAGTCAATGGGCACGCCGAGCGCCTCCAGCACGTCCGCGCTGCCGGTCTGGGAAGTCACGGCCCGATTCCCGTGCTTGGCCACGGTCACGCCCGCGGCGGCCACGATGATCGCGGCGGCGGTCGAGATGTTGAACGTGCGCATTCCATCGCCGCCCGTGCCCACCACGTCCACGATTACCTGCGCGCGCGTTTCTGGCGCCAGCGGCGGCTGGATGGACATGCCCCGGAGTTCGCGGGCGAAGGCGGCGATCTCTTCGGCCGTTTCTCCCTTTTGCGCCAGGGCGGTGAGAAAATCAGCTTTCGTCTCCGCGGCTACGGCTTCGTCGGTCAAAGATGCCACCGCGCCGGACACCTGCGTGGCGGACAAGTCTGAGCCCTGTCGCAGTTGAGAAGTCAATTGGTCGAGCACGGCGCAACCCTAGCGCACCTGCTCTTCAACCAGAAGCGAAAACTTGCGCCACCCCGGGCGCTCGGCGATAACTGCTGCTCGTGAGCAGCGCCGCGAACAGCGAAAACGAGGCCCGCAACCGCAGGCCCGCAGGGCAGCCTTTCCAGGCTGTCGGTTCGGGCGGCTTTCCAGACGCCGGTTCGCGAGAGGGCCGCGAGACTGGAAAGTCTCCCCAACCGGCAGACAAGAATGTCTGCCCTACAAGTGGTATAAGCGCGCGGACGAGGATACTCCCGACGCACCGGCCGGAATTGCTTGCCGCGGCGGTGAAACAAGCGGCCGCGGTGCTGCGCGCCGGCGAGTTGGCGGCCTTGCCCACGGAGACGGTTTATGGGTTGGCCGCCAATGCGCTCGACCCCGCCGCCGTGGCCAAGGTCTTCGCCGTGAAAGGCCGGCCGTCCAACGATCCCATCATCGTGCACGTGGCCAGCGTGGCGATGGCGCGCCAGTGCGTGGCCGAGTGGCCGGCGGTGGCCCAAAAGTTGGCCGAAGCCTTTTGGCCAGGGCCGCTCACGCTGGTGTTGCCGAAGGCGGCCTCTGTTCCCGCCATCGTCACCGGGGGCGGGGCCACAGTGGGCGTGCGCTGGCCGAGCCATCCGGTGATTCAGGCCGTGATTCGCGCCTGCGGTTTCCCGCTGGCCGCGCCCAGCGCCAACCGCTTTGCCGAGCTGTCTCCCACCACGGCGGCCCATGTCCGCAAAACCTTGGGCGACAGCATCGCGCTCATCGTGGACGGCGGGCAGACTCCCGTTGGGATTGAGTCCACGGTGCTGGATTTGACCGGGCGGCGGCCGCGCCTCTTGCGCCCGGGCATGATCCACGCCGAGGCGCTGCTGGCGGTCGTCGGCCAGTTGAGTCCCGCCGGAAGCAGGCCCCCGCGCCAAGCCCCCCGGCGCAGTCCCGGCCAATTGCCTCGGCACTACGCGCCCAGGGCGAAACTGGTGGTCTGGTCGTGGGCGGACGAAGCGCAACTGCGAGCTCGGATTGCGGCTGTCGGCGTGCGGAGTGCGGATTGCCACGTGGTGGCTTGCGCCCACGTCCCCTCAATTGAAGGGCTTGGCGGCGTCAGCGTCATGCCGCGCGACGCCCCAGCTTACGCGCGGGCGCTGTATGCAGAATTGCATCGCTGCGAGGACCGGGGCGCCAAGTTGATTATCGTGGAAGCGCCGCCCTCAGGCCCCGAGTGGCAAGCCGTTGCCGACCGGTTGGCCCGCGCGGCGGGCTAGAACTTCGTTTTCAGTCGCAGGCTTTTGACGTAACCTTAGGCAGCGGCGATGGAACCGGTTCAGGTCGTCATTGATACAAACGTGCTGGTGGCCGCGGCTCGTTCGCGGCGGGGTGCGTCGTTTCGGCTCGTCAGCCTCTTTGCCGCAGGCGACAGCAGATGGGAATGGGACATCTCTGCGGGTCTGATGCTTGAGTAGGAGGCGGTGCTGAAGCGCGAGCGGCATCGCATGGGCCAAGAGCCTGCGGCTGTGGACCGGTTTTTGGATGATGTAGTGGCGCGGGCAAATCGCCGGGTCGTGTTCTATCTGGTTCGACCGTTTTTGTCGGATCCAGACGATGAGTTGGTACTCGAACTTGCCTTCGCCTCGGCATCAGCATATATTGTTACTCAGAATTGCGGCGATTACCGCGGGGGCGGACCGCTTCGGAGTGAGCGTGGTGACCCCGGCACAGTTTTTGAGAATCATCGGCGAGAGGTTATGAGCGCACTAACTGTTGAGTTGCCCGAGGGCCTGCGCCAGAAGGCCCAGGAGGTGGCTGCGGCGAAGGGATTGCCATTGGAATCCCTGGCAGCCATTGCCCTTTCCCAGACCCTTTCCAGGCTTGTTCACGACCCTGAGTTGGAACAGCGGGCGGCCCGCGCAACAGGTCAGGGAATCAAAGCTTTCCTGGAGCAAGTCCCGGACGTGGAACCAGAGCCGTGTGACCGTTTGAATCCGAGCGGGTAGCCCCCTGGCGCTCTCGGTTTCTGCTCATTCCCACCAGACGCCGCGATACTCCGAGACCGCTATGAAGCGCACCGACGCCGCCCCGCTCATCTTGATTGCCGACGACCAGCCCGACGTGCTGGCCGCCCTGCGCCTTCTGCTCAAGGGCGAGGGCTTCGAGGTCCAGACCGTCAGCTCGCCCGCGCGCGTGCTGGCGGCCTTGGAAGAACAGGACTTCGACGTGGCGCTGATTGACCTCAACTACGCTCGCGACACCACGTCCGGCCAAGAGGGTCTTGACCTGCTGGCCCGCATCCAACGGCTCGACGCCACCCTCCCGGTGGTGGTGATGACGGCTTGGAGCAGCATCGAATTGGCGGTCGAGGCGATGCGGCGCGGCGCCCATGATTTCATCCAGAAGCCCTGGGACAACACGCGGCTCTTGACGATTCTGCGCACCCAGGCGGAGCTGGCGCGGGCGTTGCGGCGGGGCCAGCAATTGGAGGCGGAAAACGAGTTGCTGCGCGGGCCGGGCGGGCCGCAACTGATTGCCGAGTCGGCGGCCATGAAACCGGTGTTGGAGATCATCGCCCGCGTCGGGCCGGCGGACGCCAACGTGCTGATCCTGGGCGAGAACGGTTGTGGCAAAGGCGTCGTTGCTCAGGCCCTGCACGCGGTGTCAAGCCGCGCCGAGCGGCCGCTGGTCACGGTGAACATGGGCGGGCTTTCGGAGGGCGTCTTCGAGAGCGAATTGTTTGGCCATGTCAAGGGCGCTTTCACGGACGCCAAAGCGGACCGGGTTGGCCGTTTTGAACTGGCGGAGGGCGGCACGCTGTTCCTGGATGAGGTCGCCAACGTGCCCCTGCCCCAGCAAGCCAAGTTGCTGCGCGTGTTGGAAACGGGCGAGTACGAGCGGGTGGGTTCTTCCAAGACCCGCCGGGCGGACGTGCGCTTGATCTCGGCCACTAATGCGGACCCCAACGCCGAAGTGGAAGCGGGCCGGTTTCGGCGGGACCTGCTCTTCCGCCTGAACACCGTCGAGATTCACGTCCCGCCATTGCGCGAGCGCCCGGAAGACATCCCGCTCCTGGCCGTCCACTTCCTCCAGCGGCACGCCCGGCACTACGGCAAGGGCCTGGAAGGTTTTGAACCGGCGGCGCTCCAGGCCCTGCGCGACCACGGCTGGCCCGGCAACGTGCGCGAACTGGACCACGTGATCGAACGGGCTGCGCTCATGGCGCCGGCCAACCAGGTGCGCGCCAGCGATTTGGGTCTGCGCCCGCCGCGCGAGGCAACTCCCCGGCTGGAGGAGATGAACATTGAAGAGGTCGAGCGGTTGCTCATCAAAAAGACCCTGGCCCGCTTTGACGGCAACGCCAAGCAGGCGGCGGACTCGCTGGGGCTGAGCCGCAGCGCGTTTTACCGCCGCTTGCAGCGGTACGAGTTGTGAGGCGGGGTGCGTGAAACGTGATGCGTGAAACGTGATACATGAAACCGGATGCCGGATGCTGGATACTGGATGCTGGATGCGTGATTCTAATCTCTGACTCCTGCCCCCTGCCTCCTGCCCCTCCGCCCCTCCGCCCCTCTGCCCCTCTGCCCGCCTCCTGCCTCCTGATCCCTGATTCCTGATCCCTGACTATGGCAGACCGGACCCCGACAGACCAGCAGACCCACCGCCGGCTAGGCTACGTGCGGCGGGTGCTGCTGCTGGCGCTGCTGGCGGGTTTGCCCGCCGTGGCCATCGTGGCCATGTGGCCGTGGGCCAGCGGTTGGTCGCCCAAGCTCCGCGCCACCGTGACGCTGCTGGTGGTGGGCTTGTGGCTGGGCACGGTGTGGGCGCTGCGCCAGCGGCTGGTGCGGCCCTTGCAAACGTTGTCCAACGTGTTGTCCGGCCTCCGCGAAGGCGACTACTCGTTTCAAGCGCGCGGCGCCACTGAGGATGACCCCTTCGGCGAGGTGCTCCTGGAGGTCAACGCCTTGGTTGCCACGATGCGCGAACACCGCCTGGGCGCCTTGGAGGCAACCGCTCTGCTGCGCACGGTGATGGCGGAGATTGACGTGGCGGTGTTCGCCTTCGACGGCCACGAACGCCTCCGGCTGGTTAACCGCGCCGGCGAAAGGTTGTTGGCCCAGCCAGCGGAACGCCTGCTGGGCCGGACCGCCGCTGAATTGGGGCTGGAGGATTGCCTTGACGGCGAGGCCCCGCGCACGGTCCGGATGCGGTTTCCCGGCGGGGCCGGCCGCTGGGGTTTGCACCGCCGGCACTTTCGCCAGGGCGGGCTGCCGCACCAACTGCTGGTGCTTTCAGACCTGAGCCGCGAGCTTCGCGAGGAAGAGCGCCTGGCTTGGCAGCGACTGGTGCGCGTGCTAGGCCACGAGTTGAACAACTCCCTGGCCCCGGTCAAGTCCATCGCTGGCAGCCTCGATGGCTTGGTCCAACGCGACCCCTTGCCACCGGACTGGAAAGCGGACATGCGCGACGGCCTGGCCGTAATCGCCGGCCGCGCCGAGGCCCTGAATCGTTTTGTCGGGGCTTACGCGCAACTGGCCAAGTTGCCCAAGCCCAGACCCCAGCCCGTGCCGGTGGGCGCCTTGATCAGCCGCGTGTGCAGCCTCGAAACACGCCTGCCCGTGACCGTGGCGCCTGGCCCCGAGCTGACCATCTCTGCAGACCCGGACCAACTCGAACAGGTGCTCATCAACTTGGTGCGCAACGCGGCCGACGCCACCCTGGAGGCCCGGGCCCAGGGCCTGCCGCCCGCCGCGCCCGAAGGCCAGGCCGTGGCGCCAGCCGGGCCGCGGCTCGGCTGGGCCAAGAGCGGCGACTCCCTGGAAATCTGGGTCGAAGACGATGGGCCGGGCATCGCCAACCCCGCCAACCTGTTTGTTCCATTCTTCACCACCAAGCCCAAAGGCTCCGGCATCGGCTTGGTGCTCTGTCGTCAGATCGCCGAAGCCCACGGGGGCGTGCTTACCGTGGAGAACCGGGCCGGGGCGCGCGGCTGCCTGGCCCGCCTGCGCCTGCCGGCCGTTATTGGGGGTTGAGGGTTGAGGATTGTGCGATGCGTGAAACGTGAAACGTGAAACGTGAACTCAGTCCGGTGCGCTGGAGCGGTTTTCACGTGTCACGCTTCACGTTTCCCAGGCTGCCGCTCCAGGGCCGTGACCAAGCCTTCAATCGTATGCGGATTGGCTTCGACGGCGGGTTTTAGTCCAATGGCCGCCAGCGCCTTGGTGGTTTCCGGGCCGATGGTGGCCAAGCGCAGGCGGGGGAATTGTCGCACCAACTTCGGCAAATCGAACCGCGCGTGGAAGATCTCCACGGTTGAACCGCTGGTGAACGTGATCCAGTCGGCGCCGCCGGCGAGCATCCGGGCCGCGGCCCCGTTCCGGTCTTCGGTCTCGGGCACGGTCTTGTAGCAGGCGATGTCGTCCACGATCGCCCCCAGGTCCTCCAGGAGCTTGGGCAACTCCGGCGTGGCCGCCTCCGCCCGCAAAAGCAGGATGCGCAGGTTTTCAATGGACGTGAAATTGGCCAGCGCGTTGGCGATCTGGGCGGCGACGTACTCCGCGGGCATCACGTCCACCTTGAGGTGGAGTTGGCGGAGTCGCGCGGCGGTGCTGGGGCCGACGGCGGCGAGGCGCGCCCCGCCCAGGTCGCGCAGGTCGTCGAAGGCCTTGAAAAAGTAATCGAAGAATGACGTGACGCCGTTGGCGCTGGTGAAGATGAGCCAGTCGTAGCTATTGAGGCCCGCAATGGCCTCGACCAGCGGCTCCTTCTGGGTGGGCGGCTCGAGCTTGATGACGGGCACCTCCAGCACCTCCGCCCCGCGCTCCGCCAACGGTTGCGCCAATTGGCCGGCCTGGTCCCGCGCCCGCGTCACCACCACGCGCTGGCCAAACAGGGGCCCTGTCTTGCCCTGGCCGGACGCCCGCGCCGCCGGCGCCACCCCAGGCACGACTTCACCCGGCGCCCCGGCGGCGGCCAGTCGGCGCGGCTTTTCGCTTATGCCAGAATGAGCAGTTGGAACCACGGATTACGCTGATCACACGGATTTCCGCCCGGAGAATGGCGTTTCAAGTTTCACACTCGCCGGTACCCGCACGAACAGTAAATGGTTGAGAAGCCGGGGCCCGCAGCAACTGTCTGATCGCGTCGCTCGTCACGCGGCAACTATGCGGCTGTTTCGGGCTGGGGGCAAGCGCGCAGATGCGCTAACCAAATCGCGGGAATCAGTTACGATGTCCGGCTGAATCTCCTCGGCTTGGCAGACCGGCGAGGCTATAAGTCGGCCGTGAGCGGTTGCGTGAACAGAAGGCGCGTGGTTCGAGTAGCTGGGAGCATTGCCTTGGTCTTGTTCGCGGTGGTCGCTTCGGCGTCAGGGGCTCAACCCGCCGCCGCGCGAGCCACCGCCCTGCGCGTGCACCCCAATTACCCGCACTACTTCCAAGACGCCAAGGGCAGACCAGTCCTGCTGATCGGCGACTACCCCTGGGGCGCGTTTTCGGACGTGGACTTCGACTACGAGGCGATGTTTGACTCGCTCAAAGCCAGGGGCCTGAACTTCGCCCGGGTCTGGCTTTGGTGGGGCTGCGAGCAATTCCCGCCGCCGGAGGACCAGCCGCATATCGAGCCGTTCTTGCGCCCTGGCCCCGGCAACGCCAACGACGGGCGGCCGCGCTACGACCTGAGCAAATGGAATCCCGCCTTTTTCGCCCGGCTGCAAGAGTTCTGCGCAGCCGCGCGCCGGCGCGGCTTGTTCCTGCAGCTCATCACGGTGGACGCCTGGATGCTTAAGCACCCGCACCTGTGGAAACTCCACGCCTTCCACCGCGACAACAACGTCAACGGCGTGGACGGCGACCCGCGGAACACCGGCGAAGGCACCGACGGCCAGCAGGGCTTCTGTTCAATGGGCAACCCGAAGGCGTTGGCGTTCCAGAAGGCCTACTTGGGCAAGCTGGTGGACACGCTCAGCGACTTCGACAACGTGCTCATCGAGATCGCCAACGAGAATTACTACAGTCCTGAGTGGGAGCGGCACTTGTGCGAGTTCATCCGGGACTTGGAGCGCGCCAAGCGGCGCCAGCACGTGCTCATGCCGCTAGATTTGCTCAGCCACAGCAGCGTCGTGCAGAAGTGGGACCCGAAGGTGATTCACGCCGCGCTGCTGGACAAACAACGCCTCGGCCAGCCGCTCATTTTCGACACCGACTGGATCATCAACCCCAACGACGATGAAGTGCGGCGGGCGATGTGGGCGGCGGTGCTCAGCGGCGCGCATTTTAACTACATGGACGATAGCCTGGAATTCCGCGCCCAACCCAAGCCTGACCAGCGCGCGGCGCTGCACCGGCAGATCGCGCATCTGGCCGCTTTCATGAAGCCGCTCAAGCCTTGGGAAATGCGGCCCGACGACACGCCGGTCAGAGCCGGCCAGGCTTTCGCGATCGCCTCAACACGACAACTTGCCGTCTATTTGCCCGCTGGTGGCAGAATGACGCTCGCCATGCACGGGCAAAGAGGCGCGTTCAGCGCCCGCTGGTTCAACCCGCGAGAGGGCACTTTCTCCTGCGCGTTCAGCGTTGAAGCCAGCGCCCCCATCGAGTTGGCAGCGCCCGACAACAACGACTGGGCGCTCCTGGCCAAGAAGTTGACCGCGGATGGCGCGGATTAGCTCTTCGCATCCGTGTCATCCGCGGAACCCGCGGTTCGCTTTCTTCGCTAGGTCATCAGCGCCGGCTCTATTTGCGCGGGGGCGGCCCCTCAAGCGCGAACTTGAGCATTTGCCGGCGCTGCGCCGAGCCGACAAACAGGTTGGTGGGAAAGCTGTAATAATGGCCGATGTCGGCCAAAATCTCCGAGCCGAGGCAAGAGTTCAGCGAGAGGCCCGCCAGGTACTGCAGCCGGAGGTTGCGGTCGGTGTTGAGCTGCGCGTCCTGCATCCAGCCGCGCAAATCGGGCGCTTGGGCGGCGTAGGTGGCCAGCATGCTGACGGCCGAGGGGAATCCGACTTGCGCCAGCGACTTCTTCACCCGCGCGTGGTCATCGCGGTTGAGCCGGTCATGCAGCTTGTCCAGGTCAATCTCCGTTGGTTCGGCCTGACCGAAGAGGATGGCATCATAGCCCTCGCCCTCGGTGTCATTGCTCCAAAGAGTGCCGTTGGGAAAGACTTTGAAGAAGGTGGCGATCATGCTCTTGGCGGTGTTGAGATTACTCTCGTAAAGCGGCATCCAGAGGGTCATCACGCCGCCCGGTTTCAAATGCGCCTTGCACATTTCGCAGTAGTCCACCGTGTTAAGCGCGGCGCAGCCTTTGACCCACGGATCAATGGGATCGGAGGTGATGATGTCGAATTTCTCTTTGGTGGTGCGGACAAAGTGCCGGCCATCGTCGAGGACGATCTCGGTGCGCGGGTCTTTCACAACGCCGTAATTCTCTTGCTCGAACATCGGAGCCACGATTCTCGGCACCAGCGGCTCCACGTCGCAGATGACGATGCGTTTGACGCCGGGGTGCAGGACAAACGTGCCGGCCGTCACGCCGGCCCCGCAGGCCACCACCAGCACCGATTCGGGCTGTTGATGGAGCAGCGCGGCCAAGTGCCCCAGGAGCCGTTGCAGCCGCATATCCCGTGGCTCGTTGGACGCCTGCACCTTCCCGGCGGAGTGGAAGTTCCGCACGCCTGATTTCCACTTGGTCACGGCGACCGAGCCGTTCAAGCCCTCGCCCAGGTAGGTGCAGAAAATATCCGGCGTGCCGCCGCCAGATGGGACTTGTTTTTCGGCGATGATGCCGGGCGCCAGCCGGTTGCCGTAGGTCGCCATGTAGCGGCCATAAGCGACCACACCCCAGGGCGCCGCTGGGACGCTCCAGGCCAGCAGCGCCACCAAGCCCAGCGCGGCCGCCAGCGCCGCTGCGCCGCTCATGCTGAAGGTGGGCTTGCCGGAAGGACTCTCGGCCGCGGCGGTTGCTGGAGAGCGCCAGAAGCGCGGGGCAAACATCATCAGCGCAGCCGTTCCGGAAAGTCCAAGCAGCAGCCGTTGCGCCCATTGTGTGCCGGCCAGGGGAATCACCAGCAAGCTAAAGCCCAGCGCGCCAACAATCGCCCCAACGGTGTTGGCGGCATAGACTCCCCCCACCAGCCGTCCTGGGTCCTGTCCGCGCGCGGCGACCGCTGCCAGCGCCAGCGGAAAGCTCGCTCCCCACAAAATCGCCGCCGGCAGGATCGCCCAGCAACTGCGCGCCAAATCCAGTTGGAAGGTGTACCAAGGGCTTGTGGCCAGCGCGGGGTTGACCGGCCAATAGGGGAGCGAACGGGCGATCGTGTAGGCCGTCCACGCCGCGGCGCCAACCAGCAGCATTTGGCAGCCGCCCAATGCGAGTCGGGGCCGGGGCGTCCAGCGCGCCACGAACGCCCCGGCGCTGCTCCCGATCCCCAGCCCCACCAAAAACACCGCCAAAATGATCGAAAAAGTATATACCGTTGCCCCAAGCATCAGCGACAACAAGCGCGTCCAAACCACCTCCGCGCCCAGGGCGGCAAGCCCGGAGAGCGCGATGGTGACATAGACCGCCCAGGAGCCGGGCAGGCGTTCAATTCGATCTTGTGTCGGCAGGCTGGCCGGCGCAGCGTGCGCGCTAAGCGCGGACAACCCTAGAGCCATCAAAGCCACGGCCACGTTAAGGGACGCGGCCACGTATGTCGCCGTCGCCGTGCTGTAAACTCTCAATAGGTAAAAGCCGGCGAACAGGCAACCGAAAACTGCCCCGGCAATGTTCCCGCCATAGAAGAAGCCCAGCCACGAAACCCCCTGCGGCGTGGTCTCCACCCACCGCGAAATGGCCGGCAGTGTCGCGCCCATTAGCAACGTGGGCGGCAGCAAGCACACGGCCGCCACGGCTCCGCGAAGCATGATCCCGGCAAACCCATGCCCGCCCTTGGCGGTGTATATGGCGCCTGCATACGGCATCCCGAACAGCACCGCGATACCGATGAGACCGATGCCCAATTCCATGAGGGCGTACACGCGCAAGGGGTGGCGCCGGGCGGAAATGAGGCGCGGCAACAGCAGGCTGCCCAAACACATCCCGCCCATGAAAGTCCCCAGCAGCAGCCCCAGCGAAACGGTGGTTAAACCAATGACCAGTTGCAGCAACTGGAGCCAGACGATTTCATAAATCAGCGCGGCGCACCCGCTGCCGACGAACAACAGAAACAGCAAAGGCAGGAACCGGCGCGCCGTGGACGGGGCGGTTGATATATGGCTATCCTGCTCGCTCAAAGTTCACCGCCACCTCAATGGTTCGGCAGGCCCGGCGTCGGGTCCATGAATCCCCACGTATCAGCGTCCTCCGCGAGGCGGCCGTAGGAACGGTCGGTCTGCTGCTGGCCGAAAATGACGTAATCCAGCACCGCGTTGAAGTTCACATCCGTGTCGGTCAGGTAAATCTGTTCACCAGACGCGGCGAGCTTGAAGCTGGCATGGAGACCGGGTGTGTCCGCCCCGTCTTCATCGGCCCACACCAGCAGGTATCCGTCGGCGGCGATCTTGGTGCCTGTGGGGAATTGCCACTTGCGCGGATTGTTCGGCTCGTCGCTCAGGTAGTGGCCCGTCAGGTCAACTTCCTGGTCGGTAAGGTTGTGCAACTCGATCCAGTCGTCATATTCGCCCTGGGGATCAGCCAGCGTGCGCGTGTTGGACGCCATGAATTCATTGATCACCACCGGCGTGTCAGGCGCCGTGACCAGGGCCACTCGATAGCTATAAGTCTCCTGTTCGGCCCGCGCCGGAGCGAAGGCGGCGGCCTTGACGCTGTTGGCCGAGCGCGCCTCAATATAGTAACGCACCTTCGAGCCGGCAGGGTAATTCGTCGTGGCGGCGCCATAAATGCCGTCGTTGGCGCTGCCGTCGCCATGCGCGCCGTCGTCGAACATTTGCACCGCTGTGAAGCGCCCGTACGACTTGGCGCGATGATACAGCCAAACCGAACTGATCCCTTCACTTTGATAAGCAGAGACTTGCGCTGTCATATAGGGCACTTGAGCAGCCGTCGGAGTCGGCGAAGGCGCGTACACCTCCACGATGGTTGGCGGCACTGGGCGCAATTCGGCGTGATTGGTGAGGAACTTGTAGCGATTCGTGACGAAGGTCTTGAGGGCGGCCAAGTCAGTATAATAAGCCGTCATCGTGTAGTTCTTCTTGGTGTCGGCTATAATGTCCGCAAGGCTCAGGGCCGAATACTCGTTGATTGCCGGAATCAGGGCGGCGGGGTTAAACGATTCCTGCAGCACGGTGCGCATGTGGGCCAGATAACGCTGCCGCAACTCGGCGACGCCCAGCAACCGGTTGATCACAGGGCGGTTGGCGTTGCCGGCGCCTTGGACGGGGCTGGTGGACACATCCCCGGGATTGAAAGTTTCGTTGCCATCATACTCAACTGGATGGATGCGCCCGCTCTCCGGCTCGTAGTAAAGCACGTAATCGGCGCCTTTGAAATAGTAGCTGTCCTCATCCGTGAAGATGTTCTCGATGGCCAGGAACCAGAGCCAGCGATCCACCGCCAGCACGTCCTCGACCTGGTCGCGCAGTTGGTTGGTGGGCGTCTTGTTTAACACGTACGCGGCGTTGATGAGGAGCTGCCAAGCGTTGGTCAAGTGATCAGTCTTCAACTCGTAATTCTCCTTATAGGTTGCCACGTTGGTGCCCAGGTACATCAGCGCCGAGGTCCCGCTCCCGAACCCGCCCCCGCCGCCGGGGCCGCCGCCGCCCACGCCACCGGGCATGTTCGGCGCCCGCCAATGGTCGCCATCGTTGCTGGGGAACCACTCTTTCATCAGATCACCGTCTGGCTGCTGGGCCATCGAATACACGCCCCAGTAAGTGCCGTTGATGTACAATTTGACGAAGCAGGCGTGCGGACACACTGTGTAGGTCCGCATGACATTGAAATAGAGCGGCTCACGCATGATCGTCTCGTCCGTGTAAGCATTATTGAGGTTGACGGTCTTATAGCCCGTCAGCCTTGACTCGGAATTGGTGTAATTGAGCTCGAGGTTCAGTGACTTCTTGGTAGGTGCGCTGCCACCCATCCCCGAGTAAGAGGTGTTCCCCTTGTAACGCGCACCCACGCCGTAAATCACCGCACCATTGTCCATGACCAGGCTGCACACGGTGTTTGAACCGGTCCTATGGCCGCTTGCCAGCAAGGTCTGCCAATTGGTCTGGGTAAAGGTCAGGCTGATGGTCCGCAGCAGCGTGGGATCATAGAGTCCGGCCGTCTGGACGGCCCGATAGAAGCAGAGCGGAGCGGCGGGGCTGCCCACCGACCGCCAAGGGGCGTCAGTGCCACCCGAAAGCACGGTGCCCAGCGCGGCCGCGTTGCTCCAGGTCACCAAGTCGGCCGAAGTTTGGAAGCGCCAGTCGTCGGCGCCGTCCCCGCGAACCTGAATAAACGTGTTGGTCCCTTCCGTGCGCAGGCGGATTTCCCCGTCTCTGGCGCTCGCGGCAGGAAGAAGCCAGACCGCCGCCGCAAGCGCGACACCGCCAAAAGGCAGAGTCCGCGTCCTGCCGCGGTACGTTGATGGCATCCCCACTACTTGCCGCATGCCGTTGGCGCTCCCTGACTCCCCAGCCGGTTCAGCGGTGGCTCAATCCAGCCAGCCTATCTGCCGCCAGGCGGTTTCGGCGGCGGCCCGAATTCCCCGGGGCCGCCCGGGGGCGGCGGGTGTCCCGGCCCAAGGGGATCCGGGCCACGGCCCCCTGGTGCGCCGCGCATCGGCATTGGCCCGCGACCGCCAGAACCAGCCACAAGGCCGAGAACCTCATAGACAATGTCAGCATCACTTTTCTGCTCGTCTTTGAGGAGCTTTAGCGCATCGGCAAATGCCGCCGACTGAATCGCGGCCAGCTTGGCGTGGGCCGCGCCAACCTGCTGATGCAGTTGGTCGAGCTCCGCCGGGGCCTTCCCTGCCACCACGGCCTCCTTGATCGCCTTGCGCGCGCTTTGGAGCTCCTCCTGAACCGGCTTGGCCGACGTCTGCGCTCGGGCGAAGAGGTTCTTCATTTCCCGCCATTGGCTCGGGCTCAGGCCGATGTCCTCGGCCAGGCGGTCCACGATCATCTCCGTGCGCCGCGCTGGATCCCCAAAGCCCGGGAATCCCCCGCCTCGGCCGCCGGGCGGCCCCGGTTGCGCGAGCAGGCACAAAACCAGGCATCCACCGACCATCAGTCCCATCGAAACAGGTTTCATGTTTTTTCCTGCTATTGTGCGCGCGCAAGTCTCTTGTCGCGCGTTGGTTTCGCGTCGCGGCATCCCCCGCGCCGCTCTGTTGCGCTTTAATCCTTCCCGGTTTTCAACGCTCTGCAGAAAACTGTTCCCATCCATAGAGGCGCAAATCAACCGCCGAGTCTGCCAGGATTCGTCTTCAGATGCCCGGGCCAGCCTTCTTGGCCGCCGACTCTCTGAGCAGGAAGGCGCGGCGCTGTTCGGCGAACTGCCTCAGGCTGACGCCCTGCGCAGGCCCTCGCGAGCCCTGGGCTTCGCCAGCCCCGGCCACACCCTGCTCGAAGGCTTCATAGCTGTAGAGCTTCCGCGTGTCGGCTTTCACGTCGGCGGCGATGAGCGCATGGTATTGCTCGACCACCGGGCCAAGTTTCTTCCAGTCCAGCCATCGCTCAGCAATATCGCGGACATAGCCGAGGTAGCGCGCCCGCAGTGAGGGCACCGCCAGCAGCTTGGCAAGCAGTGGATTGTTCGGATTGTTGGCCGCGATGAGCGGATCGAGCTTCACCCCTCCTCCTCCAGGACCGCCGCCCGGGCCACCCGGGCCACCGAAGCGGCCACCCGGACCACCTGGGCCGCCCATGCGACCTCCCGGACCACCCGGACCGCCGAACCGGCCGCCCGGACCGCCGAAGTCCGGCCGCGGCAAAGCCGTGTTCAGGCCCTTGGCAAGCTGCTCCTCGTTCAAGGAACCACTCTTGTCTGCGTCCCATTCGGTGAACCACTTTCCGAACGTGTCCTTGAGTTCAGCTCGCGTCAGGGAGCCATCCTTATTGGCGTCAGCCGCCGTGAAGAGACCCGGGCCAATGAACATCGCGGGGCCAAAACCTCCGCGCCCGCCACCCGGACGCTGCGGCGCTCCAGGCGGCCCGCCACCGGGCGGCCCAAAGCCCGGCGGGGGAGGCAGCAGCTCGCCGAAGTTCGCCACAAACTGCTCTTGCGTGAGCTTGTCGGCCTTGTCCAAGTCCAGCTTGTCAAACCACGCCTCCGCCAGCGCCGCGAACTCCTCCTTGGTGAGCCGCTGGTCCCCATCCTTGTCCGCTTGCGACAACATCTGGCGGGCCAGTATCATGCCGGGCCCGAAGCGGCCTGGGGGTCCGCCGAAGCCGGGCCCGCCCGGCAGGCTGAAGCTCTCATTGACGTCGTACGGGATCAGGTGGAACCGGCCCTGCGGGTCCTGGTAAAGGTCGTAATCGCTGGCGCGAGACCAAAAGCCATCGCCGTTGACGGACAAGTTGTCCAGCGCGAGGAACTTGAGGGTGCCGTCAATGTCGAGCAGAGGCGCTAGCGCGGCCTCCAGTTTGGCGGGCGGGGTTTGGTTCAAGACTTTGCAGAGCTGGATCAAGTCGGCCCAAGACCTTGGGTCGTCTTTGCTCCTGATCGCGTAAATGCGCTTGTAGGGCGCGGCGTCCTCGCCCAGGTAGGCCAAGCCGCCCCGGCCACCGGGCGAGCCGGGCACTTTCCAGCGGGGGCCCTTCGTCGTGCCGAACCAATCTCTGACGAACTCCTTGTTGAATGCTTGTACGTTCACATACACGCCCCAGCTCTCGCCGTTGATGACCAAGCGCACGAAGTTGGCCTTGGGGGCCGGGAAGTATTCCCGTGCGATGTGGTGGTAGAGCACCGTGTGCAGGAAGCTCGGATCCTCGCTCGCATTCAGCAGCTTAAGCGTCCGATAGCCATAGAGCCGCTGGTCGGCGTGGACAAAATCGAGCGCGAGACTCAGCGGACGCTTGCGGCCCTCCCCGGCCATCATGTAGGAGGTATTGCCCCGAAAACGAACGCCGACGTCCGGGTAAACGTTGCCATCCACCATCAACTTCGCTGGCACCTCCACATCGGTGTGATAGAAGGCGGCCAACTCCTTTTCCCAGTCCGCGTTCTCGAATTCCAGGAAGAGCGTCCGCAGCGTGGCTTCATCGTAGAGGGGGCTGGAGAATGACTTGACTTGGGCGGGCGAGAGCTTCGGGCCGGGCTGGTGCGGTTGCTGGCTCCCGCCGGGGCCCATGAATCCCGGCCCCGGTCCTGGCCCCGGCCCGCGCCGCCCTCGGCCTTCCTTTTCCTCCTTGGCGAGGAACTCGCGGGCGGCTTTGCGTTCCCGGGCGTTGAGATGCCCGTCGCCATCCTTGTCGAACTGCTCCACCAGCTTGCGCCGCGCCTGCATTCCCCCCGGCGGCCCGCCGAAACTGCCCGGACCGGGGCCGCCTGGACCAGGCGGGAAAAAACCGCCCGGCCCGAACCCGCCGGGGTCGAACGGCGGCGGGCCGTCGAATGGCGGCTCCTCGTCGTCGGAAGGTCCCTCGTCCTGGGCAGGCCGCCCACGGTCACGTCCGGCGGGCGCCCCCGTGGCTTGGGCGAACGCGGGACTGGCGGCCCACACGGCCAGGGCCAGCAACGCTGGCCGAAGATCGAGGACTCTCGGTTTCATCATCGTCACGCGGTTGGACAAGCGGCTGCGGTCGAGGCCGCCTACCTCTGTCTGGCGCCCGTCCTGCGATGCGCTCTGTCCATACAAGCGGAACCGGGCGGAGAAGTCTGCCAAATCTTCTCCCCCCACGCCGGCAATTCACGAATACGTCTAAGGCGCTGAAAAACGCCTCGTGGCAGTAACCTCTGCAGGGCTGCGGAAGTCTAATTTAATGGTCTGAGCGAAGCGATAAGCATGAAGCACTTTTCCTCGGTTCCTGGCTTGGCGCTGTGTCTTGCCGCGCCAGTAGCTGTCCTCTCGTGCCTGGCGGCAGGCGAGTCGCCCAAGCCAGGCCCAGGGGCTGCGCGCCCCAACATCATCGTCATTGTGGCCGACGACCTGGGCTATGGGGACCTAGGGTGTCAAGGCGGCAAAGACATTCCCACGCCGAACATTGACTCGTTGGCCCGAAATGGCGTGCGGTTCAGCAGCGGGTATGTCTCCTGCCCCGTGTGCAGCCCGACGCGGGCGGGGCTGATGACTGGCCGCTATCAGCAGCGGTTCGGCCACGAGTTCAATCCGGGGGCGCCCGCCCAGGCCGGGTCGGAGTTTGGCCTGCCGCTGACTGAAAGGACCCTGGCCGACTATCTCCAGGCCGCCGGCTACGTGACGGGCATGGTGGGCAAATGGCACTTGGGCCTAAGGCCGCAATTCCATCCGCTCAAACGCGGTTTCCGCGAGTACTTCGGGTTCCTCCATGGGGCGCACTCCTACATTGATGCGAAGGCCGACCCGCAGAACCTGATTCTCAGAGGCACGGAGCCGCTGGACGAAAAGGAATACCTCACCGAGGCCTTTACGCGCGAGGCCGTGGCGTTTTTAGAGCGCCATTACCAGGCGCCGTTCTTCCTCTACCTGACTTACAACGCCGTCCACGCCCCATTGCAGGCCCCTGAAAAATACCTGAGCCGCTTCAGCCAGATCACCGACCCAAAGCGGCGGACCTACGCCGCCATGCTCTCGGCCATGGATGACGGAGTGGGGGCGGTGCTCAAAGAGTTGCGCGACCGCGGGATTGAGGACAACACCCTCATCTTCTTCATCAGCGACAACGGCGGGCCAACGCAGAACAATGGCTCCAGCAACGCGCCCTTGCGCGGCAACAAAGCCCAATTGTGGGAGGGCGGCATCCGCGTGCCGTTCATGATTCAGTGGAAGCAGCAGCTTCCCGCGGGGAGAGTCTGCGACCAGCCAGTGATTTCTCTGGACATCCTGCCCACGGCCCTTGCCGCCGCTGGCGTTGCGATGCCGGAGACGCCGCCGTTGGATGGCGCCAACCTCCTGCCTTGCGTCACCGGCAAAAGCAAACAGCCGCCGCACCAGGCGCTCTACTGGCGCTTTGGCACCAACTCGGCCATCCGCCTGGGCAACTACAAACTCCTCAAGCTCGGCGCGCGGCCGCTGCAGCTCTTCGACTTGCAGGCAGACATTGGCGAGCAGCATGACCTGGCCGCCCAAAAGCCCGAAATCGTCAAGACACTAGCGGTGAAGCTCAAAGCCTGGGACTCGCAACTGGAAACACCGCGCTGGGGCCGTGCGCCCGCCAGGGCAGCGCAGCGACCGGCCAGACCAAGGGGCAACCGATAGAGCGTGAGGCGTGAAACGTGACACGTGAAGCGTGACATGCGGCCCATGGCCGTCCTTGTCCGTCCGTGCTCGTCCTTGTCCGTCCGTGTAAAACGTGACGCGCGATGCGTGAAAGGCAAGATGCGCCACCTCACAGCAACGCTCCAGAGCGCGGAATTCATTCCGCTTCAACCGCCGGCGTTCAACTGACCTGCGAACCAGCGCCAGCCCCGCCGAGGCTCCGCTTTGATCCATCCTCAATCGGCCGGGTGGTAAGATTAACGGCGGCTCGGCTCCCTCCGTGGACGGGAAGTGGTTTTCTTGCTGAACCGCCGCGAACCACCAGCGCAAATCCCCCCGCGTCCGCCGGAGCCGCTCCGCTCACCGGACCTTCATCAGCCACAGTTCGCTGACCTGGCAGCCGCGTCCGTTGCCCCCCAAACCAGGCTCGCGGAACCAACGCAGCGTCAGTTGGCCGTCCGCATAAGCCTGCGCCGGCACGTCGAACTCCGCCGGGCGAATCGGCCACGGTTTGCTGATGAGCGGATGGACCTCAATGCCCTGGCCAGCCTCCAGCCGGATTTTTCGCCTGGGGCTGTCGCCAGCGTAAACGACCCGCACTTTGTAGCGGGCCGCCGGGTCGAGGCCCACATAACGCACCTCGAGCGGCGCGTCGTTGAGCGACTCGGCGTGGTTCAGCCAGGACCAGCGCAGGGCGCCTTCGGGCTTCTCGTCGGGTTCATCCACCACCTCGGCTTCTTCAAAGCCCACCAGCGCCGATTCCAGAAACGCCGGGTCGCGTTCAAAACCCGGCCCGCGCACCAAATGCGGCTGGCAGGCGAGGTTGCCCAAGTCGTCGTAAAAACCGCCCGAGCCAGGGTTGGCCCAATTGAGGATTTCCCCGATGGCCTTGAGCCGGTCGGCCTCCGAGGTCAGCTTGCGGATGTGGGCAAAGCGTTCCCTGAGCCAGGGCCGGTTGTTGAGCGGGTAGTCAACGGTGTCGAGGCTGGCGCCGCGGTCAACCGCAATGGCTTGGTAGCGCGGCACGCTCAGTTGCATGTGGATGCTTTGGAACAGGGCCTCGGCGAGTTCAAAGACGCGCGCCCGCCAATCGGGCGAGGCCCGTTCGGTGACGGCGTGGTAGAGCGCCGCCTCGGCGTCGGCCATCGCGCCCAAGGAACCGCGCTGAGCCGCGTCGCGCAGCGCCGTCATCGCCTGCTCCTCCAGGCCGGTCTCGAAGAGCAGGCGGCTGCGGGTGTAGGCGTCGTAGTAGGCGCGGTAGAGGGCCATCTGGAAGCGCCAGTTCTGCTTGTCGCGGGGCGCGGCCGCCCGCTCCATCGCCTGGAACTGCGCCAAAGTGGCATAGACTTGCGCGTTGGGCAGCAACGGACCTTGCCAATTCCGCTCCAAGGCCAGCAGACCTTGGGCAAAATCGTCGGTGTAACGCTCGCCGATGAAATAGCGGCTGTATTGGCGGAGAATCTCCACCACGTCCGCCTCGGGGTCCCAGCCCAAGGCGCTCCAGACGGCCTTGTTGACGTCGTCGTTGCACCCCTCCGAGTAAGTGATGAAGCCGATGGTGTGCGATTGCAGCAGGCGGAAGATGACGCTGTGGCCCAAGGGCCGCGGGTTGATGCCCTCGCGCGCTTGCGTGAGCGCAAAGGCGGTGTCCCACTCCGGAACGGGGTATTGGCACTGCCGGCTGTGGGTAATGTCGGGGTAATGGCGGATGGGGTATTGGGCCGGGATGGCCGCCCGCAACTTGGGGAGGCTGAGCCGCACCTGCGGGCCAAAAACCACCCCGCTGAGCCAACTGGGCCGCTCCTCTTTCAAAATGCCGATGAACTCGTCCAGCCAGGCCTGGCTGAAGCTTTGCGGCGAGACCCACATCTGGGCTTTGGGATGGTGGCGGTGAAGCACCTCGGTTTCCTTCGCCAATAATGCCATCAACACTTTCGGGCGGGTGTGGCCCGGATCGCCCCCGGGAACGAACACGGCGTCAAGACGGGACATTTGCCTGAAGACGTCGCCCCATTCGCGCAAGGCGAAGTCCACGGTCGCCGGGTCCGCGTAATCGCTGTCCATGGCCGGGTACCAGAGCCAGACATCCAGGCCGTATTCGTCCAGGAGCCGCGACATGGCCACGAGCATCTGCATCGGCGGCAGGGGGAAATGTGGACTGGTGGGGGCGTCGTCCGAGCGCGGCGGGATCAGTTCCACCGCGTTGCAGCCGAAAACGGCCAGGTCACGGATATACTGCTCCCAGAGCCGCAGGTCCCAGGCGTCGTAGGCGTGGGTCTTGGGCCGGTAACCGAGTTGGTGGCCGCGGAGGGCGTACTTCGGCGCCGTCGCCAGCTTGAAATCATCGGGCAACGTCACGCTGGCCTTGTCCATCCGCAAGTGGCGCAGCAGATGGCCCACACCGAACATCACCCCGCGCGCGTCATGGCCTGCCACCCACACCGTCCGGGCGCCTTTGCTCGTGTCAGCCAGGATTTGGAATCCCTCTGGAGCTTCAGCCGGGCCGCTCGCCGCAAGTCCAGCCGCATTGTCCCCAGCCCAAGCGCGGACCCAAGCCGCCTGCCCAACCACAATCACCGGCAGATTGGTCGCGGGCGCGGCGGACGCGATTGGCCAGCGGAGCTGCGTGCGCTTCTCAACTTCCTCAACCAGCATCACCGCGGCCTTGCGCTCGACCGGCGCGGCCTCGGCGGGTGAAAGCACCACCGCCTGGCTCAGGTCCAAGGCTCGCGTCGGCGAGAGCTTGCAGGACCAGACGCAGGCCAGGATCAGTGAAAACCTGATGAACCATCGTGCAGATAGCATGGCTGTTTGTTAGCACCTTTCACCCGCCGCGGAAAGGCCTTTTTCGCCTCACACCGGTGGCCGCTCAGGCTATGCCCACTTC
>Ga0315268_10001293_pt1 | contig 28740 bp, 17 predicted proteins | sample C1_top_MG_FD_204535 | JGI IMG/M metagenome (GOLD analysis project Ga0315268, IMG submission 204535) | Sediment microbial communities from Yellowstone Lake, YNP, Wyoming, USA - C1_top | ecosystem: Environmental > Aquatic > Freshwater > Lake > Sediment | place: USA: Wyoming | collected 2017-08-01
GGGGACGGGATAAATCCCGAGATAACGGCGGAGGTCCTTGGGAACATCTTTTGGGATCTCCGTGAGGTCAGCGCGTTTCGGGATCCGCACCCGGTTCATCATCATGAAGCCTGCAATCCGATTGGGGCCACCCACATCGAAAGAGATGTTGACATCGTTCGTCAGTTTGAAGAACCAGTAGCCTCTCTCGTCGGGATCCCGGAGTTCGAATTCCCGCCCATCCTGCAAGGTGAGGGCAAGGCTTCCATTCTGAACGTGGACAGTGATGACTCCGCGGCTTCCCCGGTATTTGCCGAGATAGGGCCGATATTTCTCCGTATCCCCTTTCTCGGAAACTTGCCCGAATTTCTGCGCGCCGGCGCGAAAATCCAGGATTTCAAGCTTTTTGGGATTCCAGGCGATGCTCGCGGAAGAAATAACCCCCAGGCGGATATGCCCCGAATCCGCATAATCGACCTCCCGGGCCGTTGTGTCGATAGGGATCCATCCTGCCTTCCCCATGTAGACTTCGTTCCAGCCGTGCTGGCCGAATCCCCCGCCAAGGCTGGAAATATATATGAATCCCCAGACGACCCTGGCAGGAATCCCCACAGCCCGCGAGAAGGCCGCAAAGAGGCGCGAATGGGCGCCGCACTCGCCTTCCCGAATATCGTAGGTATTACGGGCAGATGTCCCTCCGGGAATGTCGTAGCCGATATTCTCGGCAACCCAGCGGCTCAAGCGCTTGGCGGCTTCCCAAGCGTCCTTGGCCCCGGCGGTCAGCTCATGAGCCTTTTTGACGAGCACGGGGTCATCCGATTCGATGAAATCCTCCGGCTCCAGGAAAAGCCGAAGTTCGGGCGGACGGCCGAAATTCGGGGGGAAGGGAGGAGCATTTCGGCCGTCATACTTTTCATGCTGGATCTCAAAGATGCCGTCAACTCGATTGTCGACTACCGATCCGTTGAATTTCTGGCCGGCGACGTTGAGGCTCTCGGGCGTGAGGACGTTTCCGACTGGTGTGAGACTTGCCCTCACCTTCAAAAAGGTCAGGTTTGGGATGTCCGCGATCGAAACTCCCGCTTTAGCAAAGATATGGTTATCCATATTCACGCGCTGAAGCTTGCCGACCACGGATTTGTCGGCCAACGACGAGATGCTCCTGGGTCCTTCGGCTTTAAGCGCCAAGCCGTCCTTTTCGTCGATCCAAAGGCGAAGGTTGAGGCCTGTGGCAAGGTTATATAAATTGAGAACGACGGCTTGCCAGGCCTGGCCGGCGAGCCGGATATTTTCCCGGCGCGTTCGAGTATACGTCACTTCCTGGATTTTTCGGTCGAGAAGGTCAAGAATGCGATAGCGTTTCGACATCAAACCCTTGTCAACAAAATCCCGCTTGAGATGCGGGAAAAGGACGTTGTTCTCAAAGACGATGTCTTCGGGAAGCGAAACCGATTTTTCCCCTCCGCCGGGGAGGAGAGAGATCCGGGCCGTCTGTCCTTCAATGGTAGCGAAAATCCGCAACTTGAAGCTTCCGTTGTCGATCTCCAATTCGGACGAGATTTCCCTGAAGGTTTGCCCATCAAAACGCCGTTTCGTGCTGGCCTGGGAGTCGACATTCGCTCCCAGGGCCGCAAGCATCGTCCGTGAGACCTCTTCAATGACCAGAAAGGTTCGACCGCCCTCCTGAACACGCGAAACTCTGACCTCATTATATCCACAGACCTGACCGTTCATTTCAATAGCGTAATAGCGGACCGCTGAAGTTTCGCCGGCCAAGCTGGGCGACAAGGCAACGGCTGACGCGAACAGGATCAGAAGAAGCGGCCAAAGCGCGTGTTTCCACTGTTTATTCATAGAGTTCTCCTAGCGGCTCTTAGCCATATAGGCGGCGATGGCCTCCGCCATCATCCGGCAGCCCTCCTCGACTTCTTTTTTGGCCTTCGCGGCGTCAAACTTAGCCGGATCTCCCAGATAGCCCTGTGGAGTCACCCTTTTCATATCCTTTACCCATTCGCCGATTTCCTTCATCGTCACCTTCGTCGGCTGGAGGGTCCTGGCGAGCTTGGAATTCACCTGGTCAGGGAAAAAAGCCGCCATGAATCCGGTTTCCCCTGCACCGGCGTGAAGGTCCAGATACTCCCCGGCTTCCGTGTCCGAGGGAGGTGATTTGTGGACAAGCAAGAAGGGCTCGTTTTCCGTCAATCTCGATCGCTTTGCGTCCTCTTCCGCCATGAGATAGCGCACATCGAGTCCGAGGCTTTTTTGGGCTTCGATGATAGCTTCGATCGCCGTTCGGACATGTAGGCCATCCCCATGGGCGTTAATATTAAAGATGTGCTGAAAACCCATGTTTTTAAAGGATGCCAACATATCATGCAGCATAGCTTTCATCGTCTCCGGACGAACGGTGAAGGTCCCCGGAAAGACATAAGATGTCTGGTTGATCCCCCAATAAAAGGGAGGAGCAATCAGAGTTTTCACTCCCCGTGATTCCAGCTCGCGGCGGGTCAGCTTACACATCAAGTACCCGCCATAAGCGTCGATGCCACAGCTCATGTGCGGTCCGTGCTCTTCGATCACGGCCGTCGTCATAAGGATGACGGCCCCTTCCCTGGCTCCTTTTTCGACCTCGGGCCAGGCCATGTCGACCATGGTTTCATGGAAGATGGAATACCCGCCCGATGCCGGGGCGACGGATTTCTGAGGCGGCCCGCTTTGACTTCCTGTGGCGGCGAGTAGCCATCCCGCGGTAAAAAGGAAGACGAGGGCCAAAAGCCGCAGCTTTGAATTTCGAAGATGAACTTTCTTCATGATCTATCCTTCCTCGCCTTGATCATGCCCAGCGCCCGAGCACGGCCACGAGAAACGCCGCGGCCGCTACTAAAATGGATCCAATCCAGAGATAGAAAAGGAGCCCGGGCTTTCCTGTTTCCTTTCTAGTGGCCACCTTATAAGCCGATATGTATTTGAAGAAGAGCCATCGGGCCCACAGGATATTCGTTTTATGGCCCCGCTGGTCGAGCGCTACCATGATCAAAATGAAGCTGACAACGTTCGAGAGGATGGCCAGCACCCCGATCCCGAGAAACAAATTATGTATGTTCATGCCAATCTCCTTTTGCTACTTTCCCGCTCCGGCGGCCCTCATCCCTTTATCCATATAGCTCTTGAGGATCTCAGGCCTTTTGGCCAGAGTCTCCAGATGAATATGGAGGCTGACGACTTCGGTCATAACCGCATCGGCAATAGTGCCCAATCCGACGCCGGCCCCGCCATGGTCGTTGACGATGAACAGGAGGTCATTCCAATCGGGAACCCGGCCGGTCCGCTCCTCGATGAAGTCGACCATATTGTAGCGATACATCGGCCAATAGAGGACTTCGGGGTCCATGAGAACTGCCAGCCGGACGGCGCTCAAGAGGCGCGAATAGCGGACAGCGAAAAGGTCGTCCACTCGCTTCGCTTCCCGGGCCGACTTCAACTCTTTGGCCAAGGTAATGATGCTTTGACCGATATCTGAAGGGCCGCCGGGCGCCGCGGCTTTGACGATAAGAACGACCAAGCGTTCCAGAAATTGAAAGCCGGCTTGTTCTGTGGGGGCCTGGCCGAAACCCGCCGGGCTGAACGTTGCGGTAACAATTATTAAAGTTAAAATCAGCGCCGTGCGTTTGATGGCCTTTTTCATTTCACTCTCCTTTGCCCTACGCTTGATATGAATCCCCTCGTTGCCGAATGCGCGGGCTTTTTTCATTATGTCACCGCTCCATTCCGAACTATCGGCATTCCGCCCTGTCAGCGCCGGACTGCCGGCAGGATTTGGTCGTAGAAAAGGCTCATAAAATTGTCCTTGTCGATTTCCGGCCGGGCCATGCTATTCATGACCACGACCATGTCGTATTCCAGGACGATAAAAATAAATTGGCCGAAGCGTCCCCTGGCTGCGTAGATGTCCTGTCCGGTCTTACCCCGCGGATCAGGGGCGAGGATCCACCAGAGATAGCCGTATCCTGATGGAGGCTGGCCTTCGACCGTCAGGTCGACATGCGTCTGGAAGGATTCCCGGACCCAGTCTTCGGGCACAACCTGTTCGTTCCCCCAACGTCCTTTTTTTAGATACAGAAGTCCGAACTTGGCCGTGTCTCGGGCCGCCAGGGCCAGGCCGCCGCCGGTGTGCGTATGGCCTTCCAGATTGCGGAGCCAAAACTTTTTCTCGATCCCGAGCGGTCCGAAAAGAAACCGGTCTGCATACTCATGAGCATGCATTCCCGTGCGTTTTTTGAGCATCGCTGACAGCAGGATGACGCCGCCGCTGTCATAGCGAAATTGTGAGCCAGGCGGCTTGAGCATCGGCCGGTCGAGATAGAATTTATCCCAGCCTTTTAACAGCCGGTTGAGTTGTTCGTGAGGCGAATTAGCCCCTTGTTCGTGATAATCGGTGCCGGTCCGCATGGTCAGGATATCTTTGAGGCGGATGGAGGCCTTCCGTTCGTCCATATGAGCGATCTCCTTGTCGTCGGGGAAGAAATCGAGGATTTTCTCATCCACGCTCTTGAATTCGCCCCTGGCCAGGGCTATGCCGACCAAGGCCGATGTGAAGCTCTTGGAAACTGATTGCAAGGTGTGAAGTCCGTCCCTTTGCCAGCCGTTGAAATATTCCTCGACCACGAGATAGCCGTGACGGACAATGAGAAGAGCATGGAGCCGCGGGCAGAGTTCACCCTTCCGGATGAGCCCTTCCAGGTCAGCCAGTTTCTTGGAATCCAGCCCCTGTTCCTCGGGCGGCGAGACCGGCCACTCCCAGGCAGGCGGCTGCTGCCCGAATACGGACTCTGGGACGGCCGCCTTGACTCTCTCGGCCGGCGAGCCGGCATGGCCGACTCCCCAGATTCCGAGGAGCCCGGCATAGACAATGATGAAAAATCCAAAATTTCGTTTCATCTGATCTCCCTATCGCCCGAACGGCCTGATTTCTGAATGATCACTTCCAATGCCAATATTATAGGTTTCACGATGATCGTATCCGCCGCTAAATATAATAAGAGGAGAAACCTGCCGCTGTCTCTAGACAAATATCCTATTTTCGGGAATGGGACATTCTTCCCATGGGAATCCGTCTTTGGACTGGCCGGGTATTTGAGGGATTTCATCCATTATCGTCCAACCTTGACTCCTGTACCTAGCTATACTATGAAGGTACTATTGAGGAGAGTACCCATGTCTCATCGGATTTCCTCCCCCATTTTAAAACTTGGATTCCTGCTTATGATTGGGATCCCTATCTGGCTGGCGTTATCGGTTCAGAGAAACCCCGACCAGCTTGCCGCCGGGTTTACCGCTCCTCCCGAATCAGCCCGCCCCTGGGTTTACTGGATGTGGATGGACGGCAACCTGACCCGCCAAGGGATCACCGCAGACCTCGAGGCGATGCAGAGGTCGGGTATCGGCGGAGTCGTCATCTGCGAAGTGAATGTCGGCATTCCTCGGGGCCCGATCGAAATTATGAGCGCTGAATGGCGCCAGCTCTTCAAGCATGTCGTCCGGGAGGCTGAACGGCTGGGACTGGAGATTACCCTCAACGCCGGACCCGGCTGGACAGGCTCCGGCGGGCCGTGGGTCAAACCGGAGCAATCGATGCAGCATATCGTAGCGGCCGCAATCGAAACGGCAGGCCCGGGGCGTTTCGATGCAGCCCTGCCCCGGCCAAAACGCAGACTGGCCTTTTTCGGCGACGGGGGCCTCCCTTCCGAGCTCGAAAAGGCAAAGAACGACTATTACCGCGACGTAGCCGTCCTGGCCTTTCCAACACCTGCTGCCGGGCCCACGATCGCCGATATCGACGAGAAAGCCCTCTATGTCCGGGCGCCATATTCTTCCCAGCCGGGCGTCAAGCCCTTTTTGCCCGCGCCGGCTGATTTCCCCGCGATTCCCGCCGGTGCCACGATCGAAACGTCGCGCCTTGTCGATCTGACCGGCCGGCTCACCGCCGACGGCCGCCTGATTTGGGATGTCCCCGCCGGCCGTTGGACGATCCTCCGCTTCGGCCGGACGGCAACCGGAGCAAACACGCGGCCCGCCCCGGTCCCCGGCCTTGGCCTCGAATGCGACAAGCTGGACAAGGCTGCCCTCGACGCCCACTTCGACGCGTTCGTCGGCGCCCTTCTACGCGATATCGGCCCGCGCCGGACGGACGGCAGGGCGGGCTGGACGATGCTCCATATCGACAGTTGGGAGATGGGCGCGCAGAACTGGACGGGTGCCTTCCGCGAAGAATTTAGGCGGCGCCGCGGGTATGATCCTCTGCCCTACCTGCCCGCGATCACTGGACGCGTTGTGGAAAGCTTGGAGATCTCCGAACGTTTCCTCTGGGATCTCCGGCAAACCGCCCAGGAGCTGGTCGTAGAAAACCACGCTTTGTATCTTAAGGAGCTCGGCCGGCGGAACCGCTTCGGGTTATCCATCGAGCCCTACGACATGACGCCCTGCGCAGACATGACGCTTGGCACGGCCGCCGACGTGCCCATGGGCGAATTCTGGCTCTACGGTTTCCACACCGCCCACAGCGTCATCGAAGCGGCCAGCCTCGCCCACACCGGAGGCAAACAAATCGTGGCGGCCGAAGCCTTCACCTCGAGCGACGCGGAAGCCTGGCGGGCCCACCCGGCATCGATGAAGGCGCTCGGGGACTGGGCCTTGGCGGCGGGCATCAACCGGATCGTCTTCCATCGCTACCAGAACCAGGCCGGGCTCAACGAGCGGCCCGGGATGACCATGGGACCTTACGGCGTCCATTGGGAACGCACTCAAACTTGGTGGAATATGGCGCCCGCCTTCCATACATACTTAGCCCGCAGCCAATTCCTGCTGCGGCAGGGGCTTTCGGTCGCCGACGTCTGCTATCTGGTCGCCGAAGGATCGCCGCATGTTTTTCGCGCTCCCGCCTCCGCTCTGCGGGGCGATCCTCCCGACCGGCTCGGTTATAATTTTGACGGGTGTGCTCCGGAGACTTTGCGAGAGTCCGCAACGGTTGAAAACGGACGAATCGTTTTCCCGGATGGCATGAGCTATCGCGTGCTTGTTCTTCCGGAGCGAGAGACGATGACGCCGGCGCTCCTCCGCAAGGTCCGCGACCTTGTCGCCGCCGGTGCAACCGTCGTCGGCCCCCGCCCGCGCAAATCACCCTCACTCTCAGGCTTCCCGGCGTGCGACACCGAAGTCAATTCGATAGCCGACGCACTGTGGGGAAATTGCAACGGTGAAAACATCACGGAAAACGCCTACGGCCGAGGCCGTATCGTCTGGATGCGAAAGACAAAGACAGGTGCGGTTTCGTCCGGCCATGCCTCGCCCGGCGCGACGCCCCCTGATAAAACGATTTGGGATGTAGGCGCGCCGCCCCTCTCCGAGCCAGAACAATATGGAGATTTTGCCGTCGTCGCCGGCGTGCTGGAGAGGATGGCCGTCTCTCCCGATTTCGCGTCCGACGTCCCTCTTCGCTATGCACACCGGCGGAACGGCGAGACCGAAATCTACTTTGTGGCCAATCCAAAAGATCAAAAGGTAGAGGCGAACGCCACGTTCCGCATAAGCGGCAAATATCCGGAGATGTGGGATGCAGTCACGGGCGAGATTCGTGTTCTGCCTCAATTTATACCGAAGGATGGACTCACTTCCGTTCCTCTGCGGTTCGAGCCGCACCAGTCGTTCTTTCTTATCTTCCGCAGATCCGCCGGAAAGGCGGCGTCTTCGGCTGGGCAGAACTTTTCGAATTCGGCCGAGGCATCGGTGTTGAGCGGACCTTGGGACGTATCGTTCGATCCAAAATGGGGCGGCCCTGACAAAATCATAATGAAAACCCTCGACGACTGGAGCCGCCGTCCGGAAACCGGCATCAAGTATTATTCCGGAACGGCAATCTACCGGAAAACGTTCGACTTCCCCGAATCCGTAGCAGCCCTGAGCAAAGGGTCGTCGAACGGAGCCCGAGTCTGGCTCGACCTGGGGATAGTAAAGAGTATCGCCCGCGTTCGGTTGAATGGACGTGATCTGGGAGTCGTCTGGTGCGATCCTTGGCGGATGGACGTCACGGCTGCCCTTAAGCCGACTGGCAACGCCCTGGAAATCCATGTTGCCAACCTCTGGCCGAACCGCCTGATCGGTGATGAGCAGGAGCCGGCCGACGCCGAGTACGGCAAAGACGGGAATCTCATCCGCTGGCCGGAATGGCTTACGAAAGGCGAACCCCGTCCGTCCCCCCACCGTTTGACATTCGCGACCTGGAAACACTTCACTAAGGATTCGCCCCTGCTTCCATCCGGCCTACTGGGCCCCGTGACCCTCCGCAGAAGCCGATAATCGAATAAAGCGCAGGTCCAGAATCGAGATTTAATACAAACGCAATAATTAAACTGAAAGTGTACGGTCGGCCTAAGCGCCGCCCCGACCAGGGTTTCATTTGGAGGTGAACGATGTCCAAAAAATTGCGCATCATTCCGGCTATACTCTCTCTTGTTATTCTCTGGGTTGCAGCCTCTCCGCAAGCGTCAAAGCCCGACTCCGAGCTTCTCGGCCGGCTCAAAGCCCTGCCCGGAGTCGTCGAAGTCAAAGCAACCCGCTTCGACGAAAAGCAATTCAAGGAAGCTTACGAGATTATGATTGACCAGCCGCTCGACCATCGAAATCCCCAGGGAGAAAAATTCCGGCAAAGGTTTTTCGTCTTCCATATCGATTTCGCCAAACCCGTTCTCCTGGAAACGGCGGGCTATGCCGCCGGCCGAAGCGGGGGCGGTGAGCTGACCCGGATTCTGGCCGGCAATCAAGTCACCGTCGAACACCGGTTTTTTGGAAGATCCGTCCCTTCCCCCTTAAAGTGGGAATACCTAAACATCAAGCAGTCCGCCGATGACCTTCATGCTATCGTGGCGGCGCTGAAAACGCTCTATCCCGGAAAATGGGTGAGCACGGGCTCGAGCAAAGGCGGACAAACGACCTTGTTCTATAAGACTTTTTATCCCGACGATGTCGACGCCAGCGTGCCCTACGTGGCGCCGATCAACATCGCCCAGGAGGACCCCCGGATCTACATCTTCCTCCAGAACGTGGGCGATGCTGAAGCGCGGGCGCGGATTAAAGATTATCAAATCTCCATGTTCAAGAGAGAGGATGAAATCCTACCCCTGGTCAAAGCCCTGGCCGAAAAGAAAAATTGGACTTTTTCAATGGGCGTCTCGGAAGCCTACGAGTACGGAGTGTTGGAATATCCGTTTGCCTTCTGGCAGTACGGCTCCGTCAAGCCGACCGATATCCCCGCTCCAGATGCTCCGCCGGAGAAGCTCTTCGAACATCTCAGCAAGACGAACGCCATTTATTACTATTCCGACCAAGGCAAAAAAGCTTTCGAGCCTTTTCAGTATCAAGCCTTCACCGAGATCGGCTACTATAATTACGACATCACGGACTTCAAGGAACACATGAAATCCTTGAAGAACCCCACCAACCAGGTCCTCTGTCCCAAAGACGCCAAAATCGTCTATGACCCCGCCCCTATGGCCAACGTCTATCATTATCTGCAGTACAAAGGGGACCATATTATTTACATTTACGGCGAGCTCGATCCGTGGTCGTCTACGGCCATCCAATTGATCGGAAGAACGGACGCGGTCAAAATCGTCGTCAAGAACGGATATCACGGGTCGAGAGTCAGGGATTTTACGCCCGAACAAAAGGAGCTATTCTACTCAACCCTGGAGCGTTGGCTGGGCTTGACCTTGACGCGGCTCGAAGACCAGAGATAATTCTTCTGACAATCCAGCCGATCAATCGAGCATTGTTTTTGCGATTTTTTGTCGCTGTCCCCGGATTCCAGCGTTGATCCCCTTCCTGGTGCGTTTCTTGATACTTCGTTTCCAATGTGCCGGGAATCTACCTCCCTCGTTATCGGAACGAGGATATCACCCCCGTACCCGCTTCACGCCAATTCCTTTGTTCTTGACTTCGAGCCGAGGTCGTAAATATCATTTTTTCGTGGGCGGAGGTGCCGTTGTCAAACCTATTGGGAAATTATCGCAGTCAACCTGGAAAAGGAAATTACCATAACTACTACAGACCCAGGAGCAGTCCTAATATCGATTTTTTCATGTTCGTCTCCTTCTCGGTATTGTCTTTCTTGAACATAGGGAATTGCCAAGGACTTATTCTCGTTGACTTGATCGACCGGGCCGGGATATATTTATTTTGGATAGGGAGCGCGAGTTCGGCTTTTAACGGCAAAAGGCAGGCCGCGCGCACGGCCTTAGAACGTATTAAAGACCGTTCATTTTTTAGACCGAGGAGGAGAAATGTATCAGAAAATCGTCGCCCCTTTGGATGGTTCAGAGCTGGCCGAATGTGTGCTTCCCCATGTTGAAGCCGTTGGTAAAGGCTGCGAAGTGAGGGATATTATATTGATCCGGGTCGTCGAGCCTCTCGAGATTCCAACTCGAGGCGGCATCGCTTTTAGCAAGGATGACTTGCATCAGATCGAGACGGAACAAAGATCCGAGGCGGACCAGTACCTAAAAAAAATTGCCGGACGGCTCAAAGAGAAAGGCCTGCTCGTTCGGACAGAAGTGCTGGAAGGTAAGGTGGCGCAGGCTATCGCTGAGTACACCAAAAAAAATGAGGCGGACCTCATCGTATTAGCGACCCATGGGCGCTCCGGGCTTGGCCGTTGGTATTGGGGGAGCGTGGCCGACCGTCTTCTGCGCTCTGTCTGCGTCCCCGTTTTGATGGTCCGAGCCCCGGGTTGTTATCCCGGGATTTAGGCGTTTTAGCGCGGAACGGCTTTCCAGCCGCCCAGGTCCGATAAAGATTCAAAACGCAAGATGGCGTCGACCCCAAAAGCGATGGCCACAGCGGGGATTCGAGGAATCATCGGTCCGAAAATAATACACATCCACCGTTCTGAAGTCAAAGCGATATGCGTCAGCGCAGGACGAATAGAAGATAGAGAGTGGCCGCATAGATGAGGATGATGCCAAACGAATCCCATGCCCAGAGGAAACGCTTCTTTTCGGAGTTATAGATGAGGCCGGCGATAGCCAGCCCGGTCATGGCTATGGCCGAAAGGGCAGAGACCATATGCTGGCTCTCGACGAAGGATAGAATGGGACCCTTAAAATAGAAGATGTCCTGAATGGCGAGAATGAACATATTGAAGATATTGCTGCCGAAGATGTTACCCACGGCCATGTCCACGGCGCCGATCCCTAGGGCCGCGATGGAAACCGTTAGCTCGGGGAGCGAGGTTGATATGGCCACAAAGATATTACCAACAAAAGTTTCACCAAGGCCGGTCGTCTCGGCGATGCCCTCGGCGATAGATGGCAAGAAAATGGCCGCGCCGACCACGACCACGGCATGCAAGATATAACGGAGAACGGCGCCACGCAAGGTCATTCCGGCCGCGGCACGCTCCGCGGTCTGTCGGGCGACCGATTGCGAACGCTTCTTCTCGAACTTGAAAGCCATGCGCATCGTCCCGAGATAGCCGAGCACGAGGAGCGGAGTGTAGATCCCCACCCAGCCTAAGCCAGGCAGACGGTTCCCGAGGAAGAGACTCAAAGAGACTCCGCCCAGGAAGAGGACGGACATCCCCGCCGAAAGGATATTCGCTTGATTGATCCTAGAGGAAAGCGGCACTTTCCTAGACAACGTGTCGAGCAGGCCTAAGATGAAGACGTTGAAGACGCAACTGCCAAGGATGTTGCCGGCGCCGATGTCTGGCAGATTTGAAGCGACGGCGCTTAACCCCGTGGCCAGTTCTGGAAGTGAGGTGACGCCCGCCATGAGAACCATGCCGAGCCAAAGACGGCTAAGGCCGGACTTCTCGGAGATGATATCTCCGTAGCGGGTCAGCTTGGTCCCGGAGAAGAGGATCAGGGCCGTGACGCCCGTGAATTCCAGCCAGAGCAGCGTAGTCAAGCCTCCTTTTTCGGCTTCGGATGTCCCGGCACATCTTTGGAGGTAATCATTGTTCGTATTTCCTCTCTTTAACTAAACGTTTTATTCTGAGCCGAAAACCGGATAGGGAACTCGTTTTTTCCCGGCAAAGGATCTTCCCCTCAGATGAACTCGGAATCGGGACTCTCCGCCACAAAAAAATGATATTCTCGGCTGCGGATCGAAGTCAAGAACAAAAGGTGGCAGACAGAAGCTACTCGGCCGGATCTCCGTTTCCGACGACCGGAAAACCTTCCGAAATACCATAAACCTCAATCCCCCATCGAAACATATGTCCTAAACGCACTAATCTCTACCGGGTGCTTTTCCATCATTTCGAGCGGTTCGTCGCCGAATACGAGAGCCGGTTCGAGCGGACCTATGGTTATTTCCGTCCGATCGTCAAGGACGTCGTCGAGCGCTATCTCGGCTGCGGCAACCCTCGCTGCGGCTTTGCCCGAGGTGCGGTGGCTCGCACGACAATTTCCTTGTTCTTGACTTCGATCTGAGGTCGCGAATATCATTTTTTTGTGAAGGGAGGCAGAAATTCCAATTCGCGGGAACTTGAGGCGAAACCAACTTCAAGATAATACGTATAGCTATATATAAATTGGAGGATCAAAATGGGCGTGAAAACCATGAAAACGGCCTTCGCGGCCTTGACGATGGCCGTTCTCGCTCTTATTTCGTGCCGTCCCGCGAAGGAAACCGCTCCCTTGAAAACGAACATCGACCAGCGGGAGCACATCGCCGCCCTCGAAAAGGCGATTCCGGCGCTGATGGCAACGGCCGGCATTCCCGGGATGTCCATCGCTCTCATCAGGGACGGCGAAGTCGTCTGGTCGCGCGGCTTCGGAATCAAGAACACGAAAACCGGCGAGCCCGTCAAGGACGACACCGTCTTCGAGGCGGCCTCCCTGACCAAGCCGTTTTTCGCTTTTCTGGCCATGAAATTCGTCGAGGCCGGGAAGCTCGACCTGGACAGGCCGCTCATCACGTATGCTCCCGAGGACTATATCGTTCAAAACTTCATCCGGCATCCTGTAGACAAAGAGGGATTCCGCTATGACCTGTTTAAAAAGATCACCGCCCGCATGGTCCTGAGCCACTCCTCGGGACTCCCTCACGGTGAACCCCGAATGCCGCTGCCTATCTTTTTCGAGCCGGGAACACGATATAAATACTCGGCCGAAGGATACGAGTACCTGCAGCTCATCGTGGAGCACCTCGCCGGAGAGCCGCTCGAGAAGCTCATGCGGAAAATGGTGATCGAGCCTTTCCGGATGAAAGACAGCTCGATGGTCTGGCGCGAGGCCTACGAGACCCAGGCCGCCGTCGGGCACGACTGCTTTGCCGATACGGCGGGAGAATTCAGGAAGAGGACCAAGGCGGACGCCGCGGCCACTCTTTATACGACCGCCGCCGATTACGCCCAATTCGTGGCTGCCCTGATGAACAATCAGGGGCTGAAGAAACGCACGATAAAGAGGATGTTCAGCCCGCAGATCGAGGTCGAAAAAAACGTCTCCTGGAGCCTCGGGTTCGGGCTGGAACATACATCTGGCGGCAAGGCCATCTGGCAATGGGGAGATTATGGCATTTTCCGGAACTATATCGCGGCCTATCCGGAAAAGAAAATCGGCATGGTCTATTTGACCAACAGCGAAAACGGCCTGAGCATCGGCCAGGAAATCCTGGACCTGGCGATCGGCGGAGGCAAAGATTATGGTCTCGCCCATTTGAAATATGCACGCCATGATTCCCCCTCCATGACGCTCGTCCGGACTGTCCGGACTCAGGGTGTCGACGAGGCCGTGCGCCTCTACCAGGAACAGCGAAAAAAAGACCCCAAATACTATGAGGAGCTCGATCTCAACAGGCTTGGCTACGCCCTGATGAACAGCAGGCGGGCGAGCGAAGCCGTCGAAATTCTGAAATTGAACGCGGAAGCCTTCCCGGATTCGGCCAACGTTTATGACAGCCTGGCCGAAGCCTATATGAAGATTGGCAACGACGGGCAGGCGGTCCTGTTCTACAATAAAGCTATCGAGATGGCCCCCCAGGACAAAAATCCAGATAAGGCTTTCCTAGAGCGCGTGGTGACGGGCGCCCGGGAAAAGGTGGAGAAGCTCGAGAAGAGAATCAGCCGGAAGCTCGGGGACAAAGAAGCCGAAAAGAAATACGCCCGGTTTTTGGGAAACTGGGAATATGATGTCCCTGGATTTGGAAAGCTCGTCCTGAGGGTCTCCGTTGCCGACGGGCTGCTCTGGGGCAGCGTCGAGGGCGGAGTCCTCGGCGGGAGGGCGGAGTTCATCCCGGTCGAGGGCAGGCCGCTCGAATTCAAGCTCGACTCTCCCGAACAAGGCGTGTTCGACATTGAGTTCATAGCGGATGACAAAGGGGCCGTCGTTAAATCCCAGTTCTATCTGCCGAGCGCTAACATCAGAGGCACGGGTTTTAAAAAGAAGACCTGAGGGAAATGACGCGGGAGGTCGGAAGCTTCCTTCTTCCCGGAACCGGCCTGTCGAGAAAAGCGGGCAAACGACGCAAGACTTCCCTGCCCTTCCGGGATCAGATCAGTTGAAGAATCCCCCTGGAGCGGTGGCTGGGCCTGACCTTGACGCGGCTACAAGACCAGCGATAATTCTTTTAACGATTGAGCCGATCATGGACTTAAACGAAAAGAAATTTCTCCTTGGCGCCGTCCAGGACCGACAGCTTGTATTCGACCCGGCGCGCCTTCCTCTAGTCTTCTCTCAATTTGACATCCGACAACGCCCCGATTTATCATTCGCAACGATGGGGCGAGGCAAAATCAGTGCTCGAGCGATCATCCAACCAGCACAAAAGAATATGAAATTCTTATTATCACTGCGAATGGGAGCATTTTGAGGAGTAAAGATGATCGGCAAAACTATCTCCCATTATGAGATTGTCGAAAAAATCGGCGAAGGAGGAATGGGAATCGTCTATGAAGCCGAGGATACCAAACTCAAACGGACAGTGGCCCTGAAGTTTTTACCGCTCGAGCTGACCAAAGATTCCCAGGCCAAGGCTCGTTTTATCCAGGAAGCCCAGGCGGCCGCGGCCCTAGACCACCCGAATATCTGTTCCGTCTTCGAGATCGGCGAGTCCGAGGGAACGACCTATATCGTAATGCCCCGCGTCAAAGGCCCGAGCTTGAAGGATAAGATTTCCGCCGGGCCTCTATCTCCGGAGGAGGCTTTGGATATCGCCGGCCAGGTTGCCGAGGGCCTCAAAGAGGCCCACGAGAGAGGCATCGTCCACCGGGACATCAAGCCGGCGAATATCATGCTGACGGAAAAGGGCCAGGCCAAGATCATGGACTTCGGCCTGGCCAAATTGGCAGGCGCGGCCGACATGACCAAGACACTGACGATTATGGGGACCGTCGCCTATATGTCTCCTGAGCAGGCTAGAGGCGAGGCTGTTGACCAGCGCACGGACATCTGGTCGTTCGGAGCGACGCTCTACGAGATGCTGACCGGCGAGATGCCGTTCGGCCGGAAAGGCGAGCAGGCCCTGCTCTATTCGTTATTGCATGAGACTCCCGAGCCCATTTCCCGTATGCGCCCGGATATTCCCAGGGCGCTTGAGCAAGTCATTTGTAAGGCCCTCGAAAAAGACCTCTCCCGCCGCTACCAGACGATGGCCGAGGTCCTCGAAGACCTCAAGGCCGTCCGGTCTTCGGGCAAGAGCGTGCCGCAGCCCGAGAAATCGATCATCATCCTGCCGTTCGAAAACATCAGCCCCGATCCAGAGCAGGGCTATTTCTGCGACGGCATGACCGAGGAGCTCATCTCGGACCTGTCCAAGATCGGCTCCCTGCGAGTGATCTCGCGCACATCCTCCATGATGTTCAAAGGGACCAAGAAGGACATTCCCAGCATCGCCCGGGAGGTCCATGTCCGATACGTTTTGGAGGGAAGCGTCCGGAAGGCGGGCAACAACCTGCGCATCACCGCCCAGCTCATCGACGCCTCAACCGACGCCCACCTCTGGGCCGAGAAGTACGGCGGCACCCTGGATGATGTCTTCGACATCCAGGAAAAAGTTTCCCGCTCCATCGTCGACGCCTTGAAGCTTAAGTTGACTCCGGATGAAGCCGGGCGCCTGGTCGAACGCCCGATCCCGAGCGCCCTGGCCTATGAATTCTATCTCAAGGCCAGGGGGGAGATCCTGAAATGGACCGAACCGGGCCTAGAAAATGCGCTGAGATATCTCCGGAACGGCCTCGAAATCGTCGGCGAGAACGCCCTTCTCTATGCGGGCATGGCCTACGTCCATTTCCAGTATGTCAATCTCGGCCTCAAGGAGAAGGAATCCGGCCGGAAGCAGGCCGAGGATTGCGTCGAGAAGGCCTTCGCCCTGGATCCGGACAGTTCCGAGGCAAGCTTTATCCGGGCCAACCTCGTCGGGTGGAGCCAGCCGAAAGAGGGGATCCGGTGCTTCAAGCGCGTCCTGGACAAGAACCCTAGTGATTTCGATACTCTATTCTATTTCAGCTGTTTCCTCGGAACCCTGGGACGAAAACGGGATGTCATTCCTTTCGAGGAGAGGACCATCAAGATCGACCCACTCAATCCCCTGGCCCATGTTCATTCCGGATTCAACAGGTTGTGGGATGGAGAATATGCACTGGCTTTAGAAAGGCTGGAAAAACTCCATCGATCGTTCCCGGGGGACGTGATGACAAAATGGTGCTATGGCCTGAGCTTGGCTTACATGGACAGGAAAGAGGAGGCCGGGCAGATCTTCGACGAAGTCGCTCGAGAAAATCCGGGGACTCTCTTCGCCTGCCTGGGCCTAGCTTTCAAAGATGCTTTGGAGGGGAAACGGTCCGAGACATTGGCCATGCTCGACTCAAATCCCAGTCTCCAGAAACCATGGGATTTTCAGAGTGCCTATTGGAAGACCGAGTGTCTTGCCTTGATCGGTGAAAAAGAGCTGGCGCTCGATAGTCTGGAGTTGGATGTGAACCTCGGCATGAGCAATTACCCCCTTATGAGCGAGCGCGACCCCTTCCTCGACAACATCCGCGGCGAGGAGCGCTTCAAGAAGCTCATGGAGAGGGTGAAATACGAATGGGAGCATTTCGAGGTGTGAAGACTCCGCGAAGGCGCTGGCCGTATGGGCATAAGACACGCGCTGAATCCGAAATGATTAATGCGACAAGAATCGAAACCTCATACGGCGTCTCCGCAGCCGGAAAAGATGCAAGACTGCGCGGAATAGATCGCGAATACCCAATGAGTTTTTTCTTGCCTCTAAAGTGGGCCATTCTATTTCTCTTCATCTTCCTGACGGTCGGGTGCGAAAAAAAACGTTCGCCCGATCAGGACTCCAATGCTTTCGACCAGCAATCGGGAACGGGATGGCGGCAATTGGCGGAAAACGGCCAGTTCCTGGATGCAGCCAAGTTGATCGATGCGTATAGCAGCAAACACGATGGCCTCGATGTATCGCAGCGGGTCAATCTCAATTTTCATGCCGGGCAGATGTATGCCTTCGCCGGGGACTCCAAGACGGCCGTCGAACGTTTCAACAGGTCGACCTACGCCGAAGAACCTCCCGAACTTCCTCTTCGTTGGAACGCCTATGTCCAGGCTACGATCGCATTTCTCAACAAGGACCTGAAACGACTTAAGGAATGCCGTGAGGAGATCGCCGAGGGGCCTGCGTTCCAGGGGAAAAAGGCGAACCTCGACGTCGTGGACCGGTTTGTCGAACACTTCGATGAACCGTATGCCACGGCCTATGGAGCCCGCCGAAATCCAAGGCCTCAGCCGCCGCCGGTTTCCGACAAGTGGCTCGAGATTTTGGACCGTGAGGTCAAGGCCAACGGCGGCAAAATTCCGATCGATCCGAAGATTTCGGTCGCGGTCGATCGCGAAGGGTCCGGAAAAGAATATTTTGAGCCGGCCACGGAACGTGAGAAGGCCTACGCCGAGGCTTTCATCAAGTTGAGGAGCCTGGCCACGGCTCTGTACCGGACCGAAGAAGGACGCGCGGCGTATCTCGAATTGTTCAACCCGGATTTTCTGAATCGATTTGCGGATCGGTTGGATTTCGACTTGCACCACAACCGTCGCATAAATCTGCGCTACCGGAAATTCGTGCCGCAGGATCTGCCGGTTTTATTGGAATACATCCACCACAACACGACCTATGTTTTGAATCTGGAGCCGATATTTACCAAAACCTTCAATGCGTTCGGTTCCGAGGACGACACCAAGAACTATGATCCGTCTCCCGGAAAAAACGGGCTTTCCAAAATGGCCGACGGCACAACCAATGGACAAACGGTTCGGGTGAACCTCTCTGAAAAGAACGGCCAGATGTGCTTGCTGGCCGTGTGGCTGATCGAAGGAAGTCCTGAGCGGGGAATCCCGGCCCTAGGAATCCGGCATCCGGCTGTCGTCGGGCTCCTTGTCTATCATATGGGAGGTATGGAGCACGACAGCGTCCATGCTCTCCAATACTTCTTCAATCCCGTGGACTACCTGAACCGCTTGGTAGCGAAAAAACAGCCCGGCGCCATAGAACCGAAAAGTCAAGAGTATGGCCTGATTAATGAACAGCTCGTTCAAAAAGCGCGATTCAAGCTGTTCTATGAAATGGACGGGTTTTATATCACGGGGTTTTTCCGGCGCAGGCACGAAAAGGAGACTCTGGCCGCCGCGGACCTGATCGAAGGTTTGAGGTCGAAGCGCGGCGTCATTCGCGGACTGCCGGGCGCCGAAAAATGGGCCGCCCAAATCCAACCCTGTTTCGATAAAGGCGGCCTTTTGGAATGGCTGCAGGAGGGGACCAACTCCCGTGACATCGTCGATGTCTATCTGCGGGGAGATGCCGGCGATCCTGGGCGCAATTTATGGTTCCTCGACGACGAAAGGGTGTTCCCGGAAAGCATGCGCGGCTATATGTTTATCCAATTCGACGCGGCGGACGCGGTCAGAGAGTTAGCGGCGATCAACAACAAGCTTGAGAAAAAGGAAGATCTGTCGAAGGCTCAAATTGCCCAGATCGATGAGAATTTTCAACGCGTCGCGCGAATCTGGAAAAATAGCGTCGAGGTCGTCAGGGGAAACGGGACACTGGAATACGAGTTTGAGGAGTTCCCCTATTTGAGAGCCGTGGTCACCCGTTATGAAGGAGATCCCGCTCTCGGCATCGAGGGCGAAATCGGGAAATTCGTGCGCCTGGCCCGGATGCGGGGAATTCAAAGGAGATAACGTGAAGAAAGTGGCCACGAGGTGTCCAAAATGCGATTTTGATAACACTTCAGACTCCAAGTTCTGCAAAGAATGCGGAACACAGCTCCCGGCGTCAAAGAGCCATATTCCGGAGGCCACAGAGACCCTCCGGAGGACCGTCAAGGAGCTCGCCCGGGGACCCTGTTCGCCCGACGCTGAAATGACGCCTGATTTTCGAAAAATATGTCAGCGGGATACTGAATATTCGTATTGTGTCGCCCAGGCGTTCGCCTTGTTGAATGAAAAAAAAGAAGCGTTGGATTGGCTGGAAAATGCGGTGAATCGAGTCTACATCAATTATCCCTTTATCAGCAAGTACGCCCCCTTCCTCGACAACATCCGCGGCGAGGAACGCTTCAAGAAGTTCATGGAGCGGGTGAAATGCGAATGGGAGCATTTTGAGGAATAGATTTGAAAAGGATCTCACCGATCAATCGAGGCCGGGCATGGGCCGGATTTTCGCCTTCTTAGTCCACTTCTGGCCGCCGACTTCGAGGATGACGACATACTCGCCGGGGGCAACCATCCGGGCCGCAAATCTGGCCTGGGCCGGCGCGGCCGGAGCCTGAGCACCCTGTCCCGATGGCGCCGGCGAGGCCTTCCTCATATCCCAGAAGACATTGTGCAGTCCCGCCTCGGTTTTGCCCTCGAGCACGGCCATCTCCACGCCATAAGGATCCGTGATTCGCACCTTCACATTCCCCGCCGCTTTCCTCAGGAAATAATTGATGCTCAGACCAACGGGCTCGTTGGGGACTTCATAAATCCGATCTCCCTGAGTCGAGCCGATCATCGTCCGACGCCAAATCCACTGGATCTTGGGCTCGATGTCGAAGAGGATGACGTCTTCCTCCCAAAACTTGTCCTTCATTTCCTGGAGGGGCGTGATATCGGTGATGAACAATCCGCGGCCGTGTGTCGCGGCGATGAGGTCGTTTTCCCTCGGATGGATGAGCAGGTCGTGGACGAGGGCGTAAGGGGGAAGGTTCGATCCGACGGGAGCCCAAGCCTTGCCGCCGTCCAACGTGGCGTAAACCCCCATCTCGGTCCCGACAAAGAGGAGGTTCGGGTTTTTGCGATCCTCGAGGACGACATAGACCGTCCCTTCGGGAAGGTTGCCGGCGACCGGCGTCCAGGTCTCGCCGAAGTTCTCGGTCTTGAATACGTAGGGCGCATAGACATCGCGATGCCATCCCGCCTTGGAGATATAGGCTGTCCCCTCCTTAAAGTTCGACGGGAAGACGCGGCTGACAAAATATTCGGCAGGCCCACCCCCAGCCGCGACATTGGCTGTCACGTCCGTCCAGACGCCACCGCCGTTTCGCGTGACCTGGACCTTGCCGTCGTCCGAGCCGGCCCACAGCACTCCCGCCGCGACCGGAGACTCAGCGATCGAGGTCAGCGTGCAGAACTCGATGTTGCCCTTGAGCTTCTCGGGATCATTGGTGGTCAAGTCGGGGCTTATTTCCTGCCAGGCTTCGCCGCGGTTGAGAGACCGCAGGACGACCTGCGCTCCGAAATAGAGAATCCGGCTGTTGTGGGGCGAAATCGAAATCGGGGCCGTCCAGTTGAAGCGGTAAGGCTGTTTGTCGCGGGGACGGGCCGGCGGCCGGATGCTTCTTATCGTACCCGTCTTCTGGTCGGTCCGCATGATCGCCCCGTTCTGCCATTCGTTGTAGAGCCAGCGGCTGTCCTCGGGGTCGACAAGGTTGACCATCCCGTCGCCGCCCCCGACCGAAATCCAATCATCACGCGTGATCCGGCCCGATAGTCCGTTCGAAGGGATTTTGACTGAGCCGTTGTCCTGGAGGCCGCCGTAGATGTTATAGGGCTCTTCCATGTCCACCCCGGCGGCGTAATATTGGGCAAGGGGGAGGTGGTCGAAGACGTCCCAGGTCTTGCCGAAATCCCAGGAAACGGCCAGCCCGCCGTCGCTCCCGAGGATGAGGTGGTTGGAGTTGGCAGGATCGACCCAGAAGGCATGGTAATCGACGTGGAAGGAGCGGGCAATATTCTCCGGCCCGCTCTTCCCCCAGGTCTTACCGCTGTCGAGAGAGCGGTTGAAGCTCGTGCTCGGGACATAAATAGTTTTATCGTTGTTCGGGTCAACGTAAATCCAGCCGTACCATTTCCCGCCGCCGACACTGTCTTTGGCGGAATTCATTTTAACCCAACTATCGCCGCCGTCTTCCGAGCGATACACTTCGCCCCCGATCGGCCGCTCTTTGGCGTCCTGGCGCATGGCGGATGGTTGCTTTGCTTCGTCGGGCGTCAGAGCGCGCTTGTTCTGGTTGTCGATGATGGCATAGATGATGCCGGGATTCCTTGGGTAGATCGCCAGCCCCACCCGGGCAAGCTTTCCGGTGGGGAGACCGCCGGTGAGGCGTTTCCAGCTCTTACCCCCGTCCTTGGACCGGTAGATCGCCGTCTCGGGTCCGCCCTCGTCGAAGTTCCAGGGGATGCGCTGTTTATCGTAGGTCGAGGCGTAGACGATGTCGGGATTCTTTGGATTGATGACCACGTCCACAACCCCGACCTTGTCGCTCACGAACAGCGATTTCGTCCATGTTTTCCCGCCGTCCGTCGTTTTGTAGAGGCCGCGCTCGGGATTGAAAGAGAAGTGATAACCGACGGCCGCTACGTAGACCGTGTTCGGATCTTTCGGATGGACGGCGACGCGGCCGATATGGCGCGTTTCGGTCAAGCCCATGTGCGTCCAGGTCTTGCCGGCGTCAACGGATTTCCAGATACCAAAGCCCCGGAGCGGGATGCGGCCCGAGGCGGCATCGCCCGAGCCGACCCAGATGATGTCCGGGTTGGACGGCGCTAGCGCTATATGGCCGACGGAGACCATGCTCTGGCCCGGCAAGATGGACTCAAAGGTCGTACCATTGTTCGACGTCTTCCAAATGCCGCCCGTGGACGGAGCAAGATAGAACGTATAAGGATTTCGCTCGTTGACGGCGACATGAAGGATGCGTCCATTTTGGCGCGCCGGCCCGACGGCCCGGAACGAAAACGACTTCAGGATTTCTGCCGGTCCGATTCCTTGAGCCCAGAGGGAAGGCGTTGCGGCTGAAACAAGGAAAACCAAAGCGATGAGGCGAAGACGACGCATGGGTCCTCCTTTTTGGGATTTCTTTTGAGTTTGCCTGAAGCGACTATATACACCAAAAAGCGGGAGCGAGGCAATCCAGCCGGGTTTCTCCTTTTTATAAGACAGCCGTGACCATATGATCGCTTTCCTGAAGCTGTACATCATGAACGGCGCGTGGAATTCATACGCTCTTTATGATCAGTTATGGATATAGACTTTGTACGTGTATGTAACCTTGATTTCCTCACCGGCCTTGATCGGGATCTCCCACGCGACGAGGGCGTTTGGGTTGACGCCCCGTAATCCTTCCGCCACCTTGGTTACTTGCCCGCCGTGGCTCGTCTCGAGGACCTCACCCGTCAACCGCTTCTTGATTTCCACCGTTATGTCCTTGGTCTTGGCGTTGCGGATGTCGAGCTCGCCCTTGATCGTCACCAAATCGTAGGACGAGCTGCGGATCCGGAAGTCCCGCTGCCGCGCCGTTTCCTCCTCTCGCTTATTGACCTTTATGTCCGTGGCAACGGTCAGCTTGAGGTTGGTCGAAGTCCCGCGGGGTGTGTAATCGAGAACCTCCTGGGCCAAGGGCTTCCAGCCGCTGACCGAGAAGGCCGGGGCGGTCGTCCAGGGGAAGTTCGTGTTGTTGAGGAGCTTGATGGCGTGCCAGACCTGCTCGGCCAACTGCTGCCGCTGGCCGGACTGCTGATAGCCCGCATAGTCGACGTTCAAGGTGTCCGGGATCTTCCATTCATAAACGTGCTTGTAGTCGACCTCTTGGGAGAAGATGGGATATTCGGCCCGCTCGCCCTTTTTAAGGTCGAGGCCCTTTTTCACGTAGAGAAAAAGGTCTTCCTCGGGCGCACCCACGACCCCGGGCAGGCTGGCGAGTCCATAATCCAGGGATTCGGCTTCCTGGAGCGGGGCCATCCGCTGTGTCAAGACGTTGGCCATGCGGCCGAGGGCTTCGTCCTTCTTCTCCGCCCGGTCGAGCTCCGCCAGGAATTGGCCCAGGGCTTGGTCGAGGGCCATGGGAGAGAGGACATCGGCAAAGCGGAAGTTTGGATAGCCGACGACAAAATAGGCATCCACCCCCTCCAGGTCCTCCACGTCGTTCACCAGCGTCGCTTTCATCGTCAAGCGGGCCTTCTTCGGGTCCTCGATGTTGACGAGGTAGCTCGGCTGCCATGTCACACCCTTTTGGAGATAGGACAGCATGAGGCGGCTCTTTGAACCGCGGCCCGCGAGCTTGAACTTCATCCGCTTGGCCGGGGCCTTGGATGCAACGTTGACAGCATGATCGCCGGGGAATTCGACTTTGACGACCGCGCCTTTATTGAGGGCGACCTCTTCGCCGTCGCGCGTCGCCAGGATGATGAGCGTTCCCGCCGCGGCTTTGATGACGCCGTCAAGCGTCTGGTTATTGGCAGTGACGAGGACCCTCTTGCCGACGTTGGCTCCGAGGAGCGCCTCGAGGCTCCCGGCCGGTGCGATCTTTTCGAGTTCAACGAGGAAACTAACAGTCTCTTCTACGGGTAATCCGGGCTCGAGTGACGTAACCCAAAGCGACCCGAGTGCGGCGCTCGGGACGTCCTCTGTGATCGCCCAGCCGTTCTTGAGCTCGGTCGTCCCTTGGCGCATGAAAAAGCCGAGGCCGTTCTTAAAGACGGTGAGGATGGTGGGCTTGGTTTTGAGAACCGGGAGCGGTTCCTCTTTTGCCTGTCCGCCCGCCCTGGCGAGTGAGCCGCTCACGATAGCCGTGAGACAGAGAACTGTAACCGCAAGACATGGTTTTCTCGACATCATGACCTACCTTTATCGGAGATGCTGATAAGCCTTAAAAACACCGGCCCTCCCGCATTTCCGTAATCTAAGACAGACATCGATATATCTAGATTCAGCCATTGATTTTGCCTCGCCCCATCGTCGGCCATGATAATTCGGGCGTTGCCGGATGTCAAATTGAGCTCAAGATTGCGGAAACAAAAAATACTGGGAATGCAACCATCCGGATAAGACCGGAGTTAAAAATTCATGGATGTTAAAAAATTAGCAGAACCTCTTGACAAGCCTAAAAAAGAGTGCTAATATTTTAGCATGCTAATTTTTTAGCACAATATAAAACGGAGGCGGCGCACATGAAGAACGAGAAGAGCCTGAGCCGGAGGGAACGGCAGATCATGGATATCGTCTACGAGATGAAAGAGGCTACGGTCCTCCAGGTGCTCGAGCGACTGCCTTCGCCTCCGAGCTATTCGGCGGTCCGGGCGCTCCTACGCGTCCTGGAGCAGAAGGGCCATCTGTCCCACCGGCAGGACGGGCCCCGCTATATCTACAAGCCCCTCCTTCCCCGGGAGAAAGCCCGGCGAAGCGCTCTCAGTCACCTTATGAGGACATTTTTCGACGGCTCGACCGAGGATGTCGTGGCCGCCCTGCTCGACATCTCCGAAGACAGCCTCTCGGAGGACGACTATCGCCGGCTGTCGGAGCTCATCGAAAAGGCGCGCAAAGAAGGACGCTGACATGGGTTGGTTCTTCGCTTCGGGAACGCTCGGCCTCATCGCCGAGTATTTCCTGAAGACAACCATCATTCTAACCCTAGCCATGCTCGCCGCCGCGGCCTCCAAGCGCCGGCCGGCTGCCTTCAGGCATTTCGTGCTGTCATTGGCCTTGATCGGATTGCTGCTCCTCCCCGTTCTCTCTCTCGCCCCGGTCGGATGGAAGACGTCGCTCCTTCCGGCCAGGCCGGCACCTTTGGGGGGTCAGGAGCTCACCCAAAACGTCCGAAATTCGCTATCGGAGCCCGTCGAGATTCCGGAGTCATCGCTCTCGATGTTTGCCGGCGGCACGAACGAAAGGCCAGCCGGATTCCCAGGCCTCGGAGCGAAGTTCCGGCCCGACGAATCCATGTCTCACCAGCCTCCGGAGATGTCATATTCCAGCCTTCTCAATGCGCGTGAGGACTCCGGGGTTCGAGGCATCCTCCTCATCGCTATCATCACACTATGGTCAGCCGGCCTCGTTATTCTCGTCTTGAGATTGGTGATCGGCCTATCTGGCGCCATCAAGCTGACCAAGGAAGGAACGGCGCTCGCCGATCCTGTCTGGCATCTCCTCTTCAAGCGCTTCCTGGCGCTCGTTTCGCTCCGGCGGAAAATCCGCCTCAAGAGCCACCCCCAGGTCTTCGTGCCTCTGACCTGGGGCTGGAGAAAACCTGTCATCCTCATGCCGGCCGACACCGACGCCTGGACGGACGAAGAGCGGTCGTCCGCCCTATTCCATGAGCTCTCTCACGTCAAGCGTGCGGATTTCCTGGTGATGCTGCTCGTCCGCATGAGCCTGGCCGTGTTCTGGTGGAATCCGCTCTGCTGGATCGTCTACCGGGAACTCCGCAGGGAGCAGGAAATCGCCTGTGACGAGCTGGTCCTTCGCGCAGGGATCAAGCCGTCGATATATGCCGCCAGCCTCCTCGCCTTCCGGCGCTCCGCCGGCTTCCGCTGGAACACTTCGGCGGCGCTGCTCGGGATGCTGGGCAAGCCTTCGTTTAACGTACGCCTGTCAACTATCCTTATACAAAAACTGACACTCAAGGAGGTCAAGATGAAAACAAAAATCATGCTGGCCGCGGCCGTTGTCCTGGCTGTAGCCCTCGTAGGGACGGCCCGTCCAGCCGTCGGAATCGAAAATCGGGCAGCCGAACCGCCTGCCGTCGAAACCGTGGCGTCCGCCCCGGGATCTGTGGATGTCGCCCTGCCCGCTGCCGAAACACAAGAGAAAGTGGCGGAGAAGCCGGCCGCGCAAGAAAAGGAAAAAGAGAAAGTCAAGGTGGCAGTGGAGGCAAAGCCCGCTGTCGAGAGAAAGATCGTCATCGAGGCTAAGGAAGGCGCTAAGGTCATTTATTACGTGGCCCCGAAATTCGCCCCCGGGGGAAATGTTCGAATTATAAAGGAAGGCAAAGACGAGAAGGGCGGCGCCTACGTCGTCGTCAGGCCGGTGATAGAGGCTAAACCGACCATCACCTGGACCATCAAAGAACCCACCAAGGAAGGAACCCTCTTAGTCACCAAGGAATTTTCCGGAAAACCGTTCGTGGGGAAATGGATAAGTGAAGACGGAAAAACGCGCGTCTTCAGCGCAGCCAGAGACAAAGAGCTCATCGAGAAGGTCCGCGAGATCCGGGAGCAAGTCGCGGCGGTCAAAGAGAAAAAAACCGATTTCACCTCCCTCGAAAAATCCCTGGAAAAGCTCGAAGCGATGCTCAAGCCGAGCGAGGAAAAACTGAGCAAGCTCGAGATCAAGGTCGGCAAGGAGCCCGGAGCCGGCGCCGATGAGGCCGCTACTATCCAGCTTGTTGCCACGGGCAAAGCGGGCAAGGAAGGGCGCGAGGCTTATGATCGGGCCGTCGCCAAATTGAAGAACGAACTTCCCGAAGGCACCAAGCTGCTCGAGCAAAATTATGACGAGGAATCCGGGGCGATGACATTCATAATTACTGCTCCCAAAGGCGAAAAAGACAACGAGGCCTTGATCAAAAAGCTCGCCGACGACCTCAAGACGGAAGTGAAGAAGTAGTTTATCCTACCCCTTCTTCTGCGCGTCTTTGTTGATCAAGTTGACCAGCTCGAGCCGGTTCCGGACGCCAAGCTTCTGGTAGATGTTGTAAATGTGATTGCGAACCGTGCTCCCGGAGATAAAGAGCTTTTTCTCAATATCTTTGTTCCTCGCCCCCTTAAGGATCAGGAGGAGGATTTCTTTCTCCCTGGTCGTAAGCCGGAATTTTTCAATGATTCCGTCCAGGTCTTCACCGGCGACGGTGTAAGCCGATCTGAGCTTCGTCCACATCCGAATTATGGCGATCACTCCGGACAAGAGAAAACCGAGAATTATGACGGCAAACCAGGTTGTTCTCCAGAAAGGAGCCGCGACCTTCATCCTGATCTGAAGCCCTTCCTCATCCCCCACCCCGTCCGGATTGGCCCCTCTCACATGCAGCACATAGTCGCCGGGCTTCGTCTCCGATAGAGAAATCGAATTTTGCGTCGCTAGAGAAATCCAATTCTTATCACGTGGTTCCAGCTTGTAAGAAAATCGGTTCAGGGCCGGGTCGGCATAATAGAGCGCGGCAAATTCAAAAGTGAGCACATCAAACGGATAGGACAGTCTTAAAGAGCGGAGAGTTGAGAGGGATTCGTCGAGCTTCACTTTCTGATTGTTTTTCAGGAAGGCGGTCCAGGCGAGGGGCGGAAGGAAAGGATTGTTCCTGATCTCTTTCGGATCAAACGCGTTGTAGCCGTTGACACCGCCGAAAAACATCCTTTCCTCGAGACTCTTGAAATAGGCCCCGCGATTAAATTGACCTCCCTGAATCCCATCATGGATTCCGAAACTGGTGAAAACTTCGGACTGAGGATCAAATCTAGCCAGGCCCCGATTCGTGCTCACCCATAGGAAACCGGAATCGTCTTCCAAAATTCCGCAGGCCACCTCGCCGGGCAGTCCTTCTCTGGAGCCAAAGTACCTCCACCCGCCTGTTTTCCGGTCGAGCCGATTCAGCCCGCTGTTTGTCCCGACCCAAATTATGCCGGCGCTATCCTCATAAATGGAGTTGATAATGTTATCATTGATGCTTTTTCCCGGAGGATTCTTGATATCACCGACAAAGCGCTCGCACTTTCCTGTGGCACTCTCCATCCTGTTCAATCCTGATCGGGTTCCTACCCAGAGAAATCCCGCCCGGTCTTCATAGATCGCCGTCACGATATCTCCGCTGAGGCTTGACGGATTAGAAGGATCGTGGAGAAATCGCCTGAAGTGTCCGAGGCTGGTATCGAGCTTGTTCAAGCCGTGATGCGTGCCGATCCAGAGAATATTGGGATTCTCTCTGTCAAGCCAAATGGCATAGACTCTGTCATGGGAAAGGCTGTCGGTATTTCCCGGATCATTCCGATAGTGAGTGAAGATCCCCGTCCGAGGATCGAGGCAATCAAGTCCTCCGGCATCAGTCCCCAGCCAGATTCTTCCTGCGCTGTCTTCCCGGATAGCCTGGACCCAATTATGGCCGAGGCTGCGGGCATTGGCGGGATCATGGACGAAATGAGCTATTTGACCGATTTTCTCATCGACCCTGTCCAAACCTTCTTTCAATCCTACCCAGAGGCTTCCAGAGCGACTCAGCCATAAAGAATTCACTTCATTATGACTGAGACTCTCCGGATTATTAGAATTATGCTTGAAATGGGCGAATTTGACTTGATCGCCAAGGCTTTTGTTGATCCCTCCCCTCGTCGTCCCTATCCACATGATTCCGGACGCGTCTTTACAAATAAAAGTGATGTTATCATCGCTTATAGTTTCGGGATCTTGAGGGTCATGTTTATAGATCGTGTAATCGCCTGATTTCCGATCCAAAATCCTCAA
>Ga0315268_10001294_pt1 | contig 28727 bp, 48 predicted proteins | sample C1_top_MG_FD_204535 | JGI IMG/M metagenome (GOLD analysis project Ga0315268, IMG submission 204535) | Sediment microbial communities from Yellowstone Lake, YNP, Wyoming, USA - C1_top | ecosystem: Environmental > Aquatic > Freshwater > Lake > Sediment | place: USA: Wyoming | collected 2017-08-01
TATTGAAATCAGCCTTATACTAAATACATGCCCAAATAATAGTGGTTGGTTCAGAATATATATATTAATTTCCTATACCTAAAGGACATTATATTATATTTATTCACTACTATTATCCGTTCCACCACTTCACACCACCCTTTAACCCAAGCCTTAAACCATTCATTAACCTTAGTGTTCTAAAACAGCATTAGTTATTGGCTAACCATAACAACTAATTTAAACAAAAAACCAACCACTAACAAAACCACCGAACAACTGTAGCAACTGCTACACCATAAACACTAAAATTTGCAAGAAATGGCAGATTTGCCAAAATTTGCAAAATGTTTAAAAACGATGCTGTTTACATAGGTGTTGTGAAAAGCCAGAGATAATTTAAAGCCCATAATTGTTATGCGTAGCCAATATGTTGATGAAGCCCTATTATGCGTTGCGAAAGCCAACCCGAAAATGAAGCCCAATGCAAATTTGCGCTGACGCAATATTTTGGATGGATTTCATGAACTTAATGGCTACCCGCAAGATGGAATTGGTTTACATCTTGCTCATGGCTTCTACTGTAATTTTGGGTTTTGTATTGTTAATAAAGGTTTTGTTTGCTCTGCCTATGTAGCAGTTGCTACATAGATAAATCTCACTCTTATTTTTACAGTTCTTCTAATTTCTTTTGGGCTTCTTTGTCTAAACCAGTCGTGCAAACTCTTTTAACGAGCATAATAGCATCCTCGGTTCCATTCCATATTCCAAGATTGGTTAAGAATTCGCCAAAACTGAAGTTTGCTTTCTCTACATCTTCGCCGAATGGATAATTCATATCACTTATTTTCGTTAAAAGTGACGATACTTTTTCAGCTTGAGAACGAATGTTAGGTATAGCAGTCTCCCTTTGAAATTCCCGTATCCTTTGAATAATCTCAACACACTTGTCTTCAGTAGACATTTTTTGTCATCACCAATATTTAAGAACTTATTTTTGGGTATATATGTTTTTGTAAAAAAATTTTTACCCGTTGTAGCAACTGCTACAAACAGTTATTTAAAACTGATTAAAATTACATTTTCTGTTCTCTGCTCTATCTGATACTGCGGATAAACAGCTTTAAAGGCGTTTATAATGTCTTCAGCTTTTAGGTTCGGCTGATTAATCGCTTTTACAAAATCGCTTACGATAATGCGTCCTTTCCAGTTGAAAACATCCCTTTTCGCATACTGGTAAACCAAAACTGCTAATGTGTTTGTATCCATTTTTGTTTCTCCGCCTCTTGCAAGTAAACGTTTTCCTGTAGTATCGTTTTCCATTTGTCGTATCTCCATGCTGAAAGTATTGCAGCTATATATGATTTAGACGTTTCTCTTCTAACTCCGAAACGTGCTTCTGAAACCCGTATTACAAAATCTGCAAAGGCAGCGTTGTTCGGGGTTATGTTGTTTTTAACGCATAACGCTACAATTTGTGCTATACGGTCCCGCCTTTCAGTTTGCCAACTCATTGGGCTACGCCTCCGCTGAACACTTCTTTAACTTGCTCTGTTATGTGTAGAACTGTTTGGAAGCCTCTGCCTCTGCCTTTTCCAAGCTTCGCAGTTTCCACTAAACCCAACTTTTTAAGGTCAGCTACCACGTCATAAAATTTCCATCTTGTGAACTGCGGCAACTTCGCTCCGCTTAAATGGTTCTGCCACTGCTTTAATGTTCTGCCAAACGTGGCGGGCTGCACCCTTGAAATTTCAGCTATAGTTTGTAACGCAAGCTTATGTGTTTGGGGCAAATCATAAATTGTAGTTTTAATCGTGTCCTCTTCTATGTTTTGAATGGCGCCCTCCACATGATTAACGTTCACTTTGTCGTTTCCGCCCAATTCCGCTTCTTCGCTTGCCTCCCTCAAAATGTTTATAGCCAGACGGGCGCTTCCAAAAACACTTGCGTAATCAACTATTCTCTCCACAGCTTCAGGCTCTATCTTGTCAGGGTAAAGCGCCAAGTTTATCCTTTGACGCAAGATTTCGTGAAGCTGGTCTTTCTTGTATGTGCCTAACACTAAATTCTTACATTTCAAACTGCTTTTCGTGTCGCTGGGCAACTTGTCTAACGCACTGGGAAGCCTTGACAACAACACAAAGCTTACCCATGTTTCTCTACTGAAAGTGTGCAGTATGGGTCTAAGCACTTTAAGTGGAACGTTGTCTAATTCATCCATAATCACCAATGCGGGCTTGTTCTTCATGGCTTCGACAAACTGAACAATCAAATCGCCCCCTGAACGCCTCGAAAGGGCAACTGTTGGAAGAAAACTTTTAGCTATCTGCGACAAAATGTGAAAAGTTGTGTTGCCCTCCTTAACTGGAACATAAGCATAGTTTATTTTTGCGGGAATGTTTAAAAGAACAAACTTTGTCAAGGCTGTTTTTCCAACACCCACGTTACCCGTAACAAAAAGGCTGGAAATTATTGGTTCATTTCGGGTTAAAGGTTCAAGAAACTTTTTAAGCATAATAATTTCCACGTCACGGCAAACAATGTTTGGCGGTATAAACTCGTCAGAGAAGGGAATGCGTGTCTTAATTATGCCGCTCAAACAGTTACCCTCGTTAGTGATGGTAATAGCCTTTATCCAACGTCTAACAATTTAAAATTTGTGGTTGGCTTATAAACAATGTTCAATAACCAACAACTAAAAAAATCTAAACTAAAAACTCTAAAAATTTTCACACCGCAATTTCATATTGGGCTTCACTGAAACATTGGCTTAACTTCAACATAACAGTTTATATCATATTCTACTATTTATCACTAATCATACGATGTTCTATAGAACATAACATAACTCACACAATCAACTCCGGCATTTTCGCATACTTGCTTGCCTTAATAATTCTGGCAACAGTCTCAACAATCGTCTCATTAGGTTTCCTCTCACGCATAATCATCTTAGCCACAGTTGAAAGCTGCGTCAAAACCTCAAAAACATCAGAACCACAGTAAGGCATCAACTCAAAAAGACAAGCAGTCACACTCTGCGAAGCATGATTATCAAAATCCAAACTCCACTTCAACTCAGCCCTCGCATGTTCGGGACACAGCAAAACCACTCCGCCCTCCTTAACAATACAACCGCAAGGCTTCACTCTAACAACAGCTTCTTTAAGCGTCTGCATAACAACCATGTTATTATGTTTGGTTTTATGTATAAAAATATAAAGGTTACGGTTCACCGTAGCAACTGCTACAAGCCATAGAACATTTCTCCACAACCCTTTTAATACCTTAACACAAAACATTAAGCTGTGAGAAGTAAAAATGAGCAAAATCAAATTTGGTTTTCATGGACAGACGACATCTATTCTAAACACTATTACACATTTACTTATGCCATTCTCTGCGGGTTCACTAATAACTTATGGTGTTGCCTTTAACAGCACACTCTTACTTGCTGTCGGCACGGTTATGCTTTTACCTATATGCCTGTTTGACATAACCTTTGAAGAGCAAGAAGATAAGTGTGGATATGAACAACTAAGGTTGAGCAGAAATGAGTAGTTTGAAAAGAAAACAATGTAAAACCCCAATCTGTTGGTCTTGCCCCTATCCATTTTTAGGATTAAAGAAACCATGTGAGGTGTAAATATGAAAGCAAAAACATTAGGAGAATTGATTACTGAAGTTTGCGGTAGGGACATTTGTGTAGGCTGTCCTATTGCTAAGCAGCATAACTGTGACAGTCTTGGGAAATTGGTTAGACTTGAGGATGTTGAAGAATTAGAGCAGAAGGTTAAGAATTTAGAAACCGACAGGGACAACCTTCTAAAGTCACTTCATACTTGCACTCAAAATCTTAACAGTTACGCAAAAGAAAGCGTAGAGTTGAAACAGAAACTACAACAATTATTAGAAGATATGAGAAAAATTCCAGAGAAACGGTTACCACTTAATCAAACTACTTGGTTGCAAGAAATTTCTGTGTGGAAACATCAAATTGAGGAGTTGTTGCAAGAAATTTCTTTGTGGGAACATCAAATTAAGGAGTTGCTGAAAGAGGAGATGGTGAAGCCATGAGTGACTTTAGAATTAGGAAGGTGAAGGTTTTACAAGGCAGAGCTAAAGCTGAAGCTGAGAAGCAAGGACTGAATTCCGAAGACTTGGTTATTGTGAAAACTTCTGTAAAATCAGGTTCTTTGCCAGAATATCACATCGAGAAGATAGAAGGAGACCCAGTTTCATACCTGCTAAAATGTGCAAACCAGAAGGAAGCGAAAAAAAGCAACAAAGACGTAGCCTTTCTGCTTATGCTTCCCTTCATTTTGACAGTCTTGATACTTTGCTTGGTTGGGAACCTGTTCTGGATACTGTTCTGGATAGAATTATCGGGATGTGTGCTCTTGTTTCTGTGGCTTTACGCTTTAAGTTACGACTTGGAAGAGGGGGAGGGAAGCGAAACATGAGTGATAGGTTAATTGTTGAGAGACCGCCTTTGCCTTTTCCATGCCACGCAAAATGGAATAAAGAAAAAACATGCTTTGAAGGATGTCAAGAATACATTAAACCAGAACACGGATACGCCTGCTTACATTATAATCCGTTTTGGGGATGCAAACTAAAGAAAGCAATCAACAAGAGGGACAAGCCATGAGTAGTCATTGGTCTAAATTAGACCACGTTGCATTCTTATTAATGCTTCCGTATATACTTATACTTCTTATATATCCATTTATCTTCTACAACCCATTTGAGCACTACTATTCCATGCGCTTTTTCTTTTTCGTCATAGCCTTTAGTAGTTTTTGCCTATTATGTTTATGGTTAATGGCGTTTTGCTACGACTTAGCAGAAGAAAAATACGAAAAAAATAAGGAAGAGGCGAAACCATGAGTGAGAAAAAAGTTGTCATAGACAGATTACAAGGCAACATTATGGACAGGGACTACTTCAAAATACCTGTTCCCTACTGTATGCTTTTAAATAAGCCATGCCAAGAGAATTTCCTACTTGACGAACAAGCATATTACAAAGAAGGTGTTGAAGCTAAACCGCCCTTTGATTGCCGTGTTTGTTTACGCTCCAGAAAACGAAGAACTTCAAAGTTGGTGGAGTTGTTGAATGAGGTGAAAACATGACAGAAACTAATGTGATGATAGTTTTTCGGAAGCGTTATGGCAAACGCTTGTGGTATTGCAAATCTGAAAATGGTGTAAGCTGGTCAAAACACGGTTTGCTTTCTCAAATTAAGGAAGTCGTAATCAAGGGAGAATTGAAGGGTTAAATATGAGTAGGAAATGTGATTGTTGCGGAAAAATTATCCCAACGGGTTCAGACTACATAAGCGTAACTTTTATGGGCGTGGAGAACATGGAGAAGCTTTTCGGCACATCGGAACTTGACTTCTGTAGTTTCGAGTGTTTAGTAAAGTTTTGGAGCAAACAAGAAGGTAAAAGGAAATTAGAAAACGAATTACCAGCAGACATAGTTAAACGTTTGAAGAGCGTGAAACCTTTGAATTCAGAGGAAGAAGGTGAAAGAAAATGAAGTGTCCATTGTGTATGCAGTATGGCTTAGACGTGGAACTTGAAGAACTTGAGCATGACGGGCGAAAGTATTACCGATGCAAACACCCAGACTTCCACCATACTTTCTGCGAACACATCTTAAACGCCACACGTAAAGATATTAAAAACTTCTCATGTTCAAACTGCGAAAGCCCCATAAACGAATGCGACTGCTTCGACTGCGAAGTATTCTGCGAACAATGCAACGAATTCATAGGCATATCATGCTCCGAAGCAACAGAAATCATAAACATAAACGAAGAAAAAATGAGAGAAGTTAAAAAATGAACGTAATACTACTAATGAAGAAAAGTAGCAACTGCTACAAAACAAAAACACTCTGACAGTCAGAGTGCATTGTAGAGGATTGTTCTATATGTTTTTTACATATTGTTTATTAAGTGTTGAAGTTTTGTATGTTTATGGATGGCGTTGATGGGTAAACGTAAACGGTTGGATAAACTTGAGAAAGTTGTTGAAATTTTGACGGTTTTGAAGATGCCGAAGCTTAAGTCTCAGGTGATGCAGGCGTGTAATCTTAGCACTTCTGGTGCGACTTTTTATCTTGAGTGGTTGGTTCGATGTGGGTTGTTGGATGTTGATAAGCGTGTGGGTGAGGCATTTAAGGTTAACCGAATGGTATATCGGACTAGCAGTAAAGGATTGGATTTTCTGAAAAAATACGGTGAACTTCTTTCGTTTATGAATGTGTGTAGCAAAAATGAAAAGTATATCCTTGTCGCAAAATAGTTTTTATGAGCGAAATTTTTTATGTTCCATGTTTCTCATGTTTGTTAAATAAAACCGTAAATCCTTATTATTGTAAACCCGAAAAATGTGATAAGCTTGAACTTTGGCTGTTAAAGGTTGGAAGTGTGAGGTTGGAAGAAGAAAATAAAGAAGTTGTTCATAAACGTTGGGATTCAAAAGAAGAAGATTTGCTGTGGAAGCGAATGACTGAAGTGAAAACTGATAGCATAAACCAGCGGGTGGAACAAATTGCTAAAGAATTAGGGCGGACTGAAAAAGCAGTATATTTAAGATACTGTCAGCTTAAACAGAAACGGAAAAGCCAAGATGAAAGTGTTTTTGAACAACCACGGGAAGAAACTGTTGAGGTTGAAACTGTTGAGGTTGAAACTGTTGAACGTCTCATGTTTGTCAGGGGCGTGGGATACTGTGTTAAACTTTCAGAAAGCATATGTCAAAAACTAAACTTGAAAGAGAAAGACTTCTTAATTGTCCAAATAGACGGAAACGTTTTGAAACTTATTCCAGCCGACATTACACCACGAAAAACCAACAAAGCAAAGGTTTAAGAACTTCTTCAGCTTTTGCCAAAATGGAGGAACTCCAAAATGGCGGAATTACCTTACAGAGTTATAGTTAAATCTGATGGTAGGCTCACTATTCCAGAAAACATACGTAAAAAATTAGGCATAAGAGAAGGCAGCGTTTTAGAACTGAAAATTTACGGAAACGACAAAATCCTAATCACAGTGTTAATGAAGTAATTAAGCATGGGTGTTTTCAGTTGTAGCGCCCGCTACACCACTAAATTATTATAGAAATACATACTATTAAATTAGTGAGGCGTAGCCATGCCAACACTAATAGGAAAGCTCAAGAAATACGTGGCAATTGTAATCCTTGCAGTAGCAATCATTTGGATGCTAACACCAATACCGGAAGGCTCCATCATTCTTTCAATTATATTGGCGTATTTCGGCTATAAGCTCACATTAGACTTTCAGACATCAGTTTTAATTTTCATAGTCACTTTCATGCTCACTCTAACCATATTTTCAAAGTTAAAACTTCTCGAAAAACTTAAAACGTCCCTTAAAAAATATAAAAGCGAATAGACAAAACACACAAATTTTCCAGTTCAAACAATTTTGTATGGAGAAAACACGCTACGTAGCATATTGTGTCTCTACCTTCCCTTTGGTTTATTCTTTCGCATACTTTTTATGGGTTTAAACATCACTATGGCTTTCGCATATTGATAATGGGTTTCAGCTTTTCTCTGGCTAACGCAAAGCAACATGGGTTTTCATTTCGACATTGGCTGTTGAATTTAACCGCATTTTCTCGATGGTCTTCAAATCATTCATGGCTTCCTAAATAGAAGATTATTCCATAAGTGTTTATAAACATTCTTACCAAATCTCTTAATGGTGAAGTAATGGATAAACTCCGTTTCTTGGTTGAAACATACTTGGACTATCAAAAAGACCGCATCCGCTTAGAAAACAGGCTTCGTTCACTACCTTCGGAACTGGCTGAAGAAACCTTCTTCAAAGCATTGGCTAAAGACGCCCACGCACTTGAGAAACAAGTTGCACAAGAAATCTCAAGAGAATTAGAGAATGAACCGTTGTGGGTTAGCTACTTGAGCAGAATAAACGGCATAGGACCGACATTAGCAGCGTATTTGATTGCTTGGTTGTGCAGAAACCGAACAGTCAAGATTTGGAAAAGAAAAAAGTCAATAACGCTTCCGCCCTACGCCAAAGTAATTGAAGACACGAAAACCTACACTATAATCGAGATGCCACCAGTTTTCGACGTGGCAGCCAACCCAAGCAAAATCCACAAATACTGTGGGTTGTCGCCGGGTTCAAAGAAAACGAAAGGCGAAAAAATAACCTATAACCCAAAACTGAAAACCCTATGCTGGAAAATAATGAGGCAACTGCTCATGCTGGACGCCAGAGGCGTGCCAATTAAATACGCTGAGCTTTTCCGTAAAGAAAAGGCTGAATACGACAAACGGTGCCCACAGCCTGAAAAAGGAAGCAGAAAACTTAAAGTGCATAGAACAACAGTAAAAATAGTGATGCGAATATTCATGACAAACCTATGGGTGACTTACCGCAGACAGAAAGGCTTACCCGTAACGGAGCCATACCCAAGCAAACTTGGACACGAAATGCTAACGCCAGAAAGCCTATTAGACAAATAGCCATTATTTGATTGGAACGAAGCCCCATAAAAGATATGCGAAGCCAGAAAGCGGATTGAAAACAATCGATAGAATGCGAAAGCCACGGTGCCTATTGAAACCCCATAAATGAAATGCGATTAGCCAAAAATCGAATTGAAGCCAATATATACCATGCGTAGCCATTAAGTTATTGAACCCCATATCCTAATGCGTAGCCATTAGGTTAGTGACCCCCTATGAGTTAAGTGCGGAGCCAATAACCAAAATGAACCCCTATAGACACTTTGCGAACAGCCACCCAAGTGGATGAAGCCCGTTGGGTTGTATGCGAAAAGCCAACAAAGGTATGATGCCCATTGTGAAAATGCGTAGCCATTGTCGATTTGAACCCCATTCAAATAATGCGGAAGCCAATGAGATAATGAAGCCCTTAACTATTATGCGTAGCCAGTATTGGACTGAAAACCATCTATAGTATGCGATTAGCCATTAAAAGATGAAACCCAACAAATCATTGGGATAGCCACTATAATATTGGAAATGTAGCAACTGCTACACGGCTGGTTTTTCTTCAAAAATTTTGTAATAAACTTTATAACAGCAACAAGAAAATCTATAATAGGTGAAAACATTGGGTAAAGAATTGGAGTTAGACACAAAATCAACCTTTAAAGGCAACGTTCACACTTCTAAACTTATGTGCAGAACTGTTCTCGACAAACAACACGAAAAATACGGCATCATCGACGAAACAATAGTCTGCGACTATTATGCTGAAGGTGTCCAAGTCGCCGTGTTGACTCTCGGCGGGATTGTGCCCGACTCTATGGCAATAGAAGGTCGCATCGGTGAAATAGAAGGTGCACATGCAAACTTAGGCGGTAGACATGCCTCAATAACAATAGACTTCATGGGTAGAATTTAGTAGCGGACACCCAAACAGAAAAACGGGGAAAATAAAGTTTATCCCTTACTTTTTGGCGAAAGCAACTTCCTAACGACACTGCTTCTCTCAACAATTTCGTTCTGCCACGCAAGATACCGCTGAAAACGTTCCCGCTTCTTCCTCACACTCCTCAGCCAAACACGAACAGCACTATAACTCATACCAAACTCTTCAGCAACAGCCCTAAGCTTTCCAAGACGCTCCAAAGCCAACAGCAAACGCTTATCCCTCTCCTCAGCACTACTCCAACTGCCCCTAGGCAACAACATCACCCAACTTTATCGCATTTTGGATGCCACGACCTTTCACCCGTAGCCATGTCAACCAGTATCCAACGCCCATCCTTAGCCCTACAAAAATCAATCGACCAGTAACCGTCAAACTGCTTAGCAACAATTTCAGCATAATTTGTTAATAACGCAATTTCTTCCTCAGTTTCCGTATTTATTTCCTTCAAAACTTCTCTCCAATTTTGAATACTTGGCGATTTAACCCTTTCCACTTGTTCTATAGCATCCTCTATCCAGTATGGATGGTGACAGAGAACCCTTCCATTCTTTATGAAATATCTTCTTTCTGGATTAATTGGCGTATCACCATGAAAAGCCGTAAAACGAGTATCCATCGGAATAAACTCTCTAACTACAAACGCCTTAAAATCTAAACCCATAATGCCAGCACACAAGTTAAAAGAAACTATATTTAAGATATGTTCCTCTAAACCTTTACAACCATCAATAAAACACGAATGCTTCCAAGAATGCTTTGCACTGGCTAAATCTGTTCTCAAAAAACAAGGATAACCCAACCTTTCACACGCCCCCCTAACCTTTTCCACAACACTTTCACAAAGCCTTTCGCAATACAGAACACGCAACTCCTTTTTCGTCAACAAAACAATCTCCGTTTTAGGCTGCGGAATAGGCAAATCCTTAACCTTCGGATACCAAAACAAAAAACTATCCTTAATCAAAATCCCAACTTTCCTGCAAACGTTTTCAATGCTTGTCACTTTTGCTTTCCTTTTTAAATTCTTCAACATTAACATCTTCAAGATTTATCCACCAAGCTCTCAACTTCTTTTCCTTACTTATGGGATGCTCTCTCATCGCCGGGTCAAAGTTTAAAATATTCCATCCTTCATCGCTTGACTGTTTATGTATTCTAAGTAACCGTTTGCCTACAAGATGTCGACCTACTTCCGCTGGATTTGGCAGACCAATGCCTCTTGCAATTTCTGTTGTGCCCGCACCCAAATTGTCAATTAAGTAGCTGATTATTTTCCTATCCACTTCATCTTTACAATACTTCATAGGATTAACACGGGGCTTCTGCAAATCATACTGCTTAGCCAACTCCACAATAATCGGTTTAGCCCAATTCCAATCTCTCTCTAAAGCCTCTAACCGCTCCTCAATTGTCTTTCTACTCATCTCAAACCATCTCGAACACACATGTGAAATTCTCAAACCCATTCTCATATCCTCAAATGCATATAAGACTTTCGCAGAACCCTCTCGGAACTAAAAATACCATAAAAACACTCATATGAGAAATACTAACTGATATACATCTGTTAACTTTGAGAACCAAAGACCTAATGGTGTTTGGTTGTTTGTAGCTATGTTGGGCAAGTTTGTTTTATAGAGCAGACTTCCATATGTTTTTAAATATTTGGTTGTTCTAAAAATTTATGGGAGAGAGGATGAAAAAGAATAGAGTGAAAACGTTTGCGGTTTTAGTCTTTCTCGCTGCAACCATTACCTATGTGAGCCTTCTGTATTTGAATATTGAAGCCTACGACAACTATTGTCAAGAAAAACTTGACAGCTACCCAGAAAGCGTTAGACCCTACATTGACTTTGAACCCTTCATTTATATAGCCACAGGGGAAACATTCGTATGGTCAGGTTTGCTCTTAACTGTTTCATGGTTTACCCTTTTGTTATATTTACGAAAGAAACAAAAAATAGAGAACAATACAAATAGGAAAGGGATGAAAAATGCTTAAGCGTCAAAAATGTATTACATGCGAAGGTTTGAAAAAGAAACTGGAGGAAGCAAAAGCCAAAAACGATTTAGAATTAGCACAAATTGCTCATTGTCAGATGAGAGAACATTTATCACGGGTAAAATATCCAAATAAACATGGATTTAATAAATAAGCACGAGTCCAGATGAAAAACATGACTGAAAATAAAGGTTTTGAGGGTGACATCAAAATCGAAGGTTCAAAAATGATAATTTCCATACCTTTACAAAAGCCACTTGTGTCAAGTGGCGGACGGATGGTTCTCATTTACTCTACTAAAGGGTTTGAAGAAAAGCAAGTAAACGGAGTTCTCATTCGAGTGATGCTTCAAATAGGCTGGAGTATGGAAAAAGACGAATTATACGACTGGAGAACAGATGATGTTAACTGGACAAAAGTTGAAAAAAATTTTGGCAAACTTCTCGGTAGCGTCAAACCCAGAAAAACAAGGAAAATTATGCCGTTGACACATTACATGGAAAGTAGGTGAAAACTGAAGTGCATAGGCAAGTGAATGTTGGAAGTTTCTTCTATATGTTTATTCCATATAAATTTTTAAGTTAGAAAATTGTAAAATAAAATGTGAGAAAAATGAATTTGAAAAAAATTCTGAAGAGAGCTCTTCCGATATTTGTAGTGCTTTATGTAATGTTTGTCGTTTGGGCAGTGTTTGAATATAGAGCGTATGTTTCAGCAGTAATCGCTAAATATGAAGCTATGGGTATCCCCCCTGAATGGGTAGACCCGCATCCGTTTTACTATTTTTGGTATGCAAAAGCGTTAATCATCTTTGGTTTCCTTTTATTGTCGTTAGGAATTTTTCTTGCTTTCTTAACAAATAAAAAAGCTACTTTTTGCCTTGTAATTTCAGCATTTTTAATTCTTCCAATGCTTGGTTTAAGCAGAAACAACACTTTTTCTCAAGCTTCAGACACGGTTTTAACCGTTGAACGAGTGGACGTTAATACACTTCTGTTCTTTGATGAAGAATGCACAGACCAAGATAGAAGAAGTTGGATATACCAAAGTATCTTCACAGACACTATAACTGACCCATTAAGTCCAGACGCTATTTGGTATAGATTTATGCATGAATTTTCCATTAACTTTACATGCCTTAACGGTTACAACACATTCTGGGACAGCACTGACGGACAAACTAACATTATTACCCTTTTACAAGAAGCCATAAGAGAAAACGGTGGTGTTTGGGACGACTCGCAGAAATGGTGGGTTTGGAAACCACATCAAGTTAACGTGAATGGCGTAAACTTTTGGGTTGACTTTCTACTCTTCTTCTCAAATCAAGAGTTAGATATACAAGGATTATCCCCTGACATTTGGAACGCTGCTTTAATCAGTTTTACTGCATCATTCACGGTTATGCAACATGAATTAAGCCATCAATACCGACCCGGACATTGCAGCAACTATTGTGTAATGAATCCAAATTGGGCTTGGTTGGTCTTCAATTGGTGTGATGAGTGTAAAAACATTATAATGAGCCATAGAGAAAAATGGGGCTATAAACAAATGCTTACCCTTGACGCTACCTTAGCATCCACTATTCCATATCCGGGAACATACCAATACTTAAGAGGAGCGTCTGTGACGCTAACAGCCCTCAACCCCGGCGGAAGCTGGATATTCTACTATTGGAAGCGTGATGGAGAAATAATTTATGACAACCCATACACATTCACTATAACAACTGATACAAATGTTTACGCATATTTTGGCTTAGTGCATTCGCCAAGCGGCGGAGTCGGCGGGTTCAGACCTGCCCTTTGTAAATGACCCCTTATGGAACTTTGTTCTATATCTCTTAAATATTTGGTTATCTTAATGTATGTTATGGGAAAACGATGAGTAAGTTGAAAAGGGCGACTGTTTCTGCGTCTTTAATAGCCTTTTCTGTTTTGTTGCCTCTTTTTGGCGTGGCAAATGCGTCGTCTGTGAGCTTATGGGTGGACTATTCTATAACAAACATGCCTTCTGGGTATTTTGGCGGGTGGTGGACGTGTGTTGAGTTGAAAGGCATTTCCATGCCAGCTTCGATAAACTTGAGTGTGGACGGATTTAATGACGGCTTTAAAAGTTTAACTTTTAAAATGTTAAGTCCAGACCCTAACCGTTTCTTCATTTTGTTTTACGTGGATTATGACGTTTCAATTGGGAAAGAAAAAGCTCAAGAATATGCAACCAGTGTTATAAGCGAAGTTCTGAAAGCCTTCAATTACTGTGACTTCAGTTTCCTAAACGGCGAAGTTAACGTCTACACTTCAGCGGTTGAAGTTAAACGTTCAATGGGGTGGGGCGACTACACGCTGGAAAACATCTATTCATTTTTAAGCCAATGCAAGAGTGTCGTTCAACCGCTTGTAGACAGCTATTTTCTGGGTAAAACACCGAACAGGGGCATAACTGAAATAGGCTACAGTATGAACTCAACGTTTGGTTGGAGCTTAACCATCGCATGTAGCGAAACCGAAAAACTGAACGAAAAAGGAGAAAACAAAATGGTTACGTTAACTGACCTTTTCACGTCAAACTTTCTTGAGAACGTTGACGAAGTAAAAATCACCCTTCAAAAACAACTGGACGATTGGCGTATCTGCGTTAACGCTATACAGCCAAACAGTTACATTAACAATTCAGACGACTATTACTGGACTTTCAAGTTTGAAGAGGCGAAACCCGTCATAGAAAACATAACAGTCACGTTTTCAGTAAAAAATGAAGAGGCGGACAAGCCTTGGATGCCTTCCCTATATGACGGGATTGTTGTTTCATGCTCAATATTCGCATTAATAACTGGAACATTAACAATCAAAAAATGGAGGAATAAAAAGTGAGAAAAACCCTTACAGCAACCTTCCTAACAGCAATAATGCTTCTGACACCGTTCACAACAGCCAAAATCTTCGCAAACGCCATGAACCAACCCGCAACATACACAAACACCCTAACCAAAACCGTGACAATAGAAGGCAAAACGCTTCAAGTAAACGGCATGGCAATAGTGGCAGACTATCATAACGGAACTAAACAAGTCCAACTATCAATAGACATTCAAGGACAGCTATCAAAAAACGTGCAGAGAATAAGAGTTAATTTGACAAAAACAGTAAGCGACACATTCACATCCAACAACGCTAAAACACAGACGCAAATCACGTCGGAACCTTACGAAGGTCCATTAAAAAAACAATTAATCGATGGCGTCCTATTCGTTTTAGCCCCCGGAAACTATTCAATATATGTAAAATACAACCATCCCGACAACTACGAAACCTATTATCCTATGGAATGGAATAGGCACTACGACATACAAGGCGTGCAGATGATTGATACGCACCTAAGCAAAATCGAAGTTACAGACTGGATAAACCAGCAAATCTCCGACGAGCAACTATGGAACAACATAATAACTGGGACAGCGGTTATGGCAGGATTGTTTGGAGCCTTCGCCGCCTTCTTTGAGAACCCAATTTTAGGCATAATGGCGATAATATCGGCAATTGCAAGCCTCTTCTCATGGCTGCTTCAAGTGTTGGGAATAACAAACAAGTCACAGTGGATAATAGACACTGTCCAAGCAGAACAAGGCGACGGCTGGTCTTGGGAATGGGGCTTCAGAACAACATCCATTAGCGGATGGATACTTGACCCGCCAATAATCGACATACGCTCAGAAGAAGATTTATACTTGATAATGCAGCACCACCGAATAGAAGTTCTCCTATGGGAAACCAAAGAATTTTATCAACTGTGGGGAAACGAACTTCAAAACAACGCATCACCCGCAACATACACAGTCGAAACATGGATGTGCCTACACGTGCCGTCTGGCACACTTGGCGGAGCATACTACGTCCTCAAACCCTAAAGAAACTTTTCTATTCGACGCTTTAGGCTGTAGCGTCCGCTACTTTTAATTAGCGGTGTCTTTATGCCTAATCTACGTTCGGCAACTCAAACATCACAAATACGAGGAAAACATTAGCAAACAGTATGCTGAAGAAAACATAAAAAATTTTTGAAAAAACCATAAATATCAACACATTTTAATTGCAATTATGCGAAACAAGACAGAAATCGCAATTGCTTCCGCCCTCGTGGTGTTGCTAATTTTCTCTTTTGCATTTGCGACTGCATCCGCTTCATTTCCCTCTTCAGTCGCATCAGTTGGGGCAACAGCTTCCAATGCCATAATCCATTCTTTTCAGCGAAAAGCTTTTCCGGCTAAGGGATTACTTTGGTTTTTTTATTCAGACGGAACAAATCTTCTTTTTAAGACGAGCACGGATGCAGCTTTATGGGGGTCGGCTACAACTATAAGGAGTTGTTCATCAGGCGAATACTTTTCGGTATGGTTTGACGGAGAATTTATGCATTACGTTGTCGCTCCTTCCTCTGCTAACACACCTATATACTACAGACGAGGCACCCCTAACAGTAATGGTTCAATAACCTTCACTAACGAACAAATCGCTGTTCCCGCATATTCAAGTGTAACCTATTCTATTCCTTTTCTAAGTGTTGACTCCAACGGGTATGCGTGGATAGGATTTCGACAGTATAATTCCACTTCTGGTAGTTACGGCATCTATGTTACAAGAAGCGGAAATAATGATGGCACATGGGGAACAACCCCCAACGGCTTTCCATATTTAATTTCACCCACAATAGGCACTTGCATCCCCATCCCGCTTACAAACGGCAAAATGGTGGTTTTCTATCATAATGCCAGTTATGGAGTTGAATACGCATTGCCATATGACGGTTCAAATTGGGGAAGCAACATAGCTAACACTGGGAGTGCAGTGTATAACGATTACCTTTTTTCAGTTGTGGCAAATGCCGACACGGTGCATACAGTTTATATGGATACAAGTTTTAACGTTAAATATGCACGATATTTTTACTATAACAATAGTTTCGGGACGGAAACGATACTGCATCCCACAGATGGAAGTCACCAAGCGTTTCCCGTTATAACAAAACATCCAATCACTAATGACCTCTACGTTTTCTACTGTCCAGAAACAAATATTATTTATCTAAGAAAATATAACGCTTCCCAAGGCGTTTGGTCGCCTGAAAAAGTATTTGTAAATGAGACTTTATCCATAGAATTTAATAAAATTACATCGTTTTATTCCGCTGACAACGATAATGTAGGCGTTTTTTATATGGCTGGAACAGGTTCTCCATATTATTTGAAATTTGCATTTCTGCCTAAACTTAACATGAAAACCGTTGACTCTAATGGAAACGCTCTCGTGAATGCAACCGTTGCTATTAGCGACGGAATTACTACGCAAACTAAAACAACGGACGCAAACGGATGGGCAAACTGGACGCTGCTCGAAAGTGACAATTACCAAATCAACGTTAGCTTTCAAGATGTGCTTGTAAATGAAACAATTGCCGTAACTATGGATGCGTATAAAACATTAAATGTAACATGCAATGTTTACAGTTTAACCGTAAATGTTGTGAACATTGGAAACCAACCAGTATCAAACATCCCGCTGCTTCTTTATCGCAATGATACGCTGATAAACGGAATGTATGGTTTGCCAGATGACCCTGAAACCAACACCTCTGGAATGTTCACATGGTCTCAGCTTGCTTACCAACCAGCATCCTACACGATAATAATCCCCGGAGCAACAAGCCAAACCGTCCCCCTCACCAACGACACCACCATCACTCTAACTATGCCACCGCCAAGCAGACCACCTGCACCCGAACCAACACCGACACCGACCCCACTGCAGTCCTTAATTGAACTAATCATAGCGTGGTGTGATGAGCACAAAACAACAATAATTTTAGTAGCGTTAGTTATTGCCCTAATTCTTCTCGTTAGAAAAAACAAGTAGCGGTTGCTACGTTGGATTAATGTTATAGAAGACTTCTCCATTCAGCTTAAATAATGCTACGAAACGTATATTCCATTAGTGAGACACGTATGATAGGAGACACAAAAATAAAGAAAGCCATAATCGCAACACTTTTCACTATACTGTTGGCAACAGCAGCCTACGCCACAACATGGTGGTATATTACAACCTTTAAAGGCGGTAAAATAACAGTTGTGGGAACGGTCTTCGGCACGGTTTACTATTCTTATAATAATGAGACATGGAGAACTGGAGACTTAACAGTTAACCTAAGCGACCCCGATACTGACGAATTATGGGTAATGTTTAATGTTACGCACATTCCCGAACAATCTATGACTTTACTTTTCGACTTTAGGCTTTACTGCGAAAATGATAACCAAAACGTTACGACCATAGGAGTTACAGCGATGCTTTCAAAGACTGATTTACCAAAAGCGATATACGCAAATACCGACTTTGCAACATACATGCAAATAGATAAACAATATACGGTATACGTTGACATCTACAAATGGGTTTAAAATTTCCCCTTTTTCTTTTGTATAAATCTTCTATATGTTAATTCCACAAATTTTATATTCCATTTTGGACATATTCGGATACCGAACAAAGATTAAAGGAGAAAAGGAAAATGTTGACGAAAAAGAAGACGGCAATATTAGTTTTGGCTTTGGCAATGTGCATCGGCGTAGCATCAGCAGCACTACTTCAATACTACGGAAAAATCATATCTACCGTGGATGTAAAACAAGCGATATATCTTGATGGGCATCTCTACAATATTCCAGTGGAAGAAAGCTTTACTGCTACACCGGGAGATATAATATGGAAACCTCATTATCTTGAGAGCAAAGCGAATGTTCCAATAGAGATGATGTTCGACACCAAAATTACAAACTCAAGCGGATTACCAGATGGTGATGGAATAATAGTGACATACTCGACAGCAATTCTTCAGCAAATAGGCACGGGCGTGGCACAATGGTCAACTGGGACTACTCGTAAAGGAGCTTACTCTGTAAAATTAACAACGGTGACAACCGATGATATTGCGAGAGCTTACGTGCCTTTTGGAGCTACAACTCTTGCAGAAATAGGTAGGGTTTCATTTTGGACTTATGTCACGCACGCCGATAATCAGTGGGTAAGACCGTGGGTTGGCATATATCTGCACAAAAACCCCGGAGTTACTCTTGAACAATGGTTTGCTGACTACTATGCTGGCAGTCCTAACGTTTTCTATATACAGGCTGAACCTTGCTATACGGATGGCTATTCAAGCGATTTTGATGTATGGCAATATTGGGATAGCGAAGGTCAACATCCATTAAAATGGGAAAGCCTTGAAGGTCCAGACTATCCTTATGGAGCCCCAACTTTACAACAATACATAAACGGCGATGCTATGAGTATAATCTATGATGAAACGGCTTTCGCATCCAGAGAGTATGGAACATTATACGTTGTAGGAATAAAATTCCAAGCTGGATACGGCGGAACATGGGCGAACTTCCAAGGCTACGTGGACGATGTAACAATCGGCAATGAACCTTGGGACTTAGAACTATTTCCAGAAGATACATCATTCACACTTCAACCCGGCGAACGCTTAGACTTCTACATTAAATACGAGTTTGCAACAAACATTACACCCGACGTATACACTATAACAACTGAAGTGCAGCCAACATAGAGGGGATTTTCATGGACAAGCGACGTGTGCTCAAGGTTCCTGTTGCCGTTCTAATAGTTGCTTTAGCTTCCATCATCGCCTACGCCGTCATCCAATATTATGGGCAGATAACAACGACAGTTCCAGTTGAGCAAGCCGTTTGGGTTGACGGAAAACGCTTCAACGAAACCATCACTGAAACTCTGGCTCCCACATACGGCGGATGCACAGTATACGCTAACCACACTTTAGAGAACAGGGGCGACGCAGAAGCGAAAGTCAAATTTGCCCTAGTCAACATCACGGACAGCAAAGGAACTCCAGTCACGGACAACACTGTGTCGGTAACTTGGCTTTTAGAAGGCAACCCGATTATTCAACCGCTAACAATCCCAGCTCATGCAACAGTGAACTTCACGATAGCCATAAGCTTCCACTACGCCATAATGCCCGACACCTACACGGTAATCGTCCAAGTCGAGCCATACGTTCCATAAAGAGAAAGCCAAAGCCTAAACTCTCTCCACTCTTTTTCTGTTCTAGAACATTATTCTATACATGTTTTTAAATGACCTTAACAAAATGTTTTTTAGAGGAATAAAATGATGGCGCAACAGAAAGAGCGAAGCAAAACAATCTATATTGCAATAGGCATTATTGTCGGCATTGCGTTATTTACAGGCGCACTTTTGGTTTACATGAATGTTCAGAGAGCAACATCGTTACCGAAACCAGAAATAATAATGTTAAACGGCTATACAGGGTCCCAAAACCTAAACTATGTTTTCTACGTGGATGTAACCGTAAAGAACAACGGCGAAGAAGGTTACATCAAAGTTTATGCGGAAATCAATGGTGCAGGCAAATACGAAAAGCAAGAGCAACTTCTATATCTGGGTAAGGGACAATCGCAAAATTTGAAGTTTACCTTCGACATCAGCTTTTGGAACGCTTTGTTCAGCCAAATCACATACAATGCATGGGCAACCCCACAATAACCTCTAAACCCCTTTTTCTTTTTGTAAGTTTTTTCTATACGTTATTTCTATAACTCTTTATATTCCACTTCCGAATATTGTATAATATATGAAAAAACTGAAACTTGACAGCATGTTCTTCCTCATAATCTTCATCATCTACAATGTTTTCCTAATTCAAGCAACAGAAAGCTTCATTGCCGAAACAGCCGTATTCCTCTTCATGCTGTGCATACTCATAATGGCTACGTTCATAATCTGGAAAGGACAATAAAAAACTTCTATACCTTCGCAAGTTTTATATTCCAAGTCCGATATATATGGAAAACCGTTAAAGGTGTATCAAAAATGGTGTCCCGCATTGATGATGTTTCCTACATGGTTCTACGCTGCTACTTGCCATACTTAATCCTTAAAGTGCTCATGGTTAAGGGTTCATGTTCAGCCTACGACGTTATTGAAGTCATTAGACAGTCGCTTAACCACAAGTTTTCGGCTGGCTCCGTCTACAACACTTTGAACGTTTTGGAGAGGAAAGGCTACGTGAAAAGGAGTGTAGAAACGCCATTGGTTGAATTGACAGCCGAAGGCAAAGCTTTAGCTTTGAAAGCTTTGAGGGAAAGCGAAACCGTAACAGCCAAAATCCACGGTTTTCTCAAGGGGGCTTAAGAATGGTTAAGCTTGTTTTCAAAAGTGCAAACGACCTAAAAAACATAATTGGCTTGGTTTCATGCATGAACGATGAAGTCCGCTTCTTCTTCGACGAAAACGGCTTCATGATAAGGGTTATGGACCCCGGCAAAGTCGCAATGGTTTCGTTGACCGTGAAAAAAGATTTTCTTCAAGAATACGACTTGAGTGGACAGCAAAAAGCCGACATGACAATTTCTCTCAGCCAACTTGAAAAGTTGCTACGGAGCGTGTCTAAAAACCCAGTTTCCCTTGAAGTCAAACCCTTACCAAACCAAACAGTCAACAAACTACATATTGAACAGGAAAAACCCTACAACCGCAAATTCAACATGCCAATACTTGAACCGCCAGAAGACCAGCCACCACCAGAACCCAAAATAGAATACCGAAACAACGTGAAAATGACCGTTAACGGGTTAAGAGCACTAATTGAAGACGCAAAACTCGTAAGCGACTACATAAAATTCAAAGTGGCAAACGACATGTTTCTCGCCGAAGTCCACGGCGACCTACTCGACTACAACGCAACAATGCAGCCCCCAAGCGAAGAACTGCTCAACTTAGAAGTAGGCGAACCAGACGCCACAGCCCTATTCCAACTTAGCTACCTCGACGACATAACAAAAGCAGCCTCAAAAGTAGCTCAAATCGTAACAGCCCAAATCTCAAAGGACATGCCCATCAAATTAACGTTTGAAGCACAGCCAGAAATCCAGTTATGGTATGCACTTGCACCAAGAATAGAACCAGAATAGAAGCTAACCAGTCTGCTTCACCCCACACGTTTCTTTAAAGTTTTAACAAGTAATTTGTTTATTTCATTTGCGTTTTTGCATTTGTCTAATTTTTTGCAGAATTTTGCATCTTGCAACAATTCTCTTAACACGTCTGTCCTAATAGCTGCGAGGCATATTCTTTTCCGCATTATTTCACACATTTATCAGCTTTACATTTAACTCTAACCCACATTCCCGTCTTCTCGCTTTCCAAAAGCTGACTGCAACCCTTACATTGCCTCTCAAAAGTGGACTGTATAGTTAAGTAAACGCTTTTGGCTTTAGGCTTTTCTTTCGTGAAAGCGTCAAGCGTAGTCATTTTGAGCCGTGTCCTTTCAGTTTAAAATACAAGTATCCAACGCTCATGAATAATGCACAGTTTAAAAAGACGACTATTAAGTAAACCAGTGGTATGTTCAGAAAAGGTTCAGAAGTCAATGGAAAAACTTTCACTGTGAAAAAAGTTAACCAGTAACCGTATGTCGGAGGATACTGTTGTATAATAATGTCATAGTAGGCTCCGAAAGGCAAACCGAAACGGTAAAACATGAAAGGCTTCCCGTAAAGCAGAACGCCCAACGGTATAATTGAAACTGTTACAGCCAAAATTAGCAAAGCTAAATACGCAAACTTGCGTTCTCGCTCCATTTTTCTCACAGAAAATAGTTATTGCGTAACATTATAAAAAACTTGCGAAAAACCTTACTGTCTAAGAAATAGTGTTTTCATCCACATGAACACGTTTAAAGCCATTAGCACTATTCGGCTTTCTGTTCCGCCGATTTTAACATCCATGCTCCTTCTCAGATAATAATATGTGTAGGCTGCATGAATTATGGTGGTTAAAACCAGAAGAAACACTACTACAACAACGTTTTTTGTTGTAGCGTAGAAGAATCCAGCCACGAAAAGGCATGAAGACGCATAATCTGAAACTTTGTCGATGAGCCAACCGTTTTTTCTATTTATTTTTCTTAAACACGCAATTTTTCCATCTATTCCGTCGAAAATGTAATGTCCAATTATGAATAGGTTACACCATAAATAATTGGTTGGGTCTCCGTCAAAAAAGACGTATAAGGTAAAACTTGCAATGCTTGACAAGACAGCAAGTAATGTTGCCACGTCTGGATGGATAACCTTGTAAACGCTTTCTGCGACACGATTTAGAAAAGGCTCTTCCCATTTGCTTATTAAAGGATTAGTTACTTTCATCTTGACTGCATCCCAACCTTGAAATTGTATGCATCGATTGCTTGGACAACCGTCATTATTAGAGACAAAGCAAAATACGCTATAATCCACATTTTTCTACGCTTAGAATTAAGCACAGTTTCGCATCCCAACATTAGATATGCGGGAATCAACGGGATAAAGTATCTTCCCCAGCCGAACACGTAGCCTGAAACTTGACCGACACAAAGCAAAACAGTTACCGCAACAATATAATACGCAAACAAAAGTTTAGCTGAAAACTCTAACTTCGTAACCCTTATTCTTATTGTCTGTATAAAAAACGGAAATACAAACGTTAAAGGATACACGAGGGGAAACAATGCTACGTTAAACGGGCTGTTCTCTAAACTAAGCTTCTTCGTTATTGCTTCATAAAAGATAGACGCTAAGTTCACGAAATGCAACGGTTCGTTAGCCATAACGTAATTTATGTAGCCCCACCATACAATAGCCAAAACTGGAAGAAGATAAAAGAAAAACTGTAGTTTACGTTTTATTAAACAGTAAACAAGAACGAATGGAACAAAAACCCAGAATGAATATGCTGTCAAAACGCCACAAGCAAGAACAAGCGAAGCGTAATCATGCTTACCTTCGCTGAAAAAGTAAACGAAAAGCACGGTTAAAAGCGACGCTAAACTCTCAGACATGGCTTGAGAACCGTAAAACATGACAAACGGATTTAAAACGTAAAATAAACTTGTAGCAACCGCTACATTCCTATCCACTTTAAACTTTCTTAGAACATAACCAGTTGCCAAAACACAGAAAACAGAGAAAAACCGCAACAGAACAAAATTGCCGAAAAACACGTTTAGATACTGATAAACTGGAAGCCAAATTGAATTATTGGCATACTTCAAAGAATACCCATAATGTTGAGCGTCGACAAACCTGAAGTAACTGTCATAATCAACGTCCGGCGTTAAAACCACCAAACTTGCCATCACTAAAAAAGAGAGAAGCCAAAAACGCTGTTCGTCAAACCGCATCCTTTTCACCTTACAAATTTTTTTAAATAAAACATAAATAGAAATCACGTTTAACATTTTTGCTGTGAAGCTAATGAAACACCTTAACCCCATAATCGTATTGATAGCTTTGCTTTTCTTATCAAGCTTAATTTTACCCAACAATATTCCCATAACCAAAGGCACAGACCCAGTTACCCGAACAGCTTACATCACCATTAGAAACTTCGAAGACACCGGTTGGCTATCGGGACACAGTTCAAATTATACTGAAGCTCGAACAGTTGGCGATTGGGCACCTTATGATAGCACATGGCTTGACGTCGGTCAAACGAATGATAGTGGGACATATCGTGTCAACAGAGTTTTCTTCAAATTCGACACAAGAAATCTCCCATCAGACGCTTCAATCATATCCGCTGAACTACAGTTTTACGCTCCTTCCCCAGCAAACTATTACGTGGATAGACCCTTCATAATTCGATTACGCAAATGGACTGGAGACACACCTATCACGCCAGAAGACTTTACACAATACGACACTATAAATTATGACGATGCAAGCTTCAACGCATCCAACGTCATCGACGGTTGGAACAGCATTAACATAGCAAACTTTACCCTCATCAATATTGGCGGATACACTAAAATCTGCATGCTGTCAAGCCGAGACTTAGATGCAGACCCGCCACCCACAAATGAATATATAGATTTTTACAGTGCAGGGGGGCAATATCCACCAATGCTTAAAATAACCTACAGCTACACTCCTTCTGGAACAGTTTTCCCCAAATGGTTAGTTGGCGGGTTTGACGGGCAGATAATTGCAATAGAAGGAAACGGAGAAACAGCCATCAACCTCACAGACGCTCTTGCAACAAACCTTGATATACAAGTTATTGAAAGCGGTTTCGGATACTACCTTATAGGCTTAACAGACTATCGAACACTTGGCACATATGATTATCCGGCTGACGTTCCAAGAATTTACAAGTTTGATGGTGTTTCTTTCACTCCTCTTGGAGCAGATGGCATTCAGATAATGGACATCTGCAAATTCGGCAACAAATTCCTCATCGGTGGATTTATAGGTGGGGGAATGATAGCGTATCCATCTCCTAAACTATACACGTATGACGGTGTAACCCTAAAAGACGTAACAAACGAAATCCTCGGAAGCTTCGTTTCCAAATACGCTCCGGGACGTGAATATGCGATAGACTCCGTGCAAGATTGTGGCGACTACATACTAATGGGTGCAAGATACGCAGGGGAAGCAGAACTTCTAAAATATGACAAAAAAACCGGTAACGTTGAAGAAATGTTTGTTCCGCCCTATATTGGTTGGTATGGCATTTATCCGATGCCTGCAATAGCTTATGATGGAAAGTCTGCGGTTATCGGAATGATATACAGTTATAATAGCTCCACTGTTTGGCAATACAACGGCACCTTCAAAGGATTAGGAGACCTTGGCGAAATCGGGTGGCGACTAATTAACTTTTTAGGGGGCTGCCAAGACATTGCAACTAACGGCACTCACTTTTTAATCGGCGGAGACCGCTTGTATTGTTATGATGGCGAAAACGTAACTTTGATTAATGATACGTTAACATGGACGGCGATAGGATGGAACGGTGAATACTGGCTTTTAGGCAGCGACAGCGGTGGCGGACAATTATTGCAATACCAAAATGGCGAATGGGGCAACTGGACGGAATTATTAGGGTTTGTTCCACGAGCAATAGCTCCGGGAGCATATAAAATTTACGTGACTTCAGAGCCCGAAGTTCACGCAAAATTTGAGTTTCAAGGCAGAACATACACTACACCCGCAATTATCGCATGCTACCCCGGAACATACTTTTTCGCAGTTGAAGACATATCTGCTAAACTTGAAGAAACACCCCTTCTATTCACATACATTGTTTACGAAGCAAGCCCGCCAACCCAAATCTTTTCTTCAGCCACAACATTAAGTATAAACAGCGACGCAAACTTAACAATAGTTTACGCCTCTGGTTTTCGCCGTGAAGAATGGGTTCCGCCACCACCAGAGGAAGAACAATACTGTCTGCCGTTAATCTTTTGGATATTAATGGCTGCCACTTTCTTTGTCGGGTTATACTTGTTTAGTCAACGTGAAACATGGAAAATAACTATGCCGTTAATTCCGACAGTGCTGTGGCTGATAATTTTCAAGCCTAAAACGCCCATAACTCAAATGCCAATAGCTATTCTACGCTTATTCATTGTTCCGCCATGGCACCTATACATGGCAGTAATCCTAACAGCCATCGCATGTTTAGCATTACTCTCCAAAAAGTAGCAACTGCTACAAAACTTCAAGCAAGTCGGAAAGCCTACACTTCCCAGCCTCACTTTTCCTAACATGAATGTAATATATGCCCGGCTCTTCTTCCCATTCACCTGCGCCGGGGCGAAGCTCATGTGGATGAACCCAGCTTAACTCTTCGGGTTCACAGCCAATTTTATGCAATTTACGCCTCAACTCTTCCACTTTTTCTTCACTGAACTCCAGCTCACCCCACTTGTTTTCTTGCATAAGCCTTACTGGTTCAATGGGAATAGTGGCGGATTCAACCTCCAAAGTTTCCTTGTTAAAATGTATGCTCCCACGAACAGCAAGGTCAACGTTTTCTTCACAATCAGACATGCATGTTTCATACTCTTCCTCCTCTTCAGGCTCAGCGTAAAAATTTGCACAGTAATCTTCGCAGCCAACTTCATCTGACAATTCATCTTTCAACTCTTTATCTGTGAAAAAGATTTCACATGTAGAATTCAACGTTTCTTCTTTAGCTTCAAACCTGTCTTCTGGAAAAAACTTTTTTCGAACTACGCTACATTCCGTCAAAGCCTAAACCACAAACAAACTAGAAACGTAACAGCAAAATAATTTTTGCTCAAACTTTTTTTGAACAATTCTTATTAAGAATTTTCGCCTAAAATAACGGTTAGGCGTTTAACTATGCCAACATTCTGTGAAACAGCCTTAGAAAAACTCGTCTACACAGTAAGCGGACGGGCTGAAACAATTGCACAGCAAGAACGGCTTATACATGAATGTTATTATCATAGAAACCCCGAAGCATGCGAAGCGCTTAAAAACTTAACAAAAAACCTGCAAGAAAACTCCAGAATAATGAAAAACCTACTTGAAGACGTAAAATCATGTTTACCAAAGGAAGAGTGATAAGGAAATGGTTGAATTTGTAAAACCATGCGCAGAGGAATTCCACGAAGTTGTTAAAAACCTTAGAGAGTTTGCTGATGCCCAAGCCGAATATAACACGCTAAGGCATGAATGCGAAATACACGAAAACAAATGGGCGTGTGAAACCTCATCAAACGTTGCAAGACGCAGAGAAGCCGCAAGGAGGCTTATTGAAAGCAAAGAAGACGACTTCATACACTGCTTGGGCAGAATGCTTCAAATTGTCGGAGGTGAAACGTAAATGGCGAAATTGTTCGCAAGACTAGAGGATGAACGTGGAATTCAAGTTCACAAAATAGCGAACAGGGAAATCTGCGCCGATTTTTACTATGGAAGCCGTGAACGTTCAATAAAAGCGTTAAGAGTATGTGCAACTGTAGAACCAGCAATCGGCGCCACATTTGAAACTGTAAAGGTTACAGCCGACTTCATATCGCCAAGAGGCGAAATAATACATTCCCACAAAGAAGAATATTTGATGCCTGCGCCTACACGTTTGCTTAGAGAGGCGACAATATAATGGAAGATGTTGAGAACGTTAAAAAGCGACTTGAACCATTCGGATACACATGCGTAACAAGTGAAGACGCCGACGCTATTGAGCTTAGATGCTCCGCTGAAGTCGAAGCGTTCGAGAGAGACAAAATCAGCAGAATAGACATTTATTTTCCGAAACGGGAAGACTTAGTTAATATTGCAATTTACACGCCGTTAAGTTTCGCTCCAGACCCTAAAAAAATACATGTAATAACGGCTTTCGGGGGTGGACGCAACATCACAGTCTACGACGGCTACTTTGTAGGAGTTGAATTTAGGGACGGGGCGAGGAAATCTGCACCAGCCATTATGGCGGACATTATTAGAGACAGAAGAGAAACTGTCAGTAGGGTGGTTTGAAATGTCCATGTCTATGGAAAAGTTGAGAGAAAGCAAATTCTCGGAGTTTGTGGATAGCTGTAGCCGTATGGGCGGAAAACCCAGAAAAGTAACAGAGCATTTAATGTTCTGCGACGTAAACGGCTTCACCATAGAATTTGCTTTGCATCGTGACTCAATTTACGGTAACTTCATCATTACTAAGGATGGTCGAAGGCTTGGAGTTTCGTTTGACCAGCGAACCCTTACAGTAATATAAGGTGATTTAGAATGGTGGAAAAAGCTGAATTATGCTCAACAGAACTTGTTGAAAAAGCAAGGCAGAAAATGGCTGAAGCCAAAAAGCTTTTGGAAGACGCTGTTGAACACCTTCCCGAAGAAGTTGAAAACTGCAACACTTTTCGCTTAAGCTTCTGGCTTGGAGACGCTGCAATGGGCTACGGAATGGCTACAACCGCTTTAACTCTCTTTCCAGAAGACCCAACATTAAAGAAAATGCAGAAAGACATTGGAGAACTATACGACAAAGCATGGCGACAGAGAGACCGATTTATGGAAAAATGTAAACCGCCATGATGGTGAAAAAATGTACCCACAAGAACACCCATGCGAAATTGCGTTAACACGCAAAAACAGCGTGTGTAAAGCTCTCGAAGTAGGCAACTTCGTCGAAGTTCTATGCACAACCCCAAACGGGTGCGGAATAGTCAACGAAGACGCACGGACAATTTTAGTGTCCAAAAAAGTTTACTCTCAAATAAACGGTAAACCCACGCTTATTTCAACAGAAGCGGTCAGAATTCCCCTTTCAACATGGGAAAGCTACCGCTACTTAACATGTTGCTCCAAAGGAAAGGAGCGTTTTGAGGGATGGTCAACAAACTTTCCAAAACTAAACACGG